>Ga0160425_1002752_pt1 | contig 13763 bp, 10 predicted proteins | sample BioMet8_FD_108193 | JGI IMG/M metagenome (GOLD analysis project Ga0160425, IMG submission 108193) | Microbial communities from bioreactor (seeded with sewage sludge) at Lawrence Berkeley National Lab, California, USA - Biofuel... | ecosystem: Engineered > Bioreactor > Anaerobic > Unclassified ...
GACCCACAGGTCTGGCAATATATGACCACTTTAACGACACAGTCCGGAAGATTGCTTGAGCCATCTGACAAGTATGTCGCAGTCATCGGAAGTGGCGTTGCAAGTGGAATTTATGATCAGGACATCGGAGTTAACCAGGTAATAACTGTAAATGGTAAAGCAGTGCGTATTGTTGGGATTCTGTCAGAAGAAGGTGAAGGTGACAGAAGTATTTACATGCCTATCGATGGAGCAGTAACCCTGATCGATGACGCAGAAAACGGTGTTTATGATTCCATTACTGTAAAAGCCAAGAGCGAAGATGCAGTAGACAGCCTGACAGAAGATATCGTGGATAAGCTCATGATCTCAAGGCACATTGTCAATGATGATGATAGAGACTTTTCGGTTTCAGCTTCTAAATCTATGGCTGAGTCTGTTACTGAAATGACGAGTTCAATGACCCTGTTCCTTGGTGCCATTGCAGCTGTGTCTCTGCTTGTGGGAGCCGTCGGGATTGCAAATACCATGTTCACCTCTGTCCTTGAAAAGACAAAGGAAATAGGGACTATGAAAGCCATTGGAGCGAAAAATAGGGATATCCTTATGATTTTCCTCTTTAATTCCGCAATGGTGGGTCTTGTTGGTGGTATCCTTGGAGATATGTTAGGAGCTTTTATTTCAACTCTCTTCCCTATGCTGGGTCTGCAGATGATGGGAGGAGGAGGGAGCTCAAGCATGTACTTTGCTCCTGATCTGATGGCTCTGGGGCTTGGCCTGGCAGTTTTAATAGGAGTGATATCAGGAGTGGTCCCTGCGTACAGGGCTTCAAAGTTAAAACCAGTAGATGCACTTAGATACGAATAAACAGAAAAGAAAGAAAAATGGAAAAAAAGGAAAATGAAAAAGAAAGGGTTAATTCCCTTTCTTAATTTCCTGCTTTTTTGGTATTAAGATTTTGTGAAAATTAATTTTACTGCCTTAACCCTATTTGAAAACTGCCTTATTTAAAAAAGGGATAACTGGAGAGAAAGCAGTTGATCAAAAGGACCCAAATTTTGCTGTTATTAGGAGTCTTATTAATGATCATAGGTACACTCCTGAAAACTGCCATAAACCCGTTTTTTTGGGGTACCTGGACTGTAACTGCATTATTCGTGATTTTGCTTTTCAGAATAGATCCTCTAAATCCGGGAGGTAAAGATTGAATGATAATAAAGATTGAATGAAATAAACATGTTTATCTGGCAGTGCTTTCTGAATGAAAAACCCGTCAACTTATTACGTGCAGCTATCTTGAATAACCCTTGACATATATGGTTAATTTCTGCTGGCAAAGCAGGTTTTGTGTGTCTATTAAGTAGAATCTCGTTATTTATATATTACTATCTTTTATACTAATACTTGTGAACTGATATTTTTATATTAATACATGTGAACTGATATTTGCAATTTGGTTTCTTAAGCAACTGAAATATGTTTTTGTAATCCATGAAAATTAGATTAATTTTCTATATCCTGCAGATACACACAAATGTAAAATTTTATTGATTATTTTCATCGTTTGTTGGGAGATTAATTACTTAAATTACGAATATCAAGGTCTGAAGACCTGGTTTTTATGTGTTTTTATATGACATAAAATTAGTATCAAACACTGTAACTTTGTTAAATATATTAATTTTTGATATTTATTGTTGTTCAGATTTTTCGATCTGGCGAGTAGTTATTTGTCATTCTAATTTCGTCTCATGCGAAACGATTATATACTCATAAACCTATTAAGCCGACGATAGTGTCATATGGAACGATTTAATGCATATATCATCCAATATCAGTACAAACAGTCCAGACTCCTTAAAATGAAGTAAGGCTATATAAAATCCAAAAATAAACTCTTTCCGTTAAATCTGTTTTATATGCAACTATTACATCGATATCTTCAATTTCAATATTGATCACTCCGTTCCTAAAATGTGAAGGATAAATTTATGGGAAATTTTAGAGAAGTAAACTTAAAGGAAATAGACCCTAGAGAAATATTAGGTCCGATTTCTCACATCTACCGGAGCAATGTGGCATACATGGCAAAGGAACTTGATGCTTACAGGGTCGGAAGCGGACAGTTTGAGTTTTTACTGTTTTTGTACCACAGAGATGGAATATCCCAGGAAACTCTTGCAAAAACCCTGAAAGTTAGCAAAGCAACAAGTGCCAGAGCAATCCAGAGTCTGGAAACAGAAGGTTACGTTTACAGGGAAAGAGACGAAACTGACCTTCGAGCTTACAGGGTTTACCTGACTGAAAAAGGGAAGGAAATGAGAGATATAATTTTTAAAAAGCAGACTTCTTTCATATCTATTATCTTTTCGGATTTTACCTTTGAAGAAAAAGAAATTTTCAGGCTACTAATTCACAAAGCTGCGATTAAACTTTTTGAACCTGGGTTTGAGCCTCCGTCGGATAAGACCTGATGACATAAAGTAAAAACGGTTGAGATGAGAAACATGGATGAAAAAACGGTTGAGATGATAAATATGGATGAAAAAACGGATGAGATGATAAATATGGATGAAAAAAGTGAATTTCTTGGCAAAGACAATATAAGAAAGCTCCTGTTTAAACTTTCAGTTCCCATTATCATCGGACTGCTGGTACAGGCTATTTATAATGTTGCGGACACTTTTTATGTGGGAATGGTCTATGGAGCAGACAGTGTTCAGGCCATAGGCGGACTTTCTATAGCTTTTCCGGTTCAGATGATAATAATGGCTTTTGGAATTGTTCTGGGGACAGGAGGTTCTTCCATAATTTCACGTGCCCTTGGAGCCCGAGAAAGTGAAAAAGCCGAAAGAGTTCTTGGAAATGTTTTTTCCCTGAGTTTAATTTTAAGCGTGCTTATAGCCATTCCCTGCCTTTTTTATCTTGAATCGATTCTAAAGGTTTTCGGAGCAACTGCTGGAGTCCTGCCCTATGCCAGAGATTATCTTAACTATATAATACTGGGAGGGACGTTCTTTGTCTTTGGAGTCGCTGTTCAGAATATTGTCCGATCTGAAGGAAATGCCCGCCTTGCAATGACTGCTATGATTTTAGGAGGCGGCCTCAATATTTTCCTTGACCCTGTTTTCATGTTTGGTTTCGGGATGGGTGTTAAGGGCGCTGCAATTGCAACTGTAATTTCACAAGCTGTAGCTTCGGTCTGGCTCCTGCTATACTATCTTAAAGGAAAAGGGGCTGTCCGTTTCAGGCCAGAAACCTTGAAACTAGATCTGAAAATTATTAAGGAAATTGGGGCTATTGGTACCGGATCTTTTGTGATGGAAAGCGCAAGCAGTGTCATGATGATTTTTGTGTACAATGCCCTTGCAGTTTACGGAGGAGACGTCGGAATTGCCGTTTTTGGTGTAGTAATGAAGATCAATTCCTTTATCTTCCTGCCCCTCCTGGGTATGGCCTTTGGCATGCAACCGGTTATAGGGTTTAACTATGGAGCAAAGAGATATGGAAGGGTGGCAGAAGCCGTTAAAATCTCGCTTGTAGCAACAACGACTTTCGGGCTTTTTGGATTGGTTATTATTTACTTCTTAAAAGAACAACTCCTCGGATTATTCAGTACAGATCCTGAATATCTTGAGCTTGGGAAAAACGCTATAATTATCATGCTTCTGGGAACGCCTTTAATAGGTATGAATGTAATTACTTCAACCCTGTTCCAGGCCCTGGGAAAAGCCAGACCCGCTTTCCTCCTTTCCATGAGCCGAGAGCTTCTTTTCCTGATCCCTGCTATTGTCCTCCTTCCCCAGTTCTACCAACTGTATGGAGTCTGGATAGCTTATCCGGTCGCGGACTCTCTGGCGTTTCTGCTTTCCGGGTTTATGCTTTTAAGGATATACAGGATTTTCAAAGAACATAGAGATTCTTCAAAAATAGGTGTAGGAGCAGAAACCGCAGATAAAATCTCTCCTATCTAACATTTTTCATATCTGATGGTTAATATCTAACAGTCCATAATAGGGACACAATTCCATAATCTAGTGATTTCTCTTATTGTTCTTTCCTCAAACCTACAATTTTCTCTGCTGACTACCTCAAAAAGCTGCAATAATCTTGAAAAACAAATTCTTTGGCATTTTTGCCAAAGAATCAGTTTATTCATTAGATATTTTTTTTGATTATTTTATCTAAAATCAATACGCTCCGCTACTTTCTAAAGTTAAACTTTTATCAAAATAGCTTACTACAGCTTAAATGGAGTAAATAATCTGAACAATTCCAGAAATGACTTTTGTGGTTTCTTGAGTAAATTTAATCTTCTCATTTGAGTAAGTTTAATCTGATTCTCAATTCCTTTATCATTCCTAAACTGTTTCTTGTTATCAGTTTTTAGACTTTTTGAATAATAGCTTTCAATAGGATTATTTGTTGCCGGAGCTCCAGGAAGATAATGAAACAAAGTAAGATTTAACCAGTGTTTATTGATCATCCACAATCGTTTTTGAATCACTTCGTCATATGTTCTTATATTTTCCATTAATTTATTGAAGTTATATTTTGCTTTTTCAAGACTATTAAGTGGAAGATTTTCCTTTTTTCGTCTTCTTTCTAGCTTCAATTTATATCTAAATCGGTTAAATTCCTTTTTTGCCTTTATACTCCATTCTTGATGCTTTTCTTCATTCATAATTACGTTAAGTTCTTCAGATAGAATTTCTTCCAGGAATTTAATCTCATTTTCACGATTGTAAAATATATTCAATAATCTGTATTTCAATAGTTCCTGTTCAATTGTTGTTTTCTTCGGAAAATCGCTAACTATAAGCTTGTTTAAGTGCATCAAACAGTATTGATGCACTAACTTATCCCCAAAAACTTCCTTTAAAATATCTGGGTATCTCTTATCAAAATCCGTAACAATAAACACAGGTTCTGATGTATCTAGATTTTTTCGTAGAAATGTTTTGATGGTTTCTGAACTTTTATCCTCAAAAAGTTCATCTGCTATTGTTCTTTGAGTTTTTGCATCCAGTAATGTTAAACGGTATTTCTGACAACGTCCCTCTTTTGGATGCTGTTCGTCATAGTGCACCATATGTATATTTTCTAAAATTGGAACATTTTCCTGTTCCATTTCTTCGTTGAATGTTCTAAAAATAGTGCTTCTTGATCTTGGAAATATGAAGCCCATTATATCAGAAATTCCATCATAAGAAACGTTATGGTATCTGAGCACCTGGAAAAAATTATTGAATGAATCAAAAAGTAAAGTTTTCAGACCTTCCCAAAAACTATGATCTTCTTCGTCTGTACTACCACAATTTTGGCATTTGTATCGACCAATGCTGATTTTTCCAAGACCTTTTTTGATGTATAGATTATAGCCGTTATGAACCATAGGAGCACTGCAAATAGGGCAGGCTGGAGGAATTTTTCTACGAAAAATTCCTCTTGTGGTATATTCGTAATCATTGCTATAACTATCAAAAAGGTATGAGAGAGCAGGGAGTTCCGATAAGTTATTAAGAGTAAGATTTATAATTACCATTGTTTTTGCCGTAACATCATTACATAATTATAGAATTATAAATTTATGTAGTGATGTTACACTTACTTTCATCACTAGATTTTGCATGAAAGTACATGAGGATATCTTCCTCAAGTACTCTCTTCTTCCTTTTTTCCCATAACTGCGATTATTCCACTAATAATTTTTATGCGTTCATCAACCGAAAATATTTCAGTCTCAACAATTTTCCTCTTATGAACTTCTCCTTTTTGATACCCTGTTTCATCTTGATACATCTCATCATTTGTGATAAGGTGCCAAATTATCGTAACTATTTTTCTTGCCAACGCAATAATTGCCTTAGCATACCCAATCGACTTCATTTTCCGGTTAAAAAACTCTTTTAACTTGCTATTTTTCTTTCTTGCTGCTGCCTGAGCTATCTGTGTTAGAATCCACCTTGCTACTTTTGACCCTCTCTTTGTGATTCTACCTTTGTAATATTTATCAGCAGATTGATACACATTTGGAACTATTCCAAGCCATGAAGCAAGCTTGTCTCCTGAAGGAAAATCCCTTAAATTTCCAATTTCAGCAATTAAAGTTGATGCACCTATTTCTCCAATACCCGGAATTGACATCAAAATATCCATTTCACGCTTATGCTTTCCATAAGCATAATTGAAAATTTCTTTTTCCAAAGCTTCGATTTCATCGTCAAGGTGCTTTATTAATTTAAGACATATTTGAAGCCTTATTGCTGCACTTTGAGATATTTCTCTATCCAGAGTCTCTCTTATCTGAGAACTTTTTTTACGAACGTTTGGAGAAAGGTTCTCTATAATTTGGTCAACAGTTTTACCTGAAGAGATTCCCGATAGAATTGCTATACCATTTTTACCAAAAATATCCGCCAGCACATCATGTAGATTAAACATTTCAGATGTGAGAATAGCATGAGCTTCGTTTTTTATGTCTGTTCTTTTTCTAACAAGTACTAAACGAAGTCGAATGTATGAACGAAATTCCCTTTGATCTTTTGGGAAAACTCTTGATGGCTGAATCATATTATTCAGTGCAAGTTGTGCAATAACTTCTGAGTCAATTTTATCTGTTTTTTTGTGTGTAAATGCCTTCATATCTCGCGCATTTCCAATTATAACAGGTAGATGCTTTATCAATGAGTCATAAATAGGTACCCAAAAGTCACTGGTTGATTCACATGCAACAACATCACATTTTTCCGATACAACCCAGTTTTTAAGGGCCAAAATTCCATCTTCATCTCTATCAAAACGTTTTTGTTGTTTATCACCGGATTTACTGAGAATTGTAGCAATGAAAAAACGTTTATGAATGTCCAAACCGCAAGATTTGTTTACAACTCCAATCAATTTAAATCACCTAATTTTTTGGGCAGTGGAATTGCCTCAAAGGCAATTTTGCATCCGTGATCAAAGTCACATTTAAGCCTTCGATGACAATTCACTGATTAGTTTTGGAAAGGTTTTTAAAACCAAATCTAGTACAACCTTCCTGCCCAAAAGGTAATGATGAAATCAATAGTCAAAAAAGGTAAGGTAAAGGTACTTTCATTTCTTTGTGCCTGTTATTCGAAGAATTTCATGTTTGTTTTGGAACTGAGTCATAATAGGTTTCAGATTATAATAAGCAGTCCTTAGGGGAATAAATCTGGAAATTGAACGGAAGAGAAGGGGGGTTAATAACCCTTTCTTAATTTTTTGCTTTATTGGAATCTGTGGCTTTCATGTTTTTCTCTTCTGTGAATTTGATTAGTCTCACAAATCCACTGCTGCCCTCAGAATCCATTTCCATTTCTACAAAATAAATATAATCCGAGATTTCAGATAAACCTCCTGCTCCGCTGCTGCCTACTATCAGCGAATAGACCTTTGCATTATACTTCTTTTTTGCTTCTTCCCAGCGGGCCAGTACCAGTTCGTCAGAAACTTCAGATTTGCCATCGGTAATAAAGAGCAGGTCTGCACCCTGAAAATCCCTTTCTTTCAGGGACTTAAGGCCTGAGGCAAGGGCGGTATTGAAGTCAGTTCCTCCGCCAAAGGTATAGAGAAGGAAATTCAGGAACTTTTCGGACATTTTTTTCCTGCTGCTGAGTTCGATTTCCAGGTGCTGGCTTGTTGAGGCAAAAAGGATAACTTTCATGTCCCTCTGCTGGGAAAGCATCAGTTTTGCCATAGCCAGCACTGCAGACTTAGATAAAGTTTGGGGAGCTCCGTGCATCGACCCGGAGGTATCCACAAGCACTATCATCGGGCCTCTGGGCTTTATGTGTGGAGGGCCTGTGTAATGCTTTCCAAGGAACTGGTAGCTCAGTAGCTTTCCTTCAAGCATATCCGCATAGAACTTCTTTTTCAGGGAGGGGTTAAGGAGTTTTGCGGCTTCCATGGGCAGCAGGTTATTGATAGAGTCGGAAAAGCGCACGGTCTGTATCCGGTTTTTCCCGAAAGGTGAAAGGCGTATGCGGTCCGAGGGAGGGTCAAATTCCCGCCTGCCTATGAAATCTACGATTTTTTTCAGGTCAGGGCTTTTCTCAAAGAAGGCCGAATAGTTTTTAAGCATTTTAAGCTGCACATAGAATGGCTCTTTTTTAAGCTCTTTTACGGAATAACTCCAGTTGCGCTGAGGAAAAAGCAGGGCAAGAGTATCAAATAGCTCCAGGTTTTCTTCCATTTCCGAGATGAATTCATTCATTCTCCTGTACGGACCTTCCATAACTCTTTCCAGAAACTCCTGGTACCCGCCTTTCTGCATGAATGCCAGAACAGCGTCGACAAGGGAAGATTCTCCGGAATATTTCATTGTCTGGAAATTCCTGCCTGAAAATTCCGCAGATCCTGCATTCCCCCAAATGAGGAGGGTTTCTTTCAAGATTTCTTCAAATTGACTCAGGATCTCATCCATTCCGGCATCGAGCTCCTTAAGATACTCTGTACCTGAAATACTGGTTGATTCTGAAAAACGCTCCAGGATCTCATAAATCAGAGGCAGAAAAATTTTCAGGCCTGCAATTCCGGCTCCCCGGCTTTTTTTTGCAATTTTTCGGAGTTTAGGCCAGGGTTTTGAATTTCTCAGGGTGAGAAGGATTGGGTAAAAAGCTCCGAAAGTCTCAATAAACCTTTCAGGATCCTTTATCTCATAGGGCTGGCCAAAGAGAATCTCAAGGGTTATGATTTCGGCTATTTTTTCTCGCATTGGGCGGGGGATAGTTCGAGGAAAAGCTATTGTGCTCCTGAGGTCTCGTTCCAGCACGGTCGCCGTCTGATTCTGGAGCAGAAGCAAATCCCGCAAGCCCTTATTTCCTGAGGCTTTATTTTCTGAAAAGGAGTAAGTTCCATATGAGGCTGCACCTGGATTATTTGAGAAATCCTCAGAGCCTTCCATATCAAAACCTCATTTAGATTATTTGATGTAACGTTTCTTTGTTTAAAGATACCTGGTTTAAAGATACCTGGTTTAAAGATACCTGGTTTAAAGATACCTGGTTTAAAGATACCTGGTTTAAAGATACCTGGTTTGAAGCTATCTGACCCGGGTTTTTATCTTAGTTTGAATCGAGAGCCAATTCCCTTCATAAAACTGTTGACACTGCTGCCTGAATCGGATACAGAAATTTTTTCCATCTCGCTTTTTCCTGCCTCTTTTGCAGGCAGGAGTTCAGACTGAGGTTCAGGTTGTGTCTGCCTGCTCTGCAATCCTAGTATTGACCAGGTTTTCGAAATAAGGTCGTTGAGCTCGGATAACTCGGTACTTCGGGTATCGTGAAGAAGGAGAGCTTCGTTTCTGTCAAGCGTCGAGAGCCAGATGTTTTTATTCATCAAGTTTTTAAGAAGTTCCCTTTCGGCTTCAAGCCTATATTTTAAGCGTTCCACGCGATCGGCCAGGGCTTTTAATTCTGTTTCAAAAATTTCTTTTTGAACCTGCGGCAGTGTGCTCGCTTTTCCAGCCGCTTCCTGGAGCGAATCAATTTCTTTCACAAGGTTGCCATAGGGATAGATCCTTGAAGATCCTTCGGCTTTAAGAGTATAGCTGTGATTCGGGTGGGAAATATGGTGAGTTTCGATTTCCTGCCTCAGCCGGAATTCTTCTCCGCAACTGTCGCAGATGATCTTTACAGGAAGTTCGTTTTTCAGGGCAATATTTACCGCAGCCTGGAGGTCTTCGGCTTCCTGGCGAAGTTTTTCCGTGCTTATTCCGCCTGAAATTGCGAACTCAAAGACGGTTTTTCTTATGGTTTCTCGCTCTTCAGGCAGGTTCCAGAGCATGTGCTGAAGCAGGAGCACCATTGTCCTGTCCACGGTTGGGCATCCGCTGCTGCAGGCTGCAACCTTCAAGACCTGAATAACTTTTTTCCAGCGCCGGTCTGAGATTTCAATTTCCTGAAGTTGAAGGATTTTTCGAAGCTCAGTTATGATGACCTCAACGTCAGGATCAACAGGAATGTCCTTTGCGCGTGCTCGGAGTTCGTATATTGCGGAAACCCTGAGACTTGCAGCAGATTCGAATTCTTCAGGGCTCCTGAAAAGGAGTTCACGGAAATTCTCATCATCCTGAATGCAGGAGAGCCTGTACCTGAATAAAAAGCGGTCATAAAGAGCTTCAAGACTCTCGTTTTCATCAAGAAGCTCATTGGATGCCCCGAAAACCGAAAGCAGGGGCACGTCTACAAGCTCTCTGCCGTTATGGTATTTGTGCTCATTGAGGATCGTCAGGAGGCTGTTCAGGATCGCACTGCTCGCTTTAAAAATTTCATCCAGCAAAGCGATATGTGCAGTTGGGAGGCAGCCATCGATTTTCCGGTGGAACTCGTCTTTTTCCAGGGCTTTTAAGGAGAGTGGGCCAAACAGCTCTTCAGGGGTGGAAAAACTTGTCAGGAGATAATTGAAGAAATTTCCGCCTTCGATTGACTGGCAGATATTTTTCGCAAGCTGAGTTTTTGCCGTTCCAGGCGGCCCGAGAAAAAGGAGGTTTTCCCCGGACAGCACGGCAAGGAGAGAACCATTGATCTCGGCTTCTCGCTCTTTAAAATAGGCCATAAATGCGGATTTGGTCTCAAGAAGCTTTTCTTTCAGGAACAGACCTCCAGGTAAAGAGTATAGTGGGACAAATCAGGATAAAATCAATTTGCAGCCAGGTTTTAAGTCTTTAGTCTGATTCTATTTTAAACCTTTCAATTCTACCTGACCTTCTGAAAAATTAATTTCTGGAAATATAACTTCTTATTTTATGTTTTAAAGGATTTCTAAATCCTTTTTTTTCTAATTGACTTTTCTTTAACGAGTTTTTTGAGTTCAAAGGATCAGAGAATTAGATTTTTTTGCAAAACAAAGGAAATCAGTTTATATACATTACAATTTTTTTATATATGTGTGAACCGTGAAGCTTAAATATGTTAAGAGTATTGTTGATTTATCAACTATTGATTTTTCAATTATTTAATTTTGTATAATTGAAAAATCAATATTATTATAATTCATTATATTCGGAAATTACTCCCTGAGAATATGCTTATGATTGCAAAATCAGGTGTAAAGAGGAACAGTGAATAAAATGGATGAAGCAACGCTGAAGAAAATAATTCTTCTGATGATGGAAAGGGATGCTCTTGACAATTTTATTTTTGAACAGACTTTTCAGAAGAAAATCATTAGCAAATTCAAGAATCTAAGCAAGAATCAGCCCGTAGTAATCAAGATCATAGGTATGGAAGGTGAGATCATGCCCTCAACCATAGGGAGGTACACAGGTATGGATAAAAGCAGCCTCACTCGAATGGTTGATGATCTGGAGAGAAAAGGGTTGGTATTTCGGAAAACTGACCCGGAAGACCGAAGGAAAGTGCTTGTTTCGCTGACTGAGAAAGGATTAGAGTGTTATAACTATTCTAATCAAATTCTCGATGAGTTGCTTAAACTTGTAGATGAGAAGGATATAGAGGACTATGTTCAGAGTCTTGAGATGATGGTGAGGATTTTAAGAAAGGCGGTCAGCCAACAAATTCGATAGATTTAATCGGAATATGGGTGAAAAGGAGGAGAAGGAAGTGACTCGTAAAATTATAGAAAATCTGCAAAAGCTGGGGTTTACCAGAAACGAAGCTAAAATCTACGCAGTACTTGTCTGCCTTAAGCAAGCGCGAGCCAGTGAAATTGCAGAAAGTTCCGGAGTCCCCAGATCTAAAGTTTATGGAACTCTCAGAGGAATGGAGAAGAAGGGGTATGTCCGGATAATTGAAGGTGAACCAACACTTTTTTGCTGTGTAGAGCCTGAAGAGCTTATTTTCAGGATAAGGACGGACTTTATGCTTTCTCTAAGCGAGACTGCAAATGAACTTAACGCTTTGAGCCCTACAACCAACGGATTTTCTGTAGGAAGTTTTCGCAAATTAAAAGTACGGGTCTAAGAAATAGAAGCAGGAAAATGTATGAGATTTTAAAAAAGCTATTTAATGTAACCTGAGGTATTATTTAATTTAACCTGCTTTTAATACTTATAAAGTTGGTAATATATTCCAGAATTACAGGTACTGGTTTAATTCTAAGTTCTCCAATCTCGTGAACTACCTCTCCCTTAATTCTTCGCCTTTCGGGTCAGTTTTGAGGGAGAAGCTTCCTGGTTCATTCCTTTCTCTTTTGAGAACAAGTCCCCAAGCCCTTCCCCGCGTTCCGCAGGTGTAAGAAAACAGTATGAAATTTATAGGCGTTATATACTTGAGATGCTATTACGCTTCCGGCTTTCCCCTACTTGACGTTCCCAATCCTTTTGGGTATGCCATACCCTGTTTCTGACAAGCTTTCTAGATTCTCGAATCGCCTTGCAGTGACGGTATGGTATATATTAGTAGGAGACATAACTAAATTTTTAGATAACGAAAATCGGTACAGATGACGCTGTATCCCACCGATAAAGCATGTGGGATTTAGCATATGACTCTCTTAAAATATGTAATTTCTCAGAAAATATTAGCACACTGCCTGAAAGTTTACTTTGAACCTTCGGGACCGGGTAAGTAATCTGAAGTAGGCCGGGTTTTTTCTGAATCGCTTTGAAGCTTTCGTGAGTTTTCTTTCACATCCTTCTTCTCCAGCCCACACCGCGAAAGAACGATATCAATACTCTTTTCCAGGTCCTTTTCATCAAAAGGTTTCACAATACATCCAGACCCCATATTCCATATCTGTTCGAGAAGCTTACGGTCCGAACAGGTAGTAAGGTAAACAACTGGAATACCGAACCTGGCAATTATCTCCTTTGATGCTTCTATACCATTCAGGTTACCTTTTAACATAATATCCATAAGCACAAGATCAGGTAGGGTACTTTCGGCTTTGCTAATGGCTTCCTCTCCGGATGAAGCTACACCCGTAACAGTATGTCCCAGATTCTTCAGCATTATCCGTATTCCCATTGCAACGATATGCTCGTCCTCAACAACCAGAATTCTTCCTTCTACCATATCACTGTTACACCTTTATTCAGCTTCTGAGAGCTGGATTTGAAACAGGTTTCCTACCCATTTCAGGCTTAAATCCTCCAATCTGTCAATGAAAATATAGGCCGGAACAGAAGCATTCGAACACATTCGGTCTCTAAGTTATGAAAGCAAATTAAAGAATTTCAATAACTATTTGATTTCAATAATTATTCACAGACCTGGGACAGAAGGCAAACTTCTCTATCGCTTCCGTCATTGAACTCTATATAAATTAAGATATATAACCCACCCCGTATGGCACTTACAAAAGAATAGGAACTTTAAGCTGACCCTGTCCATAGCAAAGGGGAAGAACTTTGTCCGGGTGCAAGGGATATTTTGATCCAATTAAAAATTTCAATTATACTGTCAGCAAAAAGTGAAAGAGATATTAAGAAAAAGACACCGGAAGAATAGGAGGGCTCTTTCGCCTTTAAAGAAAAAGAAGTAAACTTTGGCGGTCCGGAAAATTTCAGGATTTCTTAAATAACCGGGGGAGAACAGTTTCCTGCTAGATGGATACGAGGTTTTTCCTGAGCCATCTGGCTTTCTTATTTCTTTGCTGTTGACCACTCAAGCTGTTCTTTCATTCTGTATTTCTTTTTCCCGGAATATCTTTCGTTCTGCTCTATCTCGTCCTGAATCTGTCTTTCCGCAGATGTCTGACAAATTTATGTATTTTTTTAGCTAATCTATAACTATCATAATATTATACTTTTTTTCGGTTTTCATTATGCTTGTTACAACACGTTCTCTTGATCATCA
>Ga0160425_1002753_pt1 | contig 13761 bp, 18 predicted proteins | sample BioMet8_FD_108193 | JGI IMG/M metagenome (GOLD analysis project Ga0160425, IMG submission 108193) | Microbial communities from bioreactor (seeded with sewage sludge) at Lawrence Berkeley National Lab, California, USA - Biofuel... | ecosystem: Engineered > Bioreactor > Anaerobic > Unclassified ...
CGGGAAGCTCTTTCGCGAAACAAAGATACCGCGCCAGTTGCACCGAAATTGTATCGTTTTTTGTTCCTGGGCGAATGGGAAAATAAAGTTAGGGGAATTCTGGAGCGGGCGAAGGGAATCGAAACTCTGTTTCATAATTTCCGCAACGCGACGATCATCGAATCAACATAGTAACTATTATTGATACTTGATTGCGAGATTTTAGAGGATCAGTCTCATGACAATCAAGGGCCAGTAGTATCTTTATCTTTCACCGGACGGCGTTTGGCAGTTTCAGATCTACGTTCCGGCATACATGCGCCACATGTTCGGCGGTAAGCGTCTTTACAGGAAAAGTACAGGCACGAGAGACATTTACAAGGCGCGTCACTTCCGCAATCACATGCTGGTAGAGTGGAACAACCTGAAAGAACAGTTCAAGCCGGATACGGAGGATAGGCGCATTCAGCTTGCGATCACTTCCCTGCACTCTCAGATCCGAAAGAACAAAAACAAGCCACTGATTGAGGAACGAGCAAGTTCTATTCCTCACTTATGCCTATTACGTGACGAATACGCCACCGCTTACCGAGATCGGCGTTCACTGTCCACATTGAGCAAATCGGCGCGAGCGGTAGAAGTGTTTCTCCAGAGTATTGGGAAAGTTGATATCAGTCTGGATCAGATTGGACGCCGATTAGTTACAGACTTCATAGAAGAACAGCAGAAACGCGATGTAGCACCCCAGACGGTGCAAAACTGGCTTACATCGTTAGGTAGCCTCTACGAGTTCGCCAAACGCCGCTATGACGCTATAGCCCCCCTAAATCCGTTTCATGGTCACAACCTTGAAGCCCGGCGCACCATTGAAAGCTATCAGCCGTTTGAATGGCATCAGCTATCTACACTACTCAACGAAGCAGACGAAGAGCTACGTGCAGTTATTCTGATCGGTTTATTCTCTGGTGCAAGGCTGGACGAAATAGCCAGCTTGAAGAAAGAAGAGATCGTTATGGTGGAAGGGATACGTACTTTCTACATTAGCAAATCCAAGACGAAAGCTGGTATCAGACACATCCCTATCCACGCTTTTCTGATCGGCATGGTGGATTATTATCTGAGTTTGAACACTGGAGATTTCTTGTTACCACAGGCTAACAAGATTGAACGCAAAGACGGTAAGAAAGGACCATTCTATTCCCAAGCATTCACCCGCTTACGGCGTCGCGTAGTGCCTATGGCTACAGACCGCCAATGCTTTCACAGTTTGAGGGGGCATTTTATCACGTGTCTTGACCGTGCCGGAGTACCCGAACAGCGTATAGGCTACATCACGGGGCACTCTTCACAAGCCGCTTCTACAGAAGCATTCAAGACCTACAGCGCGGGGTGTTCCATGAAAGAGCTATCCGACTATGTGGAAATGGTGGATTATACAGAAATCATCTTTCCAGAAACGAAAAAAGGGGCGTAAGCCCCTTATTTCTTAAACTCCGTAGTAACCGTATCACCTTCGGTTTTCTTAGGTGCATTGTTCACCACCCTTTGTTTCACCGTACCGCCTACAGATTTATTCCCCTGCGTTTTAGTAGCAATTACATTAACTGTAGCAGTGCTAACAAGTCTGATCTGTTCAAATTCAAGATCGAATTGCATCGCGTATTCAGATTTATAATCGTAGGAGATGCCCGAGAGAATAACATTCTCGTACACTTTGTGCTCTGTCACTAATGTAATAGGCTGACGACCATCAAATATTTTATCAAGATACTGGATAGCCTGAGAAATACGAGTACCATTAACGCCAGCACTGTATAATAAATCTTTCTCAAGCCTTACCGGAGTTTCGGTAATAATCCCAGATAGCTTGAATGTATTATTCTTAATCTGAACGTGATCGCTCACTTCTGCCCCGCTCTCAACGGGATAGCTTGTAATTTCCGCCTGTCTGCGTATTCCCGTGTCTGTCACGGCATCAAACACTATCGCCTGATAGTTTTGAATGTAGCTATCAGAAGCTGGATTATAAACAGAAGCAAGAATAGTGAATCCGTTTTCACCTTTATTACGCGTAGCACTGCTGTTATTACTGTTCTGAGTTGAATTGATTCGGGAGGAATCGCCACCGATTGTTAAACTTCCTGGTGTTGCCATTTTATTTTATTCCTTATAAAGAGGGACATTAGCCCCCCGCCCCTTGTCCAGATGAAACAGCCAGCACCATACGCTGATTATTGTCATTGATACGCTGATCAACGGTAGCATTAAGCATGTTTCCAAACGTTGGATCAGGGGAAATAGTTAGATGAATAAGCCCTTCCGGTAGCTGATTCTGCAACACCACAGGCTGCATGATCGGAGCACTGGCTGGCTTAGCTGGCGCTGCTGCACTCTGTTTCAACATCGAAACAGGAGAGTAATTTCCGTTGGTGCTCTGCGCGTAGCTGCTAACGTCTTTAGCGTTGCTTGTCCCGTTCCACCAATCATGGAACGTATCGAACACATTAGGCTGATGTGTGCCGTCCTGATTCGGTTGGCTGGCTCCATAGGCGTTAGCCACAGGGTTACTTCCAGCCTGTACAGGTGCTGACGTAGTGCCGTAATGCTGGCTAACAGCTTCTTTAGAGGTGTTATCCCCATTCAGGAGATTCAGCTTACCTGTGATCCAGTTGGTTAGCTTCATCAGGCCGGATACAAGATCACCGGCTGCTGCCCCTGCCCCCTTGAAGAAGGGTAACGCCTCCTGCATCGCTTCCTTAAACTCTTTCACCGTCGCAGGGTCGAGAGACTCCATGAAACCTTCAAAGAAGGCCAACTTCTGGCTATCGTTGAGAATGTCCATTTCCTGATTAAACTTGCGATAGGCTACAAGCTGATCTTGCTGCTCCTGGTTCAACCATTGCCCGTTACGCTTGAGCACGTCCACCTGATCAGTGAGAGCCTTACCACCATTCATAAACGCTTTATGGTATAGGCCCAGGTCATCACCTAACTGTTCCAACGATGCGAGGATTTGCTCTGGTGATTTGCCCTGCTTCTCTAACGTATTGGTATAGGCAGAGACGAAGCCCATCGGGTTCTTTTGGTAGGATTGCAAATCTTTCAAAGTGAATCCGGCAGTGTTCACCGCTGACAGAATCCCCTGATCTCCACCTTTGTATTGACCAGATTTCTTATCGTATTTAGCCTCATTGAGAGTTTGACCAATGCGATCTTGAATATCCTTATAATTATCAAGGAGTTTCCTCATTCCCTGAATGCCCATTCCTGAGTCGATCCCGTTAGCCGTCGCATACTGGCTTTGTGCTTGTAGCGCGTTGTAATCAACGTTCCCTAATCTGGCACGCTGCACAATCTCGCTACGCTCTTCCTGTGCTGTTACAGCCTCTTTCCCCCATGAATAAGCGCCATAAGCCGCCGCACCAATCCCAGCGCCAGCAAGCGCACCAGTGCCTAAGCCCATTAGAGAGCCAGAGATAGCCCCTGTAGCCTTACCACCGCCACCAGGAGCGTTAGCCCCTCCCGCCTTCGCTGCTGCCCTACGCTCTGCGTTAATGCGTCTGTAGCTCTGCTGGAGTCGTTTGATCTCGCTGTTCTGTCTTTGTAGAGAGATAGTTCCTGCTGCATAGGCTTTGGTGATCCGTGACGCTGCAAGCGCTGCCTGTGTAAGTTCAACATTGGTAAGGTGCTGCATATTTTTGAAACTCGAAGCTGTATCGAGCAATTTTAGCGAAGCCCGTTCACGGCGCTGTGCGTTTCTTGCGGCCTCTTTCGCTGCTTGAGCCTCTACACGGACTTGCGCCTTAGCTGCCCTTGCCTTTTCTCGTTCATCGCTATTACGTGGCTTTGACGCTTTCTTATTCAGCTTATCTAATTCTCTTTCAGCAGACTTTAGCCCCTGGCTGAATTTTTTCATATTCAACGTGGGGTCTTTAATGCCTTTGGCTTTCTTCTGAATTTGGTCGAAAGCGTCCATAGCTTCCTTCATTGAATTACGATCAACGCTGAATGTCACGGTGTTATTAATTTTACTGGTCTGAATTTCAAGCATGATTATTCACACCCTTTCTTTTCGTTCACAAGATAATTAAGTGCATCTGATACACTCATTCCTTTGAAAATAAGTTGTCTTAAATGTGAATAGCTCACATCAAGTGCTCTCGATACGGCTGCTAAATTGAGTAGTTGCTCTGCACTTGTATCATTTAGTTGTAAGTGCAAGCCTCGACTCTTTAGGATAAGTTCCAATTTCATCTTTCCTCATTCTGGAAATAAAAAAGGGCGGGAACACTGGGGAGATGTTCCCAACGTTCACACGCCCTATTCAAAAGCCTGATTATTTCCAGCGGGTCAGGCTCCCGCTTGCTCATTAAGCAGTGATGGTGATCTTCACCTGCATACCTAACGCATGGTTCACTGGTAATGCGCTGTTTTCGTGCATAACGTGGTAAGCATCGCCGCGCTCGCTCAGGTAGCCCCAAGAGTAGTATTCAGCAGGTGCTGCATCGATCAGCGCGAAGTTACCAGAGGCAGCGCCGTAGATGTTCTGATAAGCATTTGTGCCTTTACTGAACACCGGAACCGCCACCATGTCGGCATCGTCCGGCATCTGTGCAAGGATCAGCGGATCTGTCACTTTAACAATGTCGATCGGCGCACCAGGCAGACTAAACGTACTAACACCAGGGAGAAGCTCGTGACGCTGGTAGAATAGGTTACGGTCATCATATGGCGCTACATACTGGAACGCCTTAGACATACTGTCAGAGAAGCGAATCTGGCTAAATGCAGCAGGTTTAGCGAATACGATCACTCGTTCAATCTGTCCAGCCAATCCACCTGCGGCAGCCTGAACTTTGTCTAAGATCGCATCAAAATCCTGTGCCGCTGTCGCTGTGCTCACGCTGGCTGTCATTGGCACCACACCGAACAGTTCAGCATAAGAGATCAGTAGGTCATCAGTTGCAGGCGTATAAACTTCACCTTTGAACAGAGCACGGGCCAGGTAAGACTCACGGGTACGCAGATAAGCAATCTTATGTTTGCCAGTGTATTCGGTGTACAGGTCGGTAACGGTTTGCTCGTAGTCCGTTCCCTGCACTCTGCGGCCTTGTACGTCTACAGGTTTAAACTCATCTTCCCTTGCAAACCAAGGAATCTCGATAAGGTATTCTTTCCCATTCTGACGCGCGGTAGTGTCGTGGTTTGATGAATAACGGCTCTGCGGGGTGTTAAACAGGCTGTAGTTATCATCCAGAAGCTGTGTCACCACCACTTTCGAATTCTGAACACCTACCCCATCAAATAGGTCGAGGGCATTCATAAGATAGTTACGTTCCGGCAGAGCCTGGAAGATTGGCGCTAAATCGACCATCTCACGCCCAATTGCGATTTTACTCATTATTTATCTTCCTTGATTAAGAGGTGAAGAATGGACGGCATACGAACCCTTTGGATTCGAGCGTGGTGATAGCTGCGGCGTGATTAGCTGCGTGCAGGTTGTCGGCTTTCAGTGCTACGAAGCTACCAACATTAGGCGCACGTAGGACATTCACGGTTTTACCGTCGCCAGCACTCACGAAATCACTTACCACCACAAAGGCATCATCGCCGGAGGTGTATAGAGCGCCATCAGCGCCGATAACATCGCCGCATTCAATATCTGCTGGCAGGTCGAAAACACGGCCTTCTACGACTGCAAAAGAATCAGTGGCGTAGCTCACTACGTCAGTGAAACTCTTACGAATTGGGAAAAGTTCGGTTAGGTCTACAATCATTGTTGTTTGATTTCCTTGGATTTGATTGCGATCCGTTCCTGCATACTAAGTTGAGGTGTGTCCTCAGAAGGGAAATACTGGTCTACAGCTTTTTCAATTTCTTCAACGGTACATCCTGCCATTTCAGCCACTTTAGCTATTAACTCAGGATTAACTTGAATCACTTCGGATTTGTATTTTAGGATTCGGTCGCGATTGTTTAATAGAAACATTGTGTTGTTCCTTCGCGTTATAACTGCGTTCATCCTTCCATTAATAACGGAAGTGTTACATGCAGATTGTTAAAAAGGGGCGATTAAGCCCCTGGAGAATATGCCCTTGTTAGAAAGCATTCTGTTAAAATCATTTTCGTTTCGGAGGATTATGATGTTAAAGAATGGTTTCTTGAAAAAATGAAGGGCGCAACTGTTACGAATAACAGAAGTAGGATCGCCCGTCATTGCCCCACTTCAAAACAGAAGCCCTTCTGTCATGGCGAGAAGTGGGAATGGAATCTCAATATCACCACTGGAAAAGTAATAAGAGATTACTACATTCATCCTAACGGAATGAATGAGTAAAGAGCGAATGCCCTTTCTGAAAAAGTCGGAGATGCGCGGTGATTGCGATGCAATACCAACACAACGAGATATTACATCCCGCGCATTCCTTCGGAACTAAACAAGACAAAGAGGAAAGAACCAACACTTTCAGAAATAGCATTCAGAGGGAGAGAATGCCGCTATGGGAACGGCATTCTCAAGGAGTGCGTATTGACATACGAGGGTGAAGTGATTCGAATACTTACCCTATAACTCATTATGACACATATAGCACATATTGTCAAGACATTTCGTAACTTTTATGTTAAGGCACATTCTTCCGCGATCTGGATGGCAAGCTCTCCGAGTTCAACAGTGATGTATTGCAGAGAGCAAGCCAGCTTCTCAAGGTCATTAGCTACACGCCACGCATCTTCTGGTGTGATCGTACTGCCGTCACGCTGCACCAAACGAGCTACAGACGTTTGCAGATGTTCAAGGGCGGTGATTGCCTGTTCAGTGTATTGCACCGCTTCCAGAAGCGCGGAGGGCGTTCTCTCACGCCACGCTGCATTAACAAGCTGTAAGGTTGGTAAATGCCAGTTGTCGTGGAAGGAGTTAATTAGGGTGTTCACGGTGTCCATAGTTTTATTATTCATTGTTTTCCTTGTCGTCAAAGAGAATATCAAAGTCTTGTGTGTGCTGGGATAGTCCCCAGGTTTGACAATACCCAATATAATCGGCGTAATGTTCAAATCCTGCTATTTGCCATTTCTTGAGATGGCTACTATCTATAATATATTCGCGTCTGCATCGTGGTTTGTAATAAACGTCATCCGTTGACGATAGAACATCCTGCAATAGTTCAAACTCTAATCCAGTTGGTACTACTGCGGGATATTCTTTAATAGTTGTCACCATCTCATCAGGAATAGACTCTCGTGCGAGGTCTTGTAGAGAAGAGGTGTATTTACGTTTGCTGATGCGTGTTGCTTGTTCTATCCGTTTAATTGGATTTCGTTCTTTTCGTCCCATTCATTCCTCGTAGAGAGGGAAACTCCTTGTCTGGTTATAACGTAAACGCCATAGAATATGGTGAACCAACATAAAGCAGTAATCATAAAGTTTCCCGATTGTGTGTTTCAGAAATTAGTGTAGATGAATTCTACATTGTCTCGTTCGATGTGTTTCAGCGTGAATGATAGATAATGGCTTTCATCGTCTATCTCAATCACACCAATGTTGCGCAGCGCACGAAGCCAGAATCTGATCCCGTTATCACTTACACCGGATTTATCAGATAGCTCGCTGTAGGAAATTTTGGTTTTCCTTCCTTTCCAGAACCAAATAAGCGCATAATAAACACCCTTCCCGCTATCGTTGATCTGTATCTGGTTTGTGTTGTTCAGTTTTATATATTGTATCAATTAGGTCTCCTGATTAGTTCCAGTTTCGTTTGATTGTTGCTATTCCAACATTCATAACTTCTTGAGTTTCTTTCTGAGTAAGCCCACTGGCTTTATGTTTCTGCACCTCGGCGCGGGTGTTGTCGCCTTTACTTGTATCGCGTCTCTTTCTCACTTTCCCAAATTTCAGACATTCAATCTTTGCACCAGGGAAATAATGCTCTTTGATGTATTCAGCAGTTGCCAGATCCGGCACTACGAACGCCAGAGGGTGATCAGTGTCAGCATTACGGATAGATGTACGGCTAATAAACTGGTAGCACCGTTCATAGTTCATCGCGGCGCGTTGCTTCTGTTCAAATTCTTCCACATCCCATCCGTTAATCTCCGCATACTGCCGCCATTTACCCTGGAAATCTCGATCAAGATTACTGCATCCGAGAAATACAGCATTGTGTATGTGCTGGTAATGGTTCAGTCCATAGGAAGCCATTGAAACACGGATACCACGGGAAGCATCGGTAAGAATTTCATCCCCTATCGTAGTAAACTGACACAGGGATTTATCTCTGTTAGTGGCAAAGATGAATTCACCAGGCACGCGCTGGATGATTTCCTGGAGATGTTCGTGAAACACTTTCTGTAATGCTGTCAAGGTGCATCTGTTTTCACATACGGCGACCAGGGAGATCAGTACACGCTTATGTTTACGTCTTTCAAGTGGCGGCTGTAAATCTTCACCAGCTTCCTCAACTTCGTATTTCGTCAGATGTTCAGCAGCCCAGACAAACAAGCTCCGAGAAGAGCCAGCACCTAAGAGTGTAAGTTGTTCAGCCCATTCTACAGATCTGATAATTGGTGAAGCAGTGAAAGCAAACAGGTGTTTATTCTCTTCGTAGAGAAGTCCTGCACCCTGCATTATCGCCCAAAGTAGGCGCTTTAACTCAACTCCACTCGACTGTTTTTCATGCCAGTATGCGTAGAAATCTTCACGCTTATCCTCACTCAGGAATAACAATCCGTCGCGCTCTTCCAGCCAATCCAGGAATGGGAAATTTTGTTCCGTCCGATTTGTATGCTGCACTTTGATGTAAGCGCCAAACATTGCATCAGGGATTTCATCAACAAATATACTGAAATTACGGAGAAGGTTTTGAAGTTCCGTTTCAAGCGCTGCACGATAACAATAATGAATAAAGCATTGATGTGTGCAGATAATAACCGAATGCTGGAAATCGTATTCCAGGGTGGAAATTAGGAGATTTACCGCTTCTGTTTCGGTGTCCACATGGAAACTCTTAACCCGCCGTCCTGTGAGTTCTTCCCTCACCTGTCCACATAATTCATGTGTTGGCATCACGAGAAGATAACGAGGGGGAATTGCTTCGGAATTTGTTAATAAACTTGACTTGATGTAGTGCTGTAACGTGGTGGACTTTCCAGATCCGCAAATTGCATCAACGTAGGTTATTACTTTTCTTCTTTGGTTCATTGGTTTCCTCTTTGTTAAGGACTGTTGTTATTAATTCGCTCACCAGTGCGGCGGCGGCTTTATTTTCACGATTGGCACGCGCGATCAGCGCCTGATAAGTCTCAGGGGTGAAGTTGATTTTCATTTTCTATTCCTTCTATTTGGTCTGTTCGGTTGTAGAAGCGCGGATTGTATCCCATCGCTTCAATACTTCGGTGAAGAAATCTTCCCGTTCCTGATATCCACGAGCGCGGCAGGAATTACGTAATGCTTGGATGTGGTAACGGGTGGTAGTTCCATCTTTTAATTGTTGAAGTGTGTCTTCAACGTCGAAATATCTCAATATTGAGTCTCCTTGGTTAGGTGTATTAACAAAAACACCTCGCAAACCTGATGGTTTCGAAGTGCGTTGATTGGATTATGTGGATAAAGTTTTATGCGATATGGGTACTATAACATTTTTCCTACCCACCTGTCAATCCCTATCACAAAATAAATTTCATGTCAATCACTTTTGTGAGTTGAGAAGATGGCAACTCAAGGGAGGGTATCATTTCCGGCTCTTCATGCGAGTGAGCCGATCTTATGGCTACGCCATTTGCACAATCAAGCTGATTACGAGGGTATCACGTAAGAGGGGGTATCATTTTAAATGATAAACCCTTTTACATTTATTTTGATACCTTCGGAAAGTGTAGGCTCACAATGAACCAGCGATCAGCGGGTGAATGTTGCATGAAAAAGTATCTGTTCATGATCATCTTGCACAATGATGTATGTTCAAGGAATACGAGAACATAAGAGAGATAATTAATAACCTTAATTTAATTAAGGGTAGTTAGTAGTTGGTTTCTGTCAGTGAGTGAAGCGAACATGACAAGTTATCTTTAACAGGAGAAACACTTCTCAACAATAACTCTATGCAAAGGTAACTCTCCTGTGTAGCTATCTTCCATGCGCTGATCACGCGCATATCAAATTGTACAGTTCACTTTATGGAGAATTAACCCTACATCCCTCGTTTCACTCATGATTGCGTGTTAATCGCGAATACTCGCCTCCATAGCGCCGGAAAAATCCCACGCTAAATACATTCTAAATACCAGGTATAGCAATGCTTATTCCATCCTAAATAACCAGCCTGTAACGCTCTCTGAGCGCCTTTCTCACTTTCAAAGTATGTTTCATCACTTATACGAAAGCCTTGCGCCGTGCGGCTCACAGCGATCATTGTCCACAATGTACACTTTCATGGTAGGTGCAATGTACTGAACGAGTATTCTCGAAAGATTACTCCGCTGATTTACAATGCCAAAATCCGCCAATTGATTAGCATTCTAATCATTTTATTACGCAATCAGTTTCAAGTGCATAAACTCCGCATAATCAGTGCATAAAGGCAGGTTAGCGCCGCCCTCGCCTAACGGATCTACATTTATCATCTTTAAATCAATTAGATAGACAATAACCACACACAAGCATTGGTAGTGTGATGTTCCGCTGTTGCCGCCGTTCTTCGTGCAGAGTTGAGGATTTGGCAATGTTCAAACACATGTTTATAAATGCCAACCTCATGATTTTGTTAAAGATATTTAAAAATGGTTCGAATTTCGAACAGGAGGCCGTGCTTCTTTGCGTTCAGCACTGGACACAACCGCGCCATTTACCACACACAACAAAGATCAACTTTTGATCATTTATCTTGCAACTTACTGAAATTGATCATAATGTTTATTTCATCGGTTTAGATGTGTGACTTTACAGGAGGGTAAATTGAACAGAGCAGTAGTGTTAGACGAACAGCAAGCCAAAGCGATCAGGGAGTGGCTCAACGCACATAACAAGAGCCTGATAGCTGACGTTACGTTAATGATGCAAGCCGCCGTACTGCGTGTGGGGGATGCCGTCGCGTTACGCTTCGACGAAGTGATCAACGGTGAGATTGACATAGAAGAGCAGAAGACAGGGAAGCGCAAAGCCCTCACCCTTCCGGCTCCTGTGGTGCAGATGATCGCACGTCGCCGTGCTGAGTTTCCGCATGATGTGCATGTGTTCAGGAGCCAGCGCAACCGCTCGATGAACAAGCAAGCACCAGTACGACGCGAAGAAGTGAGCAAGCAAATCGCAGAAGCCGCGAAAGCTATCGGGATTCATGGCACTGTATCGGCGCACAGCTTCCGCAAAGCTGGCGGCAATGCCATTTACAAGCGCTCTGCAAACAACATCGCGTTAGCTATGACCGTGCTTAATCACAGCAACATCACCGACACCAGGCGCTATCTGGATTTAGACAAGCAAGCCGTTAGCCGTGTGATCAATGAGATGGACTTATAAGGAGATACGCATGAAACGCTTGCTTGTGCTGACGCTAACAGTAATGCCAGTCCTGGCGAATGCCGGACAAATTACGATGACTCACCCAGAGGAGGAACAGACGGAGAATGGGAAAACGTTCTGCACATACCAGAACAGCAATTACCTGTTCACTTTAGTAACTAAGGGGAAATGTCCGTATGCGAAAACCTTCAATACAGAGGATTCGGAAGAGTGAAAAAAGAGGAAGAGCCGATCATTAGCTTTATGCGGAACGGGGCTACGGTGTGCGTTTATACGCGGGTAGTGAAGTTTGCAGGGACGACAATACAGCGTCACCTGTTACCAACCAATCTTAGGAAAGCAGTTGATCAACAAGTGGCAGGGGCAGCCAACCACCAAGAAGCCCGCCCCCGCCGTATTCAACATTCCCAACGGAGAGAAGGAAATGCAGAACAGCAGCATTATGGCGTTAGCGCTCGCGCTGTGCAACGTAGAACGAGGTCAAGCGGTTAAAGTACCAGCTATGACAGGAAGCCAACTTAAATTACTGATGCAATGGCTCAATACCTTAAGGCAACTCCCCAATTCGTGACAAACAGCAATCAGAATCCACTTAATCTTAATGAAATTATGTTTTAAGATTGCAAGCGCTTTTAAATAAAACAATCAATCGGGATGATTTCTATGCGTAAAGGTTTATTAGTGTTGGTAGCTACAACTCTGCTTCTCTCTGGGTGTGCTGTACAGAAACAATTGGTTCCGACTGGTGGTAGTAAGGCCGATGGGACTGTAAAAATGAGCTATTCCTTCGGGATGTTCGAATCCCCTAAAGTGAACGTTCAGCAAGGCGCTCAAGCAGCAGCACAGCGTTGCGCTGCATGGGGCTATTCTGGTGCTGAGCCATTCGGTGGCTATACCTCAGTTTGTTCTCAACCATCCTCAAGCGGATGTATGGAAACAATGGTCACTATGGAGTATCAATGTACTGGTGACTTAAAGAAATAACATAAGGGGGCATAGTCCCCCTTTACCGCTATACATCCCACGGATTCGTTTTCATTTTCCTCATTGGGTACGCTTGACCATTCACGGTGAAAGTGAGTTTCTCTGTGTCGATCACTCCTTCCGCTTCTTTGTAATCGAATGGGAATTTCACTTTGTTATCGTTGATTTTGTATAAACCGCCTGGAATGTTGGGGCCATGGTTCACCTGCAAATAATCCCCCTTGATCGTCCAACGCCCCTCTACCTGGTATCCAATCGCGCTGCCATGTTCATTAAAGTAAATGCTCATAATGATTCCTTACTCTTTGAACTCGATTTCTTGATCATCAAGTTCCCCATTGCGAGAAATCTTGACTGAAAAACGTTTGAAGGTTTTGAAAAACTCCTCAAGCGTCATTTTGACTTTTTCCCTTCTTAACCCATGTTCATCGTCTGAAACAAATGCTTCAACATCAAAGAAACGCTCTGCTGAGTAGAAGGAAATGCCTTTCACAATCTCACCTGCTTTTAATACCCCTTTGCCTCTCAGAAAGTCGCTAAAGTCTTCCTGATCAGCGCTGTCTGCTGCAACGCTTCCCTTCCAGTCGTCATACTGAACATGAGCCTTAAAGTGTTCTTTTTCCATCTTATTTATCCTTTGCTGTGGGTAATCAAAGGTAGCGTAGCGCAGATTTTGGACAATACAAGCCTTAATGCCCGTTGGTGGTAAGACAACGTGCGGAGCCGTTAGGCGACAACATCAGGGTATGTCAGACAATGAAGTTTATCAGGATGACCATGTACCCGAAGGAGCGAGGCCGAACCGCTGGCAGAGCCTGCATTTCGTGTGCAGGTACGAACACCACCATAAAACCTGTTTATTCCCTGCAACGTCATCGCGACGTGTGGCATGTGGGAGCATCGGCAAAAATGCGCTTCACTGTAAGGTTATGAGAAGTGCGATCCGTCGCTGCCTGGTGTAGGCTTTGCGTTCATTGTTGGACTATCGCGGTAAGAACTTGAAACCACCGCCGACGATTAGCTACACTCTCATTTCACCGAGTAACCATTCGTGACAAGTCTCAAAGTAGTGAACTATGGTAGAACGCCTAAGCATGTTAGTAAGCACTACTGCGTAACATGCTGAAAGAACCGGAGTTTTTCGAACGGTTCCACCTGGGGAGATTCTGGAGCGGGCGAAGGGAATCGAACCCTCGTATAGAGCTTGGGAAGCTCTCGTTCTACCATTGAACTACGCCCGCTTTGAGGTGCGTAAAGCATTATAGACCTTACGCGTCTTCAGACAA
>Ga0160425_1002756_pt1 | contig 13759 bp, 9 predicted proteins | sample BioMet8_FD_108193 | JGI IMG/M metagenome (GOLD analysis project Ga0160425, IMG submission 108193) | Microbial communities from bioreactor (seeded with sewage sludge) at Lawrence Berkeley National Lab, California, USA - Biofuel... | ecosystem: Engineered > Bioreactor > Anaerobic > Unclassified ...
ATCAGGCTTGAGACAACCTGAAGTCAGTGTTGCAATGCGGTATCTCCGCGAAAATAACTGGATTGATATCCGGGAAGAAAAGAAATCAAAGGGTAAAGGCAGACCGGTAAAGTTATACAGGCTTACAGTCCCAATGGATTATATTGTCAGCAAGATCGAAGAAGATATTGTAGCCGAAAGCAAAATCGTGTTCAAAAATATTGAACGCCTGAAACACATTGCCTGAAACTATTCATAGAAATTTGCCCCATTCTAACTTTTCCCTGGCCATCAATTCTTTCATTATATAAACACTTAATAAAGAGTATTCATTTTATGGACATTTATAAAATCTCCTGTTTTATGTAATATCTTCAATTTATTTTTTAGGAGATTTTTTTCTTATTTTATGTTTTTCTGAGTTTACTCTTATTCTAAGTTTATCGTTTTTCTTAGGTTTAATTTTGTTAAGTTTATCGTTTTGCTAAGTTTATTGGTTTTTCTGAAATTGTTTCTTTCGAGTTTGTTCTTCTAAACCGGAAAAAATCCAAAAATATCTAAAAATAATTCAAAAGTCTCAGACAAAGTTCAAAACAGGATAGTTTAAAACAGGATAGTTCAAAACAGGATAGTTCAAAACAGGATAGTTCAAAACAGGATAGTTCAAAACAGGATAGTTCAAAACAGGATAGTTCAAAACAGGATAGTTCAAAACAGGATAATATTCAAAAAATCTTTGGTGGGCCCGCTGCGATTCGAACGCAGGACCTCACGGTTATCAGCCGTGCGCTCCACCAGGCTAAGCTACGGGCCCGATTGAAAGCAAATGAGGTTGTAAAACCTGATAATTCTCCTGAAAAAGGATTCTCATATTGTGGTGGGCCCGCTGCGATTCGAACGCAGGACCTCACGGTTATCAGCCGTGCGCTCCACCAAGCTAAGCTACGGGCCCAAATGTCAGGTTTTTTAGAATTACCGAAGTAGAAAGGCTTTTCGGGAAAGCTTACCAATCCGACAACACTTCTAATACTCAATTTACTACTTATAACTTTTGCTTGAAGCTCTTATGTTTCTAAATTTCAAAAGTTTATTTGCAAGACGTCAAGCCTATGTGGCGACAGCTTTATATACGATACTGAGCGTATGAGGGGATGCTGATAAAGCTAAGCCTGACATGGGCCGGTAGATCAGGGGAAGATCGCTACCTTGGCATGGTAGAGGCCTCGGGTTCAATTCCCGACCGGTCCACTTAACAATTTTTAATAGTTCTGATTAATACTCTTTTTTACATTATATCCTATTGTATAAGGGTTGATTTTAAAATACCTTAGAGTCTGTTTTAAAATTCAAACCGTTCCTACAACTTGGTAATGAACAACGTTAACTTTAAAGCTCCAAAATAATTATGCACTGCTAGTGTCGAGTCAACCGCAAAATGTCGTATAAAATCAATTGCAATTATTCGGAAATCGGTAAATCCTTGAGAATTGACGCGACACTAGTGTCGAATCAACCGCAAAATGTCGTATAAAATCGATTGCAATTATTCGGAATCATTGAATCTTTAATGATTGGCTCGACACTAGTTATATACGAGCTTAACTAAGAGCCTATCCGAAAAGTGATTACTTGATATAACTTTTACAAAATGCAATATGAAAAAACCGGAACGGATACTCTGATAGTATAGATTTATCGTGGCTTTTCAACATGCATTACTGACTTTTCGGATAGGTTCTAAGTACCCGCAACGAAATAACCTATGCAACTTATAATTTATTGTAACTTTGATTGGCGACCATGATGATGAAAATCAAAACGTCTAATTGGAAATCTGCATAGTTTATTCTGAGACGGGGCCTAAATACATTTTATGAATCTTGACCTGGCGCTGAAAACAAAGATTTTGCTTAAAGAATATGGTTAAATTGCTTCCGATATCTCTGAAATTCTATTATTGATGAAGAAAAACTCTTGATTTTTGTCCTGCACATTCCCATTGGCAAGATACCACTGCTGTGAAGCATAAAACTGTTTGTTAATAATAGCTGGTATTTTTAAGTGGAAAGAGAAGCGTTTATCAAAAGAAACTGCCTAAAAGTTGATTTTCAAGTTGTTGTTTACCGAAAATAATGCTCTCATGGTTTGAAAAGGAGATCTTATGAAACACTTCATTACACAAGACACGCCTGTTACGGAAGAAGTGCTTAATGTCATCGCTCATTTGCCCACGAAAAGTCTTCCCGCAATAGTTGAAGATAAATTTTTTGTTAAATTGAGCGACCGCAATATTATGCGTATAGCAGTTCTACTTGCGCAAAAAAGCTATGATGAAGGTGGGTGCCCCATCGGTGGCGTTATCATCGATAACAATACGCGCCGGATTGTTGGAAAAGGACACAATACGCTTGTGCAGGATGATGACCCTTACAACCACGGTGAAACGTCAGCCATACGCGATGCAGGACGACAGGACTTCAGTAATACTACGATTTTCACAACGCTTAGCCCCTGTGACATTTGTGCCACGTTAATATATATGCGCCAATTCGACTGTGTGGTCGTCGGTGATGTTACAAATGCCTCGGGTAATGAACAGATGCTTCGCGAGAAGGGTGTCAAAGTCGATATCCTTGAAGACCCTGTGGGAATAGCATTGTATGCGAAATATCGGGCCGAAAAACCGGAACTCGATATGGAAGATTGGAAAGGCCTGGCTGCCGTTCGCAAGGCCGCCCAAACTACTTAATAAAGTTAAACAGTTCATATAATCCTGATCAATAGCACTATTTTTTCATGTCTTGAACCATCTTTAAATGGCTCGATATTTGCCCTTGGAGGCAGCAGTTTTAGATCTGAGTTTTAGATCTGATTATATGCTCCAAAGGTTTTAGCGATTACAGCCCGGCAAAAAAGGAAGAACAGAATAAAGTGGAAAAGGCAGGAAAAAGCAGTAAATGATGAAAAAAGTATCTATGGGCCTGAATGTTGAGTAAAAAGTTGTAAGGTGGTTCACAAGGTTTGACCTGCACAATGAAGTCTATTACGGGATCAGTTTTGAAGCTGTCCTGGATTTGCTTCATTTTACGGATACGCGTTAATGAAGTCTATTACGGGATCAGTTTTGAAGCTGTCCTGAATTTGCTTCATTTTACAGATACGCGCAATGAAGTTTATTACGGGATCAGATTTCAAGCTGTCCTGAATTTACTCCAATTTACAGATTACTTCCTCATGAACCAATCAATATTATGCGTATAATAATATAAAAAAGTAATGATAATACTAAACTTTATTTAATTAGTTTTTATATTTAACGGGCTCATCCAAAAATTGAGCACCTACAGTTACCTATTTGATTTTATTTTTCGAATATACCCTTAACAACCACTTAATAGTAAGCGATAGCCCTGGCCATTGTATGTAGGTTCTAGCCAGCTATCTATATTACGAACTTAGTTCGAGTTTCTTATATATCCCGAAAATTTATACAAAGATAATCAAGATTTGTCCGCTTCAAAACTGGCACAAATCCTACAATTACACGGCTTCCCATAATCTGGATAAATGCCTTGGAAAGATCTATACGAGGGCTGCATAAGCTCATGGAGAGGAACTGGTACGTGCATGTAAGACTCACGTGTAAAAAGTAGCTATGCTTTGTAGCTTCGTATTTTCACCAACGTTGATAATTCCTAATTCGGAGGAATAGAAACCTTTTATCATTACATTTTCTGCTAACCTTGAAGAAATAGATTTCTCAGTGCCTTACTGATACGAAACATCCCTATTTTTCAATATATGCAATCTATTATATTTTTGTATTAATATACTCTTTTTGTTCAAACTGGGGAATTTGCAAGTAGTTGTTTAAAATGAAAAGATAGCTACTGTAAGTTCTTTTCTCATCACCAATGGTATTTGGGGGGATTAAAATGAAAGAAATTATATATGATAAAACACACAGCGAACATGTCTTCATAAAAGTTTTAGGAATAACAGTACTGGCTCTTTTAATGATGGTGAGCATAGCAGGCGCAGTACCATATGCATATATTACGAATTCCGGCAGCAACAATATCTCTGTAATTGACACAGCCACAAACACAGTTACAGCCACTGTGCCTGTAGGAAACTACCCTGTTGGAGTTGCAGTCTCTCCGGATGGAACAAAGGCATATATTACGAACGCATTCAGCAACAATGTAGATGTAATTGATAATGCAACTAACACTGTTATATCAACTGTGAATGTAGGTAAATGGCCTCTAGGAGTTTCAGTTATTCCGAATGGAACAAAGGCATATGTGGCGAATGGAGGCAACGACAACGTTTCTGTAATTGACACTGCAACTAATACTGTTACATCAACGGTGGATGTAGGTAAATGGCCTCTAGGAGTTTCAGTCATTCCGGATGGAACAGAGGTGTATGTTACAAACGCATTCAACAACAATGTTTCTGTAATTGACACTGCAACTAACACTGTTACAGCCACCGTGCCCGTGGGCTACATTCCTGTTGGAGTTGCAGCTTCCCCGGATGGAAAATTGGTGTATACTACTAACACTGGCAGCAACAGTGTTTCTGTAATTGACACTGAAACTAAAACTGTTACATCAACGGTAAATGTTGGAGATTATCCTGTTGGAGTTGCAGTGTCCCCGGATGGAACAAAGGTATATGTGGCGAACGCTGGCAGCAACAACGTTTCTGTAATTGACGCATCAACCAATTCCGTTGCAGCCACAGTAAATGTAGGGAGTATTCCTCATGGTGTTGCAGTAACCCCTGACGGAACAAAGGTATATGTGGCGAACTCCGACTATAATGGAACTGTCTCTGTAATTGACACTGCAACAAACACGGTTACAGCCAATGTACCTGTAGGAAACTATCCTGTTGCCATTGGGCTGTTTATAGTTCCTCTTTAATCAGATAGAAGCTTACATCAAGAGTGGAATACTTTCATCAGGTGGAGGATAGCCATTGATTGATCCGGCAAACATTGTAATTAATGCTTTAAAAACAAGTTGAGTAAGCAAAGATTATTAGGAGTGCGCACACAACAGGCTTAAAAGCAGCTAAAACTCAAGGAGTTAAAGAACTCCTTTTTAACTATTTAATTGAAGATATATAGGCTCTGTTCCAAAATCTAGTGATTTTTGCATTTTTTTATTGAATCTGAATTAACAAGAAGAATCCGGTATTCATCAAAATCAATATTTGACATCTTAAGACTTCAACCTCTGATTTATATCACAGGGACTGTGGCCAATTACAAAATCTAGTGATTTTGAATTTTACATTTATCACTGAATTTTGGTACTGAGTCAGCCAGGAGCCTGAACAAAGCCCTTAATGATCCGTTATAACAACAACAGATGGCGCTATTAGTCAGTTAATTGTTTTAACGGAGCTGGTGTCTGATTATTATTTTCTTCTTTGACTGTGAACCTTATAGCAAATTCGGTTCCATTATTTCTTTTCAGTTCAAGTTCTCCATCTAACTGATCTACAAGTGTGGTTATCAACTGAAACCCAAGACTATCAAGATCTTCAATATTAAGGTCTTCAGGAATACCAACGCCGTTATCTGAGACGGTCAGAACAAAACTGGTGCGCCTATCGCCTTCCTTCTTGTCTTCCCCGTTTTCTTCTCTATGGAGTTCGATTTGGACCTCTCCTCTGTCTCTGCCCGAAAATGCATGTTTTAGAGAATTAGAAACCAGTTCATTAACAATAATTCCTAGCGGGACAGCAACATCCATATCAAAGAATGCATTTTCTTCCAGATCCATACCCAGATGGGTGTTCTTGTTACTAAGGCTGTAAGTCTGGAAAAGGTTTTCAGCCAGCTCTCTTATATATGCCGAAAAGTCGAGTGTCTCGGTTTCTTCTCCTTTATATAATTCTTCGTGGATGAGAGCCATAGATATAACCCGGTTCTGGCTTTCCCTGAAAGCCTCAATAACTTTCGGGTTATCAAACTTATCAGCCTGAAGATCAAGGAGAGAAGAGATAACCTGCAGGTTATTTTTTATCCTGTGGTGAATTTCTTTCTTACGGGCGGTCTCGATATTTGCCAGAGCTTCTTCTGCCTTTTTCTTCTCGGTAATGTCAAGAACAAAGGCTATGCCTTCGTTACCCTGGTTTAAGGTAGCTACCCCCACAATAACAGGTACGTGGGAGCCATCTTTGCGGATGTATTTCTTCTCCTGGGGTTCTCTTATCCCAATAGTTCTCAGTTCAGCAATAGCTCGTTCGTCCAGGGACCAGTATTCAGGTGGAGTCATCTTATCCCATTTAACCTTTCCAGTCTGCAAGTCCTCACGCGTGTAACCGACGATATCCAGTAACTTGTCATTGGCATCGGTGATCGAACCGTCCAGATTAAAATAAAATACACCAATCATATCCGACTCGTAAAACTGGCGCAGGCGTGCTTCACTCTCACGCAGTGCTTCTTCAGCCCTGATACGCTCAGTAACATCTCTTACAATAGCTGAAATGGCCACGAGTTTTCCAGCGACGTCAAACACCGGAGAGAGAGCTGCTGAAATATTTATAATAGTACCGTCTTTTTTCATCCGCAAAGTTTCGTAGTGCTGGATTTTTTTTCCCTGTTTAATCTTTTCAGAAAACTGCTTAATTTCCTCTTTGAAATTTTCTGGTTCAAGTATGGATACGTCTTTTCCCAAAATTTCCTCGGTTGAATAACCATAAACCTGTTCTGCTGCCTTATTCCAGCTGGTAATGATACCCTCAAGAGACAGAGTTATAATAGCATCATTAGAAGATTCCACGGCATTCGCCAGTATCTGAAGTTTCTCTTCTGCTCTTTTATGTTCAGTAATATCCTGAACTATTCCTTTTACTCGAACAGGGTTATTCTTTTCATCAAAAATAATTTCGGGTTGAGAATGGACTGTACGTTCTTCTCCATTAGCCAGGATAATCCTATAATCAATGCCAAGAGGTTTCTCTCTTACAGCTTTCTTGATAGCTTTATCAACATAATCTCGATCGTCGGGATGTATATAATTTAAAAGTTCTTTGTAAGTTGCGCCTGATTCATGGGGATTACGTTCAAAAATCCGATACATTTCATCGGACCAGTATGCTTCACCAGTTACGAGATCCCAATCCCAGTTTCCAATCTGAGCTATCTTTTGAGCTTCAGCAAGGCGTTTTTCACTTTCTTTCAATGAATTATAAGCTTTCTCAAGTTCTGATGTACCTTCTTTAACTTTTTCTTCCAGACTCTCGTGCACTCTTTTTAGAGCTTCTTCTGCTTTCTTAAGTTCAGTAATATCACGTGCAGCAGCAAAAGCCCCAATAACCTTACCATTTTCGTCTCTATAAACTGAAGCATTATACAAAACGGGAGTTATGTGTCCATCCTTATGCCGAATCTCCAGAGGGTAGTCCCTAACCTCACCGTGCATGAATACCTGCTGATATCCTTTTCTAGCTTCCTCGGGCTCAGTGAAATAATCTGAAAAATCAGTCCCAATCAAGTCATTTCTTGAATATCCGGTAACCAGTTCAGTAGCGCCACTAACATCCGTAATCTTACCATCACGTCCAATGGTTACTAAGGGGTCCAGGCTAGCTTCAATCAGGCTACGATTATAAATATTTGATAATTTCAGAGCTTCTTCCGACCTTTTTCTCTGCAGAGCCTGCGTTATAGCCGGCGCGATAGCTTCAAGATCTTCCTGCTGTTCGTAGCTATAACCGCCTTCGTGATTTGCAACCGCAATCAAACCTCTCGTTTTTCCATCCTGGACAAGGGGGACGCCAAGAAACGATGTAATCGGTGGGTGTCCATGCGGCAAACCAATACTGTCGGGATGTGATAGTGGATCGTTGGTAAAGAAACCTTTCTCGTTGTTAATGACACTGCCGTACAGGCCATGAACAGCGAAATCGCTCGGAAAACTGCGGTGCCCTGTCTTGTCGTACATAAGGCACTGTTCCCATGCAAGCTGGCTTTTTGCAACATCGTGCAGCAACCCGTCGGCGCCCATTTCATTGATGATACCAAACTGGCTGCTGGTAACTTCCAGTGCCACAGATAGACACGCTTCCCCGAGTTCTTCTTCTGTTTTTGTCTGGACCACATTGCTGAATATCTTATTGATTCCCTCAAGAACACGGTTGTATCTGCGAATGCGGTGCTCTTCTTGCTTGCGTTTGGTAATATCACGGGCGACGTAAACACTCCCAATGAGTTTTCCTTCTGAATCGTATAGTGGCGAGATGCTTACTAAGAAATTACCGCCAAGACAACCTTCGCAAATCTCTGCTGTATGCTTGGCCTGATCCTTAAGCAACCGTCGTTGTGGGCAAAAAGAAGGGGGCTTGTCTGTCCCATGGATAACATGATAGCAGGTTAACCCTATGCACTCTTTAGGTGTCATCCCCGATCTTGCCGCAATGGCTTTGTTCGCACGAACAACTCTATGTTTATCGTCGATTATGGCTACCAGGTCTGGCACAGCATCAAAGGTATATTCCCAATTTTTTACAGCCTGAATAACCTCTTTTTCCGCTCTTCTCCTTCCGGAATTTTCTATCCGCTCCCATTTTCCGTCCTTTTTGATCAAAGCAAATTGATGGCTGGATACTACATCAATAATCTCGGCCGTACTGCACATATCGAGATAACATGGGCATAGGGCTATCGCATTGTGTTTGTCGATAATAGCATCTACTTTATTCTCATAATCAATAAATCCGTTCCAGCCTTCTTTTCCCAGCCAGCGATTGTCCCCTGCAGCCCTCAGTCCATCATAACCCCTTGCCAGAGCCTGGTTAATTTTTTCAACCCAGCTATTTACGACTCTGTCCGGATCGAAAATACCCTCCTTTAAATACCCACTGGTGTAAGAGATTATTTCTATTTGTCCTTTCTCCAGATAAACATCAAAATCAGGAACATTTCTTTTCATGGATGTTTTTGCCTCTTCCACTTCCAGAGACTGTGAGGTAATCCATATGCATAACTCGTTATTTTCCAGCCCAGCTTTAAAATAAGGGACAAGTATATCCATCAAGTCTTCTTTTGTCTGATAAAACTGGCAGAAGTGTGTTCCCCAGGGTACTTCGCCAACAGTATCAATCCCAGAATCTCGAGTGTTTTTTCTCATGGGTATTGTCTCCGGGTTTTGAGAATACCAGGATAAAAATTTCTTTGCACCAGGGTATTTGATTTCATTTTTACTTTACAATTTTCGTTTATCTTCTTTTATATCTGATCGCGCTCTCTAAAGGTCTCAAGAAACTCAATAGTGCACAGTTCTTCTCGAAAGCTTACTATAGGCTAATTTAAGGAGATTCCCATTTGTCTTACGACCTTTTCTTCCTGACTATTGGAACTTGTTATTTTGGAACTAATGGATTCTTATTCAAATGCTTTTCAACCACAAGAGAAAAAATGAATTAATAATTAAATGAAAATAAAAGTAGATGTGGCAAGTATATTAATCTTATTGATTCTATTGTCAAGAAGGACTAATCTCCAAATTTCAAATGAGACACAGCCACAAAACTGAGAAATGGCTGCATTTTTCATTGGATTTATATAAGTCTACTTTTGTTATCGAGTTCATAAACCGAGAATAAAGGAAAAACTGCTAGCCAATTTTTGCAAAAGTAAACGATTGGGTAATTTAAAGATTGATAATTTAAAGATTGATAATTTAAAGATTGATAATTTAAAGATTGATAATTTAAAGATTGATAATTTAAAGATTGATAATTTAAAGATTGATAATTTAAAGACTGATAATTGAAAGATCAGTTAATTAATAGATAGAGTTGTCCTCGCGATTGCAGGCAGCTCTCATACTCTTTTGGTCATAGAGACCTCTTTCCAGTAATTCTGTTTTCCCGATAGTATCTTCTCCCCATTTTTGTTTAACTGCCTCACTCCACTGGAGTTTATCATCCCCAATCATAGATTTTGGAATTGCAAAAATGTTTTCTCTCGTTGTTCTGGAAATCCCAGATTTTGACAACTTATACTTATTCATTTTCGGATCGTATACCATCTGGTGATCGAGTTTAAATTCACTAACTGCCTCGGAAAATTTACCTTTAACCTGGTTTAATTCTTCTTTTGGATCTTTTCCTTTCCTTCGCTTCATTTTTTCCATTTTAATCTCTTCTTTTCTTATATCTTCCAGGTACCATAAACTCTTATCAACTTCACTTTTAAATACAATCATGTGCCATTTAAGAGACAGCGAGTACGGTTTTCTTAAATATTCTTGCAATTCGGCAATCAGATCGGAATCATCTGTCGTACTTTCAATTGCTTCCATTATTCTTTTCATTTTGGCCAGATTTGCCTTCTGTCTTTCCTGACTTGTTACCATAACTATCCACAACATACCAATTTTTATTAGACTGTTATATACAGAAAGCATATTTTAAACCTTCGATAATAGATAATATAAGTTAAATTTGGTAAAAATTTAGACTCGTTTGCCACAAAATCTCAAGATAATCAGGGTCGCAGGAATAGTTGCTATGCTTGGGGCCTTTTACCCCGGGTTTGAATTCATTTTCATTCTTGGGCCTGCATTCTTTATTGTGGGGTTCACAGCTGTTTACTCATATCTTGAATATCAAAAAGAATTGAAAGAAACCAAATCTCAAATTAAAACTTAAAAATGAAGGTTATAGGAATTCCTGTAATTCCGGATTCTGAAATTTCTGTTTACTCGGTTTTTGACTTCTATTTTATCATCACGTTTATCTAGCATGTTCTCGTTTGTTTTATTGATTTTTATGGCCGAGGATATAACAAAAGACACCAGCAAAAAAATTGAGAATGGGGATACAATCTCAGTTAATTATGTAGGAAAACTTGAAGATGGCACAATTTTCGATACTTCCTTAAAGGAAGTTGCTATTGAGGCAGGGAAATACAATCAAATGAGAAATTATGAACCCCTCACATTTACCGTCGGCGCAGGCCAGATGATTAAAGGATTTGATGAGGGCGTTGTCGGAATGCAAGTGGGGGAAGAAAAAACCATTACAATCCCGCCTGAAGAAGCATATGGAGAGTACAGGGAAGAGTTCGCAAGAGAAATCCCGAATAATACTGTTAATTTTACTCCGGAAGTCGGAATGAAGCTGGCTACGGACAACGGTCTGACAGGCACTATCACAAATGTAAACGAAAATAACTTCGTTGTAGACTTCAACCATGAGCTTGCAGGCAAGACCCTGATTTTCTCAGTCACAATCGTTTCTGTGGGGGAATGAAAGTGATGAAGACCAGGAAAAAAGCAGTTTTCTTCATAGCTGTACTGCTCCTGGTAAGCATAATTTTTGGCAGCGGATGCACGGATAAAGGGAATGATGGAGGAGACAGCAGAGCAGTAAAGTCCGGAGATTCTGTCAAGGTCGACTATACCGGGAAGCTTGAAGACGGCACGGTTTTTGATACCTCCAGAGAAGACGTTGCAAAGCAGGCCGGCATGTATGTTGAAGGAAAGGAGTATGCCCCTCTTAGCTTTGTCGTTGGCTCGGGACAGGTAATCTCGGGTTTTGACGAGGGCGTAATCGGAATGAAAGTAGGGGAAGAAAAGACCCTGACGATTCCTCCAGATAAAGCTTATGGAGAACATGACGAAGCCAGAGTACTGTCTGTTCCGATTGAAGAATTAAATCTAACAAACCGATCCCAAATTCCTGAAGTGGGGCAAACCTTGAGAGATATGTACGGGAACCAGTACAAAGTAACAGCTGTAAATGACACGCATATCACTCTTGACGCCAATCATGAGCTTGCAGGCAAGACCCTGATTTTTGATATAAAACTCATCTCAATAGAATAAGTTTAAGTTACTGAAGAGCAAATTTAAAGTTATTATATTTCTTTAAAATGTGTATCCTTTCGGTATCCGGGGAGATGTTGAGATGATGTGGATACCGAAAGGAAAATGCACAGGAGAAAGGGATAATGGAAAATTCTCGTACTGTGAAAAAAGGAGATTACCTTCTTATTGATTTTACTGGTAAGTTTGAAGACGGAACGATCTTTGATACCACTTTGAAGGAAAAAGCTCTTGAAGCAGGGATTTATGACGAAGAAAAAGGTTACAGGCCTTTTTTTTTCAGAACGGATGCATTCCAGGCAATAAAAGGTATCGACAGGGGAGTGCTTGGAATGAAAGAGGGTGAAGAAAAAACCCTCACAATCCCACCTGAAGAAGCCTACGGAGAATATAAGAATTACCTTGTTCAGGAGATCCCTCTCGAAAAGCTTGGACTCCAGAGTCCTCCTGAGCCAGGAACGAAAATCATAACACCCGCCGGGAGTGAGGTTAAAGTGATCAACTCCACGGAAACTTCTGCTACCCTGGATTTTAACCATGAACTTGCAGGCAAAACTCTCATCCTTGAAATAAAACTGGTCTCGATCATAAACTGATTCCAGGCCCAAAATCAGGGGGGTACGGTATGGAAAAAGAAGAAAAAGTCATGGTATTGCTGCTGTTTATGACATTGACTTCTCTCATGACAGCCTATCTCTGCTTTGGGACGGAACTTACAGCTTCTGGACAGGAGGCAGGAGAAGAAGCCAGGCAGTATACCAGGGAGTCCGGTGAAGGGGAGAAGGTGTTCCTTGAAGCCCAGGTTTTGAGTAAACGGTTAACCTATACAGGCGGGCATCTGCTTTTACAGGTAGACTGCAACTCCGAAGTCCTGAGCGTCTTTATTCCAAAAACCGCAGGTGCTGAAGCTCTGAATAACTCCATCCAGAAAGGGAATTTCATCAGCGTAATCGGTACTGTTTCGGAGTATGAAGGGAAAAGGGAAATCAAGGTTGAAAGAAAAGAAGATATTCTTCTAAATGATAACAGTTAATCTGAATGATCACAATTAGTCTGATTGATCACAATTAGTCTGATTGATCACAATTAGTCTGAATGATCACAATTAGTCTGATTGATCACAATTAATCTGAATGATCATCATTAGCTGAATAACCATCATCAATAACCTTTGAGATAACGACAACAAAATCGTTAATAATATATTCATAAAGGACATCTGGGAAAAATATGAAAGCGTGTATCATGTGTGGAGGGGCTGGGACAAGGCTCAGGCCGCTAACTTTCAAGCATCCCAAACCGAGCATACCGATTCTTAATAAGCCGTCAGTCCGACATCTGATAGAGCATCTTTCAAGGGAAGGGTTCAATGAAATAGTCATGACCCTGGGGTACATGGGAGAGCGCATAGAAGAGCAGCTCGGAGACGGGCACATGTTTGGAGTACATATCGACTATGTGTATGAGAAAGAAAAACTCGGAACTGCAGGCGGCATTAAAAATGCTGAAGAGTACCTGAAAGACGAGCCATTTATCGTGCTTGGGGGAGATCACGTCCTTAACCTCGACCTGAGGGAGATGTACCGTTTCCATGAAGCAAACGATGCCCCGGTAACCATAGGGCTTCTTTCGATTGACGACCCGAGAGAATTCGGAATTGCGGACATGGACATTAATAACCGGATCCACCGCTTTCTGGAAAAACCGAAAGCAGGCCAGATTTTCAGCAATCTCGCAAGCACTGGCATTTATATTTGCAGTCCTTCGATATTTGAATGGATCCCTGAAGGCAAGAAATACGACTTTGCAAAAGACCTTTTCCCCTTCATGCTTGCAGCCGACAAAAAAATCAATGGTGTACTTGTGCGGGGACAATGGACTGACGTTGGAAGTTCGGCAGCTTACAGGCAGGCACAGCGCTG
>Ga0160425_1002769_pt1 | contig 13710 bp, 12 predicted proteins | sample BioMet8_FD_108193 | JGI IMG/M metagenome (GOLD analysis project Ga0160425, IMG submission 108193) | Microbial communities from bioreactor (seeded with sewage sludge) at Lawrence Berkeley National Lab, California, USA - Biofuel... | ecosystem: Engineered > Bioreactor > Anaerobic > Unclassified ...
TCGTCGGCCCGGACTTGGTCGATGGCTTTGCCGAATTTCTGCATGATGTGGAAGCGGTCGAGAATGTTCAACGCCTGCGGCAGTTTGGCGGCGATCACCTTCAGATATGGCTTCCCCATGTCGTTGCAAACGAATTTGATCCGCTCGGCAAATTGTGCATCCAACGCTTTGAATTCCTTGAAAAAACCGTTCAAGGTTTTCTGCGTACGTTTTTTGCCGATCCACAAGAGCCGTCGCCAGCCCAGGTCAATCTGGTAGACCAGCGTAAGATATTGATGCCCGTCGTGCCACTGTACTTCATCCAGCCCGATGGTTGGATATCAAAACTTGAATTGCCGGTCACAAAGCCCTTGAACCGACAGCATCGGTTCAGTATAGTTTTCAGGCGCATGGGAACGTCTCTTCGTTTAGTCACTTGAAGACATATTCCCATGCGCTTCTTTATTCAAGGGTTCCGATGAAAAAAAATAACCCGAATCAGACAAAAAATTTGGTCAGGGCGGACAACAGTTCTTCCTTGCGGATGGGCTTGGTTAGAAAAGCGTCGCTGCCGCAGGCGGCCGCGCGTTCCTGATCCTGGCTGAGCGCACTGGCGGTTTCGATGATAACCGGCAGATGCGGCCGGGTCGCTTTGATTCGGCTGGTTGCTTCCCAGCCGTCGAGGTCCGGTAGCCGGACGTCCATCAGGACGGCACTGATCGAGCGGTCGGCAATGCACTGTCGGACCGCTTCCTTCCCGCTTTCGACATGAACCACGGTGGCGCCGGTATCGGCAATAATCTTATTGATAAACAGGAAACTGGTATAGTCGTCTTCCGCCACCAGCACTTTGCGTCCCGGCCATTGACAGTTGGCCTGGGGCAGGGAGGGCGTGGCGGTCGGGAGCGCCATATTCGAGCCGCGGGGGATGGTCAGGGTGAAGGTGGACCCGCGGCCGACTTCGGATTCCAGCGTGATCCGGCCGTCCAGCAGTTTGGCGTAACTGGCGGCGATGGCCAGTCCCAGCCCGGTCCCGCCGTAATTGCGGGCAATGCTGTCGTCCGCCTGGCGGAACGGTTCGAAGATGAGTTCCCGTTTTTCGGGAGGAATGCCGATGCCGCTATCCCGAACGTAGATATCCAACGTTTCGGCCGTGGCCCGACAGCCGATTTCCACACTGCCTTTGGGGGTGAATTTGACGGCATTGGCAACCAGATTGCTGATGATCTGCCGCAATCTTCCTTCGTCGGTGCGAACCGGAATGCCGCCGGCGGCGGCGAATTCCGGCAAGCGGAGATACAAGGCGACTTTCGGCGGTTGCGAGCTGCCGATTCGATGTTCGAACAGGCGGTAGATTTCATCCAGCAGTTTGGTCAAGTCGAAATCGGTGGCGGTGGTTTTGATCTGACCGGATTCGATCTTGGAAATATCCAGAATGTCTTCGATGATTTTCAGCAGGGCATTGCCGGACTCGTAGATGATGTTGATGTACTTCTGACGGTCGGGATCGTCGGGCTCGGCGTATTTGAGCAATTCGGCAAAACCCAGAATCCCGTTGAGCGGCGTCCGGATCTCATGACTGACGTTGGCCAGAAACGCCGACTTCAGCCGGTCGGACTTTTCCGCCCGTTCCTTGGCCTGTGTCAGTTCTTCCTGGAACAGTTTATGGCTGGTGATGTCTTGAATGAACAGACAGATGTAGTCTTCGCTTTCCAATTGAATACAGTTGAAGATCATGGACAGCGTCAGCACTTTTCGCTCATTCGGCTGGAAAGTGGCATCCAACTGGAGATGCCGTTTGGCGGTTACCGCGCGGAGCAGACTTTCCGCGCTGTTGTGCTGGTCGAACCGGAAGTTCAGGGTATCCAACATTAACCCCTTCAGGCCGCCGGCGTCGCCGCCGCACATTTCGATGGCCGCCGAATTCGCGTAACTGATTCTGCCGTTGGGTTTGAGGATCATGATCGGCAATCCGGTGCTGGCGATGACGAACTGGTACAGCGCCAATTCCCGAATGGCGGTTTTCTGGGCGGTGACATCACGGGAAATGCCCAGCACGTTGACAATATCGCCGTTGGCGTCATGCTCCGGGATCAGCCGCGATTCGATCACCACATTGCCGAAGGGGGTATCGACATTCAATTCCCGGGTCAGCGCCCGGCCGTGCTGAAAGATGGACAGCAGTTCCTGACGGTAATCTTCGGGACAGGGGGCTCCCAGCGCCCGGGCGGTTTTGCCGATAATGTCTTTGACCCGCATTCCGAACTGCGTTTCGACATTGTGATTGATATATTGAATCGTCCCGCGGCGGTCGATTCGGAAAATGATATCCGGCAGGTTTTCGGTGAGCGAACGCCACTGCCGGGCTCCGGACTGAAGTTCGCGATGCGCCCGCCGACTTTTCCGGTAAAGCAGAAACAGACACAAAATCAACACGGCTTCCAGCACCAGCGCCAGCCCGGCCCACGGCAGCCAGGACTTCATCACAACATGAATCGGCTGGTTGAGCAGCAAGCTGTCCGCCGGGAGATTATCGAGGTTGCAATGGTACTTCCGGAGGATCGGATAGTTGAACACAAACATGGCCGGTCCGAGTTGCGATTGGATTTTTTTCCCGGCCATGATCTGAATTCCCAATTCGCCGGTTAAGCGTCCGGTGGCTTCCGGATCGGCAATTTTCCCGCCGGCCATGCCCAGGTCGGTGCCGGCGCGCTGGAGATTGAATACCGGTACTGGTAACGCCGCCAGAAATTTCTTCAGTTCCTCCGTTTTCCGTCCGGAATAGAGCTGAATCGGAAAGAAGGAGACCATGATGACAATGGTCTCCCGGTCGATTTTCGCTTGGGCGCGATTCCACCCGTCGGGTTGATCGAGATTGACTACCTCGGTGCGGAAAACGGCGCTCAGCCCGTCCGTCTGGACCAGAATTTCTTCCCGGGCGGAAAAATATCGTTCGGGATCGCCGGTTTCCAGGACGACCAGCTTATTGGCGTCGGGACGTAACTTGGCCGCGGCCAGAACCGTATCGGCCAGCGCCCACGGATGGCGGATGATCACCATTTGTCGGTTGGTTTTGAACCGTTTCGGCGTGGAATTGATGTAACAGGCCAGCAACGGGGTATCCGGCAACCAGGTCTGGCCTTCTTTCAACATGAAATAAAGCGATTCGTTGTCGGAACAGATAATCAAGGCGATTTTACCGCTGTTCCGGTATTTCAGCGCGAGAATTTCCGCCAGCCGCCGAGGATATTCCGGTTCCCGATGCGGAATGACGTCGATATATTCATGAAAGATATGGACTTGCGGATTCAATTCCAGCGTATCCAGCAAGGCCCGGTTGAAGCTCGGCATGGTCGACATCTGGTAATTATGCAGCAGAATGACATTTTTTACGGCCGGTTCTTTTTCGGCCGCCGGATTGCGACCGTTTTCCGGGGTCGCCGTCATGCCCGGTCCGCTCAGCAGCCACCATCCCAGCAGCAGCCAGAAGCACCAGCACCATTTGCGACTACTCATGACTTTTCTGCTCCTGTTGATGACGGCTTGGGCGACCATTCGCTACTGATCAATAATATAAACCGCCAATTCCGATAAGAAAACGGGGATGGCGTCGATTTACCGGTTTTCCGACCGAAACACCACCACATATTCCTGATTGCCTTTCGGTCCGGTGATCGGACTGGCCAGCGTATCCAGCGGTTGCCACCCCAGAATTGCTCCGGCCGATTTTACTTTGGCAATACAAGCTTCGATGACTGCCGGGTTCCGAACCACGCCGCCGGGTTCGACGTCCGCCCGCGCCGCTTCGAACTGCGGTTTTACCAGAATAAACGCCAACCCGTCGGGACGGAGAAACTGCGCCGCCGCCGGCAAGAGCGCCGTGGCGGAAATAAACGAGACATCCATGGTGATCAGATCGACTTTTTCCGGTAGAAAATCCGCCGGCAGCAGCCGGGCATTGGTCTGCTCGTAACTGATTACCCGCGGATCGCGTCGCAACCGGTCGTGGAGTTGTCCCCGTCCCGAGTCGACCGTATAGACTTTGCGGGCTCCGGCTTGCAGCATCAGATCGGTAAAACCGCCGGTCGAGGCGCCGACATCCAAGCCGACCAGTCCGTCCAGCACCGGCAGATAACGTTCCAATGCCGGTTTCAGTTTGTAAGCCCCCCGGCTGACGTAAGGACACGGCAACGCCACGATGAGCGTTACCGTGTCGTCGACCAGTTCCGACGTCTTGGCGATCACATGATCGGCGCTGCTTCGGACCTGCCCCGCCAGAATCAGAACGGCGGCGGCTTGCCGGTCGGGGACCTGGCCTTGACGGCAGAGCAATTCGTCCGCTCTGATTTTTTTGCTTTTGGTTTTACTCATGACTTTTTTCCCCCGGTTTTTTTCCTGTTTCGCACACCAACCGAATTTCCGGGGAGCACTTCCATAATTGGAATCGGTAAACATTAGCACGCTTCCGCATATTTTTCATCCGTTTTCCGCGACCTTGAGTCTTGCCATTTGCCGGCTGCGGTTTTATAATCATTTCTGGAAGAACTGAACTTCGGAGGACCCGATCATGATGGAATCTCTGGTGGAACCGAAGATGGGGACGAGGTCGACGGTTTTTTGTCCCGACCGGTTTGACGGTTCGGCCGGGCAGGAGTTTACCGCCGACGGCGATTGGCAGAACCCTGCAGTTGCAACGCCTCCTCCTGGGTACGAGCCGCCGGCCGAGCCGGAACCCGATGCCGAACCGCCATCCGCTTATCGGGACGCCCATGCCACCGATGCCTGACCGGTCCGAACGGTTGTCAACTTCGGTTTCCATGATATTTTATAAGCTTGACTGACGCATTTTTTTCAAAAATAAAATCATTGCGAACCGAGGTTTTAACATGAATCGCGAAGTAATGCCGTTGTGGCGGGAAAAACAAACCTGTCCCGGAGAAACGAATCCTTTTCAACCTTATCTGACCATTTATTCCGTTGATGTGCCGGAGCCGCGGGGCGCGGTGATCGTCTGCCCCGGCGGCGGATATCACCTGCGAGCCGACCACGAAGGCGGCGTGGTGGCGGAGCGTTACAATAAACTTGGTTTCCAAGCATTTGTATTGGAATACCGGGTGGAGCCTTATCGCCATCCGGCGCCGTTTCTGGACGCCGTCCGGGCGGTTCGCATGGTACGTGCGGGGGCGGCCAAATGGAATCTCAAGCCGGACAAAATCGCCATTCTCGGTTTTTCCGCCGGCGGCCACCTTGCCGGATCGCTGGGCGTCCATTACCCCGACGCGCCGGAAGATGGCGACTTTCCCGGCGTCTCCTGCCGGCCCGACGCGTTGCTGCTCTGCTATGCCGTTATCAATAAGGAACCCGGTTCGTTTCAAAATCTAATGGGCGGGACGCCGACCAAAGCGCAAACCGACTGGTTTCAGTTGGATCGTCATGTCAATGCGCAGACGCCGCCGGCCTATCTCTGGCATACGGCCGATGATCCCTGCGTTCCGATTCAGAACGCGCTGGATTTTGCCACCGCCGAATGGCGGTGCGGCGTTCCGGCGGAACTGCACGTTTTTCCGCACGGTCCGCATGGCATCGGGTTGGCCGGGGATTTCCCGGAAATCACGGTCTGGCCGGAACTCAGCGCGACGTGGCTTCGCCGTCAAGGGTGGTAATCCGGCGCATTGCTGGTAGCGGGGAAGACACTGGGCGCTTTGGAAACAGTGCCCCCTTTCTTTCTCTCCCCCCAATTTTTACCCTGCAAAATTTTCCTTTATCTATTTGCTATGCAAATAGATAAATAACTTGAAAAGTTTGAAAGTCAAGAAAAGGGGTCCGGGGAAAAACCTTGAAAAATTACTAAATTTTTCGGGGTTTTTCCCCGGAGACTTGTTTTTTCGACCGCTGACTTACCGCAGGGGTACGCCCAGCAGCGAAAGATGCTTTTCAAAGTGTTTCTTTAGCGCCAGCACATAGTCGTTCATATACTTGTGAATGGCAGCGAAGAAAAGCGGTCCGATGGTTTTGTCGGTCAGAATGGCGCCGTAGGTGATGTGGAGCAACTGCCGCGCTTCCGGCATGTCCATCAGCTTGGCCAACTGGTCGTTATAGATTTTGTCCACATTGGGAATCTTGGTGATGTCGGCGGTGATGTGATAGAGTTTGAGCATGGCATCGAAGTTATCCAAGGCGCACTGGTGCATTACACGATAGAGCGCGGGATCTTTCTGGGCGATCACTTTGACGGCTTCCAGCCAGCTGGTACCGGCGGTTTTCAGATGCAGTCGTTCGCCGGTGTATTTGCCGATGGTCGGATAGACGGCGAACTTGTCGCTGCCGGAATGGACAGAAATTTTGTACCGGTATTCGCTGGCAATGGCGGCATGAACCGCAAACTGACGTTCGAACTCGCCGAGGTCGCCGATGTAGTCGACCGCTTTCTGAAATTCGCCCACAAAGCGCGGCGCCAGCGACGTGAATTCCACTTTCCGCTGCAACAGTTCCCGGGCGATATACAGATGGTGATTGGGCAGGGTCGGGGTGGAAGTTTCGTCGATCGACACTTCCAAGTCGAATTCCTTGCCGCGGGCATCGCTCAGATGCCGATGCACTTCGGCCGCGAAATCCAATGCCTTGTTGTACATGACCGCGCACCGTTTGGCTTCGAGCGGCGTGAACCGGAGGGAATGGCCGCCGATCAGAAATTCCGGACCGGCATACGTTGTCAGGGTATAGGCGCGGACCGCTTCCGGCAAGGCGTCGAACGCAATTTCCACCGTCCCGGCGTCCCAACTGCCGGCGGCGGCGTTCATGACTTCGGAGAGGTCGAGCGTAATCATAGTCATGCCGGCGGCGAGGGCGTAATCGATGTCGGTCATGGTTTTCAGATGGTCGCCGTCGGCGCCGAAGCCGTCCTTGTAGCCGGCTTGAAAAACCTGAAACGAGGCGTCGTCGACCACGCCTTCGAAAGTCCGTCCGGTCAATTTCAGTTCGCGCATCGACTGCTGGGCCAGCACCGGCGCGGCCTGGTATTGCTTGATTGCCATCAGTTGCCCGTAGGTGGCCCGGCCCAGCCGGTCGCCGCAGCCGATGGTAGTTTTCCGGTTGCGGAGCGATACCGGCGCCGTCCACGGAAAATATTTACGCAGGACGATGGCGTTCTGGTGATTGAGCGGACATTTCCGGGCAAAGACGTCGGTATCTCCGATCTGTTCGCCGGTAAATTCGCTGATGACGCCGGAGTCCCTGTCGGAAATCGCGATCAGGAACCGCGAGGACTGATCCCGGCCCAGGGCCAGAATGACATTGCCGAGTTTATGAATGGAGCTGCGATAGAAGAACACCCCTAATTCGGCATGTTCGATGGTATCGTGAATTTGATTGACGTCGGCCTTGATCAGGCCCGAAGCGTGGTTCAGGATGTTATTCATTTGGTCGCAACCCCTTCTCGGTGAAATTTCGCATTCGGCGATAATATAAACGGCATTGGCGGCGAGTCAAGAAAGCCCTCTGCATCCAGTATTCGGGCGAACGGAAAAGTTGTCTGCTTGCCTGTTTTTCCTTTCTGTCATTGAAACGGTAACGTCTGCTCTGTTCGTTCGTTGTCGGAGGTGTCTTGCATCGGCCAACCGCATGCTTCGGTTTTACGGCTCTCGGTGACCAATTGTTTTCACCGGTTGGAGTGTATTCTGGTATGGTCGATGGCGGATTGTTTTGCTTCACAATTTTTTTTCTTTTGAGATTGTCCAAAACAAACCCTGAAATCTTCGATAATTTTTAAATTAATTTTTCAATTTGCCATATTGACATTTTGTGATTGTTTTATATACTACAGACACCGAACCGTATTGTTCGCAAATGGAGTGATTTATTTTTAAATTCAAATAGGGGAGATATAGCCCATGGGAAGAACCATTTGTCCTTATTGCGATATGGAAGTGAGCGAAAGTCAAATCGAAGCCGAAGACGGCTGCTGTCCGGAATGCGGCGCCAATCTGACGATGTCGCTCTGGGGGGACGACGACAACGACGAAGATGAAGAAGTCCTCGATGACGAAGAACTCGAAGAGGAAGAAGAGGAAGAAGGTGTGGACGACGACGTGGACGACGAAGATTTCGGCGACAACGACGACGATGACGACGGCGACAAGTACTGATGGCTGTCGGCAGTGTGAGCTTGCGAAAAAACCTTTCCCGTGCTGGGAAAGGTTTTTGTGTTTTTGGGGAGGTGGGGGCAGCGCCGGATAACGACATTCGGCGTACTCGACCCCCGGGGCAAGACTGAATTTATCTTCCGTTACCGGCCCGTAAAGCTGAAACGTATCTCCGGGGAAAGAAATGCGTTTCGACCCTTTGTTCATGGCAAATCCGCTCGTTCGGGGCTATGGTATGACTTCGGTCAGAGATCATAGCGAGCCTCCGGACGGAGGCGGCGAGGAGACCATGCTGAAAAGTTTGAGCGGATGCGGATGTGGATTGCTGGTGGCAGTATTGTTGATCGGCGCTTTTTTCGCCGGCGCCCGGTATGGTCAGCAGGTGCAGCGGGAAGTGACGGTGCGCGGTCAGAAGGTGATGGCGCAGGCCCGCGCCGGTTTGACGGCGGTCAACCAGCAGTTGAATAAGGCGCAGGCCGCCGCCGATGCGCTGGCCGAACCGCGGGTGACAACCAATGACGATCGTCAAAAGAAGTAGAGTGAATCATGTTGAAAATTATTTCCGGTCAGGCGCGTGGAATCTGGTTGGACGTGATTCCAGGGAAAGACGTACGGCCGACGCCGGACCGGGTGCGGAAAGCTTTGTTTGACAGCTGGCGGAATTTTTCCGGGCTGGCGGTGGTCGATCTTTATGCCGGTTCCGGCGCCTTGGGGCTGGAAGCGGCCAGCCGCGGCGCCGCCGCCGTGCTGTTGGTGGAACAGAACCGTCGGCATTGTGAAGTGATTCGCCGCAACTGGGAAGCGGTTCGCCGCAACGGGGTGACGGCGCAAGTGGAAATTCGTTGTGTCGCGGCGTCGCGGGTGGAAGCTTACGCGGCCGTATTGCCGGAGCCGGATCTGATTTTTGCCGATCCTCCGTATGCCGAATCGGCGGCGGAATTTGCCCGTTTGCTGGGCAGTGAGGCGTTCCGGCGCTGGATGGGCGGCGCGACGCTGTTCTGGGAACTTCCTTCGGAGCAGTATGCTTATCAGAAATTTCTGGAAACATCCGTACCGGGGACGGTAGAGTATAGTAGTTATGAGGGCATGACTTTCCTCAAAGTTCGTCTGGCGAATTAAGGCGGACGGATTTCCTTTCAGGCAGACGGCGATGCGATGAGCGGAATTGCTGCCGGTAACAAGAAGTGAGACCTTATGAAATCATCCCGCGCTCCCTTTATTATGCTGATTCTGGCGGCGTTGTTTATCGGCAACGTCGGCGGCAATATTTACGGCAATGTGTTCAACAATTATCTGGAAGACATGCACCATATTGCGGCGGCGCAGCGTGGGCTGCTGGAAATTCCGCGCGAGTTGCCCGGCGTATTGTCGCTGTTTGCGGTGGGCGTGTTGTTTTTTCTCACGGAAATGCGGGTTGCGGCGGTGGCGATGGGACTGTTCGGCGTGGGGATTGCGGCGCTGGCCTTTCCTTCGTTGACGCCGGATTTTGCGGCGATCATTGTCTGGATTATGGTGGCGAGTCTGGGACAGCACATTCTGCTGGTGGTGTCGGACTCGATTGTGATTCACACGGCTTTGCCGGAAAATCGCGGGCTGCGGCTGGGACAGATGCGGGCGCTGGGAACGGCGGCCGGACTGTTTGCGGCGTTATTTGTCTGGTTGAAATGGAAGTTCAATACGTCTTATTCCGTGGACTTTCTCTGCGGCGGGGCGTTGTGTCTGGCGGCCGGACTGATGTTTTTGCGTGCACGGAGCATCGACTATCGGGCCACCGGCGGGTGGCGCGATTATGTGGTGCTGAATCGCAAATACTGGAAATATTACATGCTGGAAACCCTGTTCGGCGCCCGCAAGCAGGTGTTCATCACGTTTGCGTTCTGGCTGATGGTTTCGACGTTGAAGATGACGCCCGGCTACATGGGTAAAATTCTGCTGATCGCCGGGATTGGCGGGCTGGCGTTTCAACCGTTCATCGGCAAAATGATTCAACGGTTCGGCGAGGCCAGGGTGCTGGTGGTGGACAGCGCGATTCTCTGCGGCGTCTGTCTGCTGTATGCGTTTTCCCTCGATCTGTTTTCTTTGTCCGTGGCGGTACTGGTGATCTCGGTCTGTTTTATTGCCGACAATCTGCTGTTTGCCGACGGCGCGGCGCGGGCGCATTACATCGGCCGGATTTGCGAACGCAAGGAAGATATTACGCCGAGTCTCTATACCGGAATGGCGATCAACCATCTGGTCTCGATCGTTTGCGCGCTGTTGGGCGGGTTGCTGTGGTCCTGGACCGGCAACCATCGGATCGTGTTTATCTTTGCGGCGTTGCTGGCGGTGCTTTCCGGCATTCTTTCGTCGACGATTCCCCGGTCGGCGGCGCGATAACGGATCAGACGCGCGGCAATCGGCGGATGACTGCCAGGCAGAGCCCTTGTGACAGCATGGCCGTACCGATCACCAAGGCGAAGGAATGCGTCCGACTCCACAGCAACGCCCCCAGCAGACACGCCAGAATCAATCCCGGGGAGTATAACGTGTTGACGATCGCGATACTTTTGGCCCGTAGCCGTTTCGGGGGCAGGGCGGTATTCAGCGTGGAAATAAAGCTATTCCAGCAATCGCGGGCAAATCCCAGCAGGAAAAACGTCAGCAATGCCAGACTCCAGTGGCCCGCGATCAGGCTGCAGGCGAAGGTCAGCAGATAACCGCTGACGCCGATCAGCAGTCCGGTTCGGCAACTGTGTTTTCTGCTCCAGCGGGTGGCGAAAATGTTGCCGCTGACTGCTCCGGTGATGACGGCAATCACGAAATATCCCAGCCAACTCTGCGGCAGATGCAGAGTTTTGAGCAGATGGATCGGCAGAAACGAGATGCCAATGAAACTGCCGCAGGAAAAAAACCGGCACCATAAGAGCGATTGAATATTGCGATCGCTCAGAACTTCCCGGTAGCGAACCGGCGGACGGAGACGCCGTACTTCCGGCTGGACCGGTTCCTGAATCTTTAAAAAGAAATAATAGGACGTGAACAGGATCACGCCGGCGCAGAGAAACAAGGTTCCGTATCCGAAATGGTTGGGTTGCCAGCCCAGGATGATTTTTACCAGTCCGCCGATGGCCATGCCGGAGATTGCCCCGGCTGCGTAGCGCAGCGCATACAAACTGGTGATTCGTTCCGGCGCCACCGTCCTGGCCACCAGGTCGAACCACGCGGGGAGAGTAAAACCGCAGGCCAGACCGCTCAGCAACGGTGCCAGCAGCGCCGCCCAGACGACCAGTCGCGACGGTAACCAGACTGCGCCCAGCAATATGAGTCCTGCGAGAACGAAGGGAATCCGCTGAAAAAAGCCGCTCCATGCGAGCGCCGGCATTTTCCGAGGTTGACGGTCGATGATTCCGGCGGTAAACATGGAGGGAATGGCGCAGCCGATGGTGACCATGGCCGGGGCGACGCTGACCATCCAGGTGCTTCCCCCCAGACTTTTGATGACTTGCGGCAGGACGGTTTCGAACGCGACAAAACACAATCCCGCAAAATACAGCGACCCTTCAATGGCATGCAGGGCATAATTGGACGCCAGATATTTTTTCATAAAGGGTTAATCCGGTTGACGTCTTAATCTTAAATCTTAATGGGAAGTTTCGACGGGTTCGGAGTCGAGCACCGTGCTGTCTGCGGACGGCTGGCTCGCTCGACGGTTCATCAGCCGATGATAAACACCGAACATGATCAGCCCGATAGTGCTCATGGCAATCCCGATCACAAATGCGATCCGGTAGTTGTGCGTGGCCTGAATCAACACGCCGGACAAGACCGTGAGCGTACCGATGTACATATTACGTAAAAACGAGTTGGACGCGGTGGTCGAACCCACTACTTCGGGCGCACAGGATTTGTAAACCATCACGTCGGCTCCGTTGTACAGCGGCTGCATGCAGCAGATCAGCACGGACAGCACAATCAACCCCCCGATCGAGTGAACCGTCAAGGCATAGAAAAAGGTTGCTACTTCCAGAATCCAGAACCCGATTACGACTTTGTTGCTGCCGAGTTTGTCGATTGCCCAGCCGGCGGGAAACGCCACTGCCACACTGATGAGCGCGCTCCATGACAGGGCTTCGCCGCAGTCGGCCCGGTTGATCTGCAGGTCGTTTTTCGCATACAGCCAGACCCAGGTATTGAACATGATCATGAAACTGTGGATCATGGCGACGCCGAGCATCATGACGATCTTGCGCCGGTCTTTCCAGCCGACTTGCAGCGCCGACCACGGTTTGAAAGTTTCCGTGGCGGGAATCCGGACCGGCGGTTCTTTGATGAAACTGGCCGCCAACGTGGTACAGCAGATAATCCCTGCCGCCAGCAGATACGGCAGCCATTCCGCACGATCCGCCAGCTTGATGCCGTAGCGCAGCCCGAGAAAACCGACCACGCCGTAGACCATTGCATTCAAGGCCAGCACCCGTGCCAGAATCGCCTTGGGAATACAGTCGATGGAGAGCAGCGGCAATGTCGATCCCTTGATATCGGTGGACAGCATCAGGAGTGCCCAGAGCAGCAACAGCACCGGAACGGCGGCAAACCAGGGAAACAGGACCAAACTGGCCAGCAGCACCGGGACGGCAATGAATAAAAATGGCAGACGCCGTCCGATTTTTGCCTGACAATGGTCGCTCTTCCAGGAAAAATACATGACCAGAAACCCAACCACCCAGAAATTGATGGACTGCATGGTACCAATGGTACGTTCACCGGTTCCCAGCGTGTTCAAGCGCAAAATAATTAACGGAATGATAAAGGACAGGCACACTACCCACCCGGCATTGGCGATCATGATTAGAACAATATTGCGGTAAAGCAACTTGCGATTGTGATAATACGCCTCCAATTCAGGCGCAAGACCGGACGAATTGGCTGGTACTGCGGATTCCATCATGCTAATGCTACTCCCTGGCGGACCGAATTGGCAAAAGAGGCGCGCCGCCGCCGCCGAATGATTTCCCTGTTTTGAGCGTTTAAAATATCTTTTCGAACGGTAATAATCAAGAAAGAAGGAAAATTTATGAACAGCGCTCATTTTGCTAACCTGTTTTTAACGAGTTGGTTATCGCGGGAGTGGCGTGGGAGAGGTGAAGAAAAGTCAAAAATTGAGGTCAAGCGGGTTTGCAAAAACCTCGGAGCGGTGTATCTTAATTACTCTTGCGCCCCATAACGGATGTTGATTCGTTCGGAACGCAGGAAACCAAATCACAAAAAAATGAAAAAAGTGATTTGCATTAATCGGGAAACCGGTTAAATTAAAAACTCTGCGCGTCATTCACGGGAAACCGGACGGCGGGCAGGTTACGGAAAAAAATGAAAAAAAGTTCCGAAGTTGATTTGACAATCGCCGAAAGTGTGGCAAATTAAAAACTCGTTGTTCGCCATTTTGATGACGACAGCAAGCAAACCTGAAAGAAAATCAAAGATTTTCTGAAAGTTGATTTGACAACGCTGAAAAGCGATGCTAGATTAAAAACCCGGCCTTATGTCGGGTAGGTTCTTTGAAAATTGAATAGTGCGATGTATGAGACCGACCGATTTACTTTGAGGACTGTAA
>Ga0160425_1002773_pt1 | contig 13697 bp, 12 predicted proteins | sample BioMet8_FD_108193 | JGI IMG/M metagenome (GOLD analysis project Ga0160425, IMG submission 108193) | Microbial communities from bioreactor (seeded with sewage sludge) at Lawrence Berkeley National Lab, California, USA - Biofuel... | ecosystem: Engineered > Bioreactor > Anaerobic > Unclassified ...
CTTATCCTTGTCCACCTTCGATACGCGAAGCAGATCCGGATCCCAGCAATGTGTGTTAAGATTGTACAGACCGCTCATTCCGGCCTCACCGTAATCCGTATACCGGATTAACCCGGTCATTTTATGAATAAGATATTCCTTTGTACTTAAGAATTTCCATGTCTTTTCATAGACGTCCGGCATGTTCCTTCTGACCCACAGGATTTTCGCCGCGGGATAAAGCGCCAGATCAAAGCTGTTGCCGGTCATATCGTAATGATTCCGCTCCCCGAACGCGTCGAGAATAACTGCTGCTTCCTTCGTACTGCGCATATCGTTCCAGATCATGACATGCTTCATCAGCAGCCCGCCATCCTTATCCACAGGAATGACACCCATGCCATGGGCGGAAAAAGAAATTGCCTGAACCTCCGACGGCGCTACCTTCGCCTTCGCGACAACGTCCCTTGAAGATTCCTTCACCGCGTTCCACCATGTTTCCGGATCATGCTCAATGAAGCCTTCCTTCGGATAAAAGGTCGGGTATTCATAATAAGCTTCCGCCAGGAAATCTCCATTCGCATCGAATATGCAGGCCTTATCCCCGCTCGTCCCCAAATCATGTGATAAAATAAGATTTCGTTTCTGTGTACTCTGGTTATTTGCCATTGATTCATACCTCCTGTTTTCAGAACAGCTCCTTAAGCTCCAGCGGCGACCGGATCGTATAATCCGGGCAGACTGCTTTTCCAAATCCGTATTCCGCAAATACGAATGGTATTCCTGCCTCTTTCGCAGCCCGTTCATCCGATTCTGTATCGCCTACATAGACCGATGATTTCAAGTGATTTCGTTTCATAATGGCTGTAATGTTTTCTGCCTTATCCAGTCCTGTATCCGCGAAGCATATAGTATCTGTAAAATAGATGCCGATTCCAGTGCAGTCAAAGAGCCTGTCGATATAGCCTTCCTGACAATTGCTTGCAATGCATAAGCAATATTTTTTCTGCAGATACGCAAGTGCATCCACAAGTCCGTCATACGCCTGTGGACTGCGTTTTTTCAGGAAATCGTCTTCCAGCAGCAGGCATTCTTTTCTGATTTTGATCCGGTCAGCTTCTGAAAAGCGGCGAAACACCGTATCATAAACTTCATTTACCGGCTTCCCGAAAAGTCCGTGAAGCTGGCCGGCAGTAACAAACGGGTGTTTTCTGTTCCACTTATCATATACTGTATTATATACAACTGAACATAAGTATGTAATATCCCAGATCGTTCCGTCAATGTCAAAAATCAGACTGTCCAAACAGCAGCAAGCCTCCTGTATTTTTATCAGCGGTTTACAACAAACCTGCAGGTTTTACCTTCCAGAACATCAACCAGATTATCGACCGCCATGCCTGCCATATTCAGTGTTGCTTCTCTTGTATGTGCTCCGGTATGGGGCGTTGCAACTACATTGTCAAGCTTGAAAAGCGGCGAACCCTCAGGCGGTTCCTTTTCGAAAGCATCTAATGCAAGTCCCCCGAGCTTTCCGCTTTTCAGGGCCTCATATGCGGCATCTTCATCCACAATGCCTCCGCGCGACGCGTTTACAAGTATTGCGCCCTGCTTCATGCTGTCGATCGCTTTACTGCCGATCAGATGCTTCGTACTGTCCAGGAGGGGCAGATGAAGACTGATAACGTCAGCTGCCGCGATTCCTTCCTCAAATGTAACTGACTTTAAATTATTATCTCTGCAGTATGCTTCATCAAGATACGGATCATACGCGATAATTGTCATGCCAAAGCCCTTCGCGCATCGCGCTACAACTTTTCCGATCGCTCCAAGGCCCAGAATGCAGATTGTCTTTCCTTTTAATTCAGTACCTGTATCCCGCTTCCAGCCGCCGTTTTTCGTGCTGCTGTCAAGATACGGGATTTTTCTCGCCACCGCGAGAATCAGGCCGAAAGCCAGTTCTCCGACCGCTTCCGCGTTCGCACCCGGTGTATTTGCAACCGCGATGCCGCGGCATCTGGCCGCTTCCAGATCCACACGGTCCGTTCCAACGCCGTACCGGGAAATTACTTTCAGGCCGGTACACGTATCCAGAACCTTTCCGGTGATAAAATCAAGTCCTGCTATATATCCGTCACAGCCCGCAAGGAGCGGTATCAGCTCCTCTTCGGAAAGCGGGCGTCCTTCCGGATTGAACACAAGCTCAGCGTCCGGATAATGCTCCCGCAGCTTCTGAAGTGCCGGAGATTTTTTGTCAGGCTGCAATGATGTAGGTGTTATTAATATTTTCATATGCTACCTCAGCGTATTTGCGTAATCGACCGCTTCTTTGCTTAACCGCGCAATCTCATCAAATTTTCCGGAGGTGATCAGATCACTCTTCACCATCCAGCTTCCGCCGATCGCAAGAATCTTGTCATAGGACAGGTATTCTTTCATATTGTCCATATCCACACCGCCTGTCGGCATAAAACGCATATCGGGAAAAGGTGCCGCAAGTGATTTTATAGTAGCCAGACCGCCATACTGCCTGGCCGGGAAAAATTTCATCAATGTAAGGCCATAATGTATCAATGTCATTGCTTCCGAAGGTGTGCATGCACCCGGAACAATTGCAATATCATTTTTTTGCGCAAACTCGATCAGCGCACAGTCCGTTCCCGGTGATACCAGAAATTCAGCTCCCGCATCGATTGCTTTCTGTGCCTGTTCGACGTTTACGACCGTTCCGGCACCCAGCATCATCTCCGGAAAGCTTTTTTTCACTCTTCTGATTGACTCCTCCGCAGCTGATGTGCGGAACGTAATCTCTGCTACAGGAAGTCCTCCGTTGCTTAATGCTTCCGCCAGCGGAACGGCATCCTCCACACGGTCAAGCTTAACGACCGGTACAATTTTGCGTTCTGCTGCTGCTTTCAGGAAATCCTCATATTTCATGCTGCTCTTCCTCCAAATTATTTCTTCACCACTGCAGAATTCTGCGTGGATTCTCTACTGTCATCTTTTTAATCTGTTTTTCGCTTATTCCGCTTTCAAGCATCATCGGAATGAAACGGTGGAGAATATAAGTAAGCCCGATCGCGCCCTCATCATACGTACGCAGGCGTTTTCTCGTAGTATCCAGTGAAATCAGAAGCTGATCCTCATATCCATACGAAAGTATCTGCCGGATGATTTTTATTTCCTGCATATCGTCATGGTATTTTGGCCGTCCGATCGTATCAAACTCAAGCGTTATTCCGGAATCCAGAATTTGCTTCATTACATCGTACGAGTCACATGCACGGTCCAGATGGCAGAAATACGTCTTTTCCGGCGGCACTCCCTGCTTTTTCAGAAAATCTTTGAGATGCACCGGATCGCTGCCGCGTTCAATGTGAACCATGAACGGTGCCCCCGATACTTTCTGCGCCTCTGCTGCTGCCCGGAAAAGCCTTCCGCAGGGTTCACCAAGCTCCGTCACATCGAATGCTGTTTTTATAATGCCGGCCTTCGCCCCGCGTTCCCAGGGAAGAAATTCAAAATCCGTCCCATCATACATACCTCGAAGCAGTTCATGTGTAAACAGCTCTGACGCCTTTTCCTCTGTTATCGTCCTGATCCAGTGATCCTCCGGGTAGAACTTCATTTTATGAAAGCCTGTCGAAGCGATAATATTCACACCGGATTCTTTTGAGACTGAAAGGAGCTTTTCCACGTTTCTGCCGCAGCCGCCAGGCTGAGCATCCACGATGGAGCTGCCGCCTGAAATACGGAATGCCGAAAGCTCCCACGCCGATTTCACAGGATCATCGATGCATAATGCAGGATCGACCTTCGCCGACTGACCTTCATCAATCACAATATGCTCATGCGATTGCGTAAACCCAAGCTTTTCCGGCTCAATAAGCCCCAGAACGGTATGAATCATTTTATCCATATGCTGCCTCGCTTCACATATCCCATGCCGCTTATGACCAGCGGGGATTATCCGTAAGCTCCGGTTTTCCGTTCTTCTCAATAAGCATCTTTCGATAGCCCTTTGTTTCAATCGTTCCGTAATCGTGTCCTGCATCCGCCTGGAATGTAAAGAACACCACCAGCGGTGTTTTCCCGGTATTTACGGTTCGATGCGCGTAACGGCGCGGAACATACAGTACCTCACCCTTGACAAGCGGCCGGGTTTCGGTATCGCCTTCCGGATTCTCCATTACCATAAAGCCTTCTCCGCTCAACGTGTAGTACATCTCGGATGTCGCCAGCTTTGTATGAAAATGCCCTTTTGTCATGTAATACTCACTGCCGATTACTCCCGGATACAGGATCGTCGTACCGAACGCAAGATCCCCTTCCCGCTCCGGACAGCCCAGCTCATAAAATTCATAAATCAAAGGATCGTCTTTTTTAAGAATATCCTTTGCCGCATTCTGGTCATAATACATGTCCTTCATATTGGACAAATAGCGCTTTGTCGTCTCCGCGCTTCTGGAAAACCCGTTCTGAAGATCAAAATCAACGGTAAAGCTGTGATCCCAGTCAAAACTATTCATTCACTAACCTCCTTATAGCCGCCGTAAGTATGAGCTTTACTTCCGCACACTCTTTGCAGCCTCGCTCAGCATAGGAACCTTGCTCTTTATATCGTCGATATGAAATACCTCTGCCACAACCTGCGTCCAGCCATGGATAAAATAAATCCATCCGTCTTCGATTGTAAGATTCGAAGCTGCTGCCTGCTTTTCCGCCTGTTCCATAAATAACAGATTGCCGCGGTAATTGATTTCCCACACAAGACTGTCCTTCGGGAAAACACACGCATCGGTAAGCGGCGAGCCAGGCGCGTCCTTTCCAAGACCTGTTGCGTTTACAATCAGCGAATGCGGTTTCAAAGATGCCAGAATTGCGTCATTGTCCTTCGGATCCGGCGTATGCTTGTACTCAAGACGGATCGCCGGATTCAGATCCGACAGAATCTTCTCCGCCGATTTAAGCCTTTGCTCGCTTCTGTTGGAAATAATGATCTTCTTCGGTATATCATCGCCGATCTTTTCTTTTCCAAAATACAGAGACATCGCCAGCGCCGCTCCGCCGGCACCCATCAGGAAAACATCCCCGTCGTATTTTTTCCAGAACTGATCCGGAACAAAATGCTCAAGTGCCAGTCCGCTGGAAATCGGGTCCTTTGCGTGACCGCAAAGCTTTCCGTCCTTCTTGGAAATACAGGAAATCTCACCCAGCTTCTGAGCAAATGGATCCAGATATTCAAAAAGGTCCTTGCATGCATTGTACAGATCTATTTTATGAGTCGTTACAAGTGCTCCCAGTGAAAGCGGATCTTCCTTGATAAACGTTACTGCTTCCCGGTATTCTTCCGCTGACGAATGCGGCTTAAAATCAATACCTTTAATCTGCGCATCCAGATTCATAACCTCGGCCCACTTTGGGAACACCTTCATGATCGAAGAATGCTCTGTGGTCACTCCGATAAAATAAATTGTCGGTTTCTTCGCTGCTTCTACATTCAGCATTTTTTCATCCTCCATTCTGCTCAAATATCTGTCTCATATATCTGTCATTTCATAATTACGTCATTATATCGTATTGTTACTACATAACAGCTTAAAAAAAGATTTTTCACTGCCGCTGCTGATAAAATATTTCCTGCCCGCTAGTTGTTCGTAAAAAGCGTTATATCAAAACTGCTCTTGTCGCCGCGATATTTTGCAAGAGAAAATTCAATCGGATTTCCATAAATATTATATCCAATTGAGGTAAAGTAAAAGATCGGCTTATGCGGACTTATTCCAAGAAGCTTTGTTTCCGGCGAGCCTGCTTCCGCTGTCTCCATGTGACGCTTTACACAGCTTACCTTTGTTTCATTCTTTCCCGAAAGCACCGAATAAAGCGATTCTGTCGCAAAATCATGACCCATAACGAATGAGCACTTGTCATACGGCAGATAGGATTCAACAATAACAATCGGATCCTCATCGGCAAAACGAATCCGGTGAAGAAATACCACCTTGCTGTTCAATGCAATGTCCAGGCCATCTGCTACGTTCTTCGGCGCTTTCATAACCTTAAAATCCAGCACCTTGGAATGCGGCGTCCTTCCGGTTCTGCGAATCTGATCATTATACGATTCCAGTTTCTGAATAAAATCCTGATTGACCTTGGGCTGAGAAACAAACGTACCTTTGCTCTTGATCCGGTACAGCCATCCCTCGTTGACCAGCTCCGCCACTGCCTGCCTGACTGTCGTACGGCTGATTCCGAACAAATCACTAAGCTCCATCTCGGTAGGGATCATGCTGTCCTTCGGGTACTTACCGGATTTGATTTCATCGAGAATTGTCTCCTTCAGCTGATAATAAAGCGGTACCGGTATAGATTTATCAAGTTGCCTATCACTCAGCATGCTGTTTCCTCCTGAAACGATACTTATTTAATGGAATATCATAAGATCCGGATATTATGACATAACTATTCTACACCGTAACGCCTTGAGTGAACAGTATTAAATTTATTAATTACGTAGTAATGTTGTTATGTTATAACATATGATAAGCTCTTTTTTATGATTTGTCAATAGCTGTCTGCAAAAAAATAAAGCCGCGTAAAAGCGGCTTTATCCTTTAAAAAAATCTGGTACCATACTGATTGCAGTACACCTTGGATTTATCGAGCCGGTCTCCGGCTTCCCGCTTTTCCGCGGGATATCCAAATGGTATAATCGAGAAAGGAATAATATCATCGGGAAGCCCCAGCGCTGCAGCAACCTTATCCATACGATCCTGCTCCGGCGCAATGCCGAGCCACACAGCTCCAAGTCCAAGACTCTCCGCTTCCACCAGTATGTTTTCACATGCTGCTGCCATATCCTGCTGAAAATAATCCGGATGCTTCAGTTCCCCGCGGCTGCAGACAACAACAATCGCTGCCGGTGCACGTCCTGCCGGCCCCGCGTACGGACTAGCCGCTGCTAATTCTGCAAGTACATCCTTCCTGTCCGCCACCACAAACTCCCATTCTCTCTGGTTGCACGCAGTAGGCGCCGCCATGGCTGCCGCCAGCAGACGTTCCGTCTTTTCCCGTTCCACTTCTTGTTCTTTAAAATACCGTATACTCTTCCTGCTGAAAATACTGTCCAACTGCAGTTCATCCCTTTCGATCAAGAATCCTGTCTTTTGTATCGTACATTATGCCACCGAAAGAAAACTTTTGCAACTGGTTTATATTGCATCCCTTTATTTCTTCGTCAGATTCTCATAATCCGTCGCAAGACCCGCCGTGTCCTTCAGGGAAAGCGTCTTCCCGTCGGTTGTAAAGGCAAATGTCACCGCTGAATCCCACAGTTCAAGCTGAATCGCCACATTGCTTCCATCGATCTTGTACGTCCCCTTATCTTCCATCGCAGCTGTCTTCATCGAACATCCGCCTTTGCCGTCAAACGTCCATGTTACATCACCTAAATCCGCCGTCGTTCCGGACCATGTCCCCTTAAGCGCATCCGCGCTGCCGCCGCACGCCGTCATGCAGAGAACAACCGTCAGTACAATGCAGACCGCAGCCAGCATTCGTTTTCCATTTCTCATTCAGCATTCCTCCTTACGATTCACTGATTGGTTTTAAAATTCATACTGTCCAGAATTGCTTTAACCGTTTCATCATTCACATCTATGTTGCATACCTCGACCGATATCTGCCTTCCGTCTTTGAGACCCTGATACTGCGTATACTGATACGTACCGCCGCCGATTTCCGTGGTATACACGGCGCACATACAGTCAACCCCCCCAATCATCCTGTTTTCCTTAAACTCCGCATTGTAGGACTTCATCTGTGCTTCAAAAAGCTCTTTGTTTTCACTCTCCGTTACATTGTTTCCCATAACCGACATAGCAACAACCTGATTGTCAAGGGATCCTCCTTCATTGATCAGCTGAAGCGTTTCAGAGTCATCGAACGGAACCAGCGTCCAGCCTGACGGCAGAAATACGCTGCAGTACAGTTTATCAACAGTTTCGCCTTTTATACCTGTATCGGCCTGTGCGGTGCTGCCGGAAGCCTGACCTTGCTGCTGACCTGAAGTGTCCGTGCTGCCGCACGCTGCAGACATCATTAAAAACACCGCGGCAAAAAATATGGCTGTGCGTCTCATCTTCCGGTCCTTTCCGCTGCCGTACAGCATCCGGTATTATTCCGCTTTCGCGCAGATGAAGGTATAATAAACATCATTCGTACCGCCTGATACGGATACCTGCATCTTACCGTCGTCCGTATACTCCATAAGAACCGTATACGCATCAAGGCCGAGCATTCCCGTATCGTCCGACATAAAGCTCCATTCTACTCCTTCGTACGAATCACCAAGGACCTTGACGGAAGCCGAATAACCGCTGTCATAGTCCATATTAAATGTCATCTGCAGCGCGTCAGCCATCGAGCTGTAACCATCCATGGATGTACGCGGTGTGTCATCAAGCACTTCCATATAGCTTTCTGCCTTCCATGTCCCGATGGCCTTCTTCTCGCTATCGCTCAGGTATAACGCCGGATTTAAAGCACTCGTTCCGTACTTCGCAAAAATAATCTTCGAGCCTGTCCCGAACATGTCGTCAAACGCGACCGAATCCCCGTCGATCGTCCCCTTCGCTTCACTTCCTTCGATTGTCAAAGTCATTTCTTTATCTTTTACACTGCACTTCCCGCTTCCATTTTCACTTCCGACATTGACCTGCGTTTTACCGTCCTCGCTGATTTCAAACGTGAACGGATCATCTGCCGCTGTTTCGGGAATTGTATAATCTCCTGAAACAACCGCAATCGCAACCCACTTTCCGGCATAATCCGCCATTCCGGACGAACCGCAGCCGGTAAGTACACCCTGACACATAAAAAGCATCATCAGCACAGCCAGAATTACATACATTTTCTTCTTCATATTCGTGTCCTCCTGAGTCTTATACGCGGCCGGTTTCAGCCGCATGATCGTCCCCTCCCAGAAATCAGCTTACACTATTTTACAGGAATTCACCCTATACAAAGTGATAGGGTTGTTCGATTTATGTAAGTATAATCTGGTGTCGGGGAGGGATCGGCGGGGGCTGACACGCTTGTCCCGGACATTTCTGCACTCGCCTATAGATGGCGGCAGAGTAAACTCAGCGAGGCGTGTACGCATGTATTCAAACCGGTAGGCTATAGAACGCTCGCTTCAGACAGTACTCTGCCGCCATCGCTTCGTGCAGAAATGCCTCGGGCCCGCGCTTCCGTCAGCTCCCTCCGATCCCTCCCCGACACCCTGCCGCACTTTCATAAATAGAGTTAAAAAAAATCCCGGAAAAATCAGAATCGCTGCAATACTTCTCAACTTTTAGCCTCAAAAAAGTGAAAAAAGTAGAGAACAGTTATAAGATAGATGTGCAATGCCATGCGGCGGGAATCCGTCTGTGCTCTGACTTTAGCATTTTTCTTGCATTTCCGCGCGATGCGATGACTGCAAAGTACTGTCTGAAGCGAGCGTCCAGCATTTTCTGACCTATTGCACAAAAAAAGCGCTCGCTGAGTTTACTTTGCAGTCATCTATCAGCGAGCGCAGAAATACAAGAAAAACGCGTGTCAGAACACAGACGGATTCCCGCCGCATGGCTCGACACCCTATCAATAATTTTCTCAACTACTTTTTCAAATACCTTAAAATACTCTCACGTGCCTCGCCGCAGCTTTGAAACATCACGTGATCCCCCGTGATATACCACACCGCGTCATTCCACTCATTCAGTGAATAATCCCGCGCCGGGACATTTTCCAGATAACGGTCAAGAAGACGCGGATTGATATAGTGAATATCCGAAAGGTATTCGCATCTGGTCCATTCCTGAATTCTATCCAGCAGCCCGGTCTTTTCAGGCTGCCTGCGAGGATACATCACGCTTTTGCTTCTCATTGGAATAATATTCATTTCCGGCATCTCCTTTTCTTAAATTTCTTTATTTCTGTCTCCAGAATAACTGCGATAACAAGAAGTGATACCACAAGAATCACGGTCACGGGAAAACCTGCGCTCCCGTCGCCCGTCTTTACATTCCCTCCGGATAAAAGCTTTGTATTCAAGGTATTATTCTCCGGCCAGCTGTTGCAGAAAAATACCGAATCCAGCTTCTGCCCGCCGCATTCGACGATAAAATCGGCGCGCGTCGTTCCGCTGTCATTCAGAATGTAAACCGAAACAGTATATTGTGATGAGTCCGATGTATACACAGCGCTGCTGTCTGTTTGCTCCTGAATTGTATAACGGTAGATGCCGGGAGCCGGAAAGTAAATCGTTCCTGGTTCCGCCGTACTGTTTGCCGGAACCGTTATTTCCATCGAAGTGCCGGACTGATTATCCGGAAGCGGCGCGCCATCAAGCGCCGTAAGAACAAGCGTATGAACTGTGCCGGACGGGACACTGCCTGTATCACTCACTGTTACAGACGGCATCTGCGCACTGATCCGATCCTCGGCATGTGCATCCGACGGCACAGCGAGCGCGCCTGCCAGCGCCAGAAACAGAAGCAGGAGCAGGGTGCTGCCATGGATTCCGCGCTTCTTTATGAAACAGACTGCAGCAAGCAGTATGCCCGCCGCGAACGCCAGAAGCAGCGCCATCGCTTCACCCCTGCTGCCCGAACCGACTCCGGTCGGATACGACACAAGTGTCTTGTCATTTACAAAATCCGCCTGTTTTCCCGCTTCTCCGATCGTTCCCGCTGCCGAACCGGTATAAGCGGCGAACGATGTCCGGACAGACGTAGGATTGCCGTTACTGTCAAGATCCGTTGTACAATACGTCGTCGTATACTGATCCGTGTTGGCTTCCGCCTCTATCACGGTATACGTCATGCCGTACGGCACATTATGCAGTAAGAAACATTCGCCTGTTCCGAGCGAAATCGTCGTATTTGCTGCGTTTCCGTCAATCGCCGCAACTGCGCCGTCTGTAAACGTGATTGTATGATCTGTGCCGGCTATGCTGCAGTTAAAGCTGCCGCTTATTCCGGTACCGGTTTCCTCCGCAATCGTTACACCGAAGGTGAAATGTTTCTTCATATCCGCCATATTGCCTGTAACCGTTTTGCTGATTCCCAGATGCTTCGTGCCGATAAAGAAATTATATGTATTAAAGCTTGTGTCCATGCCGGCATCCCCGGCATTTGCCCCGATGCCCATCTTATACGTCCGGTCGTCAGTGAACACCTGTTTGTTGGCAGACGCCGCACTGGTCGACACCGCCGTTCCTGTATCATCGTAGTTCTCGGCAAACTTATGGAAAATAACATGCTCATCCGGCGATACCGTCACGCCTACAGAAGCATTTGTAAGCGCACCGTCAGCATTGATAATGCCTCCTGCCGGCAGCGTAACATTGGAATCACTTCCAAGTGCCGTATTGCCGCTTACGGTCGGCGAGCCTTTCAGGGTTAGTGTGCCTGCCGCGCTGTCCGTCACGTAAACAGCCCCGCCGTGATCAGCTAAAGCCGTGTTTCCCGTAATCGAATCTGTACCTGTAAAAACTGCATTTGTTCCGGTTCCAAGATACACAGCACTGCCGTTTTGAGCTTTTCCTCCTGAAACGGTACAGTTATCCATGGTAAGCGTATTCGTATCGTATAAATGATACATCATGACCGCGCCGCCATTATTCACAGATTCATTATTCGTAAACGAAGAATCCTGCAGATTTACGCTGCCTGCGCCAAAAATCGCGCCGCCGCCGTTCCCGGTGCTTGTTCCCGTCGACTTGTTATTTTCAAACACAGAGTCAGAAACCGTCAGATCTGTCAGGGAAACAATCGCTCCTCCGATAATCGCAGTATTATCGGAAAAAGTACAGCCGCTCACATTTAAATGTGTACCAGCATAACCAAACAGCGCAGCATTTTCTGTGTTTGACAGTTTCGAATTATTGATGTTAAAGGTGCCGCCCATTACATCTATGCATCGGCTGTTTGTCGCTACCGAACCACCATCAAAATTTACTCCGGACACTGTTACCGAAGAAGTACTCCCGCTGATATAAAGACAGTCACCGCTTGTAAAGCTGCTGCCGCGCGTTACCGTCGCCGTATCCGTCTCATTTCCTGACGGCATAAAGGTGCGGGCACCCGGCGCGCTCGGTGTATCCGTGGGAGCCGTCTTGATCGTGATTCCTGTTTTATCGGAAAGCGCAGCGGTTCCTGTCAGGTCATGGCTTTTAAAAACCTCTATTGTATCACCGCTAACCGAATCCGCGCATGCCTCCGCAAGTGTCGCGTATATGCCGTGCAGCACACCGTTCCGGATGATCTGGCACGTACCGCTGCCCCATACAACCTGGCTGCCCGTCCCCGACAGTCCGTACAGATCTGTCGCCGCGCTGCCGGTATTATTGTCATTGAAAAGTGTATACAGTCCGGCGACTGATGACGCGCTTGACGACACAGTACTGCCAAACTGACTGCCTGCTGTCATATGGTTATTGCAGAAAATGCCTACGGAAGCATTTTGTGTAAGATCACCCGTCACGTGAAGGCTTGTATTGACAGCAAGATAGAGATCCTTCTGATTCGCCGTCCTGTTGTTAATATTTCCGGAAATCACAGGTGAGCCGGAAAGATTTATCGTCGGATTTCCGGTTGCCGCAACACCGCCTGACAGGGCACTGCTGTCATTAAGCGCGGTATTCCCGGTAATTGAGCCGCCTGTCATATTCATCGTATCGCCGTATGGAATATAGATCGTCGAAGACCCGTTTGTATTTCCGTATATCTGTGCGCTGTCACTGATATTGAGTGTCCCGGCATCATGATGAAAAACAATTGTGGCAGATTCCGAATTATTGGCCGTTGTCGTATTATTATAGACAGCGGCATTCCCGCTGATATTCAGCGTACTCTTTGCACCGCTTATACGGACAAAAATGCCGCTGCCATGGCTGATGCCGCTGTTGTCATGAATACTGCTGCTGCCCGTAATCGTCATCACAGACCCGCCGCTCAGATCCAGAGCCGCGGAATCCTGGCTTACACAGCCGCTTATCGAGCTGTCTCCCTGCATAGTAAAAGTGGAAGCGCCTGTAACGTATGCCGCGCTTCCCTGATATCCGCGCGCGTTAATGATGCTGCTGCCGTCATTCATCACGACAGAGGAGCCGCCCTGTACGTATAAAATACTGGTGCGTGTAGAAATGTTGTTTCCGTTCAGACAAACATTGCCAAACGATACATGCGCCGCACCGTTTATGTTCATCATCTGATAGCCAAACCCGCTTCGGATCAGCTGCGGTATGGAACCTGCCGTCCCCTCATACGGATATACGGCCGCGTCCTCCGCCGCTTTCGCGAATGTAATGGTTTTGCCGCTGTTGACCGCAATCTCGGATGATATGGCAGCATCCTTAAGAAGTTCAATTACAGCCGTGCCGTTCGTCGGGACAGCCGCCACCGCGGCCTGAACCGTAAGGTACGGCGTATTTCCGATCTTGCAGACATAATTTGTGCTCTGTGCGGTAAGAACAGGTGCCGCGTCGGAAAGCGCACCTTCCGGCTCCTGTCCCGTGCCGGCCTGATCCTGCACCGTATCCACGGATTCCTGCACCGTACCCGCATCTCCGGACGACCCCGCCGCCGCACTTAAAGGAAAGCATGATAAAACTGCGGCCGCAAGCAGTGCCCACACAAAAATATTCCGTAGAATTTTATCAAGCCCCTTCGGGA
>Ga0160425_1002774_pt1 | contig 13691 bp, 16 predicted proteins | sample BioMet8_FD_108193 | JGI IMG/M metagenome (GOLD analysis project Ga0160425, IMG submission 108193) | Microbial communities from bioreactor (seeded with sewage sludge) at Lawrence Berkeley National Lab, California, USA - Biofuel... | ecosystem: Engineered > Bioreactor > Anaerobic > Unclassified ...
AGGCTCCTTTTGCGTACGAGGTTTTCCTCAAAACCGCCCTTTTGCTTCTTGCCTGCCCATGTCTCATCCTTCGTTTCGTGTAAAAATGCGCGTTGCAAAACATTTCCGTTTTGCAACGCGCCCATTTGTTATGTTGAATTATTCGGGCAGCTTGCAGACGTCTACCCACTCTACAGCCCTGGAAATTCTGAACAGCTCGTCGGGGGTGAGCTCCACGGCGCTGTTGTCGCTGCCTACGGCGGGGAAGACGGTATCAAAACGCTTCACGCTCTCGTCAATGTAGACGTTCACACCCTCGTTGATGCCGAATGGGCATACACCGCCCACAGGATGACCAACCAGCCGCAGAACCTCGTCTGCTGAGGGCATGGAGGCCTTCATGTGAAATTTGTCTTTGAATTTGTGATTGTCGATTCTGGCGTCGCCGGCCGTGACAACAAGTATGCAGCCCTCGCCGCTTTTGAAAGAAAGGGTTTTTGCGATGCGGGCGCCTTCAACACCCAGAGCCTGGGCTGCCAGCTCCACCGTGGCGCTGGATACTGTGAACTCACGTACTCTGTCCTCAACTCCGAACTGCTTAAGATATTCTCTGCCATTTTCTATGGACATTAACCTGTATCTCCTGTTTATAGTGATTGTGATTTAATTGCGGCCAAAGCCGCCGCCTCCGAAGCCTCCGCCTCCATGGCCCATTCCTCCGCCGAAGCCTCCGCCTCCGAAGCCTCCGCCACCAAAGCCACCGCCGCCGCTGTGGCCACCGAAGCCGCCGCCGCCACCAAAGCCGCCGCCGTGGTGATTGTGATCGTCCCAGTCATTAAATCCGTCTCTCCGCCCAGGCCTGTAGTTCCAGTATGGTCTGCACGGGCCAAAGAACAGAAACAGCGGCAGCCAGCTGCCAGTACGCGTGTAGTAGCTGCGGCGAATAGATTTCACAATGGCCGAGATGATAATGTAAACGATGACCAGATTTATAATCGAGTCAAAAAACGATGCGGAGCTGTTATAGCTGCTGCCGTTTTGATAATCGTTACTGCTGCTGCCGGAACTCCCGGAGGAGGCCACGGCGGAGCCGTACTGGGAGTCAAACCAGTCCATCATTTCCGAAAACAGAGTGCTGACGGCCTTGTCATATTCTCCGGCGTCAAAGCTCTTTTCGAAGGCGTCCATTTTTCCGCCTACGTCGGATTCAAAGGACGTTCCGCTGAGCCCGGTGCCGTACTGTACATAGTACTTGTTTTCCTGCGTCGCCAATAATATGAGGACACCGTTGTTGTACTGACTGGAGCCTATTCCCCAGTCGTTGAACAGCTTCATGGCGTATTCGCTGGAGGTCATTCCGTCCAGATATTGTACGGTGACAACAACGATCTGGGCTCCGTCACACTGCTGCTCCAGCGCGCCGTTATAATTGATTATACTGTTTTTTGTGCCTTCTGACAGCACGTTAGCGTAATCGGCGACATAGAAGCTGCTGCTCTGATCCACCACGGCGTGCGCCGGAACACATAGTATTGCAGCAATCATAAGTAAAGACAGGAGCAGGGACAGACGTGTTTTTTTCATCGGTACTCCTTTGTTCATTCGAAGAGCTCCGGCGCTTTAACATTGCATATTCCCGCGAAAAAGCTGGCAGGGAAGACGTTGTACGTGTCGCGCATAAACTCACGCACAGTGTCGTTATAGCCGGACTTGTCGATTACGCCTGAGGCGCTGGATATTATGCCCTGATACTGCGTAAGCCCACTTTTGTCTCTGTTGGAAAGAGAAGCGGAACTCATGGCGGTTATAAGCTTGCCGGTGTCGGCGGTGAGCGCAGCGTAGCAGTCGTAAATTTCTGAAACACTGCCTTTTTCAAGGCAGCTGTCCAGATTCGTGCGATCGGCGAGTACGGCCGAAGTGTCTATGCCGGTATAGTTGGATGCCAGCGATGTAAGTCCGAGAGCCGCGCTGGAGATATTCTTCAGCTGGCTCTGGATGCTGGGATGCTCATAGCCGTTGTAGGTGACGCCGCTGTAAAATCCGTCTGTTATAGTCTGACATTTGCTGCCAAGCTTAATGTTGACGGACAGAAGGGTAGAGCCCACGACGATTATCAGCGCCAGTATTATGGCCACCGGACGCTTTTTCAAAAAATCCATATAAAGCTCCTTATGAGTTTCAGCCCTTAATCTCCAGCAGCTTCTGCTTCAGCTCGCCCTCGATGCGGCCCAGCTCCTGTTCGGCCTGGGCACGGCGTGCTCTGCCGTCATCCTGTATCTGGCGCACCTCGTCAAGCGTTTGGATAAGCTCCTGATTGGTCTTCTGGAGAGTCTCAATGTCGACGACGCCGCGCTCGGATTCCTTGGCAATCTCCACACTGCCCTGATGCAGCTTCTGGGCATTCTGCTGCAGCAGACGGTTAGTGACTTCGCTGACCTCGTGCTGGGCGTCAGCAGCCTGCTCTGAATGGTACAGGGACAGGGCCATGACCATTTGACTCTTCCAAAGAGGAATTGTATTGACGATGGAAGACTGTATCTTCTCAGCCATGAGGTTGTCGTTATTCTGGATCATCCTAATCTGCGGCGCCATCTGGATCGATACCATGCGGGTAAGCTCCAGATCGTGAATTTTCTTCTCAAAGCGTCCAATCATATTGGCAAAGTCGTTGGCAGCCTGAGCATCCTCGGGGGTACCGGTCTCCTTGGCCTTCTGCGTAAGCTTCGGCAGCTCCTCTTCTCTCAGCTGCCTGCACTTTATCTGGCCGGCCAGAATGTACATTGTGAGTTCCTTCTGGTACTCCTGATTTTTCTCGTACATCTTGTCCAGCATGGCAATGTCTTTCATGAGGACGATCTCGTGGTTCTGCAGCTCGTCCACAATCTTGTCCACATTTACCTCAGCCTTGCTGTACTGCGCCTTAAGCGCGGCAAGGCCCTGCTGCGATTTTCTGAAAAGGCCCATCAGACCTTTCTTCTGACTCTCGTCAAAGTTCATGCCCTGCAGCTCAACCACAAGGTCGGAGAGCATGGTGCCGGCTTCACCCAGATCCTTGGTACGTACGGTGTTCAGTGCGGTCTCGGAAAATTCGGCCACATTTTTCTGGGCGGCAGCGCCGTAATTGAGCACCTGCTCGGTATTCATCACGTCGATCTTTGCGGCAAACTCCTTTACCGCCGCCTGCTCGGCGGGGGAGAGCTTTTCAATATCGGGCTTTTCAACCGGAGTATCGGCCTTCTCCGGGGCTGCCTCGACTGTGGGTGCCGGAGCCGCCTGCACGGCCGCTGCGGTATCGTTTCCAGTGGGATCAAGAGTCAGGCTGGGGATAAATTCGTCCTTTTTGTTCTCGTCCATTTTTATGATTATCCTTTCAGATTATTTTCGTTTGAGATCTGAGCGCTGTCATCCATTGACGGCTGGGCAGTGACATCAAAATCCCTGCTGCCGGAAAGCCCCTCACGGTCGAGCATCTGATTCATTACCTGAATATCCGTCTCAATATCCATGGCCTGATCGGCAAACAGTGAATCCAGCTGCTTTTTGTAAGCTGCTATGGCGGTGTCAAGCATGTCTTCAATGCTCTTCATGCTCTTAGTCAGATTATCGCCCTCGATGCCCTGGCTGCCCATGCGGTCATAGGAGTTCAGCAGCTTTATTGTAGTAGGCAGATAGTAATTCATGAACTTTTTGATCTGCGGTACGTCCGAGGGATCGGCGATGGCGTCCTGGGTTATCTTGTCCGTGATACGCATCAGCTCATTGATCTTCTGCCGCACGCCCGGATCCTGAATGGAGGAATAAAGCCGGCCCATTTCGCCGATAGCCCGCTTCCCGTCGGCCACGATTGGATCCACAGTCGGCCCGTAGCTTTTTGCGGGTTCCGGTTCCTTGACAGGCTCGGGCTGAGGAGGCTCAAATTTCGCCTGACGCTTTTTTGCCAGCGTGCCTGCGAAAAATCCCACGGCAAGCGACACCACCGCCACGGCTGCAAGACCGGCCAGCTTATACATTGGCAGCATGAGGCTCAGTATCAGCCAAGTAAGTGCAAACGCGTATACAGGGCCCGGTGATTTTTTAGGTCTGGACAAGAGCATCGCCTCCCGGAGAATAAAAATTTGAAATTAGTTTATTTATTGTATATCCTTTCGGTCATATCGTCAAGGGTATTGCGAAAACTACATATTGTGTAGTATAATATTTTGGCAAATTGAATTATACAACAATTATTGCCGTAAGCAGGTATTTGGAGGTATAAAATGATAAAGATTGCGCCATCTATATTGTCAGCGGACTTCACAAAATTGGGCAGCGACGTTGACGAGTGCCTGGCGGGTGGAGCCGACTACATTCATTTTGACGTTATGGACGGCCTTTTCGTTCCAAATATCTCCATAGGCGTGCCTGTACTGAAATCGCTCAGACGACACACTGATGCGGTATTGGACGTACATCTTATGATTGAAAGACCTGTGCGCTATGCCGATACCTTCTGCGGCGCCGGCGCGGACATAGTGACCTTCCATGTGGAATCAGACAGCGAAGAAAATATTAAAAAGGCAATCGAGACTGTTAAAAGCTGCGGTAAAAAGGCAGGACTTTCAGTGAAACCTAAGACGCCTGCGTCAGCGATTGCTCCGTTTCTTAATAATCTTGATCTTATACTCGTCATGACGGTGGAGCCCGGCTTCGGCGGACAGAGCTTTATGGCGGACATGCTGCCGAAGATTTCGGAGCTGCGCGGCATGATCGATTCATATAAACCAGACTGCGAGCTGGAAGTGGACGGCGGTATCGATGCAGAAACTTCCCCGCTGGTAAAGAAAGCCGGCGCCAACGTGCTTGTCGCCGGAAGCGCTGTTTTCAAAAATCAGGACAGAGCCGCCGCTATATCCGCCATAAGAAACGCCTGAGAGGAGATATATATGTCTTTTTTCCCCAAATCCCTGGAAAATCTTATCGACAAGTTCGCGGCACTGCCCGGCGTTGGCCGCAAAAGCGCCCAGAGACTTGCTTTTCATATTCTTTCTCTTCCTGAAGGAGAAGCGGAGGCTTTTGCGTCAGCTATTGTCGAAGCCCGCAGCAGCGTGCACTGCTGCTCGGTTTGCCAGAACCTTACCGAGGGCGACGTGTGCGCAATTTGCTCCAGCGACCGCAGAGACAAAAGCACAATATGCGTTGTTTCAGAGCCAAGGGACGTGCTGTCTATCGAGCGCAGCAGGGAGTATAGCGGCGTATATCACGTGCTCCACGGCGTGCTGTCGCCAATGAGTCATATCGGCCCCGACGATATTCGCATCAGTGAGCTTATGAAACGCGTTTCAACAGGCGGAGTCAATGAAATTATCATGGCCACGAATCCCGATACGGAGGGAGAGGCCACGGCCATGTATATTTCCAGACTTGTAAAGCCCTTTGACGTAAGGGTCACAAGACTGGCCTATGGCATCCCGGTGGGCTCAAATCTTGAGTTTGCCGACGACGCCACGCTTACACGCGCCATGGAAGGCCGCACGGAGATGTAGTTTGACAATCTCGCGGCATTGTGTTATAATAATAAAATCTGGTTATAATTTAACCTAAACGATTTGTGCTATAGCGTCCGTACGGACGTTTTTATATTGCAATTACATATGCGCACGTTTTCAACATGCGGGGGGAAAATGCACAGGATAATTGTATCCTGTGCGTATGCCCGTTTTGTTTGCGTGCCCGGATTTTTTGAAACGGAGAAAATATGACAACTGATTCCACAAAACAGAATAGCCCAGAGGGGCAGGAAAAGAAGCGCACATCCAGGCCGCGCAGACGCGTAAAGCCTGCTGCCGCCGACAGCAAAACTGCTGCCCAGACAGCGCAGACCGCGGCAAGTGTGCAAGCTAAGAAGACAGAAGGCAATACGAAAATATTGGAACAGAAGAAGCCCCAGACGCCCGGTCAGGCCCGTCCGCGCCACAGGCCGGTACACGCAGTCCTGCCGGCAGATGAGGATTTGGTTCAGGGCAGACAGTCCAAGCTTAAGATCATCCCGCTGGGAGGCCTGGGCGAAATCGGTAAAAACATGACCGCCTACGAATACGGAAACGACATTATAGTAGTGGACTGCGGCATGGGTTTTCCGGACGAGGATATGTACGGAATTGATGTGGTTATACCGGACATCTCATATCTGAAGGCAAACATCAGCAAGATCCGGGGCATAGTAATCACCCACGGACATGAGGATCACATAGGCGCCATACCTTATGTTATAAGCGAGCTTGATGTGCCGATATACGCTACGGCTTTGACCAACGCGATTATCGAACTTAAGCTTGATGAACGCGAACTGCTGAAAAACACACAGATATTCACGAAAAAACCTGGGGACAGATTCAGACTCGGCTGCTTCGATATTGAACTTATCCATGTTAACCACAGTATTTCCGACGCTGTGGCACTGGCTATACACACGCCCATAGGCGTGGTTATCCACACCGGCGACTATAAGATCGACGTCTCCCCGATAAAGGGCGAGATGATGGATCTGACCCGCTTCGGCGAACTGGGCAAACAGGGTGTGCTTGCGCTGCTTTCCGACTCCACAAACGTGGAAAAGCCTGGCCATACCGACTCCGAGCGCAAAGTGGGAGAGGGCTTCGACAAGCTTTTCATGGGATGCGACAAACGCATTATCGTCACCACGTTTGCATCCAATGTGGACCGCATACAGCAGATAATAAATGTGGCGGCAAAATACAAGCGCAAGGTCGCCATAACCGGCAGAAGTCTGGAAAATATCATGAAGGCTTCCACAGAGCTGGGATACATGGACATTCCGGAAGGCACGCTTGTGGACATCAATCAGCTCAAGCAGCTGCCAAAGAACCGCATATGCATCATCTCCACCGGCTCACAGGGCGAGAGCATGTCGGCGCTCTATCGTATGGCGTATTCAGAACACCGGCAGATAGACATCGATGCCGGCGACAGGGTAATAATTTCTGCCTCTGCAATACCAGGCAACGAAAATATGATAAGCCGTGTTATTGATGAGCTGTTCCTTAAGGGTGCCGAGGTCATATATGACCGAAAAACCGACCTGCACGTCTCCGGCCACGCCTCTCAGGAGGAGCAGAAGATGATGCTGGCCCTTACAAGGCCCAAATATTTTATACCCGTCCACGGAGAATACCGCATGCTGGTCAAGCATGCCGACATCGGCCGCATGATGGGGGTCGACCCCAGAAATATTATTGTCGCCGATAACGGCAATGTTATAGAACTTACTCGCCGCAATATCAGGATCAACGGCAATGTCCAGTCCGGTGCCGTTATGGTTGACGGCGCAGGTATGGGCGAGGTGGGCTCGGCCGTGATGCGGGACAGGCACCGTCTTGCGGAGGACGGCATGGTGGTCATCGTAATGGCCATGTCCTCCTATGATTTTCGGATGGTTTCAGATCCGGAAATCATTACCAGAGGTTTCGTTTATGTTAAAGAAGCCGACAAGCTGATGGATGAGCTGAAGCGTGTCACCATAGAATCGCTTAATAACTGCGACGCAAAGCATATCAGAGATTTTTCATCCATAAAAAGCTGCGTCAAGAGCAATGTTTCCGGCTATCTTTATAAGGCGACAAAGTGCAGCCCCATGATACTGCCGGTTATAACCGAGGTATGATACCGTACTTCGACGCCCACTGCGACACGATAACTGCCAGCGGAAATATTGCCAAAAACTGCGGCCATCTTGATGCGGAACGCCTTAAGGCTTTCGCACCCTGCGGGCAGGTTTTTGCCGTGTGCTGCACCGACGATATGCCGGGCGGGTATAAAAAGTACCTGCCGATGCTGAGGGAGCAGATAGAGCGCAGCGAAGATATGTATCTATGCCTATCGTCCGACGATATCAAAAATGCGCTGGATGCGGGCAAAATTGCCGCGATTATGGCCGTTGAGGGTGCGGAACATTTCGGCTGTACCATCGGCGGACTAAAAAGCGCCTTCGACGCCGGTGTGCGCAGTGTCAACCTTACCTGGAACTTCGATAACACGCTCTCCGGGGCGGCCATGGGCTCAGGCACGGGACTGACAGATTACGGGAAGCTTTTCGTAAAAGCGGCTCAGGATATGGGCATTATTCTCGATATGTCCCACATTTCAGAGCGCGGATTCTGGGATGTTTTGGATATTTCAGAAAGGCCTGTTTACGCAAGCCATTCTGATTCGCTGGCTGTTTGTCCCGGCGTCAAGCGCAATCTTACAGATGAGCAGTTCATGGCGCTTGCAAGGATCGGAGGCGGCGCGGGAATAAATCTTTATCCCAAATTTCTGGGGCTTGAACATAACATCGCCGCCGTGTGCGCGCATATTGAACACTATTTATCCCTTGACGGCGAGAAGGCCGTATTTCTCGGAACAGATTTCGACGGCATAGAGGAAACACCCGCCGGCCTTTCAGGAGTGCAGGATATGCCGAAGCTGTATGAGGCGCTGCTGCGGCTCAATTACAGCGAGAATTTGGTCAGGGATATTTTCTTCAACAATCTGCTGAGTATAATGGAGAGAGCACTGTGAACATACAGATTTTCGGAAGAAATAAATGCTTCGATACAAAAAAAGCCCAGCGCTGGTTCAAGGAGCGCCGGGTAAAGTTCCAGTATATCGACATAGACCGCTTCGGGATGAGCAGGGGGGAGCTGTCCTCCGTGAAAAACGCCGTCGGCCTTGCCGCACTTATTGAGGAGAAGGATCAGAATTATCCGCTTTTGCAGTATTTGGCAACGGATGATGCCAGATTTGAAAAGCTGCTGGAGGATCCATATTTGATTAATACGCCCGTGGTCCGAAACGGAAAGCAGGCCACTGTCGGCTATCAGCCTGACATCTGGAAAACATGGGAATAAAAAAAGACGCCTTAAGGCGTCTTTTTTTATTGTGTGGCTATTTTATCATGTCTTCTGAAGCTGCCGACGGTGTAGATAATCAGGCCTGCCCAGATAAATATGAACATGACAAGCTTTGAATGTGTCACCGCTTCGTGCATGAATACCGTACCGCAGAAAAATGTGATCGTGGTTCCGGCATACTGAAGAATGCCAACGGTTTTGAAAGGTATCTCGTTTACTACCATGTTATAAAGTATCATGGGAAGCGCGGTTACGATACCTGAGATGATGAGCAATATGACATCTCCTGATGATGAGATCGCGGCAAATCCTCCTCCGCCTCTGAAAAATATAAACATAGCGGCAAGGGCAAAGGGTACCATAAGTGTGACCTCGATTGTGAAGCTTATAAGCGGGTCCGCCTTGGCAAATCGTTTTATTGTTGCATACACAGGCCAGTCAATGGCAAAACACAGGGCCAGCAGGGGAAACGAGCCGTATTCCACAGCACTGATGATTATGCCTGTGCAGGCAAGCCCAACTGCGATATATTCCAGCGGATTGGCCTTTTCCTTAACAAGCAGCACGCCGGAAAGGAAAATGACCAGCGGATTAAAATAATAACCCAGGGCTGAATCCAAGACGCGGCCGCTGGTAACGGCCCAGATGAACAGTGTCCAGTCGCCGCACAGAAATACCGCAGCAGGTATAAGATACTTCATTGTGCCCTTGTCTCTGAACGTGCGCTTCAGTTCACCGAAGCGTCCCGAGCAGACAACGTAAAGATACATAAAGAACGCTGCCATAACTACCCTGACACACATAACGAACATGGAGTCGAATTTATCAAGGTACGACCAGTAAAGCGGCTGCATTCCCCATACTATATAACAGCCCAGGTAACACAGAAGGGGACCGGCTATTGACTTTCGTGAGCCTTGCTCAGCCATTGTATTGTTCCTTGAATTCCACAGTGCTGCCCAGATATCCGTCGGTGGGTATAATGCTGATGAAGGTCTTGCCCACGCCCCAATTTAGAGGAGAGCCGTTTGCAAGCGTGTATGTAAAACTGCCGTTGGTATCACTTCTGTGCCAGGTGATGGGAACATATTTGCCACCGCAGCAGAACCATCCGTCGCCGCTGCCGATTAGGTTAACCGCGAGCCTGCCGTAACTGTCCACAGTCTTAGTGTCGGCCTTGAGAACAAGCACGTTTTTGAAGGTCATGTTCTTCTCGTTGTTGTCGGTATATACACTGCCGTACTGATAGCCGGTGTACAAGCCTGTGGCGGCGTCATATACGAAGCTTGTGGATTTGCTGGAGTTGTACACCGCCTTCACATATACTGCGGTCTCGGTGCACTGATTTGCTGCATTCTCGTCGAATGTGAGACCGTAGGCGGTATCGTAACCATCCTTGTGCTCGGTGCGGAAGCCCTTCTGCTCGGTAGTCTTTATTATACCGGCTCCGGTGGCGAAAAGGCTGTGCTCTATGCCGTATTTCTGGCGGGACTTATCACGGAAAAAGGTGCCGTCGGCATAGCTGCCGCGGACGCCGTCAATATCGTCGGCCCCAAGAGTCTTAACGTCGCTGTATGCCTGTTCGCTGCCGCCGGCATGTACGGTGATCGCGTCGTATGACATGGATATGCTGAGATAGTAAGGCCGAAGGGAGCGCATGCTGCCAAGCTTCTCAATATCGGCCATGTTGGTGAATATGCCCATCATCCTAGTAATGCCGCCCTCAGCCAGCACCTCATAAAGAATGTCGGCATTGGAAATACCCACCTGCGGCTGGGCAACAACGATGTTGTTTATCATCACGGCGTAAGGTCTTATTGAGCTTATATCCTTGTCTGACGCCTCGCCGGTAAGCGGATTGATAATAACCTCGGGTTCCTTTGTGACCGTTGGAGTCTCAGTGGCGGCGGTCGGCTCTGTGCTTTTCTTTCCGCAGCCGGCAAAGAGAGTGAACACAATCATCAGCGCCAAAATCAATGAAATATAACGTTTCATAGCTCATTACCTCACATCAGTTTTTCTCTGGATCGATTTACATAATACTACCGCAGCAACTTGTTGTCAATTGCATTAGAATGTGATAAAATACAAAACGGAGATGATAATACAATGTACGAAAAAATTACCGAAGAGGCCAGCGCAGCTATAACAGAGGTGCTGGAAAACGGCAGGTTCAAAGCAGGAAATATCGTTGTTGTGGGCTGCTCGTCCAGCGAGATCATGGGCACTAATATAGGCAAAGGCTCCACACCTGACGCCGCCAAGGCGGTTGTTGACGGCATAATGCCTGTCATTGAAGCTCACGGCGGGCTTCTTGCCGCACAATGCTGCGAACATTTGAACCGCGCGCTTGTGGTGGAGCGCACAACTGCCGAAAAATTCGGTTACGACATCGTGTGCGTGCGCCCGAGGCCGAAGGCGGGAGGCTCATTCGCGACCGCTGTCTATGAATACTTTAAGGACCCTGTCGCAGTCGAACATGTGAAGGCCACAGCAGGGCTTGACATCGGCAACACCATGATCGGTATGCACATGCACGACGTGGCGGTCCCCATGCGCCTTGCCACTAAAAAAATAGGCGAAGCCTGGGTCAACGCTGCTTTCAGCCGCCCAAAACTTATCGGCGGCGTCAGAGCAGAATATCCGGACTGACAGATAAAAAAATAACCGCTGCGTTTTGCAGCGGCTATTTTTTATATTCAGACAAAATACAGAACAAGAGTCAGAAGAACAAACACCAGCGCGACCCACTTTGTCAGTTTGGCAAGCTTCTGATCCAGAGTCTTGGCCTTGCCCTTTGAAAGGAAGGTCTCTGCGCCGCCGGCGATAGCGCCGGACAGACCAGAGCTCTTACCGCTCTGCATGAGAATGATAACAGAAACAACGAGGCCGGAAATTACCTGAAGAATTTGGAAGAAGAGGGACCAGTTCATATATTTCAATCCTTTCGAATTATTGTACAGACATTAGCGCATTACATAATATCATATGAAAAGAAGTATTTCAAGCCTATTTTTCAAAGTTTTTTTGCTTTCACCTGACATGAAATATATGAATTCTGGTATTTTCAAAAAAGCTTACTTTAGTGCCTGCTATTGCTGGGCCTCCGCTTTCATGGCGCGGTAACCGATAGCGACCGTCCAGACATATGCGCATGTCTTTGGAATCATCAGCGCACCGACCGCAGGAACCCTGTCGGCAAACAGCACTACTGGAATATAACATGCAAAACTCAGCACAACTGTGAGCCACAGCAGGCTGAAAGGTTTGTCGTCAGCAGCCCTGGCGCTGCGGAAAAACAGTACTATAATCAAAAGCCCGAGAAGCGCAAAGGGAATATTACGGTAGATGCCCCAGGAAAGGGGAGCAGCGGCACTGGTCCATGCATTCTGCGGCATAAGGCACAGTATGATGCGTGAAAGCGAAAGAAACCAAACCGCAGCGGTTATGCCGTCTTTTCCGGTGACGCGGTAGCGGGCGCGCCATACATAGTAAAGCAGCACATAAAAGACAGTCATTGTTATGGATGTAATTAGTTTACCGATACCCAACGGCGCTGTCCATGCGGCAAGGCCGTCGGTACACAGTGCGATTGCGCGGGGAACAAGATGGAAGGCGTCACCGCAGCCAAGGGTCACCGCCATAATGCCGAAAAGCAGATACTGTCTGCGTCCTCCGCTGCTTTTTATCATAACTATGCCAAGAGCAACAACTGTTGTAAGATACGCAATGTCAAATAATGTTTCAAATACAGCCTGCATGGTTTTCTCCTTCTGAACAATGTTCATATAAGTGTTGTTGAAAGCCCGCCTTAAGGCGGGCTGCTATTTTTAATAGATAGTTCTCCGCACCATTTCAGTCAGCACGCGGCAATCCGGCTTCTGCTGAAGCAGCAGAGCAAGAATGCCTGTCAGTACAAAATCAAGAAAATCCTCTTCGATAAAGCTGCCGGAAAAAACATCCTTCCGCACAGATTTATCGGTTGCCAGAGCGGCAGCCATTCCGGATTTCATGTGATCCAGATAAGTGGCCATGGTATTTTTAGCTTTGCTTTTTTCCGCGCTGGCGAAACTAAGAGAATGCGCTGTGAAAAAATTAGGATATTGATTTGCGCCGTTTTGTAAGCTTCTGAATATCCAATCAACTGTTTCCGGAAAAGACAGTACTTTTTCCTTTAACTGTTCCATATGAAAGATGTCATGCCAGACGCTTTCGATAGTATCCAGCACAAGCTCGTCCTTGCTGGGGAAGTAATTGTAAAGTGTGCCAAGCGCCACACCGCATTTTGTTGCTACGGCGCGCATATTCACAGCCTGAAGGCCTTCACACGAAACGATTTCCCGGCAGGCTTTCAATATTTCTTCCTTTGACGTGACAATAGTTTTCAAGATTTCACTCCCCATATGAACAATGTTCATTATAGCACATAAAATTAAAAATGTCAAATGGCAGAGATCCTGCGCTCGATGCTGACCGCCTTATCCATATCGTCCTAAAAATTTTCATCCAGTGTATTTATGCTGAACCGATTCGCGCGCCGGGAAAAGTATTGATCAGATCCACATACCTTATCCCTTTACCTTTGAAAGTAATGCAACCGTCTCCACGTGGCTCGAGAGGACAGAATGAATGTCATATAAGTGTGTCCGTTCTCGGAAACATATCCACTGCGTTTTTGGCACTATCGGTAGACGGGAACATATTGTAAATGGTAAGATAAAGTACACACTTTTCAGCCAATAGAACTGCACAGTTTTTCGACACATAAAGTGCACAGTTTTTCGCCAAGACTGCACAACCTCCGAGGAGTTGGTAAAATGAAGC
>Ga0160425_1002776_pt1 | contig 13679 bp, 10 predicted proteins | sample BioMet8_FD_108193 | JGI IMG/M metagenome (GOLD analysis project Ga0160425, IMG submission 108193) | Microbial communities from bioreactor (seeded with sewage sludge) at Lawrence Berkeley National Lab, California, USA - Biofuel... | ecosystem: Engineered > Bioreactor > Anaerobic > Unclassified ...
CCGTACGATGAGTGACGACGACCTCCTGGACATGGACTACTTCTTACACGAAGACGATGACCTTGATGAAGACGGTGAAGGTGAGGAAGGCTTCTATATCTTCTGATCCCCAACGGTCTGTTTACTGAACCTTTCTTTCACCACCTTCTTTTTTTCTGCTTTTTTTCAAAAAGAGGAATTTCCTATAATGTAAAAAAGGCGCCGCAGCACAGCGACGCCTCATTTTTCCCTGTAGGAAAGCATTTGGAAGACCTGTGCTCTCCTTTCTTCAATTTTGCGACTGACCGTTAGTCAAGTTAGTCAAATCATTTTTTCCGGAATTCTGTTTTAAAGCTTCGAAAAGCCCCGGAATTGCAATAAAAAATCGATGCGACTGGATTCGAACCAGCGGCCTCTGCGTCCCGAACGTATCCAAGGCCGATTTTACAAGGACAAGTGAGAGAAAAATCCAGTAAATCCGGCACCTGCGGAAAAATTGGCATGGCATGAAATGAAAGAAAATTCAAAAAACATTAGGCCAGATATTAGGCCAATACTTCAGATGCATACATGATAATTGCTTCTTTAGCTTTATCTGCCTTATTAGTAATCATGAATCAGTAGATTTCTTATGATTGTCTAAATATTGCTGATATAAATTAGCCATATTGTTGCTATCTCCCATACCCTTTAATTTTTCATTAATACTTTGGGCTTTCTCAATTTCATTTTTAGCTTCGTAAATATTACGTAGAACATATCTATATCCAATATTAGTTTCATTAAATATTTCCACCTTCTTTGTTTCTCGTATAGCTTCTTCTAATAAAAATGAGTTCTCAGATTCTATTAGCAGATATCTATACATAAGCGCTTTGCCAAAATTATAGTGCAAATCTTCGAAATTAACACACATGCCTAAACCCATCTGAAGATATTCTATATCCTTATCAATTTCCGATCTAACTGTATTTTCATCATCTTTATCTAAAGAAAAATCCATTTCACAAATTAGTTTACTGCGCCCTTCGACTTTAAATTTCTTATCTAATTTTTTCAAGTGAATAGCAGCAAAGTTATTATATGCTTTATAATCCATTGGGTTATTGGATATCGCGTCTTTATATTGTTGTCTTGCAATATCGTATTCATTTTCAAGTTCCTTCGTGTCCAGTTCTCCTGCCGCATATTCTTTTTCATGAACAAGTCCTAAATTCCTATGATAACGTCCATTTTTAGCCATCAGCCTCACAGCCTCTTTTAAGCACGTTTCTGCCTTTGGTATTTTTGTTCCGGATAATTTCTGATTACTATTGGCTGAAAGCAGGAATCTAGTATATCCAATTGTATTATAAAGATATGCCAAATACCTGTCTTCCGAATATCTCATTTTATTCATAATATCATGAAAATACTTGATTAAAGTAATCATTTCTTCTTCGTTCCGCTTTTCACCGCTCAGACGTAAATTAACTACATTTTTATAGAAATACATATCCCCCATTCTTGATTTCATATAAATTTCAAGTAATGGATCCTTTTCATAAGCAGCTTTTACATCAAACATATCAGATTTCAACCTGATAATTAATCTATGCGCAATAGTTTTTGCAAGATCCCATTGGTTCTTTTCATACGACTCACAACAAAGTGCATACTCGCTTTCTATGGCGCTTAATTCCTGGTATGTAATATCTGGTGACGGTTCAAGAGCCCCTCTTTTTTTAAACTGCTCAAGAAGATATTCCGACAAACAATACACACCTGATGTTTTTTCCAACTCATTAAGAAAAATTTGTTTTGAAAATCCTGTGCCAGCATTGTAAAGCTTATTGATTTCCTCTTGAATTTCACTCTTCGTCACCAAATTATAGATGTTAAGTCCAACCCATACACTCACCGCAATAGCAATGATTGAAATGCCAGATGTTAGGATCTGAGCAACAGGTTCACCATTATCCTTTGTCATAACGATATAAATGACTGTTGTAATAAAAAGTAATGCAGGTATCATTCCTGCGAAAAACACAAGCACAATCTTCCCTGTTTTTGACATATACCCACCTTATCAATTTTCTTCATTAAGTCGTTATACAACTCATAAATATGACACACGACTCGCTGGCTATTTGATATTTATTAAAAACTTTCTTTTTCTGCAAGAAACTATAATCTGAAATCAGTTGTCCTACTCTGGATTATAATATTTGTATAATTGATTGTATTGTTATCTTGTTTCTCTATATTCATCATGCCGCAGATTCTCTATTTAAAGTTGTAAATAACTATACCCCTCGTATTACTATATACATGTTAGCTTATTACTCTACTTCTTCCTTCACTGACTAATGCTCGTAAATCTGTCTTGCCAGTACCTGCTACAGGAAATCCTTCTTCAAAAGAATGAAATCTGAAATACAGGTTTTCCAATATCTCCTTATTGATCTTCAATTCAAGTTGTTTTTGAATTTTCTCCGTCAGTTCTTTATCGGAAATTTTTGAATTTGGCTGCTTTTCAATGTGACAAACATACTTTCTGCCATCGTTTGTATCAATCTGAACAAGATACGTTTCCATGACGTCTTTATTTTTTCTTATGAGATCATTGAAAACATATAATGGCGTGTGCCTACCATCGGAAGTTATTACATCCGTATCAGGTCGATCCAGCATGCGAAAGCCGCCAAAACGATCACGATACGCAGGCGTGCCCGTAGTTCTCCATTCTTTTCCTTTCTCATCAGTTATCACTGTATCTTTGTTGAATTCATCTTTTACGTAACGGATTTGATTAGTCGGTGAATTAACCACACAAATGCCACGCTCGTAATCCTGACATTTTCTTCCATCCGCATGAATAACTGATACTTCAGCTAATCCCAAAGGCAGCAATTCTGCATGTGCTGCATGTAACAAATACTTAGGCTGTTTTCCATATAAACTTCTGAACAGCGTCGTGAAAAAGCCGCCATTTTCTGTAGTGCCTCCAGCTATAGAAACAGTAACAGGAGCTAAAGGGAAATGAAGTCTCTCTACACCAAATTTATGTTTTCTGGCAACCTTGTTCAAATAGCGTTCAAGACCAACAGACAATTCCTGTCCTACTATGCAAACAGCTATTCTGTAAGGCATCATTACTGATTGCCATTCTGTTTCCAGCTTCTTTGCAAGATATTTCTCAAATTCCGGTGTCTCAATTGTTTCATTTGGTCTGTTGATTTCCAATGAATACGGAAAGAAATCTATATCGTAATATGGCTCTAACGCCGCTGTCCAGCCCATATATAAAGCATCCGTATAAGCGGTGGTAATAAGAGTCTGTGTATAACTTGGGAGGTGCGCCAGGACTGTAATATTTTCCATACTTGGCAATGCTGAAACATCTGACATCTTAAAACGTGCAAGGGATAAATAGTTGCGGTTACTGTGAATACACCCTTTCGGATATCCTGGCTTTGTCGTTCCACTCGTATACGTAATAGCACACGCATCATCCAAGGTCATATCTTCAACGATGCTTTGTTTTGTATTCATTCCCAGCTGTATAAATTCCATTTGATCAAGTATCTGTAAAGGACTGTTTTTTTTGAAATCTTCAATTTTGCTTTGAAAATGAGAAAATTGATCATCTATCTCCTTATATGGATTTATAGATTTTCCCATACTATCTTTTGGCAAAGAGTCCGTTAGGGAAAACATAATTATCTGTTCAATATTACTTGATTGTTCTGCCGCCTCTTTAATACACCCATAAGAATCGTCAGAAACAAAAAGATATTTACTATGAGTGCTGTCAACTATCTCAAGCAAATATTCCGGTGCAAACCACGTTCCAACAATATTCATTACAGCACCAATTATATCTATGGCCATAAATATATAGATAAACTCAGGCGAATTTGATACCAGCATGGGAACCTCATCACCCTTATGAATTCCCATACTTATCAATGATTTGGCATAGCAAAATACATTTACGAATAACTGCTTATACGATATCTTGTTTCCTCTATAGAACAATGCTGTTTTTTCTAATGAATTTCTGTTTTTCAGGTATACTTCAAGTGCCCATGAATTATCATGATTCTTTTCCAAATCTTGCAAAGCTTGAATAGATGCTTTTGATAAGCTACTGGGAATATTGTAGCTTATCGATCTTCTTCTTTTACAAGTTAAAAGTTTCTGAACTTCCTCATCAAATTCATAAAAAAAGCTTTTTTCGCTTTCCTGCAAGTACATGAGTTTCTCCGCCAATAATATTTTTAGAATTACGCATTACTAATTAGAATATATTTCATGCCGTTGTTTCTATTTCTTATAAAGTCCACTAAAATATTTATGTTCCTATGTTGTCATACAGTTTAATGCACAATACCCGACTTTCACTATTTTCGATAGCTTTACTCAACCGTATGTGTTTGGGCACTAATTGATTCAGCCATTTTTTCAAGCGCACGATAATTTGTTTTCCCAGCCTTAGTCAATGGTAATTTATCAATAATTTTGACTTCATCTGGCACTTCTATCTCCTTAAGTTTCAATTTGCAAAAATTAATAATATCGGCTTTATATAAATCAACTTGCCGTATTCCTTCTTCTTTCAGCACACAATACAAAACGATACGGTATCCCGATAGTTTTGTTGATATCCCAACTACAACACATTCCTTAACACAAGGATACTGAAGAATTTCTTCCTCAATATGGAAAGGATATATTCTATATACAGTTCGATCTGGCCCAATTTTCCAGAAAACTCTTTTAATACGACCTGTTAATGTAAGAGTCCCATCTAAGTTAAAAAAGCCGAGATCTCCAGTCCTTAACCATTTTTTACCTTGAATAAAGCATGTAACATCTTCTGTTGCTTTAACATTATTAAAATATCCAAGCATTACCGACGGACCCGATACCAGGATTTCACCCTCTTCAGTATTATTTAGTAGTTTTCCTGTTTCTGAATCTGCAATAACAAAATCGCAATGGAGCAGAGGTATTAGCCCTGAGAATTTATGGTTATAACTGCAAACGGTTCCTGCAGTTTCAGACATTCCATATCCTTTTATTACACCATATGGGTTACCTCTATCTGCAAAGAAGCGACTATATTCCTTTTCAGTTTTTTCTGGCATGCTGTCTCCACCATAAGCAGCTGTTTTGAGAAAAGATAAGTTCATATTTTGTACTTTCTTATTCTGCACAAGATTTTCAATATGCAGCGGTCCTGCAACAAAATGATTTGGTTTATAATGAAGAAATAACTCTGGGAACTTTTCAGGGTCAGCAATAGGCGTTATGATATTTATAAGTCCATGGCTAAGAGTACAGTGCATTCCAACTGAAACGCCAAATGCAAAGAATGGAGGCAAAGGATCAAGAAGAGTTGTTCGCCTTTCAAATCTAAAAGGACTCATCCCATAGTCAAACGCAACTGCATTAATATTATTATCTGACAGCATTACCCCTTTGGATATGCCTGTCGTGCCACCTGTATAGACAATGACAGCCAATTCATTTGGATTTTTAATTTGTTGGGATACCTGGACATTTTTATGATTCCCCAATGATAAAAAATCCGTCCAATTTTTTATATTTGAATAATGATATTTATGAGATGAGTGCTTATTAGTGAATAAAGTTGCTATTTTTATTTTTAATGGCATAAGATTCGACATATTCACAATAATTACTTGTAATCCTGATACTTTTTCTCCTGCTGAAAGGATGTTATCAGATAGAAAGTCTACAGTAAAAAGGACACGTGAATTTGTTTCTTTAATATGATGTTCAAGTTCTTCTTGCGTTGAATTAAAAATGAGTAAATTGCTTATGGCACCAATCTTATTTATTGCATATATTAAATAAACTGCTTCTGGTATATTGGGCATACAGATGCTTACAACTTCATTTTTTTTAACTCCCATGCCTAACAGGGATTTTGCACAGGCATCAACTTTCTTAAAGAACTCGCTGTAAGTGTATTTGTGTTCAAAATAATAAATGCAATAGTCATTCAAATGGGTTCTATTACATTCATAAATATAGTTAAATAAAGACATCTCAGGGAGAGCCTTTGACTTGTCCTCAGATGAGTAATACTTAAGCCAAGATTTACTATTTTGAAAATCAAGTTTATTTTCTTGTTTCTTCTGAAGATTATTATCCTTCATTTGCTAGGTATCCTTTTTCCGTACATAATAGGGACTATTTCAAAACTCGTTCATTAATTTCTCTGTTCAGTAACCGCAAGAATAAAATTTCTTTCATCGTAAAGTGTTAATCCTAGAAGCGTTTGTAAAAAGCCAATGAATATGTAGCCAGGCAAATAGTAAATAGCAAAGAAAAAAGAGGAAAGTATTAAAACGATTCCTACTGCCTTCTTAATAATCAACAGGTCGTTTAAATTCGAAAGGCACTCTACTTTCTTATAGATCATGACATCTCCCATTTCTATTAAACGCCTGCTCTCATTTGATTAAGCGACTTTGTCTTTAATTCATGGGTGAAATCTATCTTCCAATCAGCCATGTGTCCATCATTACAGTGATACATAATATATTCATACGATTTAACGTTCCTGTTCATATCTCTTCTGCAAAGCCAAATAATCCACCTTCGCAGCGGAAGTATATGGAAATTCATCAACAATCAAATAATCAGCAGGAATTGCATAGCTCTGGAGTTTATCTTTACATACATTTTTTATTTCATCCAATCCATTCTTTAATCCTGCTTTCATAATGATATACGCAATTGCCTTCTGCCCGACACTGTAGTCTTTATCTTTCACGCCAACAACGCAACATTTATCAACACACCTGCATGTTGATATAACTTCTTCTACTTTTGGAGCAAATATTTTAAACCCATGGTGATCAATAAGCATCCTCTTTATTCTGCCATCAATGAATACAAATCCATCTGGATCCATATGGCCAAGATCGCCAGAATGTATCCAACGCTGACCGTCAGAATGGATTCTGATAACCGCTTCAGTTTCTTTCTTATTATGAAAGTATTCTTTCATTAAGGTAGGTCCCGTTATGCATATTTCACCTTGCTCGTTATATTTCATCTCTCTTCCTGTATCCATATCGAAAATAGAAATTGTTGTATTAACGAACGGTATTCCAACACTGCCCACCTTATTACAATCATTTGTAGGTGTTACGCAAGCTGCTGATGACACCTCTGTCATCCCATATCCTTTTTTGATTTTACTATTGCAATGATGCGCAATAAGAAATTCATTTATCTCTTTTTCTTTATCAATATTCAGTGTATCTGCTCCTACTATTGGGTTTATAAGAAATGACAGATCTGCATTCCTTACCTTTCGGCTTTTAAGGAGCTGTTCCCACATCACCGGAGTATTCGCCATATGGTTGTATTTCCCATTAAGAAGCATATTCTCAATCTTTTTCAAGTCCATAGTAAAGCAAAGTCCACAGCACATTCCGCAGGAAAGCGGTATGTGTAAACTGCAAATGAGCGCGTATGCTGTAAATGGGAATGCTACTGACAGCCACGCATCTCCCGTGGATAATTGAGTCCCGCCCAATCGATACTGCTGAACAATAGTATTCATGTTCTGGTTCGTTAACACCACTGCCTTTGGATTTCCAGTTGTTCCGCCCGTATGTTCCATGATGGCAGGCATATAGCTCATATCATCTTGAAATTTCAAAATATTTGTATGTAATCCTTTAGAAATAAATTCCTTATATGATAGCCATCCACTTGGTTTACTTTCTTCTTTTATACCCATAAATATTTTAGGCAATATGGGCAATGATTCCGCTACAGTCAGCCGAAGTACTCTCATATTACTTAGTTCGTCCAGGTTTAAAAATTGATTTTGAAAATTGCTTAAAACAATAAAAAGTTTTGTATTTGTATCAAGCAGTTCATTTATAATTTGTATTGTGTCTGTACGTGGATCAAGCCAATTAGAAATAGCACCTATCCGGTTCAAAGCATAAACGATATAAACCACCTCAGGCGTAGTCACAGAAATTCCTGTTACAATGTCTCCACTTTTTATTCCAAGGGAGACGAAAGCATCCGTTGCCTTTTCAATATTTTCAAACATTTCTCCGTACGTTATTTTTCTTCCAAAATAATTCAAGGCAGGCATATTAAGATTATTCGTATTCTCAGATGCCATATAACCATATGCTGTATCATAAGGTAATGGTTTATTAATTGCTTCTTTTGAATAGTATTTAAGCCATGGTTTATCAATAGACGGATATCCTGTTCGGCCTACTTTTGGTGTATTTTTATTGCTTACTTTTTCTTCTTCAGCTGCAATTCCCGTTATCATGATGTCCCTCTGCACTCATTCGTATATATAACTTTTCAAATTGATTTCTTATACAAAATCACCCTCGCATGAGAAACGCATTCTCCATACACGGAACCAATCTATTTCTGTATGAAAAAGCCTCTTCCGGTTCTGTAATATTCTTATCGTGGAATCGTTCTCTATTCAGGCTTTCAAGATTCATCCCGGATTCATAATTACATCTTCCAAGTATCGTCTGTTGAAATTGCTGCAGAGCATTTGGCGGAAGATCCTTACGTTTTACGAGTGGCTGTTGTTCCCATATTTCCCATTTTAATGATGCAAGTGAATCCCTAAGTTCGTAGGTCAATTCTGCGGGAGTTTTTGGAGAATCCTTTGGAACGGTATAGTTTTTCCCTATATTGATAAAAATAGTCTTTTCATACTGTTCAACGGCCATCGGTACAATCTCCGCACCTGCTTCCATTGCCATGCGTACTGCACCTGTGAAAATCTTCATGACAGGCAGATTTGGTGTTGCATTCCATGCACCTTCAGGAAATATTAGAAGGTTGCCTCCCTTGCGAAGCAGTTCAACGGATCTTTGATAAGCGATTTTTCGATCCGGCATGTTGTCATTATCAAGTGGAATTACACCGTTAAGCCTTAATCCCTGATAAATGACATCTCTATAGAGTATGCCCGGATCACCGAGCATAAGATATGCCTGGGTTTTGATTGCTTGAAAAACGCGTTGGATATCATTTCCCCCACAATGCGTACTTGCAAATACTTTAGGCTTTTTTGTATTGATACTCAGGTCATTCAATATAACTATATTTTCTTTGGCCATCTTTTGGTCAATTTTCAACACCATGCTAAAGAAGGGGTATATCCTTTTCCTAAATTTAATCCCCTTTATTTCTTTTCCCGATTGGAAATCATATTGCCTTTGGGTGGCGTAATAAGCAGACAAATCTTCAATCGAAAGTTTTCTCTTCTTAATGGAGGAAAGTTTTCGAAATTCACCACTATCAGGAAGAGAAATATCTGCTGAATTATTAGCCATTGTATATTTCCCCAGTCGCATACCTATATTATTTCCATAATGCTCTTCACTCACTTTTGGCAGCCTTTTCTTCAAGCGTTTTATAGTCTATCTTGTCCGCGCGAGTTCTCGGAAACGTATCCATGAATTCAAAAGCGGACGGTATTTCATAAGGCTTCAGTTGCGAATATGTCCCATCCGGCATCTTCTGCTGTCTGCCGCAGCATTCCTTTATATGTGCAATCGTATCCTGGTTCTTCTCCCATCCATCTTTCAGAATGATAAAAGCCATATTCGTATATAGGAGATCTCTGTCAGGCTTTTTGACAACGGCACAGGCTTCCACGCAGTCAATCGCACTGATGATTCCCTGTACATGATCGCAATATATCTTGTTAAGCGTAGACATGATATAGTAACGTGAATCCCGTCCGGTCAACGTGAAATAACCTTCCGTATCCAGAAATCCTCTGGTTCCTGTTTTAAAATAGATTTTTCCCTTGTATTCAAATTTTGCATCTTGCGTCAATTCCGGCTCTTTGTAATATTCTTTAAAAACATTTCTTCCGGAAACGCAGAGCATCCCTTCCTCACCGTAGGCGGCCTCTTTTCCTGTTTCAGTATTGAGGATAATAGCATCCATACCAATAAGGACACGGCCTACCGTCTCCGGCTTCTCTTTTATTCCTACTGCGGTAGTACTGGTACCGACAGTTTCAGCATTTCCGGATCCATTGCATATCTGGATATCCGCTCCATGCTTTATAAAAAACTCTTTTCCCTTTTCTTTTTGATCTGCTGTCAGGAAATCACCGCCTGAGATAAATATTTTCACGGATGAAAGTTCTTTATTCGGTTCTATATTTCTCATTATTAATTCCAGAAGCGCAGGGCTTCCAAAGATAATATTCGGTTTTTTTGAGATATATATCTGTATATTTTCTGCTGTAAGCATTGGGGCAAGTATTGCTTCCCGTCCGCTCAGAATGGTAAGCAATGTAGAAGTAACAAAACCATAAGGATAACAGAATGGGACGCATACCAAACTCTTTTCAGAAGTACTGGTTGAAATACCGGTTGTGTTTTTCTGAAATATTGCTGAATAAAGAAGATTTCCATTGGTCAGGACTACCGATTTAGGATTTCCTGTCGTCCCGCTGGTAAAAAGTATCAATGCATCCTGGCTTAGCCCAAAATCAGAGCTGACATTCTTAGATGCTCTTGAGATTGTCCCGAGTTCTCCATAGGATATAAGTTTATTTTGAGAATTTATATCATGACTTTCTGTCTTAAATCCCTTACTCCTGAGCTCTTCATCATGTAAAACAATGATATGTCTGACATGAGTTTCTCTGAATATTGTCTCGCTATGATCCGCAATGGGATCATAAGTGAAAAACAATGGCGACTCAAATAGTTTGAGATACCCGATAATCTCTTCTGTTTCGGCAAAATAATTCAGAAATGTCGTCACAGCGCCTATTTTATTGACAGCAAGGAACATCTCGACAGCCTGCTCATAATTCGGCATAGCAACAGTAACAATATCGCCTTTTTTCACTCCCAGCACTGTCAATGCCTTTGCGATGATTCCGGCATTCTTCAGCAAGCCTTCATAGGTAATACGAATGCCGTCACAATTAATAGCAGAAGAATGCCTGTAAAAGAGGCTGCCATATCTTATAGCATTATAGATGCTGATATTTGGAATATAAGGATGAAGTTTCAGATAAGATATCCCTTGATTATGAATATCATCTATAGGCGGATAATATTTGACTGTCTGGGATAAAGCTTCAGTCTTTTCAAATCCATCTTCACAGGATGAACTCTTGCTGCCGAATTCCATATTTCTTTCCCTCATAATATTCAAAAAATTCAATGCACCAATCAGCGCATAAGTGGTAAGACAACTATAAAATTTACATAACCGTAATTCAGTTAGTGATTTATCACTATTCTAGCACGATATTCCGAGTTAGTGAAGTATCACTAATATTGAAAATCTAAGTGACATATCATTTAGTGATAAATCACTTGGAGGATTTCCTATGAATACCCAGCAGACAGTAGCTGCCCGGATTCTGCAGTTGTGCCATGAACGCAATCTAACGCCAAATGGCATCAGCAATATAGCTGCAGTACCGCAGGCAACCGTAAAGAGCATATTGAACGGAGAAAGCAAAAATCCGGGAACCGTTACCATCAAGAAGCTATGCGATGGATTTGAGATCACCCTTGGAGAATTCTTCTCAACTCCGGAATTCGACTCTTTGGAACAGGAAATAAAATAAAGCCTGCCGGATATCACTTAATCCGACAGGCATATTTGTCTATTATGAAAGACTACGTTTTTCATTCAGCATCACATGGTATTTCCGTCCGTAAACCATCAGCCTTTCCACGAGTGCCTTGTTCCTCAGTTTCTTCAAAGCCGCATTCTTCAGCTGGCTGATCCGGCCCGGCGTGACACCCATTTCTTCAGCAATGCTGTTGATTTTTTCTTTTTCACATTCAATACCGTACATGCTGCGGATCACATTTCTCTCATCATCTTCCAGGATTCCGGAATCAATGATACAGTGCATCTCGTTATTGAACGGGAATCTCATCATCTCAACCGGATCCTTACAGCGACTGTCTTCGGTGATTTCATGGAGATACGCTTCTTCTCCGTCTTCACCTATGGTGATCATATCCAGGCTGTCGTGAAGAATCAGGCTCAGATAATCCGCATTTTCTTCTTTCTGCGCCTTCAGCAGCCTTTTATAAGGCATCCGGATCAGGTTGCCGCGTTCTGCTAATTCCTTTCCCACATGCTGCTGTACAACACTGTAGAGATGTGAGGAAAATTCTCTCTTCCCTGCTTGGAAACTCATGGCAGCATCGTAGACATATTGATACCCGGACTGTTCGATATCTTCGTCCGTATAGCTGTTATAAACGCCTGCATGGAAAATGCTGACAGCCTGCCGAACCGTCCGGATATTCCTTATAGTCAGAACTTCAATGGCGGCCTTCGTATCTTCCGCGCATCTTTTCACCTTATCACAGAGCTCATCATCGGAGAAGTCCATTAAAAGCCTGGCCTCCCCGGTGGCATGAAACATCATGTCGGCTATGAAATCTCTTTCTTTTTCTTTGGGTCCGTCTTCCCGGTCTTCTGACATGCTGCTTCCTCCTGTGCCCTCTGGAACATTTTCTGTCCCAGCCGCATATTCCATTCAATCAGTCTTTCTTTCTGAGAATCCGTCATCCTCCTGGATACCGGATTGGTATCCTTTTCAATCTTCACCTTATCCATACAGCATTCCTCCCTGACTTCCACGTTTAGGCTCATAGCCTTTGTCTCCAGCAATATCCGATGCGGATAACCCTCTGCGATCGAATCAATCCTGATGAACAGCGCTTCTTTATGAATCGGCATGAAATATCTCAGAGCCTCTTCTGACCACTGTTTCATTAATTTCCGGTAATAATAATCCGTACCCGGCAGCCACAGTCCATATTCCAGCCACAACGATTCATAGGCACTGTTGTCATAGACATAGGCTTCCCTGAAATACCTCGCCACCCCGTCGATCAGGATGAATTCCTTGAGCTTCTGTCCGTCCTGGCTGATATGGAATTCATCAAAGAATATTCCGATTGCCATCCTGCTTCCCCTTTAATCAGTTTCTGGTACCTGTTTCTCATGTCTGTTCCCTTTTGTCCGTTCCGCAATTCGTTCCGCAATTCGAACGTTTGTTCCGAACTCACGTTCTATTTTTGATTATACGGCTGACTGGATGGGACTGCAAGTGAAAATATGGCAGGAAATGGCACCTGGTCAAAATTCGCGCATCCGCCTCCCTGCGGCCCAAAGGCTAGACCTGCCTGTATCCCCGGTTGATGATGAACAGGACAACGGCCGAGACCGCTAGCCAGGCCGCAAAAAGGTTGACCTTCACGGCCTCCCCGAAAACTCCTTTCGCCGCCGTCATGAGGAAAAGCAAGCCCGCCAGCGTCGCCTCATTCCCCGCCCTCCGGATCAGCCTTTCTTCCTCCGTGTGTCTTGCTGCGATCTCCTGCTCCCTGTCCCGGCATTTCACGAAGATCCTCATGAGCCCGAGGACGGCAAATACGCACATGGTGATGAGGACGCCCGTTATGATCAGCCCTGCCGCGGTTTCCGGCATGAACGTGGACATCCATGCATCCAGGCTTTGGATGCCTTTCCCGAGGAAAATAAAGCAGCCTGCTGCGGCGGATCCTGCCCCTTTGAAGAATTCTGCCGCCTCCTTCCAGATATCCCGATGGTCGATCACAAAAACCGTGATCAGGAAGGCTGTCAGGATCATCAGGAGGATGAGATGCGGCCGGTAC
>Ga0160425_1002786_pt1 | contig 13643 bp, 10 predicted proteins | sample BioMet8_FD_108193 | JGI IMG/M metagenome (GOLD analysis project Ga0160425, IMG submission 108193) | Microbial communities from bioreactor (seeded with sewage sludge) at Lawrence Berkeley National Lab, California, USA - Biofuel... | ecosystem: Engineered > Bioreactor > Anaerobic > Unclassified ...
ATTTTTGAGCGGAACCGGAACCAATGCAATTGTTAGCTTCGATGGAAGTGCTGCTCAAACCATTGGTGGTTCGTTTGGCGATTTTACCGGAACAAATAAGTTTAACCACTTTGCCATAAACAATAGCAGTGGACTTACCGTTAACACGGGAGGTGCCATGGAGGTAGCCGGCAACTTAATGCTAACCGCCGGCAATATAACCACCTCCTCTGCAAGTGCATTAACCATTACCAATACCGGTGTTAGCTGCGTTGTTCCTTCGGGCGGTAGCGCCTCCTCATACGTAGATGGTCCCCTAACAAAAAAGATTAACCAGGGTGAGAGCTTCTGGTATCCTCTTGGTAAGGGAACCGTGTTAGGAAACAGGTTTACCCTAACCGATACCCAAACCGGACCGCAGCTATGGACCGCAGAGTTCTTTTCACCGAACCCCACCTACCCCAACTTTACCTCACCACTGTCGTACGTAAACTCACACGACTACTGGACCATAAGTGCCCCAGCAGGAAATCAAGCCAAAATAAATTTGGACTGGGATCCAACGAGCGATTTAACACCACTGATGACCCAAAATGGGCTAACCGATATGCGGGTGGCAAACTACGACACCGGCACCAGTAATTGGGTAGATGTAGCCTCGGATGCAACCGGCAACAACAATTACGGAACAGTTTCTACCACAAACACCGTTACCATTCCGGCAGCAGGAGCAAGCGATTATACGCTGGCCTGCATAAATATTGTTAAGCCAAGGGCAAGGTTCAATCAGTCGTCGCCAATATGCGGTGGCAGCGGTATTCCCGTTCTATTTACCGGTGTAACCTCATCGAACCTCAATTTCATCTTAAACTACAAAAAGGGTGGCGTTGCTCAACCAGCCATAACCGTATCGTCGTTGCCCTACACCCTACCCACCGATGCCACGGGAAACACCTATCAGCTTACCAGCTTCACCTACAATAATCCGCCCCACTCCGCCCCGATTATTACGGGGGTGATTGATCCATCTATTGTAACCTCCTATACCATTCCGGATGTTGCCGATGCGGGTGCTAATCAATCCCTTTGCGGAGCCGTTACGGCAACCCTGGCGGGGAACGATCCTCTTGTAGGCACGGGTTTATGGACCGTTGTTTCGGGTAGCGGAGGTACGGTGCTCAACCCCACCAATTACAGCAGCGTATTTAATGGAACTCCAGGAACAACCTATACTATCCGCTGGACCATTAGCAATGGAGGATGTAGCTCCTTCGACGACGTGGTTATTAGCTTTCCTCTACTACCGCTCATGCCAACGGCAATTTTGGGTAACAACCCGGTTTGTCCAGGCGCAACAAGTGTTTTATATAGTGTAACCAACGATCCTTCGGTAACCTACACCTGGAGCTATACGGGAACAAACGCAACCATTACCGGTAGCGGAAATTCGAGATTCTTCGATTTTGCAAGCAATGCCACCGGTGGTTTATTAAGTGTTACAGCAACTAATGGTTGTGGAACCAGCGCCGCTCAATCGATTAACATCGTAATAAATTCCATTCCAACGGCCACCTTAACCGCCGATGGTGGAGGTATACTATGCGAAAATGATAAGGCTACGCTCCATCTTGGCCGAAGTGGTGCCGGTACTACCTACACCTACTATCTCACCCTGCCCGATGCAAGCATTGTTAACTTAAATCAGACAGCCGCACCACTCAACCCTCACGACTATACTACCGCTAACCTACCGTGGATAGGACCAGCCGTAAATACAGCCTACATTTACAAGCTGCGGGTGGTGAACAGCACTACAGGATGCTCCAGTACCGAGGTACAAACAACCATTAACGTTTACAAAACTCCCGAGACCGGACCACAATACCACATCAACAATTCACTCTATTAATAATGATGTTTTAATAGAAATTGTAAAAGAGCATAGACAAAATCCGCAGCCTATTTTTTTAAACTTGATAGGGTATCACTAACGCCAGTCAAATCCCTTGACTGGCGTGCCCCCTGCAAGTTTTTACCCCTCCCAACAAAGGTTTTGGGCTTCCTAAGCAAGGGTTTGGACGTTCTAAGCAATGGTTTGGCCGTTCTAAGCAATGGTTTGGCCGTTCTAAGCGATGGTTTGGGCTCCCTAAGCGAAGTTTTTGGCTTCCTTAGCAATGGTTTACCCCTCCTTAGCAATGGTTTACCCCTCCTTAGCAATGGTTTACCCCTCCTTAGCAATGGTTTACCCCTCCTTAGCAATAGTTTACCCCTCCTTAGCAAGTTTTACCCCTCCTAGCAAAGGGGTTCAGCGGATTACAAAAAAAACGCCACCGCAAAAATGGGTGGTGTTTGGTGCTGCCAGGCATAAAAAACGGCTCTGGAGCACTCTTCTTAGTGAGCGGTTAGCTCCGCTGAGCTTGCCGGCCTATGACAGATTGGGTCTAGTTACTGACGAAGTTTACTGCTATGGTTATGTCTTTGCACCGCTACAGTATTCACACTCTTTTGCGACACTGAGCAGACACGGTGGGTGCGCGAAGTTGCACGGAGGAGGTTATTTTGTATGCCAAAAACGTTGTCACCTGTAACCCTATAGCCAATTGACCCCCTCCAACCTCCCCCTAAAAGTGGGAGGCGCCTGCTTGGTTGATTGCTGTGCAAAAACAACGATTTTGTTCCACAAAGCTGCACGGAGAAATTAATGAGCTTAATCAACTTAGCTTGAACCTATTCTGGTACTCCGGATTCTCTTTCATTATGGTTGCGCTACCTGGATAATTTTCAACAAACCAAACCATGAAGGCGGTAGGGTCAATTTTATCAGATAATATTCTATCTCTAATTTGAACGTATTTTTTATTATCGTTAGTTTCTAATATTTTAATTGCCTTTTCAAGGCCCTTTTGCTGATCCTCCAACGATTCTGAAAAGTTGTGTACGATACCATATTTTGTCTCTTCCTCATCAGTATAGCCTCTACCAACGTTATCAAAATAAATAGAAGGAACGCCTAACACCGCGCACTCAGAAGCCATTGTTGCACTTTCGCCATACAATAAAGAGCAATAATTTAATGCATCATGCATCATTTCAGCAGGAATGTTAATCCTGTATTTTTCTAACTCCATTGGTAACTCAGACTCAGAAACAATAAACACTTTTGCATAATCAGATAAGGATTTCACACATTTTATTTTATGATTATTTGTTAGTCCACTATGACCAATATCATGATTTGCAAGCCATGAAACAAAGCGTAAAATAATATATTTCTCGTCTGCACCAATACCCAATATTTTTGAAACCTCAGTGCGTGGTTTATAGTAATTCGGATGCAAATAACAAAGTTCCATATAACTATTAAAGAAAATCTGCTTCCTACTAAAACACTTCAGGAACGTATTAGGACTAAGAATTACATTTGAAAAAGGTGCATAAAGTATATGATTTAGCCATGCATTCTCAGTATCATCAAAAACAATATGAGGCTTCCCAATTAGTTTTGCGACATGTGCAGCATACGGTGAAGCAAAACTTAATAATAAATCAGGCTTATATCGTTTTGCTAATTTATATAAGAGTAAATCGGCTTTCCATATATATATAAATTTCCCAAATAAATTTCCTTTTCCCTTACCTCTATTAATAAAAGGGAAATTATAAGACTTTAAAAGTTTATGCGCAACATCCTTATCTCTAGCGGTAATCAAAAATTCATGTCCATGTTGCTCCATTATCTTAATAAAGTTTTTAAAATAATGAACATGTGCAGGATGACCTATATCAATAAATATTCTCACGATTATAGGCTATTTAGTCGATGAATTTTCTAAACCATAGTTCCAAATGAACCCACTTCCAAATTTCCTTTGAAACATTAATTTCTCTTGCCAGATGCTTTTTATATAACCGTTTGGCAATAATGGGGTCAATTAAGTTTCTAGATTTAAACGATTCACTATCGAGAACTCCATTAACAATGTTTTGCCAAATGGCCTCTCTAAACCATTCATCCTGCGGTGTACTAAATCCAATTTTATCACGGCGTAATCGTATCTTCTCAGGCAGCACACCTTGCATTGCTTCACGCAAAATGTATTTGGTCATTCCCTTACGAATTTTCCAATTGCTGGATGTTGCTAACGTTTTTTCTACTAACCGATAATCTAAAAATGGGACACGCGACTCGAGTGAAAACCACATGGAATTACGATCCTCCCATTTGAGCAGATGATCCAACTTATACTCGAAGTGGTCAAGCAGGGCATTGGTTAAATTTTTTGAACCATATAGATTACCGGCAATTGAGTTACTCGTTTTATACTTACTAACAAAATCACTGTTCAAATAACCTTTTTCATTCACTCGTGCCTTAGTCCGGATGCTCTTGGGGAGCATAAAAAATAAAAAACTCTTTATGCCAAACAGGCTGTGATGCTTTATTAAGTAATGGTATAGTTCGCTACTAAGTTTGGCTATTCTTCCATGAGTAAACAAATCTTTAAAATAAAACCCAAAGAAATAGTGATAGCCAGCCAACTCCTCATCGGCCCCCTGACCATCTAAGGTTACCACAACCTTGCCTTTAGCCAACTTCATTACCTTATATTGTGCGTATGGACTAGTAGTTGGGATGGGTTCGGCATGTGCTTTTACAAATTGGTCTAAATCATCTGCAAGTGAGTTGGCATCGGGGGTGGTAAAAAACATGTTCCTTAACGAAGGCTTATACTCGTTAATAAACTCCGTTTCATCACCAATTTGCCCTCTATTGTAAACTGCTGAAAAGGTGTTTAAATCCTCCTTCTGATAGTCTTGAAGCAGCGTAGAGACAATACTTGACGAATCGAGTCCACCGCTTAAGCATACCCCTACCGGCACATCGCTTCGCAAACGCAAACCAATGGCAGAGGAAAGAAGTTCCTTATACTCCTGTGCATCGTTGAATCCTTTTACTCTCGAAACTTCCGTTTTAAGGTCATACCATCTCTCAATAACCACTGATGAGCCTAACGATTGGGTACCAATATCGAAGCGAAACTGATGACCGTGCTGCAACTTTTTAACCTCCTCAAAAAAAGTCTGCTCCGTTTGATCGGTTCGGTTAAAAACTAGAAAATCAAAAATGGTTTGGTAATTTGGGTTTGGTTTGTGCTCGAACAGGCTGAGCAAAGGTGGTATTTCAGAACAAAAGGCCAAGTAGCCATCTGTCTGAACATAGTAAAATGGCTTAACCCCAAAACGGTCTCGTGCAGCAAAAACACGCTTTGTAAGTCGATCGTATATCACAAAGGCCCACATACCATTAAACCGATTCATGCAATCTTCGCCCCAATGGATGTAAGCATTCAAAAGCACTTCAGTATCAGTATTCGTTTCGAAAACAACACCCTCCTGCTTTAACTCATCGCGGAGCTCTATATAGTTAAATATTTCACCGTTAAAAACAATCACATAGCGCTCATCCTGCGAAAGCTTAGGTTGGTGGCCAGCCGTTGAAAGATCGATAATGCTTAATCGTACAAAACCTAGCCCAATATTATTCTCAACGAAAACACCCTCATCGTCCGGCCCACGATGCTTCATTAACTGCATCATTTGGCGAACAGTGACCTCCGGGACTACCTCGTTTTTGAAATTAATTATGCCACAAATCCCACACATACTTCTTCTAATTTAACCCAAGAACCATTTTGTAAACCGCCAATACTTTTTTAGCTACGGTGTGAATATCCAATCCCAAATCGATAATTCGTTTTCGATTATCAAACTTTTCCTTTGAGAATGCCAGTGCACTCTTAATTTTTATGGCAATATCCTTAGGATCAAAAGAAGCAATATAACAACCATCGGTATCACCAATTACCCACCTAACATCCCCAACATCAGTTGAAACAATTGGACAACCACACGCTATTGCTTCCTTCACTACCAGTGGTCCGCTCTCATTTATTGAGGTAACTAACAAAACATCACATGCTGAGTATAAAAGGGCTACTTGCTCCCTGTTAAAACCTTTCATTTCAATTAAAAAAGCATCTGCTACCAAATCAATTGCCATTTTTGCCAATGCGTGATTCTTAACAGGGATATCAAACCTTGATGAAAAAAGAACATACTTTTTATCGAGCAATAAATTCAACCTTTTCCTTGCCTCAATTTTTGGTGACTCATGAAATATATCCAAATTAACACCACAAGAGATAATACTAACATCTCCCTTGAATTTAGAACTTTGGTATAGTTCCTCTGAAACAAAAATATTGTGTGCAGAGAGTTTTAAGGCAAGAAAAGAGTATAGATTAATTCTTTTTACTTTTGAATGGCCAACTTTACTTAGTGGGTTTATATCATTACCGTGATAGGTGGTAACAACAGGTACCTTTCTTTGCAAAACGGCAAACATGCCAGATAAACCGTAATGTGCATGTACAATATCCGGATTAAAATGATTTATCTTCGCCTTATATTTAAAATAGTTCTTCAGGTATCCAAATATGCCCTTCCCTTGAATTAGAAAATAATCTATTTCGACTCCTAATTCTTTCAATGAATCGACCTGCTCAATAATAAAAGGAGAAATACGACCAGAATTGCCACTACAAACAATAAGCACTCGCATGTGTATACTCTAAATAATCAATTTTTCAACCACAATATGCTAGATATCAACCTCTATTACCAATGAACTCCAGTAATCTTCTGGCTGAATTTTTATATTCAACATTCACTCGAGCCCAACTAAAACCACCAATTCCTATTTGCTTTGCCAATTCCTTATTTCGTATTAATAATAAAATGCCATCAGCAATCGCTTCAGCAGAATCGGGCTCAACCAAAATAAGTTCCCTCTTATTTTCAAAATAGAGATTCAAATCGCCCACTGCCGTAGCAACCACCGGTCTCTTTGTTGCAAAATACTCACCAAGTTTAGTGGGAAAACCTGCCTCAGCAAATGTACCGGATATTCGAGGATTGACGAGTATATCGCAGGTTGAAAGCAATTCAGGAACTAAACTCCCGTTAACCCGCCCTACAAAATGAACAGAATCCAACACTTCCTTCGAAATCTCCTTAGAAACAACAGAATCAGCCTCTGAAACTGGTCCTATTAAGGTGAGTTCTATATCCGGGTAATCCTTTTTCAAAAAGACAAACGCCTTAAGTAATACAAAGAGGCCATTTTCCTTATTTAATGTTCCACAAATTCCAATCCGAATCGACTCTCCCGGAAACGGGGTGATTTTGGAAGCCTCATTCGAAAACTGTTCGATATCAATAAAGTGTGGTATAATGCAAATTTTGTTTCCATCAACACCATTATCGATTGAATTTTGGTATAAATAGTGGCTTAAGCAAATCACTCCTGATAAAAATCGGTCAAAATATCGGTATTGTAGCTGGTAAAAGAATAACTTTGGCTTCTTCCACCAAGTTGGAGCTATACCCCTATCGGTATATCGATCGGTAATAACCCTATATACTTTAATTCCGAAAATGCTGCCAACTATATAAAATGGTAGAACCAAATAAAAATACTCAATACCATACAAAAGAATAACCTTAGTTTTATGTTGTATTCTATTTCTGATAACAGAGACTGGAATAGCAAATATTATCAATACTAATTCTATAAACTTGAATATTTCCCTTTTAAAACGTCTTTTAAAGAACAAATTGGAACAACCTATTCCTGTATCATTTATAGCTGGCTCAGCATAATGCCCCCGTAAAAGAATTATTTTAACAGCTGAGCCTAAACTACTTAATCCTAACGCCATTTGCCTTACAAAATTCTCTGGCGCACCTCCAAATGGGAAGTCGGAGGTAGTATAAATAGCAATATTCATATCTAAACTCACTCTTGTATCAATTTCTGACATTATATACTAATATTACGACACACCAACAAATATCAAATAACTATAATTTCATAAATAGCAATTTATACCATGGTCATGATTCAATAAACATTCTTCGCGTTGGTCCCTTTACATAAAGATAGTAATAAAAGAAAGATGCAAAAACTAAGTAGCGCATCATAAATGGATTTGAGAATAGGGTCATGCAAATTGCAGTGGTTAATAAAACTGAAATAAATAATTTCCTATTATAAAAATAAAAAACACCTGTTGTTGTAAATAAGAAAAAAATCATTCCCACCCAACCCCATTGCATAAGTATTGTTGACAATGAGTTGGGTCCAATAGCATTCCCGTGCTTTTTAATTCGATAATCGCTATCCAAAATTCCATTCCCCAGTGGCCAATAAAAAGATTGCTCCAAGCCACGATTGAACTCCTCAATCCTGTTAATTCGCTCCATACCCGTAAAGTGTTCTGTTTCTACTTTTTCATTCTCTACATATCGATCAATCTTTTGTAACATAAAGTCAGATGTGCGAAAAAAAAAGATACTAAATGCAATCAGCGCAAACATTCCAATAAGATAAAATGGATTAACAAGGATTTTTTTTCTGTAGATTAAAATAGATATTAAAATTAGGAACAGGGCCATAAAACCAGAGGTAGACAATGTTGTAATTAAAGCTACAATAAAAACCAGCGAATATTTATCAATTTTAAATTTCTCCTTCGCTAGTTGAAAACTCAAAAGAAAGATCAAGATACAAGAGTAGGCACCAGGCTCCCAGGCAAAGCCACAATTACGTGCAGTAGCCCATCCACTAAACATATATACAAAGATATACCATCCGCCAGCTTCGTGCTGTTCGCTCTGAGTCATAAAGTTTAACCTGTCCGAAAAAGTAAAAAACAGGTCCGGATATACAAGCTGAATGCTAAAGAGTACAAGACCAATTATAGACAGGACATAAACATATCGTATTACCTTTTCAAAAAACTGTGTACCAATTATTTTAACCATAAGATAGGGCATAATAACCCTTAAGGTAACTCCTATCAAGGTAATGAAAGAAAACTTTTGGTCTGTATTAATAAAAACTGCAGAAAAGAAGTTTATGGTTAGCCAAACTAGTAGTGTATAATAAAAAACAGGATCGAAATTGTGTCCCTTAACAAAAAAAATAATTAACAGTAAAAGAAAAACACCTGAAGTAAAAACATCATTTTGAACTAATGTTGAGGCATAGCTTAAGTACAATATGAAAATTGTAATTAGAAAAAATGACAAACCAGATCGTTTAAACCACTTAATCATTTTGTTTTATTTGTTGTGAATTGAGAATAATCTCCTCATATATAAATACTATGTCGTTTTTTATTTTCAATATGTTATGCCTTTTTAACGCTTTTCGACGAGCATTTAATCCCATATTGACTGCATTTTCCATATTATTCCTCAACAATTCCATAATTGCACCCGCCATTGCCCAAGGATCACCATCCTGAATCAATAATCCCTCCTCTTTATCTATGATTAGAGATCCTACACCTCCCACAAAGGTTGCAACGCATGGCATTCCTAAAATCATGGCTTCACACAAACTATTGGGACTATTGTCAATATGAGATGCCATAACATAGATATCAGCTTCCAATAGGCCTTTAACGAGCTCCACTTCATTGATATTACCGGCTAATATCATTCCTTTTTGAGGATAATTGTTTTTTAGTTTCCTCCTTACAACTTTTACAATTAAATCCTCTTTGCCAATACCTGCCACATGCCATTCGCAATTGATTCCTGCATTATTCAATAATCTCAATGCCATGCATAGGGTTTCAAAACCCTTATAGTAAACATTTCCACAGGTGGTATATATTACTAATTTATCTCTAAAATGGGGCATCCATTGGTTGCTATAAAACGAATCACGCAAAATCTCATCACTATGATAGTAACTACTGTTAGTCGACATTATTTTAGTAATTCGCCTATCCCAATCTGTTCTACCAATAATATTTTTAGCCACCTTAAGATTTTGCTCCTCCCTAAATCTCATTTTCTTGAATAGTCTATAGTTTGAACCAAAATTATCCGGAAAAACTATTTTCTTTAAACTCATTAATGTTCGATTATTTACCGATAAATAATCTTGTTCAATTCCACTACAATACTTATGATGAATAACTGTTACAATACCTTGAATTGATAATACCACGGGTATATCAGTATAGGGTATTATACAAGCAAAAGGATTTTCGGTGCCATGTATATGAATAATATCCGGGTTGACTTTGTTGATAATGTCTAGGTATAAATGTTTATGTTCATCTGTAACAATAAAATTTGTAATTCGGTCAAACATCCTTTTTGCAACACTTCTCTTAGTATAAATTGGATAGTAATAAGTATTCTTATACTTAAATGGTTTAATATCAATTTTGCTGTAAAAAGAAATGTTTAATTCGACCTTGTCTTGTAATACCTGATCGAGAGCTTTTAACCATCCTCCGCTTCCTTTTAATTCAGAATTTAAATACTCATCGGCATTACATGGAGTATTTGCAAACCAAAGAACTCTCATTTTTTAATAATTTTATAGTACTGTATGGGCGCAATAATGGGCCCGTAAAAATTTGCTATAATAATTGCCACCACAATACCTACCATACCCCAAAGTGCAACCTCCACAAACAAGTAGGCCAATGCTAAAAATATTAAAGGGCTAAAAAGTGAGGTGATTGTTTGGGTTTTAATTTTTCCTGTGCCATTCATAAACATTACAAATATGCTTCCGTAACTAATTAAAAGTGTATAAATAAGCATAAATGCCGAGAGCAGCATTGGCACCACTAGCCTATCGCCCACCCACAACTTGTAAACCATTGGGGATATTAGCAATGCAACCACTCCTCCTATTGCAAATAGTAACCATATTTTCAGCGTTTTATTTACTATACGTTTTATCCAAGCCAAATCTCCCTTAGCATAAGCCTCGGTAAATGCCGACCAGTAGGGTGCCACAATTAACGAGAAAGCCATGGTTATTACCGAGAAATACTTAAAACAAACATTATAAACTGCCACATCCTCGGAGCTGAGCCAGTGCGCTATTAGTATGTTGGCTGTTTGAAACTGTACTATTGCAGCAATTTGTATTATAAAAAAAAAAGACCCTATACCAAAAAGCGACTTTAAATCACTTTTTCTTACCCAGCCCATTACGGGTTTAAAATCCTTGTAAATGGTGCCAAAAAATTTAATGTTGTACCCCAACAAAACAAGCGTGGGTACTATGCTGAAAATTGATGCGAGTATGAGCAAGCTGCCATTGAGCGTTTTAGTTGCCAGGTATATTAGAATTAAGCTTGTAATGTTGCCAATTAACCCTACAAGCGATGCTTTTGCCTGCAGCTGGCTGGCCATTAATAAACTGGTTATAAGCTTAAACAGAAGTTGCAACAGAAAGGAGTAAACCACAATAGCTGCCGCAACGGAAAGTCCCTCCTTCATATCCTGCGGTGCTGCCAGTATTGTTGCCCAGTTAAGGTGTGGGTTAATAAAAGTAAATACCAGCGCAAGTATTAACACTATTCCCCCTAGCATGTAGTACGCGGAGCTAACATAGTGCTTGGCCTGCTCGTTCTGCTCCATCGCTAACGCCTCGGCAAATCGGTTCCGTAATCCGTGCCCCAAACCCACATCAAAAAAACTAGCCCATCCAATAATTGAACTTAATGTAAGCCAAATACCATACTGCTTTATATCAACAAAATCAATTGTAAGTGGGACTAAAAGAAATATACAAATTATGGATCCACCCTTAATTAAAAACCCAGCAATGATATTTCTAATCAACAATTGAGTACGAATTTGGGCTCCTTTGTATCGATTCTTTAGAACTGTTAATTTATTCTTTATCAACATAATTGAACAATAATCACTATCCCTATTTTAATTGCTTTAAAATCCCAACAATGCTAATTAAATCGTCTACTATTAATCCCGAATTCCATGCCACTTATTGGACAACTTAGCATTCCACACAATAAGCTCCTGCTGCTCCTTAAAGGCGTGACCGCCCCGCACCTCACCTCCCGGAACGTCGTAAATCCAGTAAACCCGCTCTATCATAAACGGAACGTGGTTCTCCTCCTCAATAAACGAGAGGTTCCCTCTTGGATCGAGGAATTTGGGGAGGTTGATTAGCTGAACTTCGTTGATTTTCATGGTTTAACTTTATAGAACGCTGATGACGCTGATAAGACTGATTTACGCTGTCTCTAATTTAGCTTCGCTGAGGTCTCCTACCACTGTTGGAGGTCTCTATCAAAAGCCGGATCAAATTACTCATAACTTATAACTCATAACCCATAACTTATAACTCATAACCCATAACCCATAACTCATAACCCATAACCCATAACTCATAACCCATAACTCATAACTCATAACCCATAACTCATAACTCATAACTTATAACTCATAACCCATAACTCATAACCCATAACTCATAACCCATAACTCATAACCCATAACTCATAACCCATAACTCATAACTCATAACTTATAACTCATAACCCATAACTCATAACTCATAACTCATAACCCATAACCCATAACTCATAACCCATAACCCATAACCCATAACTCATAACCCATAACTCATAACTCATAACTCATAACCCATAACCCATAACTCATAACCCATAACTCATAACTCCTATCATTCACCCCTTGGTACAGCTTCGCCTCGTCAGTTACAGCTAACATCACATATCTTACTTTTGACAAACAGAGCAAAAACTAGATTGGTCGTGTAAAAGTGGGAATTTTTGGTGAAGTGGCAAAGTACGTTTACACCAAAGGGGAAATGGGAAAAATTTGAAAATTTGAAAATGAGACAATTTGAAGATTGAAGAATGTGCAATTTGAGAATCCGCCAGTGAGCGGACAAGTTTTGAGAATTTGATTTTAGAAAAGAGTTAAGAGTCCGAAAAGAAGTGACAAGTCGGAGCGCATATCGGGATTACCATTTTAAAAAGGCAGATCGTTCTGCAGTAACGACATGTAGTAGCATAGGCCACAACGTATTGAATCGCTGTGTGTTTAGAATCGATTCCATAGAAGGGCTGAAGGGCTGAAGGCCCGAAATGTGATGAAAAGGAAGAAGGCCGACGACCGCAGGGCCGAAAGAAGTGACAAGTAACAGGTGACGAAGTTACCGAAGTGTCCACAGATGCTCTCTTTTAAACTTTAATTTCACTGTGAAACTCTGTGGAAACATCGTGCAACTCTGTGCAGCAAAAGAGTCGGGAGTTGACCGGCATAACGTTAACCGTTTTGGTCGTACATTTACCAACTAAAACCACTGCCTAATACGGTCTTTCCAGGTGAGCTTTGGTTCGTCCTCGTCGGAGTAGTAGCCGCTCTTATCGCGGTATCCGTATCCATAACCATAGGAGTAGCTGTAGCTATACCCATAGCTGTAGCGATAGTTATAGCCATATCCGTAGCTGCGTTTGGGTTGAAAATCGTTTACCACCAAAGCTAGATTTTTAAACTCACGGTGCGTATAAATGTCATCCACCAACTTAATTACCTCCTTGGAGGAGTAACCATAGCGAACCACAAAGAGGTTAGCATCGGCAAAACGAGCAATCAGAAAAGCATCGGTAACGATGGCAACCGGAGGAGTATCTACAATGATATAGTCGAAGTTTGCACGGGCCCAGGTCATTAAGGCAGCCATTCGTTCCGATCCCAACAGCTCGGCCGGGTTGGGAGGAATGGGACCA
>Ga0160425_1002792_pt1 | contig 13631 bp, 14 predicted proteins | sample BioMet8_FD_108193 | JGI IMG/M metagenome (GOLD analysis project Ga0160425, IMG submission 108193) | Microbial communities from bioreactor (seeded with sewage sludge) at Lawrence Berkeley National Lab, California, USA - Biofuel... | ecosystem: Engineered > Bioreactor > Anaerobic > Unclassified ...
AGCTGGAGCAGGGGATGAAAATTAAAACCCTGTGCTTCCTCGGATTTTCCCTGGAAGAAATCTCCCTGTTTCTGGATGCGGAAAGCAAAGGAGACTTTGAGTACATAGGAACAGGCTTCAGGAAGAAACTTGAGCAAACCCGGATGGAAATCGGACAGCTGCAAAGGATCGAAGGGATCTTGCAGGGCGCCTGCAAACACAATGGAAAAGTTATGGAGTTATTCAAAATGTCTGTTACAGAACCAGTTATAAAGGAAATACCCGAGATGCGAGTAGTAAGCAAGCGCGAAAAAGGAGACTTCGTGGCAACTATTGGGAAACTTATAGGTGAAATCTGCACAAGCGTCGGCAGCCCTGAAAACCAGCGAAACCGTGTAAAAGTTACAGGTCCTGTTATGTTCCTCTGCCATGACGATGAATACAAAGAAAACGGGGCTGATATCGAGATTGCCCTGCCAGTATCGGGCAGGATTTCAGTCGAAGACCCGAAAATGGAAGTAAAAACCCTACCTGACATAAAAGTTGTCTCAGTAGTCTACCGGGGGCCGTATCCCGGAGTTGAAGCCGGTTACAACCTGATTTTCTCGTATGCAAGGGAGAATAACCTGGAAACTCTGAGCCCGAGCAGGGAATTATATTTCAATGACCCTGCCGAAGTTCCTGAAGAAGAGCTTATGACTGAAATTCAGGTCCCGATAAAGGAAAAGTGATCCGTTAAACTAGTCTGTTAATAGTGTCTGTTTAATAGTGTCTGTTTAATAGTGTCTGTTTAATAGTGTCTGTTTAATAGTGTCTGTTTAATAGTGTCTGTTTAATAGTCTGTTAATAGTGTCTGTTTAATAGTCTGTTAATAGTGTCTGTTTAATAGTCTGTTAATAGTGTCTGTTTAATAGTCTGTTAATGGTTTGTTACTACTCCGGAATTCCGGAGCAATTACTCTTTTTTTCAAGAAATACAACCGTGTTATATGCAGGAGGGTCGGGCCGGATTCTCTTATATTCTCTGTAACCCTCGGGCAAATCAAGCAGAAAGTCCCGGTTTAGTAGTTTCATTAAGCTTTTTTCATAAATTCTGTAAGAAATCCTGCAGCCTGCCGGTATTACTTTTAGTAAATATTCAAGAATTTCTTTTTTAGGTTCAGCCTGGGCAGCTATCATGAGAGCCTTTGCCCCTGTATCAGGATATATAAAATCAATCGGGTTCATGGAGAAATGGCTCCCGTTAACTATGGTGATGTCTTTAGAAAGCCCAAGCTTATCAAGCACTTCCATTGAAAGCCTTGCCCTTTCAGAGTTCTGCTCTATCCCTGTGCCTTTTACCCCATAATATTTGAAGAAAACAATGAGCGTAAGGGGAAGAGGTCCACTCCCGAGAAAAAAAATTCTGTCCCCGGCTTTTAGTCCGAAACCCTCGTGTTCTGTTCGTACCAGCCGGAGGTAATTTTTGTAAAAGGGGAATTTCTCAAGGATGTCCCAGGGGGAATGACCCGCAAGAATTTCTTTTGCATATCCGGTTTCCAGCCTTACCGTATACAAATTCCTGAATCGGTTCAGGTGAAATAAAATTGGTTCTAGTTCCTGTTTATTCAGTAGAATAGAAACTACTTCATTTCCCAGGTCCCGGGTAATTAAAGCATCCAGCTTCATAAACAATTTTTCGGGCTTGTCCGAAGAGCCGGATAAGATCGCTTCATCAGAGAGTTCTCTTATGTCCTTATACAGATCGAGTATTTCTTTGAGAACAAACTCTGAAAGCTCCAGACTCTTACCAATCGCACCAACCATACTAATCCCCAAAGAGTATTATGGTGCGCCTGAATATATTCCTGTTGAGAATTATCAGGTCCTGAAACTCAGAAGGCTGAAGCTTAATAATTATTTCAGGATAAAACACAGGATAAAACACAGGATAAAACACAGGATAAAACACAGGATAAAACACAGGATAAAACACAGGATAAAACACAGGATAAAACACAGGATAAAATATGGCAGTAAAAATACTGACTAACATGAAAAATATAGAAATCTGGTAGAATCCAGACTTCACTCGAAAATCCGTTTTAGATCTTCCATCCCGAGAGAAACATCAAATTCCTTTAACCGATAAAACTTCTTGGCCCTGAGGTCATCATCTTCAAGTCTGAGATCACTTTCAACAAATCCGGCTTTCTCCAGGCGTTTTAAATGCAGGTTTACTACCTGTCTTGAGAGATTCAGGTCCTTGGCGAGTTCGTATACATACCTTTCCCTTTCGGCCAGCAGGTAAAGCAGTTTAAGCCTTATGGGATGAGAGAGCGCCTCACCAATATCTACTATTTGTTGAAGTGATTTTACCATTCGGAATGTCCTCGCATACTTTTGGTTGCACCTGGACTGGAAGATTTCCAGAGCCTGCAGCAGATATAAAGCTTTAGATTTCTTCTAGCTTGGATTTTATATCTTCTACTGTTTTTTTGATTTCTTCGATATCTTTTTCCATTTTGATGATTCGCTCGTTATCCCTTGGAGCTGTGTACCCGGACCTATTCAGCAGCACTACCGTTGCACCTACTATAAGGAGAATGATTAAAAGATTCAGGAGAAATCCCCAAAAGGAACTAGTTATGCCATATCCCATGCCATTCAAGCTTTCCACCTCGAAAATAACAGATATTCTTAAGATCATCGGTTTTTCTTATTCCACCGACTTTTTTCTCAGATATTGCTACCATAAATATAAAAGAATATCCGGAAAAAGGTATGCAAATATAAAAATCCATTAGAGATTTTGGCTTTTCGCCATCCACTATGATAAGATGATTTTCAATTCAAGATCGCATTGGTTTTTATGGGGACATTTGAGGAGATCCACACAAAACAACGAAGAGCCGAGATAGATAAAAGGGCAATGAATTGAAGAATTAACCAGCAACTTGAAGAACTACCCTGTAACTTGAAGAATTAACCAGTAACTTGAAGAATTAACCAGTAACTTGAAGAATTAACCAGTAACTTGAAGAATTAACCAGTAACTTGAAGAATTAACCAGTAACTTGAAGAATTAACCCTCAACTTGAATAATTAAACAGCAACTTGAATAATTAACCAGTAACTTAAAGAATTAACCAGTAACTTGAAGAATTAACCAGTAACTTGAAAAATTAATCTGAGAAAATAAATAAAAAGGATAGTGTTAGGTGATGGCTTCAATACTCAACTAATATTGAAGTACTGTTGCTCAAAAGGCAGATGTCTTGCAGTATCCCTGGCCCCTGCCGTATCTGCTGCCTGCCTGTGCTCCTGTACAAACAGAATAATCGGTAAACACTTCACCGCTGACGGCATCAATTCTTGCCTGTTTGTATACTCCGTCCTCGTCCTGGTAGGAAACAATCCACCAGCGACGCATCTGAGAAATGTCCTCTTTGGAAACGTTGCTGTCTATTTTTGCTTTTGCGATTTCGAGTGCTTCATCTACGGTCTTGACCTCAAGTTCCGAAGTATTATTTGAGTTGAAATAAGGACAGTCGGAAAAGTTTCCGTAACGTGAGCCAGAATCCATGTTCCTTGCAGCCCACCTGTGCATTAATCCAGAACCGTAGTTTGTCCCTGCATTATCCGAAGCAACTGCACTGACTACTGCTGCTCCGGAAACCCCTATAAACAGTATTCCCAGAAGAATTGCTATAATTGCTTTTCTCATTTTTACACCTTTACGCATATTTTTCTTTTATTTTTTATTTGTAACCTGTAATTAGCTGTAAATTCCTGTTATCACATCATATGTAGTGTTTAGGCTACATATGTACTTTGGCATAAAGATATATAATTATTGTCATGTACTGCTTAATTTCATGAAAAGTCAGCGGTACTTTTCATTTACCCACCCTATAAGCGGCGAGACCCGGCAAAGGTTTACAGCAGTGGTTTCAAGGGCTGTAAAAATCTGGGTTATGGGGCTAAACCCAGGAGTTCGGGCTCCGAGCAGTTCTAAAGGAACAAGTTTGATTACAAAGAGGCTTGCCAGCATGAGCGTTAGAACAAACCACCATCTCAAAGGGCTTCGCTGCAATTATGAGAGTCCCAAAAAATGCCTGACAGAAGCCCTAAGAGGTGACATCAGGGATACCTAATTAATTCTGAAAACCCTTCCCATTCTTCAAGGGGTTCTACTTCAGGAAACTCTACTTCAGGAAACTCTACTTCAGGTAATTCTACTTCAGGGAGCTCTACTTCAGGTAACTCTACTTCAGGTAACTCTTCATTTTTTGCGTTATTCTACCCCCGGATACTCATATTCTGTCCATTGGACATTCGTACCTGATCCTACATAATTATTTACAGTTATCTAAGCCCACAATAGCAATACAGGAACACATATAAGCCGGCTTGTTAGATAATGTAAATAGAGAGCATATGAAAATTTTAGAATGCAACACCATTGATATTGCCCCTACGATCTCGAGATTACTGAAAATCCCTATGGTTCCGCCAACTGGCAGGCCAATTCAGGAAGTAGAGAGCTACGCAAAGGAAAGAGGCTGCAAAAGAGCAGTAATTATTGTGGTTGACAGTCTGGGTTATTCTCTTTATAACTATTTTTCTCCGATAATGACGAACTTGAGCGAAATCGCCGAAAAAGGGCTCCTCTTCAGGTGCAAATCCCCAGCAACAATAACCTCTCCTGCTATTGCATCAATCTTTACAGGATATCTGCCAGAAGAGCATAATATCTACTCTACCGCGGACATTTATACTGAAAGGACAAAAGACTCGGAAAACCCGAAACTGAAAAGCATTATGGAATGGGCTTGCAGGGCGGGCATGAAAGCGTCAGCAGTCATAGAGTCCGAAGGTGCGGAAAGTTTCAGGGGAAGGATTAAAGACTTTTATGGAGTCCCGAATTCCGAGGATATCCTGGATTATGACCTCCAAATTACGAATTATGCATTACATGCCCTCAAAGAAAAGCCCGATATCCTGGCAGTTCACCTCAGGACCCTTGACCGTTTTTCCCACAGGGCAGAAAGCTGGGAAGAACTGAAAAAGGCTGCAATGGCTGTGGATAAAAACCTGGGTGAGATTTACAGAAATGCGGAAAAAGGAACGATTTTCTTTATCTGCGGGGATCACGCAATTCACGGAGGAAAAAAGTGGTTAAAAGATGTTGAAGGAGAATATGTCAAAAACCACAGGCAAAACTTTGTGGCTCTTATCGTAGCCTGTAATCAAGAAGCATAAGCCTTTTCGGTCTCCCTGTAAAGTTTAGTCTGTAAAGTTTAGCCTGTAAAGTTTAGCCTGTAAAAGTTAGTCTGTAAAGTTTAGCCTGTAAAGTTTAGCATATCAGAATTTATGCTCAACTTTAAGAACCCTGGTGAAACACCGGATCGTTCGATTGGTATTCTTATGCAGGATTCCGATACCTCCTGCTTCTTCCCACTCGCGGATATTCTCGGAGTTATCATCAATAAGAACCCTTGCAAACCCTGATTGTAAGGCTTTTTCCGGGCGGTAACAGAGAATTGCAGCCTCTGCATAAGAGGGCCCGAGTTCTTTCCTGAGCCATTTGATTTTTCCCTCTCTCGCATTGGTTAAGGCTTTTTTCCTCTCAGGTCCGGGAAGTGCAGAAAGGATTGTCGGACAAAGGCCCGAGCTTCTAAGGAAAACATGCAATTCCTGTCCGCCTGGCATCCAGGACATTTCGGACCAGAACTCAATTCCTGCAGATGTAATCTTTTTCCAGAAGAGTTCTCTGTCGTTACTGTACCAGAACATCATATTGCCACTGAGCTTCTCACAGGCTGCGGTGAAATCCGTAAGGACTCCATCCATATCAAGGAAGAGTTTTATTCCTTCCACGGTCCCGGAAGAAAAAGAGGCATCATGTAAGTGGCTTGAGAGAGAGCTCTGAAAGCTTACAGGTCTGTTCTGGATAAAATTGTGATTATTGAAGGAAATAGACATAATAAACTTCCCTTGATTGCTCTAGTAGCAAATGACTTCCCATTAATCATTAAGACACCATAATAAAAAAAAGTACTCATAGTAAAAAAATTGATATGACCTATGAAGTTTAGAAGAGAAGAATAGTATTAAGATCAGTCCTCCTGAATAAATACCAACGTCTTTGCAATAATATCGTGAAAAGCCTGCTTTTTTGAAGTAAAAAGGATCAGCAGAAACCCTGCAAAAAAGGGAATTACAGCGAAAATTTTCAGAATAAATCGCTTTGTTGCCTGTGTAAAGGAGATTCTGTTTCCGTTGAGGTCAGTAACAATGATGTTCACAGCTTGCTTGCCCACTGTTGACTTCAGGGTAGAACTCTCCTGAAAGACAAAATAAGCCCACATTGCGAGAAAGAACAGAATATAGAAGAGGGCTTCATCTATGGTTTCTGTGATTAGTTCTAAAAACATAAAAAGGGAAATAATTACGAAAATGTCGATTATTGAAGCTATAAGCCTCCTGGAAATGCCAGAGTATGGTTGCATCAAAATCTTTCTCATCTTATTTATACAGACGCAGTGTTGAATAATAAAGTTAACTCTATAATTAAAATATAAAAGAGAAAAATGTTGAAAGCATTGGAATGTTGAATCCAAACCGATTCAATGAATATGCATTGAAAAGCAGATCCGATAATAAAAGAGATGGTTAAGAAGGTATTTTCTCCTCTCAGGGGAGATTATTACCTTCTTTCCGTTACTTTGTCACCTTTATTACTTTGCCGTTATTATTTTTTCTTTGAAATAGGGATTTCTATCTTATCCACCAGTTTCTTTACATCGTTCTTGATATCGGAGGCAAGTTTTTTTGCACTGTCGCCGGTTGTATCAACCAGTTTTTCAACCCTTGCAGTGATGCTCTTTACCTCATCCTTTACATCAATTGATTTTATTTCCCCTGAGATAGACTTTATTTCGGTATTTATATTCTTTGCAAGTTTTGAGGCTTCGTCCCCTGTTTTCTTTGCAAGAGTATCAATGTCGCTCCCAAGCTTTCCAACTTTTTCCTGTATTCTGCTCTTTTTTCCAGCTTCGGCTTCTTTACTTTCGCTTTCCATTGGTTGTGCCATATAAACCCCTTTTTATTTTTGATAAAAGATAATTAATTTCTCTCAGAAAGAGAGTCTGTTTTTATAGACATTTACTTATTGGTTTCCGAAATTATAAGAGTATCTTTAGAAGTGAAAATTTATTTTTGAAAGTAAATTCTGTTGCGCTACAAGCTTAATAAAGTATAAATTAAAATAGTATGCTTGTAAAAAGTAAAGCGATTTAACTGATTAAAAGAGTTTATGCAAAACTCCGGCAGGAAATATATAAGAGCCAAATCAGGATATCGTATTCATAAAAAACTCTCTGCGATAGAGTAAGCCATTGAAAGCTATAGAGGATATATGCAGACCTTAGTTATATGCATAGACAGAGATAACGATCTGGGCGAAAAAGCAAAACTCGAAACCCCAATAGTAGGGCGGGAGGCAAATGTTCAGGCTGCCGTTGCACTTGGGATCGCAGACCCGGAGGATTCTGATACCAACACTATCTTCGGTGGAATCAGGATTCTTGATGAATTACGAGCAAAAGGAACTGATGCTGAGATAGTTTCTTTTGCAGGAGACAAAAACGTTGGAGTGATCTCAGACCAGAAAATTTCCGAGCAGCTTGAAACATTTCTCAATATGTACGACGTGCAGAGGGCGATATTCGTCTCGGATGGGGCAGAGGACGAAACGCTTGTGCCTATTGTCCAGTCCCGTATGAGAATTGACTCCGTGAAAAGAATTGTAATAATGCAGAGCCAGAATCTTGAAAGTACTTACTATATCCTGAAACACGTCTTTAGCGACCCGAAAATCTCCCAGACTTTCTTTGTACCTTTAGGGCTTGCTTTTCTCATTTATGCAATATTTTTGCTTGCCCGCTATCCCGAAGGTGCAATTGTGGGAATTCTTGCAGCTGTGGGGCTTTACATGTTGTACAGGGGTTTTGGGCTGGACGATCTTGTCGCTCTTGAAAAAGAAAAGCTCTGGGACGCTTTTCTGGAACAGAGAATGGTTTTTATCAGCTATACGGCTTCTCTGCTTACAATGCTTGTAGCAACTGCATACGGAGCTATGGAAGTATGGAAGCTTTACTCGGCAGATGGGGTCTGGTATCAAGGGATCCTTACGCTTGTCTCAGTATTCATCAATGCTTCAGTCTGGTGGTATGCAGGAGCGATGCTGCTTGCCGACCTTGGAAAAATCTTCGATTTAAGGATGGAAAATAAGCCCATTTATAAAAACGTCGCAATCTCTTTATTCGTGATCGCAACAGGGCTGCTATTCTGGGGTGCAAGTACATACATTTTAGCGACGGCTTCCCTTTCGGAAGGCATTACCAATGATGCGTCCCTTGCCCTCCAGTACTTTGTGTATTCGGTCGCAGTTGCGGTTCTCATTGCCCTTGCAGGAATAAAATACAGCGTATCGAATCAGGCCTCCGAAAATGAAGATAGAGGAAGAGATAAAAGAAGAAAAAAACTCGCCTGACTGCAGGCGACCTGTCATAAATTTTGAAGCTCGACGGGGTTAAAAATCGAAAATGGGGGGTAATAGTAAAAACCGTCAGGAAGATCATAAAATGGAAAAAATACCTGAAAACGTTGAAATTGCAGTGCTCGGTGGTGTCGGTTTTAACTCTTACCAGGAATTTGAAAGCAAGTTAGTAAACACTCCATATGGAGAAGTTACAGTTTATCTTACTACCATCAGAGGGAAAAAAATTGCAGTAATCCCCAGGCATGCAGGAGAAAACCATATTCCTCCTCACAGGATTAACTACAGGGCCAATATCTGGGCTGTAGATTGTATCGGGGCAAAACGTGTAATCTCCACAAATTCCGTTGGGTCAATGCGAGGGCATCCGGTAGGTAGTTTTGTAGTACTTAACGATTTCATAGATTTTACCCGGAACCGGCCCTCTACCTTTTATGATGACAAAACCGTACACGTCGATGTATCTGAACCATACTGCCCTGAGATAAGGGTAGCCCTTAGAGACGCTCTGGAAAAACAGGGACTACCTTATACCGAAGGAATTTATGCCTGCACGGAAGGCCCACGTTTTGAGACCAGGGCTGAAATCCGCATGATGAGCCAATTTGCCGATGTTGTGGGCATGACGGGTGTGCCTGAAGTGGGCCTTGCAAAAGAACTCAGCCTCTGTTATTCTTCTCTTGCCATTATCACAAATCAGGCATGCGGAATGACCACACAGAAACTAACTGCTGACGAAGTTACCGAAGTTGTGGGAAAAGCTCAGGACGCAATCTTTGAGATTATTTCGGATACAATAAAAAAGATTCCGGAAACTCGAAACTGCAGGTGCAGATTTGCTAAGGAAGGAGCCTGTTTATAAAACAATACTTTAAGGAGCAATATGTAAGCAGCTTCTATGTAGAGAGTTTTATTCTAGTATTTTCGAGAGGTAGTTTCTCTAATTGCTTCTCCCAACCAATTTCTTTAAATAGTTATTTCATACCTTCCTCCAACTAACTCATTAAAACAATTTTTTTAATTGACGAATTCAATACTATTGCTATTCTAGGAAATTTTCAGCAAATTTAATAATATAATTATTGAGTAATAAAATATTTATATAATAGTTACATATAAAGTGAGGTTGCAAGTGAGATGGAAAAGTAGAAGTCCGAAAGGTGTGCTAAGGAAGGATATATAGTACTCCCAAACAACGCTGAAAGTATAAACAATATTTAAATAGATTTTCACCTGTAAACGCAAATTATGCTGCCAGAAATTAAGAAGACAGCAGAATGTTGGTTTTCTCAAACTTCAAAATTTAAACTTTGAAGGGAAATTTACAGGTTTTAAGGGAATCTTACTTATACCACTTATATATCAGGATAAAAAATCATGCTCTGGGTCCTAGGTTATGCTGAAAAATCGAAGATAAGAGTTATGGCTATAAAGGACCGGATGAAACAGCCGCTTTATATGGCCGAGCTCGTTATAAAAGATAGTTACAAAGGGCCTCGCCCTCTCAAAATCAGGCTCCTCACCGGCAAAAAAGAAGAATTCATTCCTCCTCAGCAGTTTATAGAGCTCCTGCGCAGTGCAAACCGAATAATGTTCGCAGAAGGAGGAGATCCTGCAAATGAGGCTGCTTTTCTGGAAATGCTTAAAGGTTTTCAACTTGATGCGGACAAAGTAAAAATCTGTAAACATTGCTGGATTAATAAACGTTTCAACTTTGTAAACAGTAAATCCATCAAGTACAATAATGAACTCATCTGCCTGGAATGTGCAAAAGAAGAACTATTGCGTGCAGTCCGTTCGGCTGGTGTGCAGTATGGGGAAAAATCCATAGATTTCCTGGAGCAGGTGCTTTCAAAAACCCGAGACCTTGACAGGACTATCCGGATGCTGAGCCCTGAAAGGCTTGACCCTGAATTCACACGCTATGACACTATAAGAACAAATCCTGCCAGTGCTACAGTTAGGATAAAAAGCCTACCTCTTCAAAAGAAATTTAAGGAAATGCTGCTCGAAAAATCCGAGACCCTGCTGCCTGTCCAGGCATTATCGATAGAAGCCGGACTTCTGGAAGGGAAAAACCAGTTTGTAGTCTCGGCAACAGCAACTGGAAAGACCCTCATAGGGGAGATGGCAGGAATCCAGAACCTCTTTAACAAAAAAGGAAAAATGCTCTACCTCGTCCCCCTGGTCGCACTTGCAAACCAGAAGTATGAACAGTTCAAAGAACGTTATTCAAAACTCGGGTTCACAACCTCCATAAAGATCGGAGCAATTCTAATAAAAACTTCTCAGCGCGTGAAGATGCAGACCAGCCCGGGTGCGGATATCATTGTAGGGACTTATGAGGGTATAGACCACATGCTTCGGTCGGGAAATGCCGATTTCCTGGGCAAAATCGGAACTGTGGTAGTGGACGAAGTCCATACTCTCGAAGACCAGGAGAGGGGCCACAGGCTGGATGGGCTTATCGGAAGGCTGAGATATGTGGCACCCGAAGCTCAATTCATCTATCTCTCTGCAACTGTTGCAAATCCCGCAGGCTATGCGAAGAAACTCGGAGCTCAGCTTGTCCGTTACGAGCACAGGCCAGTTCCTATTGACAGGCATCTTCTTTTCTGCCAGGAAAACGAAAAAGCAAAGTTGATTTCCCAGCTCGCGAAAGAAGAATATTCAATGTTCTCTTCCAAAAAGCACAGAGGACAGACAATTGTCTTTACAAACTCCCGTCGAAACTGTCATAAGCTTGCAGGAGCTCTTTCGATTCAGGCGGCTCCCTATCATGCCGGGCTTTCACAGTACGAGAGAAAGAAAGTTGAAACTCGTTTTGCAAAAGGAGAGATTCCGGTAGTTGTGACCACGGCTGCTCTTGCGGCTGGGGTTGATTTTCCGGCTTCCCAGGTGATCTTTGAATCCCTGGCAATGGGAATTGACTGGATATCAGTCCAGGATTTTCTGCAGATGAGCGGAAGGGCAGGGAGACCTGACTATCATGATAGGGGAGTTGTTGTGCTTATGCCTGTGCCTGGAAAATCATATTCAGGTTCACAGTCTGATACCGAAGAAGAGGTTGCAATTAAACTGCTCCAAGGAGAAATGATCTCAGCAGGCGTACATTACGGAGAAGCCGAACAGCTCGAGGAAGTGCTTGCATCGGTTGCAGTTACCTCCTCGGTGCAGGACCTCAGAATGATCCACAACCAGATGTTTGGAGACTATGATCTGGATAAGTTGGTTCTGCGTCTTCAGAGCTACCGTTTTGTGGAAAGAAAAGGAAACCGAATAACGCTTACGCGGTTTGGAAAAATTACTGCAGCACATTTCCTTCCGGTATCGAAAGCTTTTCTGATTCGAGATGCAGTGCTTGGAGATAATGAACCCCTGAAGATCGCAACGAACCTGGAGTTTTTTGATGCAGCATATTTCAAGTATGCAAACCAGATAGGAAGCTCCCTGCATGTGAATATGCCTTCACGGATTTTTCAGGGAGCTACCCTTGATATAATCTTTGACGGGGAGTCTCTTTCCCAGCTTGATGCAAAACTCCAGGAACTCCTGTTAAACTTTGCTTCGGACTTTTTAACCTGTAAATGCAAAGATTCGCCTTACTGCGGATGCGCAGAACAGAAGTTTTCGGAAAAAATAATCAAGCTACGTACAGAATCGCTTGAGCCTGTACAGATAGTAAAGAAACTTGAAAATAAATACGGCATCTCAGCCTATCAGGGTGATGTTTTCGGGTACCTGGACAACGCAGTCAGGAACCTTGACGCCGTGGAACTTATAGCAAAAGTACACTCTAAAAAGGGAGTTGCAGAAGAAGCAAAAAAACTTAAAAAGAAAGTCCAGGGTTAAAAGATCAAAAACGTTTTTGCAGATAACATTGTATAATGAGTTAAAATGTTCCTGCTTGTGTGGGAATGCTTTGTTTATATTGAGAAGATTGGCCGGTTTTTTAAGGGTCGGTCATCAGTATTAATGAGATATAAGATAAAAATCTTATAAGATACTTGAGAGTAAAAATTGAGGTAATTTCATGACCGAGGATGTTGAATCCAGGGAAAATATTGAAAGCGCAGCTTCTAAAAAGATTAAGAAAGGTATTACAATCGAATTTATGAAGCCTGAGAACTTCAGGCAGATATATGCTATAGGAGCTGCAGGTGGGCACAGCCCCTATGATTTCAGGATCGGTTTTTATAATGACACTCCAAAACTGTTTGGGGATTCCTCGGAATCAAGAGTTATCCAGAGGCGTGTAGAAACCGAAGTGATACTTTCTCCGGTAGCTGCACTTGAGCTTTCCCGCTGGCTGACCCAGCATATAAATGAATACGAATCCGTTTTTGGGCCCATTGCAAGAGCAATCCCGAGACCAAAAAAGGAGTCATCTGCAAAGCTTGTTGACGAAAGTACGGACCTCCAGGGTTACATCTGACCCATTATATTTAAGTTTTAAAGACCCCTATCCCCAAACCCCATCAGCGTGATCACAAGCCATTTTAAAAAAGGCTTGACCGCAACCCTTTTCAAAAAAGGCTTGACCGAAAACCCCAAGAACCGTTTGAGTCTGATAACCTTATCCCTAAACCCTATCGGCGTGATAAACCGGCGCAACGGTTTGTGATAAACCGGCGCAACGGTTGCGGCCCCAACGGTTGCTGGTAAACAGAAAAATTTGAACTGCAGTTTATGGAAGGAGCTATTTGATCCAGGGGGCATTTGAGAGCTCTTGGAGATCGATGGTTATATATCTCTGTAAAGGGTATGTAGTTTTCAGTTTTCTTAAAAGCCGGTGGAGTGACAATATAAAGAAATTTCTCAGTCGCTGGCATGAGGCGTCTGATACAGGCAACAAGTAAACCGCAGGTGTGGATGCGGTTCTGATGCGACTTGCTCCTCACTGGCTTGGGACGTAAAAAACATAAGTGAGTACGGGGAGAATTCAGAATAAATCAGCGAGGGTTTAAATTTGTTCCCAAATAAAAAAGTTCAGAAAATTGTTGGATCAAGAATCCAGGTAGAAATGAAAGGCGATCTTAATCTGCTCGAAGGCACTCTTAAGAGCGTGGACGACTATATGAACCTCCATCTCGTGGACACCATGGAGA
>Ga0160425_1002793_pt1 | contig 13628 bp, 8 predicted proteins | sample BioMet8_FD_108193 | JGI IMG/M metagenome (GOLD analysis project Ga0160425, IMG submission 108193) | Microbial communities from bioreactor (seeded with sewage sludge) at Lawrence Berkeley National Lab, California, USA - Biofuel... | ecosystem: Engineered > Bioreactor > Anaerobic > Unclassified ...
AGAGGGGTTGAATGTAAAAATACACCTGCAAGAGAGGCAGGAATTGTGGACTCAATATGGACCTTAAAGGAATTGCTGACATTCAGGTGTTTTAAAACATCAATCAAATAAAGATTGACCATCTAAAATTATCTAAGGTTAAAAAAGGTTTTGGGAAAAAGAATCTAGCTACCCGCGAAACTTCGAATCAATTTATATCTTTATGGAAGTTTTCGCTGTATGTTACTTCTTTATCCTATTTGGACACCTGATCTGGTGTGCAAATACTTAACTAAGCGGCCAAATATCCAGTTAAGTTCTTAGATACTCAGTCCGATTTACTATTTCTCAGTTAGTCCTTTTTGTCGTCGTGCAGTGTTTTGTGATTTCTATTTCTTTAATTCCTGCTCGAAAGGCAGCAAGCTCTTTATACGAGCTTTATCTCATACCAGTCCGAGAGTTCTGCATCAAGAACCCCTTCATGAACCATCTTCTCGATCTCGTTTTCAACTTGTCCGTAAGTGAACTTATAGTCGTATGAGATTGCGGAGATGACATCCGGACTATGGCAGAATCTGTTCGGAAACGCATTATTGAACATTGCTACGTTTTCGAGGATCAAATTCCTTAGTCTTTCCATTTTTTATCACCTCTTTTTATTGTTTTTAGTTTTCTCTTCATTTCGGTTCGATTTCTCTTCTCCTCAACCACTATATTTGCACATCAAATATATAGAGATTATCCTAATACACTATATAGATAGAGAATCTTTAGATTATACACCACGACTATATAGCTAAAGATGACAGGCCGAAATTTGGAACCTGGATATTTTAGCCTGGATTCGGCAGGTTAACGCAACTAGAGAGATATATTTTCATATTCCTCTCCCATGAAACTCAATATTTTCCAGTGAATTTCGTCCATATTCAGTATTTCTGACTTTGTTTTCCCTTTTTTCTGCGTTATAAGTTCTGAAATTCCCTGAAACTTGAAAAATATCCATTTATTATTGGTCTTTTTGTTGGTTTCCCTTTTTGATCTGGAGAAGGGGTGAGGAACCTTGTTATCTCGTTCTTTAGAAAGTTTCTCATCGATCAATTTGTCAACTTAAAGCTCTCGGAAAACTCTGGCAATGAGACCCAGGTGACCTGAGAAGCTTGTACTTTTTATTGGGGATTCGACTCTTCTACTGTTGTTTTTATCTTCTATGGAATATCAAGAAAAGAGATATGAAAATTAATTCTATTAACTTATATGTTTACCTGCCGAAGCTAGGATAATTAATAAATCGTGAAATATATAAATGACAGCTTTCTAATTCTTACAAAAGTTCTTTATCTAAAGGCTTTTATTTAGTTATAAGAGATTTTCTGCCTTTATATTTCCAAAGTTAACTATTATTTTATTAACAATAAATTCTCTAACAATGTCAATGGCATATTTTATAAATTTATAATATTTTGTTAAGTCTATAGTTTATCTCAGCTATGCAAAAGAAAAAAAGTCAAAAAAGAAAGAAGGTCAAAAAAAGAAGGTCAACTTAGATAATGTATCGATGTGAACTGATTGTAATAGATACTCTAATGTTGACAAATACAGTGAATGCAAATGATGCTTCATTACATAATAATTAAAATTATATTAATATAAAAACTAAAATATTGATTTATTCAATTATCATTAAAATCAGGCATTTTGTTGCATAAAAGAGGGAGAGCAGGGGAATAATGACAGCTAAAATGGAGCAGTCTCAGGCAATAAACCCGAATCCTGTGATCAGTGTGGCAAAGGATGGCACAGTGCTTTACTCTAATGAAGCGGGAAAGCCTTTATTGCATGAGTGGGGCGTGAGAGTAAGAGAAAAATTGCCTCCGCATATCAAAATTTTTGTTCACAGGGTAATTTCCCAGGAAGTTAGTGAAAAAATAAAAATCAAAGTGGGGGAAAGAGTATACTTTATTATTTTTCATCCCTTGCCTGAACAAGAATGCGTAAACATTTACGGATTTGATATAAGTGAGAGTAAAAGGCATGAGGGAAAACTCCAGGAAAGTGAATCTCTGGAGATGCCACATCTGGAACTTGCCAATATTATTGATGTCCAGGCTATTCAGTCCATGATGGAAGATTTCTATAAGCTTGCTAACATTCCAATAGCCCTGGTTGACCTCAAAGGCAATGTTATGGCATGTGCCGGGTGGCAGGACATCTGCACGAGATTCCACAGGGTTCACCCCGAATCCTGCAAACACTGCATGGAAAGCTACATAAAGCTATCCTCGGGTGTTCTCCCGAGAGAATTTAAGCTGAATAAATGCAAAAATAATATGTGGGATATAGCGACTTCCATTATTGTAGGCGACCGGCATGTTGGCTATGCCTTTTCAGGGCAGTTCTTTTTTGAGGATGAGCCTGTAGATTATGAATTATTCCGAGTCCAGGCCAGGAAATATGGCTTTAATGAGCAGGAGTACATAGCAGCGCTTGAGAAAGTTCCGAGGTTGAGCCCGATAGCTGTGGATATATGCATGTCTTTTCTTACGACATTTGCCAATATGGTTTCACAGCTAGGCTACAGCAACATCAAGCTGTATCAATCGCTGGCTGAGCGTGATGCTGTATTGGATGCATTGCAAGAGAGTGAAAAGCGCCTGTATCTCCTGAGCAACAACCTGCCAGAAAGCGCTGTATATCAGTATGTCCTTGAGCCCGACGGCAGTACCAATTTCTTATACTTCAGTGCAGGCATCGAGTGTTTGTTCGGCATCAGCATGTCCGATTTGCTGCGTGATCCCAACACACTGTACAGGCACGTTCCACGAATGTACTTAGAACAGCTTGTCGAAGCCGAAGCACGCAGTGCCCTCGAATTATCAGATATTGATATGGAATTATCTGCGCAACTGCCCAACGGTCAAGCTCACTGGATACGGTTGCACTCCCGTCCGCGCAGGCTGCCCGACGGCCGAACAATCTGGGACGGTGTACTGACTGACATCACCAAGCTAAAACAGGCTGAGGAGGTGCTGTGCGAGAGCGAATCACGCCGTAAGGTTACCGAAGCTGTCGATACTGAACGGAAGCGGTTCTTTGATGTACTGGAGGCACTGCCGATAATGGTTGCTCTATTAACACCTGACCATCATATTGCCTTTGCAAACCGTTGTTTCCGTGAGAAGTTTGGCGAGTTAGGCGATAAACATTGTTTTGAGTATTGTTTTGGGCGTAACGAACCCTGTGAGTTCTGTAAAGCATATAACGTACTTGAAACTGGTAAACCCCATCATTGGGAGATCACCATGCCTAACGGGAGCATGTTTGATGCTTATGACCTTCCGTTCACAGACGTTGATGGTTCTCCCATGATCCTCGAGATGGATATCGACATCACCAAACGAAAGGAAGCTGAAGAAGCTCTTGCAAATATTGAGACTGCTCGGAAAAAGGAAATCCATCATAGAATAAAGAATAACCTTCAGGTAATTTCCTCTCTGCTGGACCTTCAGGCTGAACAATTTAGAGATAGAGAGGATATTAAGGATTCCGAAGTTCTGGAAGCCTTCAGAGAAAGCCAGGATAGAGTAATATCTATGGCTTTGATACACGAGGAACTGTATAGAGGCGGCGGATTCGAAACACTAAACTTTTCCCCGTACATTCAGGAACTTGCTGAGAATCTTTTACTAACATACATGCTTGGAAATTCCAATATTACCTTAAGCATGAATCTGGAAGAAAACGTTTCTTTTGATATGGATACTGCAGTCCCATTAGGAATAATTGTCAATGAACTTGTTTCCAATTCCCTAAAACATGCATTCCCTGACAGAGAGAAAGGAGAAATCCAAATTAAACTTAGTAGAGAGGAAAAAGAGTGTATAAAAAACATAAAAGAAGAATGGAAGCGCACTAATTTCATTCTAACCGTTTTAGATGACGGCATAGGCATTCCTGAAAATCTTGAAATTGAAGAGCTTGATAGTCTGGGATTTCAGCTTATAACTTCCCTTGTAGACCAATTAGATGGGGAATTTGAATTGAAAAGGAATAATGGCACAGAATTCATTATGAGATTTACAGTAACAGAAAAAGATAATCTGGCTTAAGCTGGTCTAAAATCACAATAAAATATATGAAAAATTAGTGCGGGGAACAGGTATCTTCAAAAAATGCCACGCTGTTTTGTAAATAGTTCATCCCAAAACCAATTTTATTCCCACATCAATAAGAGTTTCAGAATTATTTTTCAGGATCATAATCTCTTATTTGTAATCCAGAATACGATATTCAAAGAAGCAATTTTGCGTTTTGGGATCATCTCTATATATCAGCTCTATATAAAAGATATCACCAATTCAAATGTAAATAATGCAGCTTAAAAGGAGACAACATATGAGCACATTTCAACCATTGAAAGCAGATGCATTTGATTTTAGTCCATTTCGGATGATAGGAAAAGAATGGATGCTAATTACAGCAGAGAAAGAAGGAAAGGTTAACAGCATGACTGCCTCATGGGGCGGGCTTGGTGTAATGTGGAATAAAAACGCTGCATTTATTGTAGTACGCAAGAGTCGTTATACAAAAGAATTTATTGATGGTTCAGATAATTTCTCAATTTCTTTCTTTGACCGTGAAAAATATGGAAAAATGTTGACTTATATGGGTACGGTATCAGGAAGAGATGAAGACAAAGTGAAAAAATCTGGTTTGACAATAAATCATTATGAAGGAATTCCTTATTATAATGAGGCTTCCAAGGTTTTGGTCTGCAAAAAAATGTGCTGCCAGCCAATCAACCCTGAAAGCTTTGTGATGGAGCAAATTGATGAACAATGGTATGCGGATAAGGATTATCACGATCTTTATATCGGAGAAATTGTCGAAATTCTTACACGCTAAATAGCGTATTTTTTGAATCGTTTATTTTAGTCGAATACCCCGCTAGCTTGCTGCGGGGTGCGCCATCGCAACTTTGATTCCACAAGGCAGAGCAAAGGCCTTTCATTGTTGAACCATCCGACTAACTTATATTGCCATGCCTTTTTTGAACTGGCTGTTGTAAAGGTTGGCATAAAAACCGCCCGAAAGAAGCAGTTCGTTATGCGTGCCTGTTTCTACTACTCGTCCACCATCTAAGACTATAATTTTATCTGCGTTTTTGATGGTCGAAAGGCGGTGTGCGATGACAAAACTTGTTTTTCCGTGCATCAGTTTGAGCAGTGCACTCTGAATAATCAGCTCTGTCCGTGTATCAATTGAAGAAGTCGCTTCATCAAGTATCAACACAGAAGATTGTGCGATCACCGCTCTCGCAATACTGAGCAATTGCCGCTGTCCCTGTGAAAGGTTGCCGCCATTGTCGGTAAGGATCGTATCATAACCCTGTGGCAGTTGCATAATAAAGTCATGGGCATGTGCCAGCTTTGCTGCCTGTTCAACTTCTTCGTCCGTTGCTGTCAGCTTGCCGTAGCGGATATTCTCGCGTATGGTGTCTGAGAAAAGGAAAGTATCCTGGAGTACCATTGAAATAGACTGCCGCAGACTCTTTCGAGTAATGGCATTTATATTCTTTCCATCAATATAGATTGCTCCGTCATCAATGCCATAAAACCTGGTGAGAAGATTGATAATGGTTGTTTTGCCTGCACCCGTTGGTCCCACAATGGCAATCGTCTGACCTTTTTCCGCAGAAATTGTTGCTTCTTTAAGTACAGGCTTACCCGGTATGTATGAAAAATTAACGGATTCTATTTCCACGTTGCCTTCAATGTTTTGAATGTCTCTGGCATTATCCGCGTCCTTTTCTTTTTCTTCGTCCATTACCTCAAATACTCTTTCTGCACCTGCAAGGGCTGACTGGATAGTGCTGAAAAGGTTGAGAATGTTGTTGATCGGCTGGGTAAAATTGCGCATATAGAGCAGGAAAGAAAATATTACGCCGACAGTGATTCCCGCAACCCCCTTTATTATTAAAATGCCGCCGCAGACCGTGATAACCAAATAAGTCAGATTATTAATAGTGTTATTCACCGGCCCCATAACGCTGCTTATCGCTTGTGCTTTCATAGAACTGGAGACAAGCTTTTCGTTGATCTCTTTGAAGTGACCCTCCACTTCCTTTTCTCGGGAAAATACCTTAATAACTTTTTGGCCGGAAACCATTTCCTCTATGTATCCGTTAAGCCGTCCAAGCTCAGATTGCTGCTCTTTAAAAAACTTCTGGGATTTTACGGCGAGGGCTTTTGATGTAAAGAACATCAGAGGCATTGTCAGCAGCCCGATCAGTGTAAGCAATGGGCTGAGCAGCAGCATTGCTACAAGCATACCGACAACACTGACGACACCTGAAAAAAGCTGCACGACACTCTGTGAAAGTGTAAGGTTGATATTATCAACGTCGTTTGTCAGGCGGCTCATGAGGTCCCCGCTTGAATGGGTATCAAAATACTTGAGGGGCAGCTTTTGCAGGCTGCTGAAAAGATCGCTCCGGATATTGGCCGAAGTTTTCTGAGCAACACGGATCATCAGAGAATTCTGCATGTAAGTAGAAAAAACCGAAACAAGGTAAATGAGAACCATGACAATACAGATGCGAGCAAGTCCGACAATATCTTTTTTAGATATGAACTCGTCAACCGTGTACCCATTTAGTTGAATGCCGATAATTGTAATCAGCGTTGTAACAAGAGCACAGAGAAAAACGATGAGCAATGTGCGCCGCCATTTGCCAAGGTACATAATAATGCGTATGAGTGTTCCCTTCACGTCCTTGATTTCCGTTTTTTCCCTGTGAAGAAAAGCGCCTGGCCCCCCTGCGGGACGGCCTGTAATATTATGAGGTATATCATGAGGTATTACGTTATTCTGCGGCATTCAGGAGCACCTCCTTGCCAAGCTGTGAAACGGCTATATTGCGATATACTTCGTTGCTTTGCAGTAATTCTTTATGGGTACCTTTTGCAATAACACTGCCATGGTCAAGCATCAATATTGTGTCCGCATCCATAACACCGGAGATACGCTGTGCAATGACGATTATCGTGTTTTCCTTCATCTTTTTTGCAATTTCAAATTGCAGGCGTGCCTCGGTCGAGAGGTCAACTGCGCTTGTGGAATCATCAAAAATCAAAATTTTTGGATTTTTCAGGAGAGTTCTTGCGATGGAAAGGCGCTGTTTCTGCCCACCTGATAAGTTTTTTCCTCTTTGTTCAACTTGACTTTGTAATTTGTCCGGTAGAGCCTGAACAAAATCTTCTGCCTGAGCAGCTTGAAGGCTATCCCATATTTCTTCCTCGTCTGCTTCTTCATTGCCAAAATTCATATTTTCTTTAACCGTCCCCTGAAAAAGGACGTTTTCCTGCAGTACGATCCCGATACTGCTGCGCAGGTGCTGTACTGGTATATCCTTAACATCACAACCACCTATCAGGACCTGTCCACAGGTTACCTCATACAGCCGCGGAATCAGGCTTACAACTGAGCTCTTTCCTGAGCCGGTAGCTCCGATAATACCTATTGTCTGCCCTTCCTTAAACAGGAACGACAAGTTTTTCAGAACATATTCTCCACTTTCGCCGTATCTGAAACTGACGTTTTTGAACTCAATGTCATAATTCTCTGGCAATATGGGAGAATTGCACTCCTTAATACTCGTTTCGCAGTCCAAAACCTCTTTTATACGACCTGATGATGCCTGTGCGCGTGAAATGTTTATAATCATATTGACAAGCATTATAAGAGAGTTTGTTATCTGCACAAGGTAATTGACAAACGCCATTACCTTGCCTGTTTCAATATTTCCGGAAACGACCATATTGCCTCCGAACCACAGGATGGCAACAATGCTCAGATTCATAACCAGAGTAGCTATCGGCATCAGCGTAAAGGTCAGGTTCTGTGCTCGTATGCTTTTTTCTGTAAATTCCGTATTTACTTTACCGAAAAGTGCATTCTGTTTGTCTTCTAAATTAAAAGCTTTTATAACACGTACACCCAGCAGATTTTCACGCATGACGGTATTAACTTTGTCAAGCCAGAGCTGCATTTGCGTGTAAAGCGGCACCGATTTCATCATCACAAATACGACACAAGTGATGAGAATAGGTAAAATGATGCAGAAAACAACGGCAAGACGGGGACTCAGTAAAAAGGACATAAATATGCCGCCAATGCACAACAATGGAGAACGCACCATGCCACGCAGCAACATGAGAAACAGGTGCTGAATTTGCATTACATCGTTGGTCAGCCTTGTAATAAGCGACGATGTTTTGAAATGGTCAATTTCCGTATAGGAAAGCGATTGTATTTTATGAAAAAGCTCTTCTCTCAAACTTCCAGCTAACATCACAGATGCAAATGAGGCGAGCACACCGCATCCTGCACCACCAATTAATCCCGTAAGCGCACAAAGCACCATTTCGAAACCTGTCGATAATATATATCCCAGGTCTCTGTTTTGAACTCCTATATCCACAATATTTGACATAAGCCTGGGTTGTTGAAGGTCCATGAAGACTTCTATCAACATCAAAAGAGGAGCAAGTAAAGAACAAATCAGAGCTATGCCCTTAAGATTTTTTTTAATAAGTTGAAACATAAATGTATCCTTTTGCTGTTTTGTAATTATTCAAAATGATAACGTTATCCCTATTTTCTACAACGGCAGTGATTATTGGCAACATTCCTCGCTACAATCTTTCGGTTCTTTCAAGTCCAGCGTATCAAGACTTTTACACAGCTTTGAGGTAATTGCAAGCATCTTTACGATTTCTTCTTCCGAGATTTCTCTGAACACGATATCTGTAAATTTTTTCATGAATTCTTCTTCAGACCTGACAGTGTCTTCAACAATTTCCCTGCCTTTATCCGTCAGGTAGATGTGCATTGACCTCTGATCCTTTTCATCCCGTTTACGCAAAATAAAGTTAAGTTGCTCCAGCCTTCCGAGTGCTTCCGTCATAGACGAAGGGCGCATATCCATTTTTTTCGCAAGGTCCCGCTGGATAATTCCTTCATTTTTCGCGATTAGCTGCAGCAATTTTGACTGCATGTGGAATAGACCGTGTTTGTGGTCCGCCTTATGAGAAAAACGGTGCATTTGCTTGCTCAGGCGGTTCAACGTATTATACAGCTGTATCACATTCTTATCCTGCATTTGACTACGTCCAGACTGTTATTTAAGCACCTAATATATTTAGGTACCTAAATATCAGTATCGCAACGTTATCTTACAGTGTCAACAATAATGTCCGGCACCAAATGAAATTTTTAAAAAAAGTTGTTACGTTGTTGAATGCGGTTTAAGCTTCGATATAAAAATACCAGTTCTTCGCATCTTGTTAAATTGTCTGATATGATTTTTGGCTCTTCGCTGTTTTGTGTGGCTATCCTCAGAATGTCCTCATAAAAATAATTCGGTCTTGAATTGAAAATAGTCTTATACATGGGGAATAGCGAAGAGCCTGGAAGTTTAAGTTTTCGGAACATGGGTCATAATACTTTAATGAATAGGTTGAAGCTGTCATAACTGCTTATAACCGCCATGAAACAAATATGATGTCGATGAAGTCAATAAAGGAATACAACCAGAAAATACAACCAGAAAAGAAACTTCTCCACAGCTTGTGTGGGAAGTATGCCAGTTTTTAAATTAAGACCTGTTCCGGACTTCTCAAATGTGGGTCTGGTGAAGATATATTTCACATTTCACAATTCATGGACAGAGCAAAAAACAAGAAAAGGGAAATAATCCCTGTCAATTAACTCACATTTTCAGGCAGCTTCGGTTGCTTTTTTAGCTCCAGTAATTTTTGTTCCATTTACAAGTGAAAGTGCTTCACAGGGAATATAGACTTTACCAGTTGCCGGAGCGTAGACAACTATTCCTTTTAGTTCATGAGCTACGCCATTCTTGATAAGAATATTCGTGTCAACTGGCAGTTCGGCATCTCCAATTTCCAGCACAGGCTTTGAGGAATCTGTCATGTTCAGCAAATATTCATCTTTATCCAGTTTCCCATCTCCGTTATCTTTGGAGAAAACTTCACCCACTTCAATAAAGAGATTCGAATTGGTTTTGTTAAGGTCAAATCCGAGGTCTTTAGCTATATATCCTGCAATTTCGGTATTATCCATATGGCCTGTCGGAAGGTCAGGACCATAAGCCCATAGAGGAACATCGTCTCCAGAATGCCCGTGAGTAGTCCAGCCAATTACTGTGTGATTGCGGCTGATTACCTCGCTGATGGCATAGTCAAGTGAGAGGCCTTTTCCATCGTTGTAGAGCTTAAGAATTTCAGTTATATCTTCATCAGTAGCATCAATGCCCCACCAGGTTTTTAGCTGTTTTTTGATATTTTCGGATGACAGATCAGTCCCTATTTTTGTCTCAAGACCTGTGGAACTGAGTTTCATACCTTTGAGAGGCGCAATAACATCTTCTACGGTTGTGGATGTATAATTGGGATCAGAGTCGCTGCCAATAGTCATGCCGCCTGTATTATGATCAGGGAAAACCAGGACTAGAGTATGCCCGTCCTTTTTAGCAAAGTCAACTGCAACCTTAACAGCTTTGTCAAAAGCCAGAAAATCGGTTACAGCATAGTTAGGGTCATTGGCGTGGTCTGCCCAGTCAACCTGGCTGCCTTCGACCATCAGGAAGAATCCATTTTTATCATGAGATAACAGTTCGATGGACTTATTGGTCATTTCTGAGAGAGAAGGCTGTTCAGGTGCAAGTGAAGAACGATCGATATCCGGCATCATGTGGCTACTGGCAAAAAGACCCCAGACCTTTCCAGTGGTCAGGTTCATCATTTGATCTCTGCTGTCAACATACTGGTAGCCTCTTTCAAGAAGTACTTTTGTCAGGTTTTCTCCGTCAATCCTTTTTCCTCCTTCAGCTACAGGTGTGAGATAACTGGAACCGCCGCCAAAGACCACATCAATATTCTCATAAACCATCTGTTTCATGATTTCGGTTTCATTATCTCTGTTATCTACGTGAGCAGCAAAAGCCGCAGGTGTGGCATGGGTAATGCGAGAGGTTGCTACAAGTCCTGTAGCCTTGCCTTCGAGCTTTGAACCTTCAAGCACTGTTGCAAGTGGTCTGTACTGCAGTTCTTCAGGTGGAATTTCCAGTGTACTTAACACAGAGCTATTGCTCGGCCCGACGCTTACAAAACCGTTAGTAGTTTTATATCCTGCAGCAAATGCGGTTGCAGCTGAAGATGAGTCAGTAATGACTGAGTCAGTGCTATAAGTAGAGACTGTCCCAGTCACCATATTGTCAAGCTCAAGAGGCTTTCCGCTATACCAGCGAGCTAAAGTCTCCACACTTTGAGAACAACCATCAGGAATCAGGACAATCACGTTCTTTATTTTAGCTTCCGGCGTAATAGGAAATTCGCAGTTAGTAGAGTTCGTGAAATTAACGCTAGAATTAGAATCAAATTGTACAGCTGCTGCAGAACCAACGTTTCCCAGCAGTAAAAGTCCGAGTATTGAAATAATAAGTAAAGTATCTGTTTCCTTGGGCTCCATAGAATTACCTCAACTTTTAAAATAATTTTTTAAGTTTCGGGTCTAACACAATATAAAAAATACAAATCCCATTTTTAAAAAAGAAGCCATCTGTATTTGAATCTTTCACATATAGAACATATGCAGATTCATACTCAATATTTGAGAAAGGTATCTATGTAACACTATTTTGCGGTACCAGCTATTTATTAAAATATTTAGAATATATACTCATTTATACTTTGATTTGTGGTCGTATCACTAAGTTATTGAACAGGAACTCTAAACGTTAGTAATTCCTTTAAACTCCATATGTGATATGTTATTCCTTCTGCCATTGATGGAGTTCTTTGTAACCATTTTCTATTTTTAGAGTCTATTCTTAATTTTAGAGAACCATGAGGTTTTATAAAATTATACCATGCCTGGAATAAATCAAATGCTTTCGTATGCATCTTCATTATTTTACTGAAATTCATTATTCATCTTACAAATCTTACAAGAGATGTCCTGATCGTAAGATTTATCCTTTCTACATATGAAGTCCCAATGCAATCTTCCGAATTAGCTCCAAGCGTTTCAAATATTTCTTCAGGATATTCAAAAATAAAAGAAAAGTAATAAATGCCGGCTGGTCGATATATCTACTTTTAATAGGATTTGATACAATGACTCACATTATTGTCGATCAGGATCGCTGCACAGGATGCGGCCTTTGTGTAAAGATGTGCTCTTCAGGTATTATCGGTCTGGATGATGAGTCTAATCTCCCCCAGGTGCAGGAAGCAAACGTTTTACACTGCCTCTACTGCGGGCACTGTGAGGTTTTCTGCCCATCTCAGGCACTCACCCTGAATTTCCTACCTGATGAAAAAGTTCTTCTTCCTTCAGATGCAGGCAACATTTCTCCTGAGGATGTGGCTTTCTACCTCAAAAAACGCAGGTCTATCCGGCACTTTACCCGGGAACCCGTACCAAAGGAGAAAATCCTTGAAGTCCTCGATATTGCCCGCTACGCCGCGTCCGGAGGTAACGGTCAGCCGGTGCAGTGGCTGGTAATCCATGATCCAGAAGAAGTAAAGAAGATTGCCGGACTCACAATCGAATGGATGAAAAACCTGCTTAACACCGACCATCCTATGGGCGGGTTTGTGCCGATGCTTATTTCAGCATGGGAACAGGGAATCGATGTCATCTGCCGTGGTGCTCCTCACCTGCTTTTCGCCCACATCCCGGAAGACAACCCTATTGCGCCTACTGATGCTATCATCGCCCTCACACATTTCGATATCGCTGCACCGGCATTCGGTATCGGGACATGCTGGGCTGGCTTTGTTGCGGCTGCTGCCATGTCCTATGAACCTCTTCAAAAGGAACTGGGCTTTCCCGTAGGAAGGAAATGTGCCTACGCAATGATGTTTGGCAATCCTGAGTACAGGGTTTATGGACTCCCCCGCAGGAAGCCTCTTGAGGTTATGTGGAAGTAAGGTTGAAATATTTTGAGGTAGCGACAAATACTATGATAAAAATTGCCGTTCTCCTGGGAAACTCTTGAATGAACGGCAACACTACTATTTTGCTGGGATCATGGCCCGGACCAAAGCCTGGCTCGACTAATTTTTCCCATATACCGACATGGACCTGAGTCCAGAAGTACCGGAATTAAAGGAGTCTCTTGAATCAAAAGAGCCTATTTATCCTCACTTTATTAATTTACACATATGGAAAAATTATCATACACATAATAACTGCTGCCGATTGACTACTAACAGTTTTAAAGCTGATCATTGAAGGCATCAAGAATAGTTCACGAGTCTTTATTAAACACCTGTTTTATCAGCGTCCGTCAAACCTGATAATAAATCCTGTCTTAGACTTACACTCAAATCCAGCATTTTCGTAAAATGGTATAGCTTCTTTTCTTCCTGTAAGGAGCATAATTTTATAACAGCCTTTTTCTCTGGCTATCTCCTGCGCCTTTTTTAAAAGTCTTGTTCCAATCCCTCTTTTTCTATAATCTGGATGCGTCACAACACTCTCGATAATGGCATAAGGACTTGCGCTCCTTGTCAGGTTCTTAATAATAATCATTACGCAGGTGGATACCAGTTTTCCATCTA
>Ga0160425_1002798_pt1 | contig 13600 bp, 10 predicted proteins | sample BioMet8_FD_108193 | JGI IMG/M metagenome (GOLD analysis project Ga0160425, IMG submission 108193) | Microbial communities from bioreactor (seeded with sewage sludge) at Lawrence Berkeley National Lab, California, USA - Biofuel... | ecosystem: Engineered > Bioreactor > Anaerobic > Unclassified ...
AGCCATCCAGCAGGAGATGTCGCCAAACATTGAGCCAAATGGCTGCTTTAGTTCTTCAATATTTGGCGATTCTATTATATGTCAGCTGTCTATCTGTCAACCACACGATTGTTTACTGTTAGAAGAAATAAAAGTATTTGAATGCTTACAAATACGATACGAGCATAAAATTAAGTAAAACAACTAAATAAATGTGACCATCGACAAAAAATAACAAAATTAATTAAGTGAAAATAAATGAATCTTTGTTGACTGGCATGTTATGTTTTCATAGACTGAAATAATTGAAACACATTATATACGGAAATCGGAGAGGAAATGTACATGAACAAACTGAAGACAATTATAACTACGGATGGTGAGATAGATGATATGAATTCCCTTCTTCATCTATGTCTTTATCTCAATGAAATTGATTTGAAAGGGATCGTTTATACAGCGAGCCAGTATCATTTCAATGGAGATGGAGAGCATACACTAGGAGAAGTAACGCCACATTATCGTACAAGTGGTATGGTTGGTTTAGAAAGACCTCGCAAAAAATTTGGACCTGATCCAGATGGAAAAAATTTGAAATCATTTCGACCATTTCCGATGGGATGGATTGAAAATATTTGGAAAGGGTCATATGCAGAAGCATATCCTTTCCTTAGACAGAATGCTGAGGGATATCCTTCGCCTGAAGAATTGCTGTCTATAACGAAGGTTGGCAACATTGAATTCGAAGGGGATATTCGTTTTGATACAGAGGGATCTGATTTAATCAAAGCATCCTTATTGTCTCCAGATGATGAACCTGTCTATCTGCAGTCCTGGGGAGGGGCAAATACAATTGTCCGTGCGTTGCTTTCTACCTATGAACAATATGGCAGGAACGATGATTGGCAGCTAGTTTCCAGAAGAATCGCAAGAAAGACAAAGGTGCTTGGAATCAATCAGGGAGTTGGCCAGGACAACTCATGGCTTGATGCGAAGATTCCTGAAATCTATCCAGGTCTCGAGACATTATGGCCGGAAAACATATATGGCACTTACCAGCTGATGGGACCAGGGCAACCTGATATTGAAGAACAATTCAAAGCTTCTTGGTTTTTAAAATACATTCACAACGGCAAGTCTGCTTTGATGAATGAATACCATCTTATGGGAGATGGCGTACGGATTGAAGGAGAAGCTGAAGTATATCAATTCGGTCTGAATGCTACACTGGATTTTGGCTTCCCAAATGTTCCGGCAATGCACTTCAATCAATATGATTTTATTGGTGAAGGAGATTCCAATACGTACATCCCGCTGTTGTCGTTTGGCTTGCGTGGGAATGAAGATGTGCTTTATCCCGGATTGCTTGGAAGAATGTTTGCAAATGATGAGAAAGGTGGTCTTCCATATCACCCGCAGACTGGAAAAGTAGAAAGTTATAATCCATTCATTCGAGCATATCAAAATGACTGGGCAGCAAGAGCCCGCTGGTGTTATCAAACTGCTTCGGAAGCAAATCATGCACCAATTGTAGAAATCAGCGAAACAGATATTATGGCAAAAGCAGGTAAGACGGTTGAAGTATCTGCGGTCGTCTCTGATCCGGATTATGATGAAGTTTCAATCTGCTGGGAAGTATTTCCGCTGTATAATAAATACTCAGGTGTCGCTGATAATCTGCGGGTATGGGAAGTTGCACATGCCTCAACACATTTTACAGTTCCGGCAGATGCTGCATCAGGAGATTTCTTTGTTTTGATTATTCGCGCTGAAGACCACAATGAAACGCCAATGACGTCTTTTGGAACAGTTGTCGTCCATGTTGAATAAAAGTAGATGAATAAAAAGATGTGAGAATCCAATTCTGGATACACAAAAGCGTCCGGATTGGGTTCTCTTATTTTGCCAAATATTAAGTTAAATAACTAAATATTATCGAAATAGTAATAAAAATAATAATCATTATTAAGTAAACAGCGCTTAATAATCATTGACACCGCTTACATGTTTCTCTAAACTAAAAACAGTTGAGTTATCCGCCAGCCAATACGGATAACGAACGCAGCAGAAAATCGAGATGCGATTTCAGAAAGGGGATCTATGGCAAATTATTCAGAATTATGCACCGCTATTCTGGCAGGTGTCGGTGGGAAAGATAATATCAAATCCGCTGTTCACTGTATGACCAGACTCCGTATTACACCAAAAAACAAAGAAGCAATCAACGTTGACGAGGTCAAGGCAGTAAAAGGGGTACTTGGCGCACAGTTCTCAGGTGATCAGTTCCAAGTCATTATTGGTCAGCAGGTTTCGGATGTTTATCCTGAATTCTGCGCTTTAGCAGGAATTGGAGCATCCGCAGCAATTGATGAAAATCTTGATGCAAAAGAACCATTCGATATCAAGAAAGTTCCATCAAAGATTTTGGATTATATCTCTGGTTCATTAGCACCTGTCATTCCAATCATGATGGCAGCTGGATTCTTCAAAATGTTCTATGCACTTCTCGGACCTTCATTATTGAATGTATGTGACGAATCAAGCAATTTAATGCAGACATTCTACATTATTGGACAGTGCGGCTTCTACTTCATGCCGGTATTTGTAGCATGGGGTGCATCAAAGAAACTGAATACAAATACAGCACTTGCACTGCTTCTTGGTGTACTTCTGATTGATCCGAATATCTTGAATCTTGTTACAACAGGGGATCCATTCAAAATCTTCGGTTTAATCAATATGCCGTTGAACAACTATTCACAGACAGTCATTCCTGCACTGTTAACAATCTGGATTCTGAAATACGTGTATAACTTCTTTAATAAGCATATTCCAACATCTGTTAAGGTTATCGGTGTTCCATTCCTGACTGCTATGGTAATGCTTCCAGTTATGTTCTGTGCTTTAGCACCATTAGGCAACTGGATTGGTTTAGGCTTCGCAGCAGCAATCACATTCCTTTCTACAACAACTGGCCCATTCTGCATTGCAATTATTGGTGCATTCTGGATGTTCTTAGTTGCTACTGGTATGCATATTGCAGTCATTCAGATTGCTTTGATGAACATGATGACATTCGGTTACGATCCTGTTATCCTTGCTGGTTCCAACATCTCCAACTATGCATTGATGGGCATGGCAGTTGCATATTTCCTGCGCACAAAGGGTGAAGAAAAGCAGCTTGCTTCAGCAAATGCAATTACACTTTTAGTCGGCGGTATTTCTGAACCTACTTTATTTGCTGTCTTGTTAAGAAATAAGTATGCCATGGCATGCGAAATCATCGGTGGTGGTATCGGTGGTTTGATTGGCGGATTCTTAGGCGTTAAAGTTTATGTTTTCGCAACAGCTAACTTCTTGAATGTACTTGCATATACTGGACCAGATAATAATCTGCTGTATGCATGCATTGCCTGCGGTGTTGCATTTGTTGTCTCACTTGTTACCGGTCTGATTATTGGATTTGGTACTCCAGATGAAGGCGCAGGTCTGAAGAATTTTAAAGGTAGACCAAAAAAAGTGAAGGCTACAGCTTGAGCCAAAAGAAAAAAGGTTCTGCATATTCAGCATGAACCTTTTATAAATCACTTGATTGATTTACGAATGATTAAATGAGTGTTGATTTCAAACTTGATTGGATGATGATCGTATGGATTCTCAATACGGTCAACAATACGTGTAGCTACGACTCTTCCCATATACTGCTTTGGAACATCAAGAGAAGTCAACGGAGGTTCCGCATTTTCTGAATAGGACATATTGTCAAAACCGATGATACTGATATCTTCGGGAATGCGGAATCCTTTTTCTTCAAATGCTTTCATTGAACCAATGGCAATCTCGTCATTATCACAGAAGTAACATGAGGCTAGAGGTTCATTGCGGTTCAGGATATCAAGCATGTCAGCATGTGCTCCTTCAATTGATGGAATCACATGATGCACAATTGCACGGGATGAGTGATACCCATGATGATGCAGAGCATTATAGAAGCCATTCGCTCTTTCTTCCAAATTTGAAAAGGTTTCAGAAGAAGATATGTATCCAGGACAAGCTTTACAACGTTCTATTAAATATTCCGTTGCTTTCTGTGCTCCATCCATATTATTGATTACAACTGTATCGCCATCAAATTCTTCGAAGTACGCATCAAGAAGAATGGTAGGAATTCCCAAGTTATTAAAATGATGAACTTCCTCTCTAGTAATCAATGTTCCAAAGAGAATTAAGCCTTCTGGGTCATCCTTCAGTATATTGGAAACTTCTTCATGAATATCATCACCGTCATGAATATGGTAGACGTTCAAATGGTATCCTTTTTCCTTCACTGTTGTTTCAATTCCCTTTCCAAGTTCAGAGAAGAACGGTGTGTCAAAGACAAAGTTCATTTTAAAGAATACAAACGCAATCATTTTGTGATTCCGTTTCAACATCTTTTTAGAAAACTTAAAGCCTTTTCGATTGGCTATTTCAAAAACCTGCGTACGTGTTTCTTCAGAGACACCCGGCTTGTTATTGAGTGCCATTGAAACAGCAGCAGGAGAAATATGAAGTTCTTTTGCAATATCCTTCGCAGTGATAGACATAGCTATATTATACAGAATTTATGAAAAAAATTTAAATTATTCGATGATGAAAATGTAGAACGAGGAGATTCTAATGACAAAAGTGAAGATAGGTTTTGCACCAACGAGACGGAGTATATTTTCCGCACCGGATGCAGTGAAATATGCAGATCTTACTAGAAAGCGTCTGCGGGAGCTCAATGTTGATTTTGTGGAAATTGATGATATTGCCGAAGATGGTCTGCTGCATGAGGATGATGACCGTATTCGTATTGCAGAAAAGTTCAAAGCAGAAAAAGTGGATGGAATATTCGTTCCGCATGTAAATTTTGGAACGGAATATGAAGTTGCACGGCTGGCCAAGGATTTGAATGTACCAGTGCTGCTCTGGGGACCGAGAGATGAGAGACCGGACGAGAATGGAATCAGACTGAGAGATTCTCAGTGTGGTCTGTTTGCAACCGGGAAAGTATTACGCCGTTTCCAAATTCCTTTTACATACTTATGTAACTGCCGCTTAACCGACCCGGAATTTGAAAGAGGAATCAATAATTTTTTAGCAGTATGCAATGTTGTGAGAGCATTTCGTTCTACAAGGATCCTGCAGATTGGTCCTAGACCATTTGATTTCTGGTCAACTATGTGCAATGAAGGAGAATTGCTGGAAAAGTTCAACATCCAGCTTTCACCGATTCCGCTTCCTGAACTGACTGCTGAAATGAAAAAGGCAAAAGAGCAGAAAACAGAAGTGGAAAACGTTGTTGCATACTGTCGTGAGAAATTTGAAATTAAGGTATCAGATGAACAATTAGAGACAATTGCTGCTTTAAAAGTGGCAATGCGGAATCTTGCAGATAAATATGGATGCAATGCTGCGGCTATTCAGTGCTGGAATGCTCTACAGTCTGAAATCGGTATTATGCCGTGTGCAGCAAATTCCCTGCTGAATGAAGAAGGTTTCCCTGTCGTATGTGAAACAGATATCCATGGTGCGGTCACGGCTGTATTGATGGAAGCTGCTGGCATGGATACAGCAAGAACATTCTTTGCTGACTGGACAGTGCGTCATCCTGACAACGAGAATGGTGAATTACTGCAGCACTGTGGTCCTTGGCCAATCTCTTGTGCTTCCTGCAAACCTACAATTGGATATCCATTAGCATTTGACCATCCAGGGGCAGTGGAAGCAGAGGCAAAGAAAGGTGATCTAACACTGTGCCGTTTTGATGGAGACAATGGCGCGTATTCTCTGCTGCTGGGAAATGCAAAAGGTGTGGAAGGACCATATACGAAGGGTACATATCTTTGGGTGGAAGTAAAGAATCTGAAGAGATTGGAAGCAAAGGTTGTTGAAGGACCGTATATCCATCATTGTGTTGGAATTCATAAGGATGTTGTCCCTGTATTATATGAGGCATGCAAGTACATTGGTGTGAAACCGGATCTATATGATGACGTGGAAGAAGAAGTAAAGGCATATATAAGAGGTGAATGAAATGGATAAATTGACAAGAAAATCATATGAACTCCGCAGAGATATTATTGAAATGATCAATCATTCTAAAGCAGGACATGTTGGGGGAGACCTGTCTGTTGTGGATATATTAACTGTTCTGTATTTTGATCAAATGAATATATCTCCTGAAAACTGGAAAGATCCGAATCGTGACCGTTTCTTGTTATCAAAGGGTCATTGTACAGATGCACTGTATTGTGTATTAGGGGAAAAAGGATTCTTTGATGTCAATGAGGCAATTGAAACATTTTCTCAATATAAATCGAAGTTTATCGGTCACCCAAATACAGATGTTACAGGAGTTGAAATAAATTCTGGCTCTCTTGGACATGGTTTAGCAATCGGAACAGGAATGGCTCTTGCCGCAAGAATGGATCATCGTGACTATCGTACGTATGTTGTGTTAGGAGATGGTGAGATGGCAGAGGGCTCGAACTATGAAGCTATGATGGCCGCTGGACACTATCATCTGGATAATTTATGTGCAACGGTTGATTTGAATGGACTGCAGATTTCAGGCACAACATCTGATGTCATGTCTACGGCAAGCTTGGCTGAGAAATTTGAGGCATTCCATTGGAATGTCATTGAAGTGGAAGATGGTAATAATTGTGAACAACTTCAAAAGGCATATAACTCTGCAAAGAACTATAAAGGTAGACCAACAGCGGTCATAGCGCATACGACGAAAGGAAAAGGAGTTTCCTTCATGGAAAATACTGCTTCCTGGCATCATGGTGTCATGAGTGCAGAGCAGTATGCACAGGCAGTGAAAGAAATTGAGGAGGTATTAGCAAGATGAATCAGATTTCAAATCGTCAGGCTATTTGTGATGTTCTACTGAAGAAGGCAGAAAATGACAAGGACATTGTTGTATTATGCTCTGATTCACGTGGTTCGGCTTCCTTGACGCCTTTTGCGAGTACTTATCCTGATCAGTTTGTGGAAGTAGGGATTGCGGAACAGGATCTGGTAGGTATCTCTGCTGGCTTAGCAGCCTGCGGTAAGAAAGTATTCTGTGCATCACCTGCGTCATTTTTAACAACACGTTCTTATGAACAGGCTAAGGTTGATGTTGCGTATTCGAATACAAATGTGACACTGATTGGAATCTCGGGCGGAGTCTCCTATGGTGCACTTGGAATGACGCATCATTCCTGCCAGGATTTTGCAGCAATGTCTGCTTTAACAGGCATGCGTGTATATGATCCATCCGATCGGTTCCAGATGGAAAAGTTGATTGAGGCATTGCTGGAGGATAAAGAGCCAGCATATATTCGTGTCTCAAGAAATCCTACGGAAGATGTCTATGATGAAAATATTGAATTTAAATTAAATAAAGCAAATGTATTAGGCTCTGGAAAAGATGTCCTGCTCGTATCCTGTGGAGAAATTGTTCCATATGCAAAGAAGGCAATGGAAATGCTGAATGAAAAAGGAATTTCTACTGGCTTGATTGATATGTACTGTATCAAGCCATTCGATGAGCAGACATTGATTGAAGCATGTCAGGATATAAAACTTGTTGTTGTGATTGAAGAGCATAATCCTTTTGGTGGATTGGGATCAATGACGGCACAAGTACTGGGTCATCACTGTCCAAAACGTCTGGTTGAAATCAATCTGCCAGATGAGCATTTAATTTCGGGTACGAATAAAGAGATGTTTGCGTACTACGGTCTAGATGAAAAAGGAATTGTTGCAAGGACTATTAAAGAACTCGGTATATGAAATACGTTCTGAGTATTGACCAGTCAACACAATCCACCAAGGCTGTCTTATTTGATGAGCAGGGAAAATTACTGCAACGAGCTGACAAGAAACATAAACAGATTGTTGATGAAAATGGGTACGTTTCCCATGACCCAATTGAAATTTACGAAAATACATTATATGTGATTCGACAGGTTGTTGCAGAAGCGGGTATTCACAAGGATGATGTCGCATGCCTTGGTATATCCAATCAGCGAGAAACAACAGTGATGTGGGACAAAGAAGGTAAGCCATTGGCTGATGCTGTTGTATGGCAATGTTCACGAGCAAAAGATATAGCAGAACAATATAAAGATTCTTCAGACAGAATCTGCAAAATTACAGGGATTCCATTGTCACCGTACTTTCCAGCATGCAAGATGAAATGGCTTATCAATCATACTGTCCATGGGGACGAATACTGTTTAGGGACAATTGACACCTGGCTGATTTACAATCTGACGTGTAAAAAGGAATTCAAGACAGATGCATCAAATGCATCCAGAACACAGCTTTATGATCTTCATACGGGGACTTGGTCGGAAGAATTATGCGCTCTATTTGATATTCCAAAAGAGAATCTTCCTGAAATCTGTGATTCTAATGCATGTTTTGGCTCAACCGATGCCGATGGCTTCTTTGATAAGCCAATTCCGATCGTGGCAGTGCTTGGTGATTCTCATGCAGCATTGTATGGCCAGGGGTGTCACAGCAGAGGACAGGTGAAAACAACACTTGGAACTGGTTCCTCTATTATGATGAATATCGGTACAGAGGAAAAACACAGTACAAATGGTTTGACTACATCATTGGCTTGGAGTATTGATGGTGTGCGTGAATATGTACTAGAAGGAAATATCAATTATGCAGGTGCGGTAATCACTTGGCTGCAGGATGATCTGCATCTGATCGAAGGACCGCAGGATACAGTGGATGCTGTGAAAAATGCAAATCCGATGGACGAAACGGTACTTGTACCTGCCTTTACAGGGCTGGGTGCACCATATTGGGTCAACGATGCGAAAGCAATGTTCTGCGGTATGAGTCGCACAACAAAAAGAAATGAATTGATTAAAGCAGCGGTGGAATCAATTGCTTTTCAGATAACAGATGTATTAAATGCAATGACATCGGATTCCGGGCTTGTTATCAAGCAGGTGAAGACGGATGGAGGTCCAAGCAAGAATCAGTATTTGATGCAGTTCTTAGCGGATACCGCCAGGACAACTGTCTGTGCCAGTACACAGGAAGAACTGTCAGCGATAGGTGCAGCATATCTTGCAGGAATTCATGCGGGTATCTATCAAAAAGAAAAGATTTTTGCGTATCGAGAATATTCAGAATACCATGATTCACTCGATTCTGATTGTTATCAGAAAAGAATGGACCGCTGGAGTCGAGCAGTTCATATGCTGAAAAATGCATATGACAGCCGAGAAGGAGAATGATATGTGGTGGAAGAAAAATATGGAACCATTAGACTGGTCACGTTTTAATGATATCTTGATAGAAGATGAAAATGGTGAGATTCAGCCGATGTCTCAACCATACTTTAAGGCAAAGAAAATTGCTGAAGGAACATGGCAGGTCCTGTCGGATGGAGACTATTCCTATCTGATTGAAGGAGAAGATGAAGCGATTGTAATTGATGCCGGCATGGGAGCAGGCAATATCCGTGCTTTCTGTCAGACCTTGACTTCAAAACCAATCTACCGGATGCTTTTATCTCATTGCCATTGGGATCATACATGCAACTGCTATCTATTTGATGCAGTGTATATGTCAGAGACATCTTACATTAGAAGATCAGAACCGATTGGCGAATTTGCAGAACGTGGGATGAATTTTCCATCTGATTATCCTGTCGTCTTTATAAAAGAAGGCGATGAGATTGATCTTGGAAACCGTAAATTGGAAGTGTATGCAATTTCCGAACATGCATTAGGTTCACTGCAGTTTTTAGATCGAAAGAATCGCATTCTTTTCTGCGGAGATGAATTGAATGGAAATTTCTTTGATTCACGGATTTCTGTTGAGACTTCATTTAAAAATGTATGTCGATGGAAATCATTCCGCGATGCATATGATGTACTTGCTGCAGGAAATGGACTGCATGATGCAGTTTATGTAGATCGTTACTATGAGACATTAAAATATATTCTGGAAGGGCATGCACAGGAAGGTGTAGAACATTATGTGCCGTATAATGACCGCTTTGCCAGTATCGATGAAAAAGATGGTCTGCCGGTTTATGCCAGAAGAACCCCACATTTCCGTAGTCTTGTTAAACCATTGATGGATGCAGGTTATGAAGAAGATCTGGCAATCAACCATGGCAGAGCATGCTTTAATCTCTTACGAAAACTGACACCGGATGGGATTTTTGACCGACAATTAAAGAAGAATGACTGCACTGTATGTTATTATTTAAATCGTATTTGGGATGATGATGAGAATAATAATTTAATCTAAAGCTAGAATATAATAGTTGAAAGAGGAGAATGTATGTTCAATCTATTTAAAAATAAAAAAGAACCCGAAACAACTGTATCTGATGATGCAATCCTTGCAGTAGCAGATGCGGAGTTAGCAGACATTACTACAGCACCAGATCCGATGTTTGCAGAGAAAATGATGGGAGATGGAATTATTTTCTTAGCCCAAGAAGATGAAGCAGTAATTTGTGCACCAGCAAATGGTACATTAACTGCCTTATTTCCAACTGGGCATGCATTTGGGATAACTATGAAAAATGGTGTAGAACTGTTGGTTCATATTGGGATTGATACTGTTAATGCAAATGGTGCTGGTTTTTCTTTAATGAAAGCAAAGCAGGGTCAATATGTTTCTGCGGGGACACCTATTGTAAAGGTGAATTTAAAAGAATTAGAAAAGGATTACTATACAGGAGTGATGATGATCATCACAAATACTGCTGGACAGAATATCCAACTGAAAAAAACAGGATTAGTAAAATCTGGGGAACAATTAAATTGATATAGAGCAACGATTTTGAATCGTTGTTTTTTGTCGAGAAATTACACCACCTTCTTAGACGAATGAAAGAATAAGCAGAAGAGGTTATAGCAAGATATCTATCGCATGAATCTGAAAGTATAGGACAATTATGAAAAATATTGATGATGTATTAAATCATGAATCGCCTAGCCATCTTTTTCCATTCTTCTGGCAAAAAGGGCAAAGTGATGAAGTAATCAAAGAGTATATTAATAAAATGTACGAGCAGGGGATTCGTAATTTTTGTGTTGAATCCAGACCGCATCCTGAATTCTTAGAAGATGGATGGTGGAATACAATGAATGTAATCGTATCTGAGGCAGAAGCACATGATATGCATGTTTGGATATTAGATGATGATAAATTTCCAACAGGGCATGCGAATGGGAAAGTGCCGGATGAACTCAAAAGAAGATATCTGACATATCATTGTTTTGATCTGGAGTCGAATGGAAAAGAAGTGGAAATTGATATTTCAAAACCTGCTGGCATGCGGGCTTTAATGAGTGATCCAAGACACCAGCAAGATCATGCTCTGGCATGTGTGGCAGTGAAAAAGGATACGAGTGGACCGCATCGCATCTTTACTGGAACAGAACTGGATCTGACGGAAAAGAGCTATGATGGGACTTTAACAGTTGACCTGCCTGTCGGCAACTGGAGCATTTTTGTACTTTATATTACATTATGCAGTGACGGAAGAAATGTAGAAGATTATCTGGATCCAATGCGGCCGGAAGCAGTTGATATTCTTTTACGGGAAGTTTATCAGAAACATTACGAACATTACGCTGACCGTTTCGGCAGTACGATATGCGGTTTCTTTTCTGATGAACCGTCTTTTGGTAATTCCTCCAGCCGTAAAGAAATGATTGGCAAAAGTGATATGCCGCTGCCATGGAATGAAGAAGTGGAGCGTCAATGGATACAAAATGGGCTGGATATTGCTGATTTGATCTATCTGTTCGGTGGAGAAGGAAAGCATGCTTCCATGTGCCGTTATCAGTATATGGATATTATTACGCGTTTATATCAAAAGAACTTTACGGGTAGGATTGGTGAATGGTGCCGTGCGCATCACGTTGATTATATTGGCCATGTGATTGAAGACGATAACGTACATGCAAGACTCGGGGTCGGACCAGGACATTATTTCCGTGCCGTTGATGGGCAGGATATGGCAGGTATTGATATCATTGGCGGTCAGGTGGTCCCTGGAATGGACTATCATCATGATTCCTTTTCTACCGGGGGAAGTGATGGGGAATTCTATCACTATGCACTGGTACGGATGGGAGCTTCTGCTGCAAAGCTGGATTCGAAAAAACAGGGACGTCTTATGTGTGAGGCATTTGGCGCGTATGGATGGGCAGAAGGTCTGAAGACAATGAAATGGATCACGGATCATATGATTTCTCATGGTGTCAATTGGATTGTACCGCATGCATTTGATCCTGCTGATTTTCCTGATTGGGACTGTCCGCCGCATTTTTATGCACATGGTATGAATCCACAGTATCCATACTTTCATGAATGGTCCGGCTATGCTGATAGACTCTGCCAAATCTTCTCTCATGGGGTGAAACAGGCTCAAGTCGGTGTTCTCTATCATGCTTTTGCGGAATGGTCTGGAAATACAATGATGTTCCAGGAGCCATGTAAAGTACTTCAACAGCACCAGATAGATACAGATATCATCAGTGAAGATTATTTGATGAAGGCTGTCATTAATGAGAATGCATATCAGATCAATCATTGTTCTTATCGGTCTCTAGTCATTCCAGGATGTGATGAATTGCCTGAACAATTTATTGAATGCATCAATCGTATAGCGGAAGCAGTACCTGTTTATGCAGTACAAAATGCTCCAGTGGAATTGCATGCAGAAATTGTATCATTGGAAGATCTTCCGGCACTTTTAAGTGATCAGACGGAAATACATGTTTCTTCCTATTTGCCGCATTTAGTTGCTTATCAATATCGGTGTCAGGATGGAACCGCATGGATGTTTACAAATGAAAGCATTTCTGAAGCGCTAGACAGCGATATTACAATCCTGGGGAATCAGCCTATGATGATCTATGATGCTTTCGCAAACACAACGTATCATCTTCAGGCAGACTATTCTGATCAGACCGCATTCCACCTGCACCTTGCACCATATGAATCTATGGTGATTGTTTCAGGTGACAGTAAACAGATGCAGCCGCAAAGAGGAGATTTGTCACAGGAAATTATGGACGGTTTTGCAATTTCTATGCATAGCTATGACAGTTCACTTTCTTTGGCTGTAAAGGAGACAAGCACTGGAGAATTGAATGGGCTCTATCCGCATTTCAGTGGAAAGATTACATATTCCTTTTCTTTCTCTTTGGATGATACACAGGCAATGCTGTTCATTCCTGAAGCATACGAAACTGTACAGTTGATTTTAAATGGCAGTGACTGCGGCACAAGAATTGTTCCGGAATATCTGTTTGATCTCAGTACAAATGCGGTAAAAGGCATCAATCATGCTGAATTGATTGTGGTAAATAACTTAGGAAGATCACAAAGGGATGCATTTTCAATGTATCTGCCAATGGAGAAGCTTGGCATTGTATCTTCAGTTCAAATCTACAAGAAAAAAGAATGATATTTTAAAAGAAATCTAACAGTAAACAATCGTGTGGTTGACAGATAGACAGCTGACATATAATAGAATCGCCAAATATTGAAGAACTAAAGCAGCCATTTGGCTCAATGTTTGGCGACATCTCCTGCTGGATGG
>Ga0160425_1002801_pt1 | contig 13575 bp, 13 predicted proteins | sample BioMet8_FD_108193 | JGI IMG/M metagenome (GOLD analysis project Ga0160425, IMG submission 108193) | Microbial communities from bioreactor (seeded with sewage sludge) at Lawrence Berkeley National Lab, California, USA - Biofuel... | ecosystem: Engineered > Bioreactor > Anaerobic > Unclassified ...
ATCGCATCCCGCTCCGCCATACTTAAATGGCTCTGATCTTTGTCATAGGCGTCATAAGGCAAGATCGATGCCTTGTCTCCCAAACTCTTTTTTAGGGCTGAAGAAAGGAGACTTTTTCCCGAACCCGATCCGCCGCCAAGGGCGATTAAATGACTCATGAGATAATTTTGATGGTGTTTCTTTCAGAAAACAACGCTTTTTTATCGCATTTGGGTTTCCGTATAAAACGTATTTACAAAAAATATCGTAATACCGATAAAAAGACTTTAAGCACGATATTGATATAGGTTGTATACAAGGATTATACTAACCTGCGAGTTCTTAAGGGGGGCTCATCTATGAGAAAACAGACGTTTCTTTTTGCGTGCAGTTTGTCGTCGTTAGTTCTTTTGGCTTCGTGCGGTGGAATCACTTCCAGCAGCTCTTCGAAAGCCGGAAGTTCCAGTACTCCGATTTCAAGCAGTGCGACCAGCTCAGTCACGGCTTCTACGAGTTCGTCTTCTTCGAGCATTTCGTCTTCGAGTTCTTCGAGTTCTTCGAGTTCATCTTCTTCGTCTTCGCCCGTGAGTTCGTCTTCCTCCTCGGCGATGGACGTTGCGGTTACTTCAATCAAAGTCGATAGCAGCATTCCTTCCGTTGCGGTTGGAGCCACGCTCGATTTGACTGGTTATCTCCATTTCTACAATGCGGCTAACGAAGAAATCCCCGCTAAATCCGTCACCAAATTGGCTTTAGGCGAGGACTCGTTCAAGAGCAAAGGCGTCGGTGTTTTTGCCGATGGCAGCAATCCGTTGCTCTTTAGCGCTGAACAAGCTGGCGATTTCCTTGGGAATCTTTCCTGCCAAGGCGCGAGTGCCGATAAGACGTTGACCGCGACTGTAAGTTTCGTTATCACGGCCAATAGCGATATCACCTCGCTGGCCAAGAAATGGTCGGCGATTCAAGACAACTTCACTTTGACGGCCTCGACGGGCTTTAATTCGCAGGCCGCCGTTCGCACGGCGAATTACATCTCTTATGGCGATGGCAAAGGCATCGTGGTTTCGAGCAAGGATAAAGAAGCCTATCCTTTTACCTTGGATAGCACAGGCGCGTTGAACGTGCTTCAGCACGACCGCGGCGTTGGAACCGATGTCATGAAAGAAGCCGCGCCATTACTTAGCGTTGGCGAGACGACTTTCCGTAATTACCAAGCTTTATCGAAAGCCCTCAGCGGCAAATATTCTTACTTCATCGTCGGCGCCCCGATTGCGAATATGATGAAGGAATTAGGCTATGATTCGACGCTGATTTCGACGAGCAAAGGCGACTATTACCTTGCTTTCTTGGGCGTGAAGACGACGGGTGATGATTTTGTTTTTACCGCCTATGGCATTTCGGCGGCCGGCTCCTTGGCCAGCTTTGGCGATTTCGCTTATAGTGCGATCGGAACCTCTTCCGTTACTGTCCTTGATCAATACGTCAAAGACGCGAAGGCTCCGGATAAAGTTGATGTCGCGCCATTAGTCAACAAGATCAAAACGGCTGCCGATGCGCATAACTACACGATCGATGGGACCGCTGATTTCTATACCCTCGATGGCAAGAGCCTCGTCGATATGAAGAGCGCGATGGCCTCATCGGCTTTCTTGGAAGCCTTTGTCGGCGCTGTGCGGAAGCCCCGCCAGCTGATGCTGACACCCGATGGGATGTGGATGCATTACTACAACGTCAACGAGGAAGAAGAAAACAAGTACGATGAAGTGAACTATGGTTACCTTAACCACACCGATGGCACGGTTTATAGTTTCACGATGGAAAACGGCAAGGCCGTCATCGGCTCGCAAGACTTCGATTATACGACTTACGCTGCGACTTCCGCACCCTATTGGAACACCTACAAGAAAGGGCTTGCCAGCCTTTCCGAAGAGCGGATCAATGCCGGCAGTTTGACCGTTGAAAGCGGCGTCTATCAATACGAATACGTCTACGATTTGAACCACGGAAGCCCGGAAAAGAGCTTGGGGACGAACGCCCTCGACCTTCTCTTCCCGGATCTCTATGATTTGTTCACGAGTTCTTCTTCGGGAACGCCGATTATCGAAAGCGAGAAAGCCTCTTTCGCCTATGATGACACCTCGCTCACGATTACGATCTCGATTCCGCTTTATGTGACGGAGAGTTTGCAAAGCGATCTTCGCGTCAGCTTAAAGACTTCCGCGATTGGCTCGACCACAATCAATGGCTTAGCCGATATCTTAAGCGCCACCCCTTCGGAGGGCGGCGAAGGTTATTGAGCGAAAAGTGACTCAAGAGAAGACTCCTCTTCGGAGGAGTTTTCTTTTTCTAGAAGACAAACTGATACATTTCTCTCTTGCGCAAAGGCAAATGCCGAGTAGAATTATTCGTGCCTATTGGGGTGTAGCCAAGTGGTAAGGCATCGGACTCTGAATCCGAGATGCACTGGTCCGACCCCAGTCACCCCAGCCAATAGGACCTTACGACCGTTTCGGGAAATAAAAATCCGAAACGGTCTTTTTTATCGTCACTTGAAAGCGCTTTTTTTCTTTTAAATGTCACATTTGTATCTATAATTATTCGATTATTCCGTGAAAGGGGTAAAGAGATGAACAAATCAAAAACATTAGTTGAAGCCGTCATGGCCGGCGTCGCAGCGGTGGCCTTAGTTGGGCTGGTCTATGCCGGTGGTAAGAGTAACACCGTCGATTTAAAAGCAACAAATGCTCACACAATTACGATTTCCGCGGCTTCTTCTTATAAGCCTCAAAGCCTGAGCTATTCTCAAATTAGCGATGAATCTTTCGGCTTATCAAATGGTGGCTATATCGAGGTTGGCTTATCTGGCGTAGGCGATAAAGAAGCCCACACGGGGTCCAACTATTTATTCACGGAGACCAAGAGCAACGACACAACAACAACTTTGATTTCGCTGACCATTGATATCTTCGCTAACGGGATTACCTCTGCCTCATTTGTTTGCGGATCCGCTTTGACTGAAAGCAAGAATGTTGTTACAAGGATCACCCTTTTTAGCGAAGGTTATTCATCGAATCCTTCGTCCGAAACCACTTTGAAAACAGCGAGCGAAAAAAGCATTGATTCGACTGGAATCAGCGGAACGGCCAATCACATCCGTTATTTCATTTCCGAGGATGAGGATCTCACGAAAGTGACGGGTGGCTATTGGATCTATATTACGAGCGTTTCCGTTTCGTTTAGTTGCTAATTGATCGCCCATATTAAAAGGCCGTTCCTAGCGTTTGAACTAGGAACGGCCTTTTGTTTTCGTTTAGATTAGGCTTTCAAGATGGCTTCGCAGATCTCAATCATCTGTTTGAAATCTTTTTCCGAGAGATACTCGAAACGGCCGTGGTGGTTATAGCTGCCAGTGCCAAGGTTCGGGGTTGGGCAGCCCATGAACGAGAAGGTCGCGCCATCGGTGCCGCCGCGAATCGGCTCATGGCGGGCTTTGATGCCAAGTTCGGCATAGACTTTGTCGGCATGGATGACCGCGCGCGGATCTTTTTCGAAGACTTCGTGCATATTGCGATAGTCATCTTTTAAGGTCAAGATGATCTTGGCTTTCGGATATTTGGCGCTTAAGACGGCTTGGGCATGGGTGAACTCGGCTTTCTGGGCTTCGAGTTTGGCCTTATCGTGGTTACGGATGATGTAGTGGAACGAGCAGCTCTCTGCCGTGCCATTGAGGGCTAAAAGATGGTTGAATCCCTCACGTTTTTCGGTCTTCTCAGGCCGCTCTTCGGGATTAAGAAGCGCATCGAATTCGCTGGCAAGATGAAGCGCGTTGACCAGTTTGCCTTTGGCCTCACCCGGGTGGATCGAAACGCCTTCGATCGTAATATCGGCGTGAGCGGCGTTGAAGTTCTCGTCTTCGATGATATCGGGCTCAGCGCCATCAAGGGTGTAAGCGTATGCCGCGCCAAAGCGTTTGGCGTTGAAGTGTTCCGGTCCGCGGCCGATTTCTTCATCGGGGTGAATAAGATGCAAATCGGATGGTGTCTCACTTCGGGGTGTTTCACGTAATATTCAACGGTGGCCATGATGATGGCTAAGCCTGCTTTATCATCGGCGCCCAATAAGGTGTTGCCATCGGTGACGATGAGACCGGTTCCGACATAATTCTTTAAACGGGGGAAATCATCCGGCGACATCGAATATTTCTCATTCAAACGGATCACGCCGCCATCGTAATGTTCGATGTAACGGGGTTTGACATTGGTTCCGGTGACTTCGAGGGCGGTATCGACGTGGCTATTGAGGCCGATCGGATCCAGGGTGGGATCGCCTTCGACTTTGGCATAAACGCGGCCAAACTCATCCATCTCCGCTTTGATGCCCAGTTCGGCGAGTTCCTTGATCAGTTGTTTGCTTAAATTAAGCTCTTTCATCGCACTCGGAGTGGTGGTACTGGTGTCATCGCTTTGGGTGTCGATTTCGCAATAACGGACGAAACGTTGTAAATCTTTATCCATAATTAATTCCTCTAACGGGGCTATTTTATCCTCTTATGTTAAGAATGGCTATGCGAACGCAAAAGAAAGCGGCGCCTTTGCCCTCGATGTTCAGGAGGTCTTTTGAAGTTACGATTATCGCAAATTTGGCTCTTTTAGTAGGGGACATTCGTGCGATAATAGCCCCATGAAAAAATCTTCGGTTCTTGTTTTGCTCCCCTTAGCCGCCCTCTTGGGGGCTTGCCATCTTGGCACGACCTCTTCAGCCGTCGCTTCTTCGCCCGCCTCTTCGGCGAGTGAATCTTCTTCGACGCCTTCGTCTTCCGCTTCGAAGACTTCATCTACGACTTCGTCCAGTTCAACGGTTTCAAGCTCTTCCTCATCCTCCAGCTCGTCTTCGAGGTCTCTTTCTTCTTCCAATCCCAATTCTTCGAGTAGCGTTGCCCCCAGCGATGACGTCGCGCTGATTTCGAGCGCGGAATTCACGAATTTTTGGTCTTATTCCTCGCAAATCTCGCTTGGATTGCGTTTTTCAAACGCTTCGATTTATGCCTTATCCCATTATGGGACGATTGACGATCAAAAATGGGGCGATGTCTATTTCCCGTGCACCTTAACGGTGAAAGTTGATGACCAACAATATGTCTTTGAAGAGGCCGGAGCCCGGATGAAAGGCAATACTTCAAGACGGGAGATTGCTGATGCCTCGGGCAATATCACCAATTCTTGTCATTTTAAGATTTCCTTAAAGGCCACCTTTGACGATACCCTCTATGATTTGGATCAGTTCAAAGCCTTTAAGCATGATTGGAGCGCGGACCCGACAGGTTTAGCTACTCGGAAGAAACGGACCCTCTTCGACATGGAGAAGTTCGATCTCAAGTATTTGCCCCGCAACCAAAGCCAAACCTTATCGCAAGAGATTTATTGCTACGATTCTTTCCGTTCCTTTGACATCTTAGCACCCCATGCCAAGTGGGCGAATGTCGCCCTCACGAGCGACACTTCGACCCAATCCTATGTCTATGAAATCATCGAAGACATCGATAAGGTCTTCTTAAAGCGTCATTTCTCGAAAGCCGAAGCCAAAGGCGATCTTTATAAGTGCGTCTGGGGCAATGCGACGGGCGAATGGAAGAGCGCCAACTTAGCCCGCGATGGCGCAGTCGAGAAAAACGATACGGCGAGTACATTGACGAGCGGCGCCCGCGTGGCCAATGGTCGAATCGGAGTCGAAGACAATTACACCGGCTATCACCCCAACTACCAGCTCAAGACCAATGACAATGGCGAGGCCAGCGATTTCTCCGCCATGGCCAATTACATCAACACGATTTGGAACCTTCGCTATAAAAAAGCCCTGCAAAACACTCTTGAAAGCGTGCTGGACGTCCAAGAATATCTCCGCTTCGAGGCCGCCAGTTATCTCTTTGGCAACTTCGATGATCAGCGCAATAATGGCAATAACTATTATCTTTATTTCCGCCCGAGCGATAAAAAGGCGATTTATATCCCGTACGATTGGGATTGGGCGATGGGGGCGATGGAAGCGGGAAAATCCCTCGATATGTCGAGCTTTACGCCCTTCCAGACGACCGGACTCAATGGCACGATCGATACCAACATTTATTGGGTGACGTTCTTTAAGACTTCGGGCTTAGCCTATGATCAAACTTCGTATATCGCGACGTATACCGCGGCAATCAAAGAAGCGGTGGCGGCGGGTCTCCTTTCGGGGGACGCTTATGCAAAATTCGCTGCAAAAGCCCCCTCAAATTTAGGAACGGGCGATGTGGCGAAGGCTCAAAGTTATTGCACGGCGAAGCTCAAGACCATAGCTTCTTCCTTGGCTTAACCAATAAAAACGCTTTGTTAAGACTTAATAAAGGGTGAAGGGAAATCCTTCGCCCTCTTTATTTATGAAAAAACATTATCTCCCGCTTATGGTTTTCTTGTTTGTGATTCTTTCCTCGTGCACTCTTCCCACCGGAGAAAGCGCGAAAAGTAGTGGCAAGACCTCATCTACTTCGAATGGGACCACGACCTCGCTTCCTTCGACCACCAGCAGCACGACTTCGGCGGCTTCGGCTTCGGCGAGTTCTGCAAGTTCCACGACCGATGTCCTTTCCCCAACTTATGCTGATTTCTGGGCCAATTCTTCGAGTTTGAGCGTCTCACTGAAATTCACGAATGCGGCCTTATACGCCTTGAGCGACTACGGCTATAACTATGACGAAAAATACGCCGACGTGTATTTCCCTGCCACCTTTAGCGCGACCCTCAATGGGAAAAGCTACGCCCTCGAAGAGGTCGGCGTTCGGATGAAAGGCAATACCTCCCGGACAGTAATCGCCTCGAGCGATGGGACGATCACGGACGTTTGCCATTTTAAAGTTTCCTTCAAATGCACCTTTGATGATGATATCTATTCTGAGAGCGCCTTTAGCGCCTTCAAACACACCTGGAGTGATACGGCAGCACGGAAAGAGAGAAAGAATCGGCGCTTTGCCGAGATGGAGAAACTCGATCTCAAGTATTTGCCCCGCAACGGCGATACGCCGGTGACCTATTCGCAAGAGATGTACTGCTATCACGTTTTTAATGAAGAAGGGATTGCGGCTCCCAATGCCAAATGGGCTTCGCTGACTTTTAAGGATGATAAGAGCTCCAAGACCTCTTCGTATGAGGCGATCGAAGCGATCGATGATGTCTTTATCGAACACCATTTTGCCTCGAGCGATTGGGGTGGCGATCTTTATAAGTGCTCTACCTATAAAGAAAACAACAGTTATATCAAAGCGGATTTGACCCTCTCAGGCGCCGTGAGCACTTCGACGGATTCCTCTGGTTTAGCCAATGGCACTCGAATCGCTTCGGGCAAGATCGGGGTCGAGGATTGTTACAACCTCTATCATCCGAATTATCAACTCAAAACCAATGATGATGGCGAGAACAGCGACTTCTCCAAACTCGCGAATTTCATCAATGTCGTTAATAACGTGAAAAAGGGAAAATCCCCGCAAAAGACCCTTGAAAGCGTTTTGGACACCACCGAATTCCTCACTTTTGAGGGGGTTTCGTATTGCCTCGGGAACTTCGATGACCAACGCAATAACTACAATAACTATTTCATTTACTTCCGGCCCAGTGATGGCAAAGCCGTCTATTTGCCTTATGACTGGGACTGGGCCTTCGGCGCGGCGGTGAACGGAACTTCGAGCACCGTCGTTTCCTCTAAGCCTTATCACACTTCAACCACCCACGACACTTCGAATACCAATCCGCTTTATTGGTGCACGATTTTGTCGAATTCCTCGCTTCAATATAATGTGAGTGTCTATCGTCCGACTTATGCTTCGGCGATCAAAAAAGTCGTCAGCGATGGTTTCTTGAACGCTTCGACCTATTCCGCTTATGTTTCGTCTTTGGCGGGTTCCACTTTAAAGGAACTCTCCTCCGTTTCTTCCTATATGAGCAGCAAAACCAGCGTGATTTCTTCTGCCCTCTCGTAATGGCATTTTTGTTGTCTATTAAAGCGAAACCGCTACAATAGGGAATGAATTTTACGATTTTTTCAACAAAGGAGAAGAAATCATGGCGGTTGTAGAAGGTGCCCTCGACGAAACAAGGACGACGACGATTTTGGCGAAATATGAGTCCGATCCGAAGAATGTTGTGGTGCGGCATGCGTTAAGCCGCAATGCGATCTCGAGCGTCATTTATAATTCGGATTCTTTAGCCTCGGTGGCCAATGAATTCTCGATTGATCTCAAGACCTTGCCGGTCGCGAATCAAAAAGCTTCGGGACGTTGCTGGATTTTCGCGGGACTCAATGTCCTTCGCGAAATCGTGGCCAAAGCCTGTGGCTTAAGTAAATTCGAGCTTTCGCAGAACTACATTTCCCTTTACGACAAAATCGAGAAGAGCAATTTCGCCCTCGAAACCATTCTCAAATTAGGCGCCCGCGATCACGATGATCGCGAATTAGCTTTCATTCTCTCGAACCCCGTCAGCGATGGTGGGCAGTGGGATATGTTCGTCAACCTCGTCAAGAAATACGGCGTGATGCCGCAAGAAGCCTTCCCCGAGACGTTCCAGAGCAATAACACGATGGAAAGCGATCGGTTAGTGAACGCCGCGATCCGTGCTTTTGCTGCGAAAGCCGCGCCGTTATTACGCAATGGTCAGCTGTTCCGGGCCCGCACGCTCAAAGAGCAAACGATGGAGAAGATCTATACCCTCTTCCTCAATGCCTTTGGCGTTCCGCCGAAGAACTTCGATTTTGAATACACCAACGACAAAGGCTACCACGTCGAAGAGAAATTGACCCCGAAAGCCTTCTTTGACAAGTACATTGGCGAAAAGATCGATGAATATCAATCGCTCATCAATTCCCCGACCAAAGACAAGCCGTTTAATCAAAACTACACGATCGATTATCTCGGCAACGTCCTTGAAGGCAAACCTATCAACCACCTCAACGTGACGATGGAGCGGATGAAAGAGCTCATTATCGCCCAGCTCAAGGATGGCGAGCCGGTCTGGTTCGGCAGCGATGTCGGTTTCTACCGCGATCGGAATAGCTTTGCCTGGGATTCGAAAGCCTTTGACTATGTCAATGCCTTCAATATCGATATCAAATTCGATAAGGCCGCGATGCTCGATTATTGGCATTCGGCGATGAACCACGCGATGGTCATTACCGGTGCGAACATCACAAACGACAAGCCGAACCGCTGGAAGATCGAGAATTCCTGGGGCAGCGACAATGGCACCGCCGGTTACTATGTGATGAGCCAGGAATGGTTCGACACCTTCGTTTACCAAGCGGTGGTCCTCAAGAAATATCTCAGCCCCGCCGAACGCGCGGCAGCCAATAAAGAGCCGACGCATTTGCATCCGTGGGACCCGATGGGCACCTTAGCGGACTAGATTCTCATTTCATGAAGGATGGCCTCGTGGCCATCCTTTTTGTTTTCTTAAAGCGCTTGGGCTTTAAAGAGGCGGTAGCAGGTCTCGCTCTTCTTATAGGCTAAATGCCAGGAAGGGTGATACGCCTGAAGATAGAGTCTTAAGGTCGCGATATAACGCTTGAAGGAAATATCGGAAATGTCTTCTTTCTGAAGCGCTTCGTCCTTCTTAAGCACGCCAGTACTCATTAACGTCTCAAACATCCATAAGACCATGACGCTTTTGCGGGTGATAGCCATAATAAACTTCTCCTTTTTGCCCCAAATTGAGGGGATACAAGATTGGAGATGCATCTCGAGAAACGTGCTGCGTTTCTGTTCCGGACACCCACATCATAGGGATGAACCCCAAAAACGACAAACAAAGGTTTTTCCAGAGCAGGAAAAATATTTGATTTTGGGGATAAAAAACTTTTTTAAGAGACTAAAAAACTAAGGTTTTATCGGATTAATTTGCAAAGCAGATAATAAAGGGCGAGGAAGAAATGCATTGATTGGGGTTATCGTAGTTGTAGAGGTCGACACGGAACCAATCGTAGAGATAATAAATGTAACCTGTTGAAGGAACCGTGACATGAATCGGGCCGAGAACGGAAGAGTATTTAAAGACCACGCCTTCGACTTGATAAGGATCATCGATTTTAATGAAATAATCCGTGTCGTTGATCGTGGCGGTGGTGTCATAAGAAACGTCAATGTCATATTCGCCCCCTAAGCTCCGGAGCATCGGATGGCCTTCGTAAGAAAGAAGGATATTCTTGGTGCCGGGGAAGTAGTAGCTATTCAGTTCCTGAGTGTGGGGAAAGCGAATGGGCAAAACGGTTTCAAAAGTATTCGCTCCGAAGGTATTACTGATTTGGAAGCAAATCGCGTAATTCGCATAGTCACCGCAAGCCGCCGTGATGGTGAGGACGTTATCGGTGAGGTATAAAGACGGACCGATGACGCCCAGCCAATAGATAATTTGACTGGGGAATTGCGAGAGATAATTGACGGGTTCCGTTTGGACACTGAGCGTATATTTTCCCACGCCGAGTGCCCTTTCCTCAAGCGGCACGCCATCGACGAGGAGGTCGACGCGTTTTAATCCGGGCAAAGAGGCTGTGATGTCTTTGCCCGCGGGGTTATAAATGGTGAAAGTCCGAGCTTGGCCAAAGCACGGGGCATCTTGGTGGTCGAGGGCATAGGCTTTCATTTGAATGCTGAAAGTGGCGCCATCGGTGGCGTTCTCACCCACGCTGATCGTTCGGAAGTCCTTGCCGCTAGTGGATTCTTTCATTTCGACGCCAGTGGGGGTATCAAGCAATGTGAATTCATAAGCATACTTTTTGGCATTGTCCCCATTGGTGAAACTGAAACTGCCGGTAAGGAAGGTGATGGTGTAATCTCTTCGCCCCAACATTGTCGTGGAAGAACTCTTGTCACCCACGAGGAAGACGTCCATTTTCTCAAGGCCAGGAATATAAGGGGAAAGATCCGGATCGGTTGAGGAGGATTCGGAAGAAGTGCCCGAAGAGGACGAGGATGAACTTGAAGATGTTGGATTGCTCGACGAAGAGGACGAACTTGAGCTCGTGGAAGAGGAACTGGACGAACTCGAAGTGCTCGAGGAAGTCGAAGAAGAACTGGAACTACTTGAAGAGCTCGAGGATGAACTGCTGGACGAAGAGCTCGATGAAGAGTCCCCATTCGACGAGCTCGAAGAGGAGCTTGCGGAAGAAGATACAGGGGTTTTGCTGGAGGTATTGTCCGTGGAACTGGTCCCATTCGTGGAAAAGGAAGCCTCCTCCGAACCGCTTTGGGTATCGGTAGAATAGGACGTTGGAGTGGCCGCCCGCATCTGCTGGGCCCAAATCGGACTGGTGCACCCGGCCACGACACCCACTACGGCCAGGACAACGAATGGGGCGAAGAAGAAATCGTTATGGCGCCGCTTAAAGAAGGGCACCTTCTTATCGCTCAGTGGCGTATAGAAGAAAGCGGAAGGCAAGACTTGGGCCTGCTTGATTAAGGCGTATAAACAAGATAAGGAAATAACGGTGATGCCTTTTTCGTAATTGGTAATCGTCCGCTTGTTGACGCCAAGGATCTTGGCCATCCCGTCGATACTGAGGTTTTCTTTCTTCCGTAAGGCAATCAAATTCTCTTTGAGGCGTTTCGGATCCGCTTTGGGATTCTTGGCTGTTAATTCTGCCGGGAATTCATTGCAGGATAAAAGATCATCAAGAGACTCGTTGAGAAGATTCGCCAATTCAGGGAGAACGAGAACGGAAATCTGCGACTTGCCCATCTCAAAACTCGAGATGGCTTGGGTGGTGTAGCCCAAAAGGGAAGCGACGTCGTTTTGCCTTAAATTAAGGAATTTGCGCCGATTAGCAACGTAGTTTCCGAGACTGTCCGTTTCCATAGCTTTGGCGTTTTAGTCAAAAAGGGATACCCCTCTCACCTTTTGCGCTTGTGCTTATTTTAAACTAAACGCGACAATATTGTAGGATTTGCTTTTCACTTTTTCGCTTTTTGTTTTCGCTCCGTTTGATGTTCCCCCTTTTTATCGGAGCCGTTTTGGCGGGCCTTTCGAAAAAGGAATGGGTTCTGCAAGGGATTTTATAAAAAAGAAAAGCCTTCGCTAAGGAAGGCTTAGAATCGAATGAGAAAGAATTACTTGCCGAGTTTATCTTCGAGGACACGGGCGAGAACCGCCATGACTTCAAAGGCGAAGAAAGCGAGGCCGTAGAGAATGCTGACCCACCAATTGCCGATGCCATAGCCATCGGCAATGAGCATGCAACCGATACCGATGAAGAAGAAGATCGACGAATTGACGCCTTTTTGTCCTTTGGCTAAGAACATCATGACGATGCAGCCAATGAGGAAGAGACTCTCAACGATGAGGTAGGCGATCCAATAACCATGGTCACTGCCTAAGATTAAATTCTCGATGCCGCCTAATAAGACGTTGATCTCATAAAGCCCGGCCATATAGGTGAACCAATTGATGAAGGATCCATTGGTCGATAAGGGCAATTTGCTGCCAGCGAGAAGTTTGAGACCATAGAGAACGCCGACACCGGCGATGCCAAGAAGAACGACACACTCGATCAAATCGAAGATGCCCACTAAGACATGGTGGTCATAATTCCCGCCAAAGGCTTGGATGCCCCAGACAAGTTCGTAGATCGCATAGATGAGAGCGATCGCTCCAACGACAAACGAGCAAATGCTCGCGACCATACTGAAGGTCTTTTTCTTTGTGATTTCTGCCATAATTGGTAAAATCCTCCTTAAATACGTGATTAGTATAGTCTCTTTTTTCGTAGGGGATAACTGAAGCAAGTTTTTCGTTCCCATTGGCTTACTTTTTCAAGCAAAAAAGAGAGCGGCGAGGAGGTTTTACCAATAAAAAACGCGGGATGCTTCTTAATCTAGTGAAGGGAAAAATCATGAAACACTCCTCTTTAAAAATCACCTTATTGGCAGCTTCACTCCTTTTAGCGGGTTGTAACAGCGCCTTGAGCACGATTTCGAGTACCTCATCGGCTTTGGCTTCAAGCGCGAGCGAAAGTCTTTCTTCCACCAGCGAAGTCTCTTCTTCAAGCGAGGCTTCTTCGACAACCTCTTCCTCGGATGAAACGTCGACTTCAACTCTCATTTCTTCATCTTCTTCCTCGCAAGATGTCCGCTCGAACTATGGGGATTTTTCTTTAGTTCAAACCACCAATGGCACGGCACCGACTTATGATGAAGCCAGCAATACCTGGACCATCGGGGTTTCCGCGAAGAAAGCCACCTATACCGTAAGCGGCTATTTCAAGGGTAAAATCGTCGTCGCTAATCCAAGCGGTTTAACCGACTATAAAGGCGTGGTCATCAAACTCAATCAAGCCTATATCGAATCCGATGACGATAAAACCTGTGCTATTACCTATAGCAATGATGCGAAATATCTCGCCCTTGAAACGGTCTCGGGCACAGTGAATTACATTAGCGGAGCAGCAGGAGCGGTTGAAAGCAGCAACAATCTCCGGCTTGGCGGGGTGGGAAATCTTTATCTTCTCTCCGCGATGGGTCATGGGGCAAAAGGCGATGACATCCTTCTTTATGGGGTGGGAGATATTACGATCGCTGCCGCGGCC
>Ga0160425_1002821_pt1 | contig 13514 bp, 12 predicted proteins | sample BioMet8_FD_108193 | JGI IMG/M metagenome (GOLD analysis project Ga0160425, IMG submission 108193) | Microbial communities from bioreactor (seeded with sewage sludge) at Lawrence Berkeley National Lab, California, USA - Biofuel... | ecosystem: Engineered > Bioreactor > Anaerobic > Unclassified ...
GACCCTCATGGCGGTCGCCAACGACATGGCCTTCGAGGACGTCTTCTACTACCAGCTCGAGAACAAGCTCGGCAAGGGCGATCTGATCCTCGCGATCTCCGGGAGCGGCAACTCCCACAACGTCGTCAAGGCGGTCGAGTACGCCAAGAAGGTCGGCTGCCAGATCATCGGCATGACCGGCTACGACGGCGGCAAGCTCGACAAACTGGCCGATTTCCGCCTCCACGTCCCGGCGGACGACATGCAGATCACCGAGGATTTGCACATGGGCTTCGACCACATGATCATGCAGATCTTCTGGAAGTACCTCGAGACGCGGGCGGGCCTCAAGCCGGAGTACAAAATCAACATGTGAAAAACTCACTAAGACTCCAATAGTCGGAAGATTTTTGTGTGCCTCAACCAAAGGCTTACAGCAAAATCGTATTAACCCACAACGTCGATTTCACAATCGAAGCCAAATGTTTGTGGCTGAAAACAGCCAAACAATTCATATAGATTTTCCTCGATTAAAGAGTCGCAAAATCCATATCAAAATCTTTGGGCTTCGAAAGCGTGGACTCTTTTGTCCTTCGTCTTGATAGGAACCCATTTGCTAGACCGATACCGAAGGAGGCAAACGCTCAGATGAAAAGGGCGATAAAAGAGAAGATTACCTGCAGGGTACCCACCCGGTTGGAAAGGGGAGATTTCCGGAGCATCGTAAGGTACTAGGCATTGCTTTATGAGCGTTTCTGGTCACACGTTCGATTGGAGAAGAGACGTCCCGCCCGATGAGAAGCTCGGGGCGGTGAGGCGCGGCCTCGGCGGAGAATCGCTGACTCAGTTAGCGCTTCTTTCGGCCTGCTTGGAATCGAATCACTCCGTTCGTGGCACGACAAATACTTGGAAGGCGGCCCGAAGGTGATAGACTGCATCCGAAGGAAGGCATCGCGCTTGCTTAGGAAACCGCCAAGGAGACTGTGAAGGAAAAGGAGCTCGAAGACAAGATCCGAAGGCTCGAGGTCAAGAGCCTCTACCTGAAAAAATGAATGCCGTAATCTGCGAAGGGGGGCTGACGGCGACCGAGAAAGCCGAGGCCATCAGCGAGCTCGGGAAGCAAAAAAGCGGAGCTGAGTCGACCGACTTTCCCTCCCCACTTTAAAAAGCCGAGAGTCTTGCTTCCAGCAGAACGCAATATCGCGGAATCCTTTTTTGATTTTCAGACTTTGAACTCGCAGTACAAAGTCATCTTAAAGGTCCAAAAAATATTAGAAAACATTGGCTTCAACGATTGACACGTCAGTTGAACCAAAAAACCGTCCTAGCGTTCACATCGATGGCGGCCTTCTGAATAATGTTTCTTGCTCCACGCGTATTTACAAAATCTGGCTTTCCTTTATATCCCACAATCCTGAGGAAATCTTGCAAAAACATCACATAATTTAGCGCTTAGTTTGTTGGGCATGAGACAGGATGTTTTTTCCAATGGTCTCTTAGCGAAGCTATAAAGGGAATTCATTCGCCTTTAGGAATCAAGGATTAGACTCAGTTCGGCCTTAAAAATCTAACTTGGAACTTCCAATAATGAAACAAGGAGACGAGAACTTTCATTCGCCAAAACTTCTAAAGAAGAAAGTTGAAATTTATCCATAGAGAATGACGCGATATTATAGCCTTTTTCTGCCTATTCACATACCATAGTTATTTGTTGGTCAAACCAAAATTTCAAAAACATGAACTGTTCCCCTCAGAATAAAGAATCGTTATCACTTGAGATCCAGGTAACAAACCAAAAATTCGGGAAGGATAGCGATAGCCGACCCCCACCAATGTTTCTAAAAGGAAACAAAGTGAATTTTCTGGATTCCCGGCGTATGTAAAAATCCGACTTTGTCTCCCAATTCCGGAAGCGAGAAATTCACAAATTTCAAGATTGTTTTCACCGGAGTTTCATGAACAAAGAAGATCTTTATAGCCTCTGTCACAACAGCCTAGAGAAATGGAGAAAAAAAGTCTGAAATAATGGCGCTTGGCCTGTCCGGAAACATCCGGTCGATCTTTGTATCAATCTATAGGGACACCAATAATCTGCTTCTTTTTAGAGACATTCGTATGAAGTACTAGATCAGATAAGGAAATTGTTAAATCGGTACTGTAACCTTTCGGCCTAGAATTTTGAAATAATCAGGGGGCAACCTCCGTGGAAGCAAGCATCGTGGAAGGACAGAAGCGTGTTGTTGATAGGCGTAGAATTTGTTTTTGAAACAAAAGACGCGAAGTGTGTCCCAATCACAAAAGCCTGGTCGCAACCAATTGAATAAAAAAGATCGTTTCAAAAAGAATAATTAGGACTTTGATTGATACAAAACCTGAACCAATCGGATAAACGAGAACCGAATCATTAGGCGCAAAAATCATCCAAAACACGTGATTAGTAGCGCATTAAAAGCAACACATTTCGAAAAAAACAAAAGATAAAACTTGCTGTATTTTTGAAAGACAATCGATGGCAAATTTGTTGATAAACTCTTTGATCCTTTTAGTTGAAAAACGAAATCAATTTAGTGCTCTTGGTAGAAATGACGTCACCAAAACGCATTAAGCGCCGTGTCATCATCGATATTACGAACAAATATCCCAAGAAAAACAATTTTTTGACGTGGATTTTTTTCTTCATGGTGTTTTTTACTTATTTGACTATGTGTTTTAAAGAGGAAATGAAATGTAAACAGTTGTATTTTTGATTTAGAAACGGCATAAGAAAAGGGGACTCTCAGACCTTGATTATTTAAGTTGAACGGGGACCATGGATATTAGGTTAGCAGACGAAGCGTCTTATAGACGAGGCAACGCCAACACGATTTCAGGGCTTCGGAGGGCCGGCCTAATGCCATCAAACGAAAGCTCGAGGAAGCGCTCGAATGACTGTCGAGGCCGAAGCTCGCAGGAAACGACGCGGAATCGGGAAACCAGCGCAAGAGATGAAGAAAGAGCACTCGCAACGATGGGATACAGCAAAAAAGGAATGTCCCGATTCTATCCAATAGATAACCAAAAAGGAAACGATACTATATCATTGAGACTGTATTCTATGCAAAAGCTTTTCTTTACAAAAAGACTCTCACTTTTTCAAATAAAATTCTTGGAGCTTTTCTGCTTCACATCTAATATCAAACCCGGCTTCCCGCATCTTTAAGTCACGAAATAGTTTTTCTCGAAGCTTGGCAGCCCGAAGTATTTCCTCAGACCATCGCGATGGGCCCGAAGCCAACGAAAGCTGCTTTTCATAATCTTCTAGTCCTCGGGCTAAAGGGACATTATTAGAAATGACGCAATACAAGCCGTTGGCGATAGCCTCTAAACAAGCAATTGAATTACCTTCATGAAAAGAAGGCAAGGCAAAAACGTCAAAACAACTATAGAAGTCTTGATTGGCCAAGTTCCCAGCGAATATCACATTAGATATTGTTTTTTCTTTTACGGTTTTTTCCAAAAAGGGGCGGTCGACTCCGTCGCCAACTAAAAAAAGGAAACAGCTCGGATGAGAAATGTGGATTATTTGTAGGGCCCTTATAAGAAAAGATTGATTCTTATGGCTTTCAAGAAGATGCCCGACACACCCGATTACGATTGCGTCACGCGGAATATGATATTTTGCTCGAAAAAATGATCGATTTTCTTCATTATAATGAAACCTAGAAATATCGATTGCATTATTAATCACCGTGAATGGCGATTTCCCAAATAGCCAGCGTCCGGCTTCTTCAGAACAGGCAAAATGATAATTCGTCAACAATGTAGTCAGCTTTCTTTTTATTGGGCCAAGCCTCCCCGCGAACGGATCTGCGTTATTATGGCTATGAGCAATACGATTTTTGAAACGAGATAGTCTCGCTGCAACAATGCTTTTAACAGCAAAATCGTCACAATGAAAGTGAATTGTTTCATAACCATAGTTTGTTATTAGTTCATCAAAAAAACGTTTTGTTTCAAAAATCGAGCTTGAGGGCGGAAGATGATAAGTTTTACCACCATACATTGCAATCTCTTCATCATAAAAGCCTTTGTCCAAACCCAGCTCAACGAAATCGATCTGCAATTTGCTTTTGTCAAAATGACGATAATAATTCATCATAAATGCTTCTATTCCCCCGTTCGCCATTGTCCCGGGAAAATAAAAAAGAACCCGCTTGCTTTTTCCGTTCATATTTCATTCCTTACAACGAATTTTGTAAAAAAGATCAGTCATTTTTATCGCATAACTTTGCCCATTTTTCGACGCAAGCAAAACGCCGGTGTCTTTCCATAATTTTTCTCGTTGGCCAGCAGTCAAACGAAGAGCGCTTTCAATCACGCTGGCAACATCATTGACGGAATCACTTTTGGGATAAAAAAGGACATCATCGTATTCGGCTGGAAAAGATCCAAGTTTAAAACAAACAACGGGGTGTCCAGTCTCTAAATAAGACATCGTTTTCGACGGAAAGGAATACTTGAAAACTTCGTCTGGAGCCCGTAAATTTATCAATACGGATGCGCGCAATTGAAGACTTTTTGCATCCTCTGGAGAGATGACGCCCTTATAAATCAAAAATCCATTTTGACTCAATTCTTCAATTTTATGAGAGCCTCCACCGCCACCAGCAATAATCAATTTTGCTGAGGGAATGTGGCGTTTCACAATAGAAAAAGATTTAAGGAGTAGATCTAAGTTAATAAAAGGTTCTAGCAATCCTGTATAAACTATAGTTTGTTCAAACGAAGTATCCGTGAAAGGGTGAATTTCCTCAGCAATCCCTTCAGAAATAAAATACGGCCTGGAAATTTTAGAAAAATAAGGAATCATATATTTGGAAAGAAACACAAAACCGTCGACGCATTTTTTAATTTCGCTCTCTATTTTAATTTTTTCATAGTTTTTGTATGCTTTGTATAAAACGTTTTTCGTAGAGTAATTCATCATAGTCGGAAGATCGGGCACATTAAGCACCACTTTGATATTTGGAAATTTTTGCTTCAACCAACAAGAAAAAGCAATAAGGGGATCAAAACAAGAAGCTATGACAACATCGATTGTTTCAAAAGCACCAAGGTTTAGTTTAGGTATTAAATAATTCCGCGCACCAAAAATTAGGCTTTGAAAGATTTCCTTATTCCGAATTCCAGCAGTATTATTGTAAGAAGCATAATATTTATCGTTTCCAATCAATCCGCCACGAACTTTTTTCGTGGATGTATATTTCGGATACCAACAAATAGCTTTATAGGCCATAAAAAAACTAGCACTATAATTTCCGTGAATCGCCTGGAAAATTTTCTCAGAATAGATAGATTCACTAAATCCGCCACCATTTCGAAAATTCAGCTTTTCTTGTTCGATTTCATCTTTTTCAATATCACCACCCAAAAAAATAAGAATATTCGAGGATTTTCTACTATTATTACTTAAATTATTTTGTCCCATTCTTTTTCGTTTTTCCAATAAAGGTATTCAAAAATCTAAAGCAAAAAACATTCCGTTGTCGGCTAATTTTATCACAATCAGCCTTTTTTGTTTTGCTGAAACGATCGCCATTGTTATGCAAACAGCATACGCAACGGCTCGCTTATTGGAAAAAATCAAAAGATTTTGGCAAACAATTGGATTGCATGCGCGTAGCCAAACATGGCTTTTGGTCGGAGGATTGGGTTTCCCGAAATCTACTGATTTTGTGGCAGAAAATCGCCATGGGATGAGGCTTTCATCTCGACTTCCAAGTTTATTCAAAAAAAAGGTTGAAACAAAGTCCTGACGCTGTTTCTTGTCGGCGTTCGGGTGGACACGAAATAACCTCTTGAGGGTGATTTTGTGGATCTTGTTAATGAGGTTTCATCGCGTTGTTTTGTCCGCCTGGCCTTTCGCACACTCGATGTTGTGGACAACGTTCATGAGGTGAAGGACGTGGTCGCCTCCGTGGGGCTTTCTCGTTGCAAATATCCGACCAGCCCCTCTGCAATGGAGGTGAATAAGCGCTCTAGACGCCGATGTTCAACGGCTTGCGACGTCCTCTTCTACCATCTCGAAGCATCCCGCTCCATCCCCCACAGGGGACGCAAATCTTGTTTCTCGCCAAGCCGCTCCTCAACGACCATCGCCCACATGCAATCTAGATATACTAAAAACTGTCTTTTTCGATGATTTCAATTGGAGGCAACCCCTTTTTTTGGAGTGCAGTTTGAAAGTCGATAGACCATATTTCAACAGAATTTTCAGTTTTAACAAACGAAAAGCCTAAGGAACGATAAAAGGAGGCGACTGGTTTATTTTTTTCTGTTGGCGAATAACGACCGATTATTGACTTGATGGACCGAGAAGCCATTTTGGAAAGAAAATAATTAAAAACTGCAAGCTCAACATCGCGTTTAAAAACACGGCAAGACATCAGCCACGTCTCAATTTCAACCACGTCGTTTTTGATGAACCGAGAAATAAAAACTGAAATAATGCCATTGTCTCCAAATTTATCTGTTAAGTCCGAGCAAAAACAAAAACGCATCGGGTCTTTTGAAAACGCCTCGATTTCCGGCTCTGTATATCGTATTGTGGTTAAGTTAAATTGGTTTGTCTTGTTACAAAGTTGGACTACTCGCTCAATGTTTTTTGGAGAAAAGGAATCCATAGTCAAAACCATCGAAAGAGAAACTAAATAATCTCTGTATGACGCAAAAGAAGACGCCAATTGTTCTCTTTGGATATTCGCTTGATACATCTCGTTCCTTTTTTGATCGTCCTTCGAAACCGATGGAGTTTCAAAAAAGCCAGAATCGGAGAGCAACTGCATAGATTGCGATGGGCCCAAAGACAATAGGGTACAAATCATTGGAAGCTGTTTGCTGACTAAATCAATTTCGGCGGGGTTGTCGTCTATAAAAACAAAAGAATCGAGGCCAACGTTTAATTCTTTGCTTATTGACATTAAATTGTCGGACTTGTTTTCCCAATTAGCTTTAATGGAAGCGAAATCCGAAGGCTTCAACAGGGAATATTCGGAGTTTAAACCGCTGATTGCATTTGAAAAGTCGTTTTTTGAAGCAACCGCTAAAAGAACACCCGTATCTCTTAAAGCGCACAAGTAACGTTGAAACGCAAGATAGGCTTCTCCGGATGGAGTGTTCGGGCCCAAGGCGATTCCCGAAACACCAACCTCTCCAATTACACCGCCCCAAATCGTATTATCCAGATCAAGAACCAGAACTTTTTTTCTTCGGCCAAATAAAGACGCGATTTGAGTAGAAAGTCTATATGCGAAAGTAGGAATTAATTGACTAGAAACAGCGAGTTTATATAAACACCATTCATCGTTCACGAAAAAAGCGCTTGACCCGAATCGGGTTTGCAAATTTTGGAAATCAAAAATATGAAAAAATGAATGATGCATCGAATAAGCGAACATCTTTTTGTTCATCTCTTCTGTGAAATAAAAAGGAGAACCGAGATAAAAACGGTCTAAATTGCCAAGATAGCGGACGTCGGGTGCTTCGAAATTATTTTGAATGATCAAACAATGGTAACGACTATCGAGCGCATCCCATAAGCCCGAAAATCGCAAATATTCTTGATCAATTTTGCTAGTTGAGGTTTTTCCGTCATCCATAAAAGACGGAAAATGTTCAAAATTCTTAGAGCAAGTCATAACATAAATAAGATTTGGCTTAAATGCAGATAAGGCGGGGTTATCAAAAAAGCCAGTTTCGTAAAAACGATCGTAATCACTGACAAAGAAAATGGGATTAAAACCCCCAAACCGAAGAAAAATTTCAAGGCAATCAACAAAAAGGGCAGAAGTAAAACCACCTAAAACTGCGATACGAATCGTTTGACCGGCACAACCAATAGAGTTTTCCCTTTGGTACCTCTTAATTTTTTTGATCGATGAAAGAAATGCGTTGTTGTCAAACGGGAAGGCAATGGTATGAGTGTAATTCGCAAAATCCATTTTTATTTTTCCCCTAAAGAGAAGGCGATACAATCAACTAAATCGTTCAAGGTTTTAAGGGAAACGATTTCCGAGACAGCCAAAGAGACACCAAATTTGCTTTTAATCGAAGAAAGAATTTGAATCATGGCTATAGAATCAAGGCCATCTATATCCGCAATTTTGTCTGCCCCAGAAAAAGTAAATGAGGCATCAATAACTTCGTTAATTATTGACGATAAGTTAATCAGAATTTCATCTTTGCTCATATTTTTCATGTAATTCCTTTTGATGTTTTTTTATGTCGGATTCGGAAAAACGAGCTACTTGTATTTTTTCGTTATAATAAATCGTATATGGCGGAACCGATCTACTAATAACCTGACCAGCATGAATTATTGCTCCTTCCCCTATAGTAACGCCTTTCAAAATGACAACATTTGCGCCAATCCAAACGTCATCTCCGATTGTAACATCTTTGTCTAAATCTGGTCTATTTTGTTTGCCTTGATCCCCAACACAATACATCGGAACTCCGACAACATCAATTCGATGTTCTCCTGTAACGATGGTGACATTTGGAGAGATTAAAACAAAATTCCCAATTGAAAGTTTTGCTCTGGTTGAATAGAAAGTGCAATTGGGCCCAACGGCTACGTGGTTCCCAAAATAAATATTATGATTTCCAGCAACGGTTAGACCTTCGCAAATATGAACGTCTTTCCCATACGATCCAAAGGTAGCCGGTAAAGCAAATTTATCCCATATTCTGCCAAAAGATCGTATAAGTTTATGAAACGGGGACAAAACAAGAAGCCAGAACTTTTTCATAATTTCATATTACCACAGGTTGGCCATCAAACCATAGGAGAGAAGGCCGGTACTTATCATAGATAAAACCCGTTTGAGGACGGCAATGTGATTTGTATACTATAGAAACTCCCTCCGTCCTTTTCGCTTCCGAAAAAAGGATTTCGCTAACGAACAGAAAGGAACGCAAACGCCCGAGGACGAAAGAGCATGGAACGGCCGCTCTACTTCCGCTTCGATGGGGAGGTCCTCTGTCATCAACCACGAACTCACAAGAAAGGTGAAGTGCCTGATGTCCGCGATGGGGCTTGCAGCCCAGTCAGAACCAAAAGGTTTCCATTTCTGCAAAGGGAGCGCGGAGGAAACCGCCCAACGCCGTCGGCCGGAACTTCGGAGCGTCGACGCCAGAACAAAATGGATGACCGAGACAACCAGGCGGAGTGCGCCCGGGGCAAGGCCTGCCTCTCACCAATGATGAAAATATTCAACGGAGAGATTGTGGCCTACAGTCTCTCGAGGAAACCCAACTTCGCCCGGACGAAGGAGATACTCAGGAAGGCTTCCGCGGCATGCCAGAACGTCAAGAGGCTGGTCGTCAAAGCTTCTTCACTCCGTCTTGTTTGATGCAGGCAAGGCTGGCAATATCAGAGGCAACCCGCCAGAAATCCTCCGGCCAAAGGGGATGACCCAACCGATGCCAAGGGAGAGCGTTTTCGATGGCAACGACCCAATGAAAATTTTTCCTCGTTGATGGAGAAAGGGATGTTATGCGGGCGTGAGCAGAAGTTCAAGACCTATCAAAGCCTCAGGAAGGCGGTCGATTCCTGCAAGCTGCGGCCGGATAAAGAAAAAGATAAACTGAATGAGGACGATCAAATACCGAGAAGCGAGCTTCCAGCCTAGCGCTTTATGGACTTAAAGGTTTCGCGATTTGGGTTCACAGCACCAAGAAAGATGCCTTTTCAAATCTGATAAAGGGTCCCGGTGAGCGAAGGGAGAAGCGGAATATGCCAAGGCAAAAATATAGCAATAATTGCGGGTAACAAAAATTGCCCCCAAAGGATAAAGAATCAAAAGGCAAAAAGACAAAGAAAAACAAAGAAAATAATCTTCGCCCTTAGTATCCAGCAACTTGAATAAAACAAAAAAGAAATAAAAGGAAGCGAGAAGGGCATAAAGACCGCCATAAGCAACGGCAAGATCCCCAAATGTATTATGATCCCCAGTCCCCGAGTAACGAGTGAATCCTTCGTAACCAAATCCACGAAATAAATTCCCAAAAGCATAAACAACCCCACGAATGTTCATATTAATTCTCTCCATTGCGGAAGGGTCGGAATAAGAGCCGTCAAGCCCAATAAAAGACTGTAATAACCTGTTGCGAAGACCCGAGAAAACAGGAACGAAAAAGAGCCCGACAACAGCGGCAATGATACCTAAGAAACTTAAGAAAAAGAAAAGACCTTTCTTTTTGGAACACAAATGATACAACAACGCCAAGAAAGCAACGGCAAGGATAATATAAGAAGTTCTGCGTTCGGTTGCGAGGGCAAAAATTGACGAGATTAAACCGACAACCAAGGCAAAGAAATCGCCTTTCGTAAAAAAATAGAAACCAAAAATCGTTAGGATTGCAAGGTTATTTGAAAAACCATCCAGATTTCCAAAATAATCATCAAAGGCGCTGTCGTTCCGGATCTTGATTAAAGGGATCGTATATCGAAACACGGCCTGAACCAGAAGAACAAGAAAGCCAAAATAAACCGAGCGAAGCAAAAGCTTTTTTTGATCCTCATCACAAGCCTGAAATAATTCAAAAACAAAAATGGCAACAACCGCCTCGGCCAAAGGGGCCGTTTTATATAATCCATTTGCGAATGTATAGGCGTAAACCACAACAAGAAACAACAGCCAAAACAAAACAAACGAATCAAAGCGAAATGCTTTTCTTTTCAAAACAAAAATGGTGATGAGAACAACCATCAATGCAAAAACCGCATTATATATATAATTGAACGGAATTCGAGGAGTCCCAACGAACAGGGAAATATAGATAAAAAACAAAAGCAAAGTGACCAAAAATAAGAAATCTTTCTTCTTCACAAATTTGAAAATTAGCAAATAATCATTAATAAAAAATGATTTTGTGCTTTTAAAAATACGATTCATATTTTAATTTTGGCCTCCTCAACAAGATGATGCGAAATCTTCGGAAGAACAAGCCAAAGGGATAGCAAAACAAAGAGAGATCCTTCAAACCCAAAAAAGGCATTCAGAAACAAAAACCGCAAAATGGTTTGGTGAAAGAGAATGGACAAAAGTATTGAAATTGCTAAAAAGCAAAAAAAGTTGAACGCGGAGAAGGAGAAAAAAGTTTTGTTACAAACAAGCCATCCTTTTTTTGCAAAAATAACTTGAACCCAAAATTCAATCGGAAGAAGGACGAGAAAAATTACAGCAATAATTGCCCGCCAGGATTCTATATTTTTCAAATAGCTATATGACCAATTTTCCATGAAAATCTTGATTGTATTTTCATATGAACAAGAAATGCGCACGCCGTCGGAAGACAAAAAGAAAAAGGATGGGTAAAACTCGGAGCGGCCAAATAGATAAAACTTCCGCAGCAATTGGCGGAAAGTAATTGCATCAGATCCCACCCCAGACACCAGCGAACATCGCGAAGAAAAAAGGCCGGAAACATTAGTAATTATTGGATCTAAAAGCATTCCACTAATCTCGTTTTCAAGGAGTGTGTCTTTAAGATAAATATTGTTAATGGAGAGATGATAAATACGACCCCCAAAAACTAACGAATATGATTTTCCGAGAAAGTCTGAATAACCACGAAACTCCCCAGAAGTATCTCCAGCAATAATCTTATCTGCGAGACGCTGAGAAATAAAAGAAGAACCATCCTTCCCAGCAAACGGGTACGAAGAAAAACTAACGCCAGTTCTAGAACTATCGAAAGGGGCTAAAGCGGCCCCAGAAAACCTAGTCTCACCAACGCTCTCATCGTAATAGGAAAAAAAATCAGCAATTGAAGAGGAAAATGAGATATCTCCAATTTGACCTTCAAATTTCGCTGGAACATCATTCGAGATTGGCACAATGAAGGAGAAAGTTCGTCCGAGAAAGGAAGAATTTATCGAGGATCCTAAATCCGATAAAGAAGAATAAATAGTTTTATCGGACCCGAGAAAATCGGGCGTTTGAAGGCCGGCACAAAGATAACCGTTATCGGAAATGTCATCTTGCATTTGCATTGAACACGCCCAGCCTTGCACATATAAATTCCCATAGAAACCTAAGCAAGAAAAAATAAGCATTAAAAGATGGAAAAAAAACAAAAAAAGATACTTGGAATTTTTCAAAACATTGCCAAGTTCGAAAAAACAGCCTTTGGAAAAAAAGAAGACGCTATGAAAAGACGTCCTTACGTCCTTACCTGTTTGTTTAATGTTTTGAATCAGGGATTCCATTCGAAAATCTTGCATTACAAGTCTAAAGCCTCCCGTTAAACAAAGACGTATACAAATCGATTGTTTTCTCTATAGAAAAATTTTTCGAGGAATCAAGGGCTTGTTTTGACATCCTGGAAAATTGTTCATCGTTTGAAAGCATGGCGTTCATAAGAAAGGCCGCTTTTTCTATGTCACCCGTCCGGAAAAGGAAACCATTATATCCGTCTTTTACGAAATCAGGGACGCCGTTAACCTCTGTTGCGACAACTGGAATTCCCCAAGACAAAGCTTCGAGAATTGCGATTGGGGCCCCTTCTCGAGAAGAAAACAAACAAAATATTTTCGAATTAGAATAAAGAGTGGACACTGCCGTGGTTTGATCAAAAACAAAAACTGATTCCGTTAAACCTTGTCTTTTGATTTCTAACAAAATGTTCCCCTTTTCAGGACCATAACCGCAAATGCACAACGTAGCCGACGGAATTTTTTGGTGAACGAGAGCAAAGGCTTTGACTAAATCGGTAAAACGTTTAATTGCCGTGAAACGTCCAACACACAAAAAAGAATATTGCCTAGAACGCGGCAGAAGATTTTGATTGGGTAGTACGATTCCGTTTTGAATGGGGACAACCCTAACGTGATAAAGTTTCTGTCCTTCAATAGCAACGTAATTGGAACACCCGACAAGGTGGATTTTGCCCCGATGAATATTTGGAGAAAGAACGAAACGATAAGGCCACGGCAAATCGGCAGAGGGTTTGTTGTGAATGGTGTGAAAAACAGACATCGTTTTGTAGTTTAGAAAAAAATTCAAATAAAATATACAAGTCAAATGGCTACTAACGATATCCGGTTTAATTGATTGCAACGTTTTTTTTAGACGCTTCATAAAAGGAATGTCAACAGTTTTTCGCTTATGCAAAACGATGAAATGGTTCCCCAAAACTTTCGGTAAATCGGAATATTGGTCAGCAATTTTGTTAAAAAAAACAATTAAATAGACATCAAAAGATTGGGGGGTAATGCCAAGAACCAAATCATGTACCAGTCTGGAGGATCCACCAATTTCGAGGGATTGAATAACGAAACACAATTTCTTCTTCATGATAGCAATTTTAACCTATTCCCTTTTAACAGAAAACAGAAAGCGACAAAAATGCTGTATATACCAGCAAATCGTTAGTTCGTAAGTAAATCGCAACAATCATCCTTTCGGCGTTGCTTTTGACCTACAAGGTTCTTTTTCTTTAGAATATGTTCTGCCCTGGCCCAAAGAAAAGGAGAAGAAATTTATGGGACA
>Ga0160425_1002833_pt1 | contig 13458 bp, 11 predicted proteins | sample BioMet8_FD_108193 | JGI IMG/M metagenome (GOLD analysis project Ga0160425, IMG submission 108193) | Microbial communities from bioreactor (seeded with sewage sludge) at Lawrence Berkeley National Lab, California, USA - Biofuel... | ecosystem: Engineered > Bioreactor > Anaerobic > Unclassified ...
ATGCTGTGAGAAGACAGCAAAGATAAAAAATTCTTCAGTAAATTTTTGGCTAAAGAATTAGGCTGTAAAACCGAAGAGATTCTTTCTTTTGAATTATCTGCTTATCCTGTAGAAACAGGCTGTTTCTTTGGACTGAAAGATGAATTTTTATCTGCCGGCAGATTGGATAATATGACTTCTGTAAAAGCTTGCTTAGATGGAATTATTGCTTCTAAGGCCACTAAAGGTATTCAAATTGCTGCTCTGTTTGATAATGAAGAAGTAGGCAGCAGGACTAAACAAGGTGCAGATTCTGCAGCTCTTATGCAAATATTGGAACGAATTTATGCTATTAACGGTCATACTGAAGAAGAACTTTTAACAGATATGGCTGCTGGTTTCATGTTATCTGTAGACGTAGGACATGCTTTGCACCCCAATTATAAGGATAAATGCGATCCTACCAATAAACCGGTTCTTAATGGGGGATTTTTGATTAAGCAGGCTGCCAGCCAGGCTTATGCCGGTGATGCAGACGCCGTAGCCGTTGTTGTGGGATTATGCAAAGAAAATAAGATTCCTTATCAGATGTTTGTCAATAATGGGGATATTAAAGGTGGTTCTACCCTGGGCTCCATGGAATCTGCCAGATTGTCAATGCGTACCATGGATGTAGGTGTGCCGCTGTTAGCAATGCACTCCAGCCGTGAAACTATGGGGGCAAAAGACGAAGAAGCATTACAGGGTTTACTTTGTGCTTTCTTTGCGTAATAATATATAATTGAACAGGTCGGGCAACATACTCCCACTACTTAGCATTTATTGCTTGAAGTGGGAGTATTATTAAAATGGTTTGGGAAACAGGTAATAACGAAAGAGTGATAGGCAATGCAAAAAATTAGTTCTATTATTTTATCTTTAATTTTAGTAGGAACTATAACCGGTCCGGTTTTAGGAGCAGGGAAAATCACCGGTAGTATTATGTTGAATATGCCTCCAAAGCATGATGTTTCTCAGCAGAGTACTACAAAACAACAGGCTCAAAAACCTATTGTGCCGGAGAAAATTCGAGTTTATGCTACAGCTAAACAATCAGGTGAATATGAGCCGAAGAAATTAACCAAAGAGCAGTTTTGGGATGAGTATAAAGATGCCAGAATGATATCCTTTGCCGTGGGTGCGTGTGCAGGAACATACGTCCCTGGGGGAACTGCTACAGAGTATAATTATATGCGTGAATATGGTTGGCACATTCACCCCTATAAAACAGTGACAGATGGGGTAGAAACTAATTTTATGATTGCTGTTAATCCCAGATTCATACAGGGGAAACACTATGGTGTTCTGGCTTTTCGGGGCAGCTCTTCTATGGGAGACTGGAAACAGGATTTTGATTTCAAACTGGTTCCCTATGGCGGCACTACTGTGGAAGAATTCAAAAAAATAGCCCTGTCTCAACCTGAGAACAGCACCAAACTACCCAAGGTACACAGAGGATTTCATGAGTTTACCATGGGTGCATTTAATCTTCATGCAGATATTGATGGTGATGGTATAGAAGATGATATTTTTACCAAATTAAAAACTGATCCTAATTTTGTCTTGCTTATTACAGGACATAGTCTGGGAGGTGCTGCAGCAACTCTTTTAGGAGAACGCTTGGTTTCCATGGGTATCGCTAAAGACCAGGTGCCGGTAGTAACTTTTGGTGCCCCGGCTGTTGGTAATGATATATTTGCTAATGACTTCGGCAACAAAATTGACCTAGTCAGAGTTAGAACAAAGCATGATGTAGTGCCAAATATTTTGGCATTGACAGGAAAGTATAAACAGTTTGGCAAAGAATATATCTTTGATCTTTCCAGAAAAGATTCCGATAAGAGTCATCCTTTAGGAAATTATTTTGACTTTGCCTTTAAACATTACTATGATGTAGCCGCAGATGGAGTAGCCAGCGGTTTTATGTACCCTCCGGCCGAAGGGCAAATGACTGGTACAGAACCGATAGTGGCGGTTATGTTGGATGGAATCTTTGAAAAGAACGAACCGCCTGCCATAGTTTCTGATTTAAAACTTTTCGCTGCTGACGAATATAGAGCAGTTTTACCAAGATATGTATTTTTACCGGAAGAAAAATTTCCTATAGAATACACTATGCCTGAGGTTCTGGCTGCAGCCAAAAAAGCAGGTGCTGACTACTTGATTATTCTTAAAATCGGACGCAGGACAATTGCGCAAAAAGGCAGCTATTATACAAATTTAGAGCAATTTCTTTTCAATGCTAATAACAGCTCCCTTTTAGCCATGAATAATGCCGGATCAAAAATAACTTATGATGCAGGCTATATTCAGACGGCTATTAAAGATTTGGAAAAATGTATGATAGAAGTGAAGGGCAAATTGCCCTTTGTTTATAAAACGCGTAAAGATGTCCAAGGCAACTTAAAGTGAGATAGGAGGATAACATGAAACTAATTGATTTAAAAGTAAAGGAATTTGTAGATGTACTAGCCAGCGATGCGCCTGCACCGGGCGGCGGCAGCGTAGCAGCACTGGTGGGTTCTTTGGGTGCAGCTCTCTGTGCTATGGTTATGAATCTTACCAAGGGAGACAAATTTGCTGATGTGCAAAGTGAAGTAGAAGCTTACAAAAAAGAAGCAGCTGAGTTACAACGCTTTTTCGTAACAGCTATTGATGCTGATACGGAAGCTTTCACGAAAATCATGGCAGCATTCAAAATGCCTAAAGCTACAGATGAAGAAAAGAAAATCAGATCGGGAGCTATTCAAGAGGCTACTAAGGGTGCAACTATGTTACCTTTAACAGTGGCAGAACATTGTCTGCCGGTTATGAAATTGGCCCAAAAAGTTCTGACTGTGGGAAACCCCAATGCAGCCAGCGATGCCAAAGTAGCTATAGTGTGCGCTCATGCGGCATTTTATTCGGCTGTTTACAACGTGGAAATTAACGTTGGCTCTATTAAAGATGGAGCCTTTGCAGCAGAAGTAACTGATAAAGTTGCTATCATGAAAGCGGACTTGGCAGCTTTGCAATTAAAATTCTAGAGCCAAATGTTGTTGAAGTTTTTATGCTTCTCTATGCAAAGATGTAAAAATATGATAAACTGATAGTAAGGAAAGTAAGGAATACATTGCGAAGGAGGCACAGGTTATGGAATTGGCAAAAGTTACTACCAAAGGACAAATTACTATACCAAGAGAAATCCGGGAAAAATTAGGCATTAAAGCGGGAGATAAATTGCTTTTTGTAGAAGAAGCGGGAAAAATAATCATAATAAATTCTTCTATGGCAACATTGAAAGAGGCACAAAGGGATTTTGCGGGCTCTGCCAAACAAGCAGGCCTTAGTTCTGCAGATGACGTGACCGTTCTGGTGAAAAAAATTCGCAAAGAAAGAGCGGTAAAATAGCATGAGAATAATGATGGATACCAACGTATTAATATCTCTACTTTTATTTCCTAACCAACAAATGAACAAGATGATGGAGCACATATTCAATAAACATAAATTGGTATTATCATCGTTTGTTCTAGAAGAGTTTAAAGCAGTAATGGAAAGAAAATTTCCGAATAAAACGAAAAGCGTAGATAGATTGTTATCTAGGCTGAGTTATGAACTTGTATATACGCCTGAAGAAATAAATACATCGCTATTTCAAATTAGAGATGTTTGTGATTATCCAGTGCTATATACGGCTGTTATTGATGATGTGGATATCTTTGTTACTGGGGATAAGGATTTTTGTGATGTAGACATAGATAGACCGGAAATATTAACACCGGCAGATTTCATAAAAAAGTATGTTAAATAAAAAATGAGACTCCTGCACCAAAATAGGCATTCTCGATAATTCGAGAATGCCTATTTGATTACTTGTTACTTTTTCTTCTAATAAAGTTCCACGGTCGCTCGTGAGCGAATCGGCAAGCTGCTTATGGAGCGGACAACGGGAATCGGACCCGCATCTAAAGCTTGGGAAGCTTTCGTTCTACCACTGAACTATGTCCGCATAAAAATTGACACTAAGAATAATATCATAATATTGCAGCTTTGGCAATAAATTAATTAACCAAAAGACGCCTTTGCAAAAATGATTGTTTTGGCGGATTGCTTTTTTCTTTGCTGAGCATTAAACTAGAGAAGATATTATTACAAAGGACGGTAAGATTTATGAAGCTTTTAGGACTGCAAAAACTGACTTTGTTGGATTTCCCAGGAAGAATGGCTTGTACTGTGTTTACGGGAGGCTGTAATTTTCGCTGCCCATTCTGCCATAATGCTTCGCTGGTAGTTAATCCTAATGAACAGGATGTGTTGCCGGTAGAGGAGTTTTTCTCCTTCCTAGAGGGACGTAAGGGCCTCCTGGATGGTGTTTGTGTCTCCGGTGGTGAACCGTTGATTCAGCCTGATATAGAAGAATTTATCAGCAGAATTAAAAAAATGGGCTTTTTAGTAAAGCTGGATACTAATGGCAGTTACCCTGAGACACTAAAGTCTCTTGTGGACCAAAAATTGGTAGACTATGTAGCTATGGATATAAAAAACTCCAAAGAAAATTACTTTAAGACCAGTGGAACGGATAAAATCGACTTAGCAAGAATGGAACAAAGCGCTGCTTTGCTTATGGAAGGTACAGTTCCCTATGAATTTCGCACTACAGTAGTCAAAGAACTCCACAGTGAAGAAGATTTTGTAAAAATCGGTCAATGGCTGAGTCCTGATTCTCCATATTTTCTTCAAGGATTTGTAGATTCAGGTGACATAATAGGGTCAGGTTTTTCCGGATATAAAAAGGCTGAAATGGAGAAATTTGCTAAAATTCTTAGAAAAACCTTGAAAAAAGTGGAAATTCGGGGCATGTAATTTGTTATGTAAAAACACAATATGTTGTGCTCACAAATAAAAGCAAATCCAAGATGTTGTATTTTTCTCTTGACAAGGAATATATATACGATTATAATAAATAATGCAACCGATAATCACTATTAATTAACTCAAAGGGGCGAGAATAAATGTATAAAGTAACGAAGCGAGATGGTAAAGTAGTAGATTTTAATATATCTAAAATCAGTACCGCCATCCGCAAAGCATTTGACTCAGTAGAAAGAAAATACAACGATGACATCATTGATCTATTGGCTTTAAGGGTAACTGCCAATTTTGAAAAAAAGATTAAAAATGATGTAGTCGCTGTTGAAGATATTCAGGATAGTGTAGAAGATGTTTTGATTTCTGCTGATTATGCTGATGTAGCTAAGAGTTATATCTTATATAGAAAGCAAAGAGAAAAGGTCCGCAATATGCAGTCCACTTTGCTTGACTACAAGAAAGTTGTAGACAGCTACGTAAACGTTACTGACTGGCGTGTTAAGGAAAATTCCACTGTTACTTATTCTGTAGGTGGTATGATTCTTTCTAATTCCGGCGCTATCACTGCTAACTACTGGCTTAGCGAGATTTATGATCCTGAAGTAGCAGCCGCACACAAGAATGCTGATATACATCTTCATGATTTGTCCATGCTCACAGGTTATTGCGCAGGCTGGTCTCTGAAGCAATTAATTCAAGAAGGTTTGGGCGGTGTAGCCGGCAAGATTACTTCTGCTCCTGCTAAACACTTGGTTTCTTTGTGCAACCAAATGGTAAACTTCTTGGGTATTATGCAGAATGAATGGGCCGGGGCTCAGGCATTTTCTTCCTTTGATACTTATTTGGCACCTTTTGTTAAAGTAGATAATTTATCCTACAGAGAAGTTAAGAAATGCATCGAAACCTTTATTTTCGGTGTGAATACTCCTTCTCGCTGGGGTACCCAAGCTCCTTTCTCCAATATTACCTTAGATTGGACCGTTCCTAACGATTTAGCAGAAATGAACTGCATCGTAGGCGGCAAAGAAATGAACTTTAAATATAAAGACTGCAAGAAAGAAATGGATATGGTTAACAAAGCCTTTATTGAAACTATGATTGAAGGCGATGCTAATGGTCGTGGTTTCCAATATCCTATTCCTACTTATTCTATTACTAAAGATTTTGACTGGTCTGAAACTGAGAACAATAAGCTGCTTTTCGAAATGACTTCTAAATATGGCACTCCTTATTTCTCCAATTATATCAATAGTGATATGGAGCCTAGCGACGTGCGTAGTATGTGCTGCCGTCTGCGTCTAGATCTGAGAGAATTAAGAAAGAAATCAGGCGGTTTCTTTGGCAGTGGCGAAAGCACCGGCAGTGTAGGCGTTGTTACTATTAATATGCCTCGTATCGGTTATTTGGCAGCTAACGAAGCAGATTTTTATAAACGTCTGGATAAGATGATGGATATTTCCGCTCGTTCTTTGAAAACAAAGAGAACAGTTATTTCCCGTCTGTTAAAAGAAGGTTTTTATCCTTATACCAAGAGATATCTTGCTAACTTTGATAATCACTTTTCCACGATTGGTTTGGTTGGCATGAACGAAGCTTGCTTAAATGCTAAATGGATTAAAGAAGATTTGACTCATGAAAAGGCTCAGCAGTTCACTAAAGAAGTATTGAACCACATGAGAGAAAGATTATCAGACTATCAGGAAGAATACGGCGACCTGTACAATCTGGAAGCTACTCCTGCTGAATCTACCGCATATCGCCTGGCTAAGCATGATGTAGAAAAATATCCTAATATCATTACTGCCAGCGAACACGGCAAGACTCCTTATTATACAAATAGCTCTCATTTACCTGTTGGAGCTACTGATGACATTTTCTCTGCTTTGGACATTCAAGATGGTTTACAAACATTGTATACTTCAGGAACAGTATTCCATGCTTTCCTAGGAGAAAAGCTACCTAGCTGGAAAGCGGCAGCAGAATTAGTAAAAAAGATTGCTTCTAATTACAAACTTCCTTATTACACTTTGTCTCCTACTTATTCTGTTTGCAAGAACCATGGCTATATTGCCGGAGAAGTTTACAAATGTCCTGATTGCGGCGAAGAAACTGAAGTTTACAGCCGTATTACCGGTTACTATCGTCCTGTGAAGAACTGGAATGATGGTAAGGCAGAAGAATTCAAAGAACGTAAGTTATATGATGTTCCTAATTCCAAACTGACTCACTCCGGACCTCAGGATGAAGAAGGTAAAGCCAAAGTTGTGAGAGAAGGAGCTCAAGAAGATCAAATTCTGCTTTTCACTACTAAGACTTGTCCCAACTGTAAGATGGCTAAGAGTTTCCTGGATGATGCCAATGTGAAATATAAGGTCATCAATGCAGATGAAAATGTAGGACTGGTAAGACAATTTAAAGTTATGAGTGCTCCTACGTTGATTACCGTGGAACACGGAGATATAGAAAGATATGTTAATGCTTCCAATATTCGAAAGTATGCGGAAAGCAAATAATTGAATTTAATAAAGGCGTTGGCTATAGCCAACGCCTTTATGTTTTAACTGAAGAGTCAAGCTGCCGGCCAGTAAGACTTTTGGCTCCGTACAGTTGTATCCGGGAAAAGAAATTTTTTTGCGGCTATTCAGTGTGAGTAAATTTGTTGCTTATGTGTTATAATATAATATCAATATGAAGAAAGGAGATATCAACAAAATATGGATAAGAAAAATGCTAGAAAACCTCTGATCTATTACTATATCGGAGCTTTGCTATTAATAATGTTTATCAATACAATCATTTCACCTCTATTTTTTCAAACAAAAGTTAATGAGGTGTCTTACACTAATTTTTTGCAAATGGTAGATGCAGGAAAAGGCTCCAAGGTAGAAATTACTAAAGACAGAATAGCTCTTTTATGCAAGGATAATGATAAAGACGTGATTTATGTAACAGGACGGGTGGAGGATCCCGAACTGGTCAACCGGCTTATGAAAGCCAAGGTGGAATTTTCTCAGGTTGTTCCTAAAGAAGAATCACCTTTGTCTAAAATATTTAACAACTGGATTTTACCATTTATTATTTTCTTCTTTATAGGGCAACTGATTATGCGTTTCCTGCTGCCTAAAATGGGTGGCGGCGGCAATAATTTCATGAGTTTTGGTAAGAGTAATGCTAAAATTTATGTAGAAGCTCAAAGCGGTAAAACTTTTGCCGATGTTGCCGGTCAAGACGAGGCAAAGGATGCTTTGCGTGAACTGGTAGATTTCTTACATGACCCATCAAGATATACGGCAATCGGCGCAACTATGCCTAAAGGCGCTCTTTTGGTAGGACCTCCCGGTACAGGTAAAACTTTGTTGGCAAAGGCAGTGGCAGGAGAGGCAAAAGTGCCGTTTTTCTCCATTTCCGGTTCTGAATTTATAGAAATGTTCGTGGGTATGGGCGCTGCACGTGTGCGGGACTTGTTTAAACAGGCTCAGGAAAAAGCACCCTGTATAGTTTTTATTGATGAAATTGATGCCATCGGCAAAAAGCGTGATAATGGTCAGTTCGGTAGCAATGACGAGAGAGAGCAGACTTTGAATCAGCTTTTGGCTGAGATGGATGGGTTTGATGGCAGCAAAGGTGTAATTATTTTGGCAGCAACCAACCGGCCGGAAGTCCTGGATAAAGCCCTGCTGAGACCGGGCCGTTTTGATAGGCGTATTCCGGTGGAATTACCTGACCTGAAAGGCCGTGAAGCAATTCTTAAGGTTCATTCTCATGATGTGGTTATGGAGCCAAGTATTGATTTTAAGAGTATCGCTTTAGCGACTAGCGGAGCTTCAGGTGCGGATTTGGCCAATATTGTGAACGAAGCAGCTTTGAGAGCTGTCCGTATGGGTAGAAGCAATGTGGCTCAGGAAGATTTGGAAGAGTCTGTGGAAGTGGTAATTGCCGGTGCTCAGAGAAAGGGCGCTGTAATTCCTGAAAAAGAAAAGAAGATTATTGCTTATCACGAAATCGGTCATGCTTTGGTAGCAGCGGAACAGAAAAACTCTGCGCCGGTACATAAAATTACCATTATTCCCCGTACCTCGGGAGCCTTGGGCTATACTATGCAAGTCGCTCAGGAAGAAACCCTACTCATGAGTAAAGATGAAATGTTTAACAAGATTGTAACTCTGACGGGGGGACGCAGTGCCGAAGAAGTTATTTTTAATACTGTAACCAGTGGTGCTTCCAATGATATTGAACAGGCAACAAAGCTGGCCAGAGCCATGGTTACTCGCTATGGTATGAGCAATCAGTTTGATATGGTAGCTTTGGAAACTGTAAATAACGCTTATTTGAGCGGGGACACCTCCCTGGCATGTTCACCTGAAACGGCGGCTAAAATTGATGATGAAGTATTTGCCACTATTAAACAGGCTCACAACATGGCTAAAGAAATTATTACCAAGCATCGGGACAAAATGGATGAACTGGCCAAGTATCTTTTGGCTAAAGAAACTATTACCGGTGAAGAATTCATGCATATCCTAAAGGGTGAAGATCCCAATGCACCGAAACCGGTGGAAGCAAACCAGGAAGAAGCAACAACTGTGGCTGCTGTGGAGCCACAACCGGGTACTGAGCAATAGATATAAATAATCTGCAAAAAAGGGGCCGTAACATAATGACTTTGTGTCATTGGGTTACGGCCCCTTTTACTGTTATAGCGGGTCATCTAGAAGTTTGTTATTTTTGTTAATCGTTTTCGTGGACTAAATCCTCTAAGAAAGAATTAATGTCTAGTTTTTTGTTGTTTAAAATTGCATCAATTCTAAAAGTAAGATAAGGATTTTGGCAAAGTTCCTTGCCTTTAATAAGGCTCAAACGTAAAGTGGGAGTAATATTTTTGGCAGGCCATTTCTCCAGAGCATTAATGGCAGCAGCTCGGGTGACATCGAATATAGAGGTTAAACCTGCTGCAATAAATTCCCTGCCTACACCTGGTTTATTGCTGAGCGCACCAAGAATGGGACTCAGACAACGGGCATCTTTCATATAACTGGCAAGATTCTTTTTTGCCAGACTTAAGGCAGTATTAAAGATACGCTTGTCTTTAGCCTGCAAAAGAACACTGTAGAGCTCTGTGCGCTGAGGGTCTTCTTTGAGCAGAGCCAGCAATTCCTTATTAATATCCAATCCAATATCTAAGGCAAATTCTATGACCATATAATTAATGCGGCCTTTTCTATCTATAAGGTTTTCTATGATATCCAGACGCCAATCTTTACTAAAGAGAAGTTGTTCAGCTTCGCTTAGAAGCAGATGGCACTGATTGGCACCAAGGATTTCCCATTTTTGATTTTCGGCAATAACATTTAATAATTCTGTCAATCGATAGAGCCAGTAGGCAAGCTCCAGCCGATTGCAATGCTTTTTAGCAGATTTAAGTATTTTGCCTAGCAAATCAGCCAAGTCTATAACAGGCAAAACATCATTTTCTTCTTCTTCATTTTCCCCATTTGTGTCAAAAAGCAAAATAACATAATAGGTAATGGTGCGCAGCATCCCGATCACAAGCTCTTTACTAAGAATCGGACGCTCTGCAGCTTCAGTCAAATGACCATCTTTAATAATATTTAAAGCAATTGTCGGAAAGAGTACAGAAATATCACTGCCATAGGCTAACAGCCAGTCACGTTTTTCTTGAGTATCAAAATTATAGGATTCCATGGCATAAATCTTGCCCCAGCCATTGGTATGAGTCATAATGTTCCAGAAATCTTCCTGGCTAAGTTCGTGATTGAGCTCACAGGCATAAATAACATGGACAGTGAACTCTTCACACCGGGACAGAAGCAATAAATCTTCGTGCAGTTTTTTAGCTTGTACGGGATTGTCTAAATTCAAAAGACTTAAGCCGCAAACTAAAATAGCAAATTTTACTGCTTCCCGTTCCGGTGCGTGATAAAGAAACTCTATAGCTAAATTTTGCAGAGCCGGAGAAATTTTGTCCTGAGCAAGCTTATTCAAAAGAGTTTCATGGTATAAAATACAGTCGGAGGCACAGACTTCATAATACAAAGAAAAAGCATTGGCCTCAGTTGGGTCGTTACTGTAATTTTGTGTCAGGTCAAAAATTTTCTTAGTTAAGGGTTCTTTTTCTTCATTGGTAAATACCGAAGCAAATCCGTCTTCAGAGCCAAGCTCCATACCAATCTGGGAGCCGGGTGTGTCGGCAGAACGGTCCGGTAAAGTGTCCGAAGCAAAATAACCTTCTTCATCAATATTATTTTTTACATAAGTGAAAAGGCTTTCCCCTGTTAACCAGGGAGCCTTTTCTTTTTTTGCTTGAGTCATATAATACGGTCCTTTTTATACTAGTGTTTAATTCTTGGAAATTGTTTTGGCAAAATCTCTGCAAATACGGCCTAACATGCCGGAAGTATCTGTTTCATCGTTGCGTTCTCTGCTGTCCCGAACTGAGCAAATGTCTTTGCCTGTAACGCTGTCAGTAACACGGAAATTTAAAATTGCTACGGCATGGGGTACATCTTTGGCAGGATGGTGCACAACTTCTTCCGTGGGAACAGTTACTACTACGTCTTTACCGTTTTCATCTTTGCCAACGGTTTTTTTATCAACAGTTCTGGTTTCGTCATAGGCATCTTCGTGGACAGTAAATACTCCCAGCCCTTCTACGCTGACAGCAATGTTAACTGAGTGTTTAGCAAGAGAGCCAAGGGTGGCGCCTCCAACCTTTATGTTTCTGCCGGACAAAGCATTTTTTAAAGCGGTGTTTACTTTGCCTGCCAGGTCAAAATCAGCTTTGTAGGTGGCTTCACTATAGGGCTGAGCTTTAATGGTGGTTATTGTGGCACTTTTGATACGGGAAAAATCATAGCTCTTATCTTTCTGCTGAGATTTTTCCGCAGAAGAAAAACCGGGGATAGCAAGCAACATAACGAAAGTAACCAGACTGGTTAATAATTTTTTCATAGTAAAACCTCCTTGAATTGATGTTCATATATATCTTTTAATTATAACATATTGTAGAAAGGTCCTCAATTCCGAAAGACTTTTTGCAGAGCTTTAATACTTTTATCAATGTCTTTTTCGGCTATACCGGCAAAAGACAACAGAAATTCGGGATATTCAGTTTTGCCACCCAGTACGGGAATGATTTTTATGCCGCTTTGCAAAGCCTTGGAAGCAAGTACATCAGCTCCATAGCGGCTTTTAATCGCTATGTGCAAATGTAATCCACTGGTGAAATTTAAAATCGTAACCTGAGAGCGAAAATATTTTTTTAAAGCTTTTCGTAACAAAGCATTTTTCTTTTTATATAAAGACCGGAGTTTTTTTACATGTTTAGCAAGACAGCCATCTTCAATATATTTGGCCAAAGCTAATTGTTCAATAGTAGAAGAAGTTTGATTATAATTTTTTTTGACTTTTTCATACATAGGCAGAAGTGGCTGAGGCAGTACAAGATAGCTTATCCGTAAAGAAGGAAGCATGGTACGGGAAAAAGAACCCAGATAAAGTATTTGTTCGCTGTTTCCAAAGCTGTAAAGGGCCGGGGTAGGAGTAGCTAAATAGCGAAATTCACCATTATAATCGTCTTCAATCAAATAATGATTGGGTAGTTGAGAAATGGCAATGAGGTTTTTTTGGGCTTTATCATTAAGATTGCTGCCTTTATAAGGATTAGAAGGACTAATGATAATTAGTCTGGGAACAGCAGTAAGAGAAAAGCTTTCCGGGTTAAAAGAAACTTTGTGCCAACCAAAATTTTTTAAAATTTGTTCAGCCTGTGGGAAACCGGGTTCCTCCAGTCCAACGGATTTTTCACCATGGACTAAAAGGGGCAGAATGATATCTAATAAGCTTTGTAGTCCGGCTCCTACGATAATTTGGTCGGGAGTGCAAACTACTCCTCTGGAATCATAGCTGTATTTAGCTAGAACTTTGCGTAAATAAAATTCTCCCTGAGGATCGCCATAGCCGGCTAAAGTGCTGGGGGTACTGAGAACCCGGCTCAAATAGCGGCGCCATAAACTTGTATCGAAAGTATTGGTATCAATGTAGTTGTTGGAAAAATTATATTTAATAGCAGGGACATCATTGTTGCTGTGAGACACAATGGTTTGCTTGGCAAAATTTTCCGGAAAGGCAACAAGATAGCCTATATGAGGAACACTTTTGATATAACCTAAACTTAATAGTTCCTGATAGGCGGAAAGTACCGTGGTTCGGCTTATATTTAAGTCAGTAGTCAATTCCCTTATAGAGGGTAACTTATCTTCTGCTTTTAGATGTTTCTTAAGAATTTCCTGCTGAAAATACAAAGCCAATTGTTTGTAAAGGGGACCGGCTTTTTCTTTTACACGGAAATTAAAAACTGTGGGCATGAATTTACCTCCTGAGCGGATTTCGCCTCGTATAAAATTATTATAACATAGATGAAAGTCATTGAGGACTTTGGAAGATAAATTGCTTAGTGTAAAATTATAATTGGCAAAAAATAAAGGGAAAAGGATCGAAACCCTCTTCCCTTATCATACAGATAGCCTTATTATTAAAGCGACCAAACCCAATAAGGAGGCTATCGTATGA
>Ga0160425_1002834_pt1 | contig 13455 bp, 25 predicted proteins | sample BioMet8_FD_108193 | JGI IMG/M metagenome (GOLD analysis project Ga0160425, IMG submission 108193) | Microbial communities from bioreactor (seeded with sewage sludge) at Lawrence Berkeley National Lab, California, USA - Biofuel... | ecosystem: Engineered > Bioreactor > Anaerobic > Unclassified ...
CCCGATAGCATCTGGCTTCCATAGCCATAGCCAATTCATCCGCTCGACGGAAGGAACTGATAAACAAAGGTATTAATATTGGCAGCATATTCTTTGCCCTTTGGATAAGATTGCCGGAAGAAAAATCTGCCCCTCTGGCGGACTGAGCTTTCATTATTCTATCGGTTTCTTCTAAAAGAGTAGGAATAAACCGCAGGGCAATAGTCATCATCATGGCCAATTCGTGAGCGGGCACACCGATTTTTTTAAAGGGTGTCAGCAGTGACTCTATGCCGTCCGTTAAAACAATCGGCGAAGTGGTAAAAGTAAGCAAAGATGAAATCAATAGCAGCAAAATAAGCCGCAAAGACATTTTTACGCCTAAAACAATGCCTTCTCTCGTCACAGTGAACATTTTCCACTGCCACAGAGGCTCTCCTTGCCCCGTAAAGATGTGAATTCCTAGTGTGAGTATTATTATGACCCATAAAGGTTTAATCGATTTCAGGAGCATTTTCCAGGGTAATTTGGCCATAAACGCAACTATAAAAACAAAGGCCAGTAAAATACCGTAGGATAAAGCAGATTCTGCTATAAAAACTGCTGCCATGAAAAAGAAAGTAGCTAAAATTTTCGTTCTGGGGTCTAATTTATGGAGGAAGGAATTTCCCGGATAATATTGACCCAAAGTAATATCATTTAGCATCCGGACCACCCCTTTGCTTTAGCAATGGCCTTAACAAGCTGTGCTTCCGTAAGGATTGCACCCTTTAACGGCAGTCCTTGCTGCTGAAGTTCTTCCGCTAACTTAAAACTTTCCGGCACATCGACTGCCAGTTTTTCCAAGGTTTTCTCATCATTGATAAACACATCAGAAGTTTTCCCGTCAATGCATAATTTTCCTCCTGACATCACAAGAAGTCTGTCTGCATAAAGAGCTGCTTCTTCCATACTATGAGTAATCAAAATAACAGCCATTTTTCTTTTTTTGAAAATAGTCATTAACTGAGCAAAAATCATATTACGACTGCGTGGATCCAGACCGGCGCTTGGTTCATCCATAATCAAATAATCAGGCTCCATGGCAACTACACCGGCAATAGCTACACGGCGCATTTGCCCACCGGACAAAGCAAAAGGAGACCTTTGGGCAAAAGTTGCAAAATCAAGATTCACAAATTCCATGGCACTGCGCACTGCTGCATCAACTGTATCAGGATCTTTGCCACTGTTGCGGGGACCAAAAGCAATATCCTCATAAACAGTTTCCGCAAAAAGCTGATGTTCCGGATATTGGAAAACCATACCTACCTGGTGACGAGCTTTTTTAGCATCAGCTCCCTTGCCGTTTACATCTATCCCATCCACATAAACTGCTCCTGTAGTAGGATGTAAAAGACCGTTTAAATGTTCTGCCAGAGTTGATTTTCCGCTGCCAGTATGGCCAATAATAGCTACAAATTCGCCTTTATTAATTGTTACGCTTACCTGGTCTAAAGCTTGACACTCAAAAGGAGTTTTAGCCATGTAAGTATATGAAATGTTTTTTACATCGATGGACATAATGCTTTACATAGCTCCTTATGAGTAATAATATTAGCCGGCAATTTATGCCCGGCCTTGTTTAAATGAAAAGCTACCTCTGCGGCCAGAGGCGCTTCCAGTCCTAGTTTGTTCATTAGCTCCACCTGGCTGAAAACTTCTGCCGGTGTTCCCATCATAACGATTTTGCCCTTTTCCATGGCAACAATACGATCTGCTAAAATTGCTTCTTCCATTTTATGTGTAATATAAACTATTGTTATATGTTTTTCTTTGTTTAACTTCACAACTGTGCTGACAATTTCTTTCCGTCCCTTAGGATCCAGCATAGCCGTAGGTTCGTCAAAAACAATGCATTTAGGTTCTAGTGCCATAACACCAGCTATGGCAATTCTCTGTTTCTGACCTCCTGATAACCTATGAGGGGCCTGCTGAGCATAGGCCGACATATTCACTGCAGCCAAAGCAGCCTCTACTCTTGGTCTTATTTGTTCAGAAGGTACTCCAATATTTTCCAAGCCAAAGGCCACATCTTCTTCAACAATGGCAGCAACAATCTGGTTGTCAGGATTCTGAAACACCATGCCCACCGTTTGTCTTACCTGCCACATGTTTTCTTCTTTGGATGTATCTAATCCATTAACTAAACAAATCCCCTCTGTGGGAGTAAGAAGTGCGTTAAAATGCCTTGCCAGGGTAGACTTGCCACTACCGTTAGTGCCAATTATAGCTACAAATTCTCCTGGGGCTATAGACAAATTAATCCCGTCCAAAGCTTTAACGGAATTATTCTGTCCATCTGTATATGTATGTGTTAAGTTCTGCACTGAAATAATAGAATCCATAATAACCTCTCTGAAAGCTGAGCGACTTTAAGCTATAATCATGTTATTATATAATTATTTAGGTACTCTCGTCAATTAATTTGGTTAACACAAAAACACCTGCACAGATACTACTCTGTACAGGTGCCTTAAGTTTGTTCTTATACCAATTCCAAGATAGCCATCTCAGCAGCATCGCCGCGGCGGGGCATAGTCTTGTAAATACGAGTATAACCGCCATTGCGTTCCTTGTATTTAGGAGCAATTTCATCAAAAAGTTTCTTAGTTACTTCTTCATCTACAAGAAAAGCCAGAACTTGACGACGAGCATGCAAGTCACCTTGTTTTGCCAAAGTAATCAACTTTGCAGCTAGGCCGCTGATTTCCTTCGCTTTCGTCGTAGTAGTTTCGATTCTCTCATTTTTGAAGAAGGCGGTTAAAATACTACGAAACAAAGCTTTACGATTACCGGAATTGCGGTTTAATTTTCTGTATGCCATATTTCGTCCTCCTCCTATTCTTCATCAGATTTACGTAAATGTAAACCTAATTCTTCTATTTTCTTCTTGACTTCGTCCAAAGACTTGCGTCCTAAATTACGGACACAAATGAGTTCATCCTCAGTCTTACTGATAATGTCCTCAACAGTATTGATGTTGGCACGTCTCAGACAATTGTTGGAACGAACCGTTAAATCCAAATCATCGATGGATAATTGCAAAATCTTAGGTTTTCCATCGCCTTCGGTATCTGTATCAGCAGGTTCCCCTTCTTGGATAACAGGAACATCAGTTGTCTTGAATAAAGCAAGATATCTGGTCAGGATATCAGCAGCGCTGGTCACAGCTTCCGCCGGAGCAATACTGCCATCCGTCCAAACCTCTAAAGTAAGTTTATCATAGTTGGTTACATTACCAACACGTGTATCAGTAACACCGAATTTCACTCTGGTGACGGGAGAATAAATAGAATCAACCGGAATAAAACCAATAGGCTGATCATCACCCTTGTTCTTTTCGGAGGATACATACCCGCGGCCTACGTCAACATAAATTTCCATATTAAGTTCGGCACCTTTATCCAAGGTTGCAATATGCAATTCTTTATTAAGGACTTCTGTATCCTGATCGCACATTACATCAGCGCCGGTTACTTCTTTTTCACCGGTAGCTTTAATATAGAAAATCTTAGGTTTAATTTCACTTTCATCTTTAATGGCAGACTTAAAGCACAAAGCCTTAATATTTAAAACAATGTCTGCTACATCTTCTCTTATTCCTTCTATTGTGGAAAACTCGTGGAGTACACCGTCGATTTTAATACCGGTTACCGCCACTCCGGACAATGAAGAAAGAAGGACTCTACGTAAACTATTACCTAAGGTAATACCGTAACCACGTTCCAAAGGTTCCCAAACGAATTTACCATAACGTCCATCAGGAGCGGTTTCATTAGTAACCATTTTGGGTGTTTCAATTTCTTTCATGCGGAAGCCTCCTTCTGCGTATTACCACAATACGCACAATATATGGTGGCAAACAGTATGTTATTATTTAGAATACAACTCAACGATATAGTGTTCTTCAATAGGAACATCAATTTCTTCACGAGTAGGGAATCTGTCTACCTTACCTGATACATTAGCAGCATCAAGTACTAACCAAGCAGGTACTGCCTGTTTAGTCAAAGATTCACTCATACCCTTGAAATATGTCTTAGAACGAGAACTTTCCATAACAGTAATAACATCACCTGCTGAAACCAAAGCAGAAGGAATATCTACCCTCTTGCCGTTAACAGCAATATGTCCGTGTCTAACTACTTGACGAGCTTGACGACGGGTGCTGGCAAGACCAAGACGGTATACAACATTATCAAGTCTTCTTTCCAAAAGAATTAACAAGTTGGCACCGGTAATACCTTCCATTTTTTTAGCCATTTCATAATAGCCATGGAATTGTCTTTCCAAAATACCATAAATAAATTTTGCCTTTTGTTTCTCGGTTAACTGCAGACCATACTCACTCTTTTTTCTTCTTAGTGCTCTAGGTTGACGGAAGGATTCTTTGCTTACGCCTACGAAACCGGGAGTCATACCCAAAGTTCTGCATCTTTTTAAAACCGGGGTTCTATCAATTGCCATCTATCAGTACACCTCCTCCAATTATACTCTTCTACGTTTAGGCGGACGGCAGCCATTATGGGGAATGGGAGTTACATCTTTAATAGAATCAACTTCCAAACCTGCAGCCTGCAAAGCACGAATTGCTGCTTCACGACCTGCTCCGGGTCCCTTAACATATACTTCAATCTTCTTCAAGCCATGTTCCATTGCAGCTTTGGCAGCTTGTTCAGCAGCCATTTGAGCAGCAAACGGAGTGCTCTTGCGGGAACCACGGAAGCCCATGCCACCGGAGGATGCCCAGCTCAAAACGTTACCAGTCATATCGGCAATGGTAACTATAGTATTATTGAAAGTAGAACGAATATGTGCCACACCGGCTTCAATATTCTTGCTTACTTTCCGTTTTGTACGAACAGTTTTCTTAGCAACCACTCGTTAATCCCTCCTTAAATAGCTGATTTTTTCTTGGTTCCAGCTGCTTTCTTAGGTCCCTTGCGGGTACGCGCATTATTCTTCGTATTCTGTCCACGGACAGGAAGTCCTGCACGATGTCTACGACCGCGATAGCAACCGATTTCTACCAATCTTTTAATATTCATGGATTCTTCACGACGAAGATCGCCTTCGATTTTATAACCGTGATCCAATGTCTCACGAATCTTGGCAATTTCGTTTTCGGTTAAATCCTTAACTCTGGTATCAGGATTGATACCGGTTTTCGCTAATATCTCACGTGAAAGCGTAAGACCAATACCGAAAATATATGGTAAAGCATATTCAATACGCTTTTCGTTGGGTAAATCAACGCCACCAATACGTGCCATTAATGAGCACCTCCTTCTTAACCTTGTCTCTGTTTATGTTTCGGGTTTTCGCAAATTACCATTACATGGCCTTTGCGTTTAACAATTTTACATTTTTCACAAAGCCGTTTTACAGACGGTCTAACTTTCATAATAACCCTCCTCTTGCTGGTCCTCTCTATTTGAAACGATAAGTAATTCTGCCACGGTTCAGGTCGTAGGGTGTTAATTCCACTGTAACTCTGTCTCCCGGCAAAATTTTAATAAAGTTCATACGTATTTTACCGGAAATATGAGCTAAAATTTCATGGTCATTTTCCAATTTAACTCTGAACATGGCATTAGGTAAAGACTCTAAGATAGTACCTTCAACTTCAATTGCATCTTGTTTGGACACTGGGACTCCTCCTAACCTTTAACCACCGCAACAACATCAGCAAATACTTTGTCAATTTGTTGTGTGCCATCTACTTCTTTATACACACCGGCTTTTTTATAATACGTAATCAGAGGAGCGGTCTGGCTATGATAAGCTTCCAAACGTTTCTTGACTGTTGCTTCTTTGTCATCATCCCGTTGGAAAAGCTCACCGCCGCACTTATCACAAATTCCTGCCTTTTTGGGAGGATTGAATTTTACATGATAAGTTGCTCCGCAGGACTTGCAGATACGCCGTCCTGTTACCCGGCTGATTAATTCCGAATCAGGAACATCAATATTTACCGCAGCAGTTAGCTTAATGTTTAATCCTTTAAGGATTCCGTCTAAAGCTACTGCCTGCTCCTCAGTTCTGGGAAATCCATCCAAAATAAATCCCTTGGCGCAGTCGGTTTCACTTAAACGTTCCTTCACGATACCAATGGTAACCGCATCGGGAACAAGTCCGCCTGCATCCATATATTTTTTGGCTTCTTTTCCTAAGGCCGTCCCATTCTTTACAGCCGCACGGAACATATCTCCCGTAGAAATGTGAGGGATAGGAAATTCAGCAACTAATTTTTCTGCTTGGGTACCCTTGCCTGCACCAGGAGGTCCCATCATAAGAATGTACATAATATGCCACCTTCCTATTTCATGAAACCTTGATAGTGTCTCATAAGTACCAGGGACTCTACCTGTTTCATAGTATCAAGTGCTACGCCAACCACAATCAAGAGTGCTGTACCACCGAAATAGATACCGGAAATTCCGGTAATCCAAACAATGATATTAGGCATAATAGCTATAAGTGCCAAGAAAATTGCACCGGCTAAAGTTACTCTGCTCATAATCTTGTCCAAATAATCAGTAGTGGGCTTGCCCGGTCTGAGTCCAGGAATAAATCCACCGTATTTTTTAATGTTGTCACTCATATCAGCTATATTCAGGCTAACTGCCGTATAGAAATATGTGAAGAACACAATCATTAAAATATACAAGATTGTTTGTAGTGGTGTGCCCCATTGTAGGTAGCTTGCGACTTTTTGCACCCAGGGCACCTTGATAAACTGTGCTATGGTTACAGGGAACATCAATACTGAAGAAGCGAAAATGATAGGAATAACACCGGCTTGATTGACCTTTAAGGGAATAAAGCTTGTATGTCCTCCATACATTTTTCTTCCAACAATCCGCTTAGCATATTGTACAGGAACCTTACGATATGCAATAGTATTAGCAACAACGAAAGCAATCATGAGAACAGCAAGTACAGCAAAAATAAGAACATTGAAAATGTTAATGGTTCCTGCTTTTAAATACTGACTCATTACATGTAATCCTTCGGGAAGACGGGAAACGATACCGGCAAAGATAATAAGGGAAATACCATTTCCGATACCTTTGGCCGTGATCTGCTCGCCTATCCACATCAGGAAAACAGTGCCTGCTGTTAACGTAATGGCAATCATGGCATAAGAGAAGAAGCTGGGATTATTAATAGCTGTTCTTAAACCATAAGCCATACCTATTGCCTGAATAAGACCCAGGACAACTGAAGCATAGCGGTTAATTTTGTTAATCTTTTGATAACCTTCCCCACCTTCTTTTGACCATTGTTCCAGTTTAGGGATAACAACTGTCAAAAGCTGAGTGATAATGGAAGCGTTAATATACGGTGTAATACTCATGGCAAAGATTGAAAAGCTGCTTAAAGCACCGCCGGAAAACATATCCAGCAGACCAAACAGATTACCGCTGGTAAATAACTTTTCAATCATTGCTGCGTTCACTCCCGGTACAGGGATGTGAGTTCCAGCCCTAAATACGATGAACATAGCCAGCGTAAATATAACTTTTCGCCTGAGTTCTGTAATCTTAAAAATATTGTTAAGGGCCGAGAACAATTAAATCACCTCTACTTTTCCACCGGCAGCAACAATCTTATCTTCTGCTGTCTTAGAGAATCCCATAGCTTTTACGGTAAGTTTCTTTGTTAACTCGCCATTGCCAAGAATACGCACGCCATCGCGTATATTCTTAACCAAGCCACATTCAATAAGAGAAACAGGATCAATCACTGCACCGTCGTCAAAGCAATTTAAATTCCCAACATTTACTTCAGCGTAACGAACGCCGAATTTATTATAGAAACCGCGTTTTGGTAAACGTAAGTATAAAGGCTTTTGACCACCTTCAAAGCCAGGACGCTTAACACCGCCGGAACGGGATTTTTGTCCTTTCTGACCCTTGCCTGATGTTTTGCCCAAACCGGAACCAAGACCACGTCCTACACGAACGTGAGCTTTTTTAGAGCCCGGTGCGGGAGACAATTCATGCAAATGCATTTGCAGCACCTCCTTATTTAAGCTTTTTCTACTTTAATCAGATGTTCAACTTTGTGAAGCATACCACGTAAAGTAGGATTATCTTCTTTTACAACACTAGTACGAATTTTTCCTAACCCTAAGGCTCTAACAGTTAACTGTTGATCTTTAGTATAACCGATTACACTGTGGGTTAGCGTAATTTTTACTTGAGACATCGTGTGCTTCCTCCTTAGCCCAATAATTCTTCAACAGATTTGCCGCGCAATGCAGCAACGCTCTTAGCATCCTTTAGAGAAGTAAGTGCCTGCATAGTAGCGCGTACAACGTTGTTGGGGTTTGAAGATCCTTGAGATTTTGTCAGGATATCACGTACGCCGGCTAATTCCAATACCGCACGAACAGGACCTCCGGCAATAACTCCGGTACCTTCTGCAGCAGGTTTCAAGAAAACTCTGCCTGCACCAAACACACCAATAATTTCATGAGGAATGGATGTTCCCTTCAAAGGAACAGTGATGAGGTTCTTTTTCGCATCATCAACACCCTTGCGGATAGCTTCAGGAACTTCTGCAGCTTTTCCCAGGCCCATGCCTACATGGCCGTTTCCGTCACCTACAACAATCAGAGCAGAGAAGGAGAAACGACGACCGCCTTTTACAACTTTTGCAACGCGGTTGATAAACACGACTTTTTCATTAAAGCCATCATCTTGTTTTTCGAATTTTTTATCGAATTTCGCCACTTTTTTTCTTCCTCCTTCTGATTAGAATTCCAGCCCGGCTTCGCGAGCTGCTGCTGCCAAGGCAGCTACACGACCATGGTATAAATAACCTCCACGATCGAAAACTACTGTTTTAATGCCTTTTTCCAAGGCCTTCTTAGCAATGGCGTCACCAACTGCTTTAGCAGCTGCAACATTTCCGCCATAATTTGCTTTAGCATTTTTTTCTACAGAGCTGGCAGATACCAGTGTTTCGCCTGTAACATCGTTAATAATCTGAGCATAGATATTGCTAAGACTGCGATATACATTCAGACGTGGTTTTTCTGCAGTTCCAATAATATTTCTCCGCATACGTAAGTGTCTTTTTTGACGACTTGCGTTTTTATCTTTCTTGTTAAGCAAGAGTTTCACTCCTTCCTTTAGAAATTATTTCTTGCCCTTAGTAGCAGCTTTGCCGACCTTACGAGCAACATATTCGCCGGTGTATCTAACGCCCTTGCCTTTATAAGGCTCGGGAGGACGAATAGTACGGATCTCAGCAGCTACAGCGCCTACAGTCTCTTTATTAATACCGGAAACCACAATCACGCTAGGAGACGGAACTTCAAAGGTAATCCCTGCAGGTGGATCCATAACAACGGGATGAGAAAAGCCTAAAGTAAAGTTAATGGCTTTGCCCTTCATTGCTGCACGATAACCAACTCCCTGAATCTCCAAAGATTTGGAAAAACCAGTAGTTACGCCTACGATCATGTTATTGATCAAAGTGCGGGACAAACCATGCAAGCTGCGAGATTCTCTTTCATCATTAGGACGAGTAACGGTAATTACTCCGTCTTTTTGTTCAATTTTCAGAATCTTGCTGATTTGGCGACTCAATTCGCCTTTAGGTCCTTTTACGGACACAAAATTATCTTCAACCTTAACCGTAACCCCGGCGGGAACGGTAATAGGATGTTTACCAATTCTTGACACTATAAGCACCTCCTGTCTTTAGAATTTATTACCAAACGTAAGCTACTACTTCTCCACCCAAACCTGCCTTACGGGCAGCTTTGTCAGTCATCATGCCTTTAGAGGTAGAAATAACTGCAATACCTAAGCCCCCAAGGACTCTAGGTAATTGGTCTTTTTGAGAGTAAACTCTTAAGCCCGGTTTAGAAATACGCTTAATGCCGGAAATAACCTTTTCCTTGTTGGCACCGTATTTCAACAGTACGCGAATGACATTTTGGTGCTCACCCGCTACGACTTCAAAATCTTTAATAAATCCTTCACTCTTCAAAATCTCTGCAATGGCAGTTTTGATTTTGGAACAGGGGATTTCAACTTTATCGTGATGAACCGAATTAGCGTTACGAATTCTCGTGAGCATATCGGCAATCGGATCAGTCATAACCATTTATTCAATACCCTCCTTCCTAAAATTGCTGCGCTTACCAGCTAGCTTTGGTTACTCCGGGAATGTCACCTTTATAGGCATATTTCCGGAAACAAATACGGCAAAGACCGAACTTACGCATGTAAGCATGAGGTCTACCACAAATTTTGCAGCGGTTATATTTACGAACCTTGAATTTAGGTTCTTTTTTCCATTTTTCGATCAGGGCTGTTTTAGCCAAGGTATTCCCTCCTTACTAAGCACTAAAAGGCATGCCGAGAAGCGTTAATAGTTCTCTGGCTTCTTCGTCAGTCTTAGCTGTTGTAACAATAATAATATCCATACCACGTACTTTTTCAACTTTATCATATTCGATTTCCGGGAAAATCAATTGTTCCTTCATACCAATGGAATAATTGCCACGTCCATCAAAGCTCTTAGGATTTACACCTCTAAAGTCACGTACGCGAGGTAAAGCAATATTCATGAACTTATCAAGGAATTCATACATGCGCTTGCCACGTAAAGTAACTTTTACACCAATAGGCATTCCTTCACGTAATTTAAAAGCGGCAATGGATTTCTTTGCCTTGGTAACAATTGGCTTTTGGCCGGCGATCATGGTCAAATCAGCGACTGCTGAATCAATGGCCTTGCTGTTAGTAACAGCGTCACCACAACCAATGTTTATAACAACTTTATCCAATTTAGGGATTTCGTTAACATTTTTATATTCAAACTTATCTGCTAAGCCTTTGACGACTTCAGATTTATATTTCTCTTGCAATCTTGTTGCTGCCATCAAGAATCCTCCTTTCCGTCAGATTATTTATCAATAACTTCTCCGCATTTTTTGCAGGCTCTGGCAAAACCACCTGCTACTGCGACTTTCTTTGTACGACAGGGCTTCTTACAAGCCGGGCAAACTAACATGACATTGGAAGAAGCAATAGGAGCTTCTTTGGTAATAATACCGCCTTGAGGATTGCTTTGAGAAGGTTTCGTATGACGCTTTACTTTGTTAACCCCTTCAACGATAACACGGGATTTCTTCGGCAATGCTTCAACAATTTTACCCTTCTTGCCTTTATCTTTACCGGCTAATACAATAACGGTATCGCCTTTCTTTACGTGCAATTTACTTGCAACTGCCATGTTCTAAACACCTCCCTTATTGTGGGTTTTCAGATTCTTATAGCACTTCAGGCGCTAAAGAAATAATTTTCATGTAATCCTTATCTCTTAATTCACGAGCTACTGGCCCGAAAATACGAGTGCCGCGAGGGCTCTTATCATCTTTAATCAAAACTGCAGCATTTTCATCAAAACGGATATATGAACCATCAGGACGACGGGTTCCTTTCACAGAACGAACCACAACTGCTTTAACTACCTCACCCTTTTGGACAACGCCACCGGGTGATGCATCTTTAACAGAACATACAATTACATCACCGATGTTAGCATATTTACGATAGGAACCGCCTAACACACGGATACACATAATTTTCTTTGCCCCGGTGTTGTCGCCAACATTGAGCACTGTCTGTTGTTGTATCATGTTCTTTTCCTCCCTTGCCCTATTTTAACATTGGGCAATCTTTTTATTTTGCATGCTCAGTAATTTCAACTAAACGCCAGCATTTATCCTTGGATAAAGGACGGGTCTGTACGCATTTAACAGTATCCCCAACATGGGCTTCGTTGTTTTCATCATGAGCCTTAAATTTAACAGTGTTTTTCACGCCTTTTTTGTAAAGGGGATGTTGAACTAAACGTTCAATAGCAACTACGATAGTTTTATCCATCTTATCGCTAACCACTTTACCGATACGTGATACACGCATATTTCTTTGTTCTGCCACGAAATTGTTCCTCCTTCGCTTAGCTTGGAAACGAATTAAGCTTTGATCTCACGTTCCCTTTGAATAGTCTTTATGCGGGCAATAGACTTTTTAATCTCTTTTATCTTCATTGGATTTTCACAATTTCCGGTTGCCATTTGAAAACGCAGATTGAAAAGCTCATCTTTCAAACCAGCAAGTTTTGTATCCAATTCAGTTTCAGACATATCTCTGATTTCTGTAGTTTTCATTAAGCTTCACCACCTACTCCATTTTCTCGTGCGGTGACTTCAGCGTCCAATTGAGCTTTGGTGAAGAATTTTGTCTTAATAGGCAACTTATTGCCGGCAAGACGCATAGCTTCTTTAGCAGCTTCCTCGGGAACTCCGTCCATTTCGAACAGTACGCGACCGGGTTTTACAACTGCTACCCAATACTCAGGTGAACCTTTACCGCTACCCATACGGCTACCAGCAGCTTTGGCTGTAACAGGTTTGTCTGGGTAAATTTGAATCCATACATGACCACCACGTTTAATATAACGGGTCATAGCAATACGTGCAGCTTCAATCTGGCGATTGGTAATCCAAGATGGTTCCAATGCTACCAGGCCGAATGTTCCATGAGCTACTCTGTTACCACGCATGGCACGGCCTTTCATACGGCCTCTATGTTGCTTACGATATTTTACTCTCTTTGGTATTAACATTACTTAGTTCCTCCTTGCTCAGCCTCAGGAGCAGCTTGCTTTGCTACCTTGCTTTCCGGGAGTACTTCGCCCTTATAAATCCATACTTTAATACCGATACGACCATAAGTAGTACGAGCTTCTGCTGTACCATAATCAATATCAGCTCTTAAAGTGTGCAAAGGAATACTGCCTTCACGATAACTTTCTTTTCTAGCGATTTCAGCACCGCCCAAACGGCCGCTACATAAAATTTTGATTCCCTTGGCACCCATACGCATTGTACGGCTAACACATTGTTTCATAGCACGACGATATGCAATACGACGTTCCAATTGAGAAGCGATATTTTCTGCTACCAGAGTAGCATTCATATCGGGATTCTTAATCTCAACAATGTTGATATCAATATTGCTGTCAGTGAACTTCTTTAAATCGTTTTTCAACAATTCAATGTTGCTGCCCTGACGGCCAATTACCATACCTGGTTTTGCGGTATAAATGGAAATACGAGTTTTTTGAGTAGCTCTTTCTATTTGTACACGAGCAATTCCGGATAAGAATAATTTTTCTTTAATAAAAGCACGAATCTTAATGTCTTCCAACAAATATTTTTGATAGTCTTTATCGGCAAACCACTTTGCATCCCAATCTGAGATGATGCCGACTCTAAAACCATGTGGATTAACTTTTTGACCCACTGTTGTTTCCCTCCTTTATCCAGAAGATTATTTTTCTGCAACTGCCACCGTTACATGGCTGGAACGTTTCAAAATTTTGAAAGCCTGTCCACGTGAA
>Ga0160425_1002835_pt1 | contig 13448 bp, 13 predicted proteins | sample BioMet8_FD_108193 | JGI IMG/M metagenome (GOLD analysis project Ga0160425, IMG submission 108193) | Microbial communities from bioreactor (seeded with sewage sludge) at Lawrence Berkeley National Lab, California, USA - Biofuel... | ecosystem: Engineered > Bioreactor > Anaerobic > Unclassified ...
AGTATTCGCACCAATCCATACATCGTCTTCAATTATTACGTAATTGTTTTTTACTCAAGTTTCGGGGTTGAATTTCAAATGTAATTTACCAATATTCATGAGGCTTTTCGAAGGTATTTCTCTTCCATTTCTTTTTCCAAAATATCAATTATTGATTTACTCAAGATATTTTCCTCAAGCATTATCCGAATAAAATCTACCGGATTTATTTCAAGTCTGCATAGTATTGATGATACCAACTCAACAAACAACCCAAATAATTTTTCAGCAAGTGTATCTTCGATCATCTCATGCTGTACATCTCTGAATACCCCTCCGATTGTATCGTATGCCTGGAACCGTTTTTTCAGGCTCAACATCATGTAGGTGATCATGATAATTGAAATGTCTGCAATCTGTGCGTCAAAATCGTTTGATTGGCATTTCCCAAGCCGGAGATACCCTTTCGCTTCTTTGAAAAAAACTTCAATGCCCCAACGAATTTGGTAAATTTTAATAGCTTCATTGTATGTTAGCGACAGATTATCAGTCAATAAAGCAGTCCAGGAAGATTGATTTGCATACTGAGAAAAGAAAATGCGTACCAACATTCCTTTGTAGCCAACATCAATGGTATAATAATGGGATTTCAGTTTTCGAGAACGCTTTACGTTCATGGTCCCCTTGCACTTTTCAAGTAGTTTGGCTGCATCGTACGATTTGCCCTTCAGATCATATTTGGCGTTTCCAAATTTGCACATTCCAAGAATAAACATGCAGGGGTTATTAAAAACAAAACGGATCAATTCTTCGCACATGAACCAACTATCAATCAATACGTAATCGGCAGTGATGCCTTTACTGATGGCATTATGTACCATGCTGATAAGCGATGCGACCTTGCTTTTCCTTATTTCAGCAAAACGACCCGCTCCGGAAGAATTGACATCCCGATCTTTTTTATACCTCGCTTTTAGTTCTTCGGGCTTCAATCCAAAAGGTTTCTTTGGGTTTTTCCCGATCTCATTGTGTAACGAAAAATCAATGGGCACAAAGTTCGTGCTATCCCAATACGCCAGAAAAAGACCTTTGAAACCCAGGATTGAACGATGAAAAACATGGTCCCATATCCGGCTGATCCCTTCCAGTGTTTTGCCACGTTTTTCGAGAGCTGTATCATCCGCAATAAAACACTTTATTCCATTGAGGTTAGTGGTCACAGATCGTTGTTTCAAGGTTTCAAAACGAAGAAACATTGCCATTACAAGCGCTCTCCAATTGGTCATAGGAGCGTTTTTAATGCTATAGTACGCGTCTTTACCAGCATCTGTATTATCACCCAGGGCACTTACACAACGGAATATGGTCATCTGGCCAACAGTCATAAGAATTAATTTCAGGAAAGCATCGCCAAATGGGATACCATTCCTTTTGAGGTTTCTGAACAATTTTGAAAGTTCATCGCTTTTAAAATGTTTGAATAATCCAACAATAGAATACTCTTTTTGGTTCTCGTTTTTTAAAAAACCTTGCAGTTCATGAATGCTTTTTGTACTTTTGGTTTGTGGAGTCATCTCTTGGGGCTAATTTGTTTGTAACTAATTCAAATATAACCATATAAAGGGATTTCTCCACGCTTTTTATTGAAATGTTATGATTATTTTATTAACATGGGCTACCGCTTAATTTATTGATTTTTGAACCCCGAAACTTGAGTTTTTTATTGACCATGGTTGTTCTGTTATCAGCTTATTTTTTGCAATTTCATGGTTGGATGCGATTATTGTAATGTGTTGAGATATACTGCAATAATTGCCAATTTTAATTGTACCTCCCCCGGCCCTTATGTTGTTGTATTCACCAATATAGGTATGCGAGCCAATTATTAACTTTGAGTTATTTAAATTGCAATGGGTATCGTTGGTAACAGTTATCGTTACAAAATCATTTATTGTAGTATGCTCCCCTATTTGAATTTGTTGTCCCTTTTCATAGTGTAAACATATTCGTGAACTAATGTATGATTTGGGGAAGTGCCAACGTAACCGATTGATTTTATTGAAACTTAATAAATCGAGTTTATATCGTTTCAATAATTTTAAAATTGTTACAATATTTTTTAACATGGCAAAATGAAAAAAATGGTCAGATTTAATTTAATATGCATCTATATATTGACAAAGTGTATTTTTAGTTAATAGTTAACCATGCGATAGCTTTTTTTATCCCATCATCTAATAATGTAAATTTGTAATTAGGTAAAAAACTTCTAAGTTTTTTTATACTTAATTCAAATGTCATATTATCAAATTCTTTTTCATTAATATAATTCCATTTAAATGAGGGCTCAATTGATTTTATTTTTTCTAAAATTTCATTAATCGAGTGGGTAGTACCACTTCCAATATTTATTATCTCATTGTGAATGCCCTTTTCAATCAATTTTATTAGTACATCAATAAAATCCTCTACGAAAATATAGTCCTTTTTATTAGATCCATTACCCCATATAGGTAGAATCTCTTTTTGGATCGATTTTCTAAGAGCTATATTGATTAAACCTTGTTTTGATGAGTAGTGAAATGGTCCATAAGGATTGGAAAGCCTTAAAATTAAGTAAGACAAATTATACCGTTTACTGAACATCCATATATATTTTTCAATTGCTAATTTTACAATACCATAAGAACTTAATGGAAAAGTATTATCATTTTCCAGATGTTTTATTCCACGAGAATCCCCATATATCGCTCCACCGGAAGATATGAAAACAATATTCTTAACATTATGATATTGCATAGATTCCAATAAACCAATAGTTGCTATTAAATTGGATTCAATATCAAATCGAATATCTGCTGATGTTGCTGGTACCGTAGTATTTAGAAAATGGAATACTATATCTATCTGATTTTCTTCAAATACAATATCAACATCTTGGCGGTTACCAAAATCCCCGCAATATACCTTTGATACACAATTAAATTTTAACCCAAAAGGGTGTGTATATTGTTTGTCGAATACAATAACAGTATAATAGTTTTGTTTGAAACGATCAATATAATTAAGCAAATTGCTGCCAATAAAGCCATAACCACCCAAAACAAGAATTGTTTTCATCTTTATTATTTTTCGTTTAATGTACTATTATAAATATTAATTAAGGCTTGCCCATAAACTTGGTTTGAAAATAAATTATTGAATCTTTTATTTGCTTCTTCGCCAAATAAATAATCACGATTTTTATACAATTCAACGATTTTGTTTGCAAGGTCTATTGCGATTGTATCGATTTTTGGTGAGATTAGAATTCCACTAACACCATTTTCAATCTCTTCCCTTATACCAGCAAAATCAGTAGCAATAATAGTTTTGCCTTTGCTCATTGCGGAGAGCACTACAAGTGGCATATCTTCATTTGCAATTGAAGGTAATACAAATACATCACAAGCATTAATATAATTAATTGATCTACTTTGGTAACCTATAAAAAAAACATTTGAAACTAATTTATGTTTCTCTACAAAGTCTAATAAAAATTGTCTTTCTTCTCCATCTCCAACTAAAATTAAACGAATATTTTCAAATATTTCTGGTTGTTTTTGACTGATTTGATAAAGTGCCTCTAATAGAAATTGTTGGCCTTTTCTTTTTGTTAAAAAGCCAACAGTACATAATATGAAATCTGAGGGATTTATTGACAAGTCATATAATAATTCTACTCTAGATAAGGTCGGTGACTCATCTATTACGGTATTTGGAAGTTGTTTTATTTTAGTAACTTGAAATTTTCTTTCTTTTATCAGTTTGTCGCTAGCTAATTTTGATGCAGTTATAAAACAGCTTATACTTTTATTAATGAAATGATCAATTTGTCGATCAAAAAGGCCAGTTCTTTTTTGAGCTATATTATTTATTTGATAAACTATGTGTTTAATGTGTAATAATTTAGCAGCTAACACCATACTGTTGCATGATTTTGCACCAGGATATCCACCATTGTTAATATGAATTATGTCAGGTAATATTTTCTTTATTGTAATAATATGAGAAATAATATTGTAACAGGAATAAATTCTTGTTATGTCTATTAATATTAAGATTGATTTTAGTATAAGTTTAAAAATTACCGGGAATTTTGTTAAATTAATCTTATAAATTAAAGTTGAATTCGAAATAATCGAAACAGGGAATAGGAGTTCTCCCTTTTCTTGATCGTTAAATTCCTTGTTTATTCCATTTTGATAAATTTTATGATTTCGATAAGCAAAAGTAATATTATAGTTCTCCTGAATTAAAGGATTTTTTATAAGAAAGGACATCAATCTTTCACTACCTCCATAAATATAGCAATCTGAATAAATAAGTAATTTGCGTTTACAATTCATTCTCTTTTATTACGTTTAAATAAAATGTTAATGAATTTAATGGAAAGATATGAGACAATCTTGCTTCATACCTTGATGGATATTTTTCTGCAAATCGAACAAGCATTTTATGAATGGGACTCATCTTGCCTTTCCATTCTCTATCGAATTCAACTTTTTTTACTATAAAACGAGCTTTACTGTATTGATATTTTTGACAGAAAGGATTTGTTGGATCAAAATAAGCAAACCAATATATTCCAAAGAAATTTTTGTGAGTCGGATCAATTGTCGCATAGAAACTTCTGAAATAGGGGACTCCAATAGTAATCGAAGCTCCATTTTTGGATATTCGATAAAACTCTTCGATTACTTTCATCGGTTCATTCAGATGTTCCAAAACTTGATCCATCCATATTTCAGCTACTTCATTGTCGTTAAAAGGATATGGGAATGTATTTAAATCATGTGCGATATCGACACCTGGTAAATCCAAAATATCAACTCCAATATAACCGTCCTTCTTTGAGGAACCACAACCTACATCAATCTTCATATTGTTAAGTGTTTTGATATGTTCTTAATGTTTTTGAAATTTGATTTCTCCAATTTGCGGATAAAAAATATTGAAGAATAAATGAACCTAAGATTATACATCCAGCTGATATTGCTACAATCAACAAATTTATCTTCGATTTTTGGTGGGGTAAATAATCTCGAATTAAAAATGACGAAATAATTACCAATATTATTGGGAATAGAATTGGTTTAAAAATTTCTTTTAAAGAACTTATAAAGTTTATTTGTAAAAATTTTAGCATAATGAAATAATATGCAATAACAGATAATGCAAAGGCTACTAGTTTGAAGATAGCAAATGACTTTAATCCAAATACATTATATGTCAAAGCAATTCCACTCCAATATACTAAAGGTATTAAGGTGTTGATAAGATACATTTCTCTTAGCCTTTCTTTTGCCATCAGCAGCATACTCGCGGGATAGGTTATAAAAGCAAAGAGATTGCATAAAACCAAATATTGTGCAATTTCAACTGATCCTGAATAATCAACCCCAACCCACGAAAGAATAAGCGGGGATGCCATTAAAGCAATTGTTAAGATGGGGATTACCACAATAGGTGCTAAGATAGTAGTTACTTGTAAATAAAATGATTTAAGACCTTTTTCATCTTCAAGACCTATAAAGTGATTAAACCTGGCGTTAAAAGGAGAAAAGAGTATTCCCAGGATAGTTCGGAAAAATGATAATATTGTAAGGCCTATTGCATAGATAGCTACCTGATTTGCACCAATAAACTTTCCGATAACAGTTGGATCCAATTCATAATAGAGAATCCATGTGAAAGTCAGAAACAAACTGGTAAAAGCAAGACGTTTTGTTTTGGCAAAAACAGCTGCATTAAAATGAATAGATTTCAAAAGAGCCCTGAAATCATAGTTGTAACGCTGTCTGGCAATAATTAAATTCAATAGTGCTGCCAAAAGATTGACGATTTGTGTAAAAAGGAAATAACCAACAATATTGTATTGCCCATTTCTAAAAAAAAATAAAACAGAGAGTATCTTCAGCAAACTGGCAACAATATTGGTGCGTTGGACAATATAATCTTCCAGACGAATTCCAAATATCATTTGCAATAACCGTTGTAGCAAGGTAACAGGTGTGAACAAAGCTATAATAAGCAGTAAGGAAGATGCAATGGTTTCTTGTTTCCCATGATCAAGGCTTTTTATTAATAGTTCAGGATGAATGCTTAAGAAAAGAAAACCGATTGAAAACAATAATAAAAAAATCAATAAAATAAAATGAGTAAATCCTACTACTTTAATCTCCTCCTTGAGTTCGCCTTTTGCGAAGTGTTCTGCAGCATACTTTTGGCCGGCTCCCAAAAATCCTAAATCGGCATATACCAGAAATATGGAAATTGAAATACAAACAGTATATATACCATAAATTACAGGATCGGTGGTAAGATAAGGGATTACAATAAACATGGAAAGGAAGTTTAGAATAAGTGAAACTCCCTGCCACAAATATATTTTGAAATAATTTTTAGTGTATGAAATCTGCATCTATGATTATATTAACTTTTTCATAAAACTGATATCAAAAGGAGTCTGAATATAATCATTGAAAACAGAAGCATCAATCGAAATTTTATCCGAAAGTAAATCAGTTAAATCTTGTTCATTTTTTGCAACTGGAACTTTATCATTTGATCCATCAAAAGGAGGCACGGGATTAAAGTTAACTAAATCAAGGTCATTGATAGTTGGTTCATAAACCAGATAATTAACTCCGTAATATATACTTTCTAAAAAAACAGTTGAGGTAGGCCCAATTACTAACGTTGATTGATTTAAAGAATTGGATAATATCAATGTATCTAATTTGAAAAATTTTGGGTCGATGAATCGAAAATACCAATCCGGATTTTCAGATGGATGTGGGCGAAATCGGACTTGTTTAACACCTTTTTTTTGTAAGATATTTTTAATAGAATAAAGATATAATATCAAATTTCCCCGGTCTCCTATTCGCACTTTATCTCTATGTTGCGCACCCTCAATAGACTTTGTTAGAATCAATATATTATCTAAACTATTACGCAAATTAAAAGATTGCAATTTTTTATAATAAGGATGTCCTGAAATAAATATCTTATCAGGATTAAATCCGACATTAACATAGTGTTCTTTGATACTTTCCCCCCATACTACTAAATAATCTGCTTGATTTTCATCAAAATAATTGTACCTGCAAGGTAATCCATGAAGAAATATAAAGCTTGGTCTTTTAAGTTCCCTAAATATTCTAATGTTTAACAATTCATAAAATGATAGGTCATTGGGAACAATTAAAGAAGAAACATTTGAAGTATTATACCATTTAGCAAGACTTTCATGAAAAGATTCAATAGTACTAATTGATTCACAACTGAGTAGCTGAAAAAAATTAGTATTTTTTCTAATCTTCTCTACTTTATTAAATTGTTCGTATAATTTATAATTACCGACTAAGGCTGCATTTTTACCTGGCTGGTGAATAGGCCTAAGTATATTATAGTTTTGTTTTTCCAGCTCAGAATTGGTTGAAAAATATGCATTTGATACTATACGTTTACTATTAGTTTTGAACCCCTTAGTTAAGTATAAAAATGCAACATATTGATCTAAAAGAACTTTTTTTAATAGTGTCTTGTTCTTGTTTGAATTATCTCTTTGATGTTTAAAATGTTCTCCGAAATAATAAATTCGTTGATCCAATTCAAATTTAAGTAGGTCAATTTTCGAGTTGGAAATATGTGTATTTTGCTTCAGATATTCTAATAAATAAAAGTAGTCCATAAATTTGAGTAATTCTAATTTAATTTTAAATCACAACTCTTCTGCACAGCCATAATTTTCTCTTATTCTCAAATGGCGATGAACGCTGAATCCATTTTTACTGATGCCAATCGGATCAAAATATCTTGCAACATAAATTCTGTCATCATTGGCATCTAAATCGTTGCACCAGACAAAATCATGTTTCCATAAACATTCATTGGCATGGAACCAATATATAAAAAATGAATAAGCACACAGTATTGCGGTAGGGAAAGAATAATGATTTATAATCTCATCCGGATTTTTCCCCCGTGTTTCATTAAAAACATTTTTCCGAATCAGAAACCATTTTGATTTAAGCGATTTTTCAATGAAGTTCTCTTTTAAATACCAATCCTGATTGTAAAAACATGGTTCTGATACATCCGGATTAATTCCAAAATGATCTCTTAGCGCTCTTAATGTTAATGGCTTACCATTACTCATTTTAGATGCCCCTATAATCAGGATATAATCGTTTTTTTTGTTTTTAAGATCTTCGAGATCATAAGGTATTATTGGAATTTCTGATGGGATTTTAATCCCCATTTTGTCAGCAATAAGTGCTAACTCATCAGGGCCAATAAAATTTGTACCTAATACTTGTTTTGCTTCAGCTATGCTTGTTGTTCTTTCCATTTTTGATAGTCAATTGCTTCATTAAAGGATGCCAGATGAGATAATTCGGCGTATTTTTCAATACGGTCAAATTCATAATCGAGTAAATCAATCCTTTCGCCCCACACAGTTTCTTCAAACCATTTTAAATCTTTTGCAGGTGCATTATAAAGTAGAATATTGTTTTTTGTATCTAGTATCTCTTTTAGAAATGTTAGATATGCCCGGTATTGGTGGTAGTGAGAGGCAACCAAAATTAGTTTTTCCCATCCTTTCAAATTGGCCAGTTTAATAACTTCAATCGCTTGTTCCCTGGTATTTTGTGAATTTGATTCGTGAATGATGGCCTCTGGAGGAATACCTGCATGAATTAATTCAGGATAGGCCATTGAAAATGGGAAGCTACCATAGGCCAGATTAGTTATTCCGCCGCTAAAAACGATATTATCTGCAAACCCGGATTGAAAAAGCTCAACCGCTTTAGGGATTCGGTTTAATCCATCGCCTTCCAATAAAATAATTGCATCCGATTTCTTGATGCAATCATTGTCAACCAATATTATCAGTTTCTCGCGAAGATTCATTTTTAAAAATTTTCCCAGAATAATGGTTGTCCGGCTTCGATATTTATTTTAGAAGTTTTTCCGATGATTACGTTTTTAAATTTCGGAGGGATACCAAGTGCAGGTCGTAAAACATCGATATCCTCTGACTGAATAATGGTTCCTATTGCGATATTCCTTTTAGCATAAAGACAACGACGTTGAACAAATACGGTTTCACCTTCTTCTTCAACTACCTCTTTACGGGTGCTTCCCATGGCTCGTTCAATTTCACGGACATAGTCAACCATTAACCTAAACTCTGTTGGATTCATCGAATGAGGGTGATCAGGACCTATGTCTGTCTTATTCAATGTAAAATGTTTTTCAATTACACAACCTCCTAAAACCACTGAAGCTAAAGCGACAACAGGACCCGGTGAATGATCAGAATAGCCAGTTAAAATATCAAAAGCTGATTGATAAGTTTTCAAAACGTTAACATTGGCACTGTCAATTTTTGATGGATAATTGGTGATGCATTGCATAAGGATTAATTCGCGGTTTCCAGTTGCTTCAATGGTGCGGACGGCCTCGTCAATTTCTGACAGGGTAGCATCTCCGGTTGCAAGCATCATCGGTTTTCCTTTTTTAGCTATATATTCCAACATTTCTAACCAGGTAATGTCACCGGAGCCAATTTTAATGAAGGGCACATCTAATTTCATACATAATTCAACCGCCTCGATATCGTAAGGAGAGGTTGAAAAATCAATACCTATTTTTTTACAGTAATCTGAAATCTCCTGATGCCATTCTCTTGGAAATTCCGCATCTTTAAATACTTCACTTACCGTTCTACCCCAGCTACCATGTACACCTTGCAATTTCATGCGGGAGAAACCACCTTCGGAAACAATCTTTGGGGTACTGAATGTTTGAAATTTAGCACAGTCTGCACCTGCTTCTTTTGCTGCATCAATCAAGCGTTTAGCTTTGTCGATGTTTTTGTCAAAATTTGCTCCTATTTCGGCAATTATATAAGTTGGATGACCTACACCAATCAGCTTGTTGCCAATTTTGATTTCTTTTGGAAATGATTTCATAGTAAATGCTTTTAGATTAGAACATTTTAATTGTTTTATTTAAAATTTCAGCCTGAACTTCTGCCTCAGATAAGTCCCAATAATTTGTTTTAAACTGGATCATCCGAGGTTGAAGGTATTCGGAAACTGGACAAAGCTTTTCATTGTATTTTTGCCAAACACCTTTATAATTTTGAATCTCATTTTTAAACAATGGTTCGTTATACGATAGTTTCCATGCGGCATAATATCCATCACCGCCATTTTTCTGGAAAAGATCACGAAAACGATACCAATCCACTTGTGGATTATCCGTATTAAGAGTCGCACTATAGGCCCAATAAGAGTTTTTATATCCATCCGGTTCAGCCTGACGGGTCAATAGGCTTGTTCCTTCAAGAGCCTGATCAAAAATTTTAGCTACATTCACACGTTGCTCAACCAGTTCTTCAGCTCTTTCCAATTGACCAAGAACTACTGCTGCATTTACCTCAGACATCCGGTAATTGAATCCCAAGGAAATGTGGCGACTATAATTTGGATCCTGAATATCATTACGGGTAATCTTTCCTTGTTTGGCGCTCACTCCGGCGTAACCTAAACTACTGAATCTTCTGGCATTGTTAGCAAATTCTTCGTTGTCGGTTGTGAGCATTCCACCTTCTCCACAGGTAATATGTTTGCTTGCCTGAAAGCTAAAACTGGAAAAGTCCCCAAATTGACCAACCAATTTTCCTTTGTATTCACCCAAAAAACATTCTGCATTATCCTCAATCAGATAAAGATTATGTCCTTTACAAATTGAAAGAATCTCGTTATAATCAGGACTTAGCCCATATAATGAAACTGCAATTATCGCTTTTGTTTTTTTAGTAATGCACTTTTTTATAGAGGATGGATCAATTGTAAAAGTATGAGGATCTACATCAGCAAAAACCGGAATCGATCGGTTTTGTAAGACTGCGAAAGATGTACTTGACATGGTTAAAGGAGGTACAATAACTTCATCTCCTTCATGCACACCTAATGCAGCCAGGGCTGTATGCATTGTTTGAGTTCCATTAACATGCCCAATAGCATATTTTGTGTGGAACATTCCGGAAAATTTCTTTTCAAGCCGATTATTAAAAAGGCTATTTTTAGATGTGCTAAATTCATTATCAATAGCTTCTAAAATATATTTTTTTTCAATCTCTGTAAATCTCATCATTGCTTATATGTTTTTATACATTGAACTTCTTTGAACGTTTTGATTAATAGTGGCAATTTCTGGATGATTGCTAATTAATCTCAAAATATCTTCAGTTAAAAATACATTATTTTCATAATACAATTTTTCATAAATCTTTTTTACCATCTCTAAATCTTTTTCAGTATCAATTGTCCACCTCAAATGTGAAAGATTTTTATCGTTAGAAATATTTTTTTGTAAAAATAAAGATGGATTTCTATAGAAATATTGAGTTACATGTTCTTTTTCAAAAGAGTCTGTTGATTCTCTAAAGGCTTTTTCTAACGCATTAAATGTAAATACTTCGGTGTCTAGCCCTTCAGGAAAACTGGGTGGGTTATTATTGTATGCAAATGAAAGATTTTTGGAAATTAAAATGCTAATAACCTTATCTATTATTCTATAATCTTTAAAAGGATCATCCGCAGTAATTCGTACAATTATTTTTGCTTTATATTCTTTTGCAGCAAAATAAAATCTTGATAATACATTATCTTCATCTCCTCTAAAACAATTCACTTTATTTTGATTGGCCCAGGTTTCAATTGCATTATCTAATGGATTTAATGTAGTAGCAACCACAATGTTTTCAATTTTATTGCTCTTTTTCAACCTATTAATCACATGGAAAATCAATGGTTTACCAGAAATATCTGCGAATATTTTATTAGGAAATCTCTTTGACCCAACTCTGGCTTGTATGATGGCTGTTATCATTATTCAATTGGCATAAAATTTGGGTCTACAAAATCTTTAATTAATTCTCTCATTTCATTTACGTTTATCCATTGGGTATTTTCGCCTGAATTATATTTAAATCCTTTAGCTACTTCTTTTGCATTATAATATTTTAAATATTTTTCTTTATTAATTCCTGAGGGCAAGATAGCATAATATTTCCCAGTATCTATGGTATTATAAGAATCACTTTCTGTTATCATTTCTTCATGAAGTTTTTCACCAGGACGTATTCCAACATATTCAAATTTTGCATTAGGAGCAATAGCCCTGGCAACTGTTTCTATTTTATAAGATGGGATCTTGGGAACGAATAATTCAGAACCAATTGCTTTTTCAATAGCCCAAAGAACCATTTCAACGCCATCTTCCAAAGAGATATTAAAACGAGTCATGTCCTTATGAGTTATGGGTATAGCGTTTCCCGATTTTGCTTTATTTATAAAAAATGGGATGACAGAGCCTCTTGATCCCATAACGTTACCGTAACGAACAACAGAAAAGCGTAAATCTCTTTTTCCTTTAATGTTATTTGCTGCTATAAATAATTTGTCGGAAACAAGTTTGGTCGCACCATACAAATTAATAGGAGCTGCGGCCTTATCCGTTGAAAGTGCAACAACAATTTTAACATTCGTACTTAATGCAGCATCAATTACATTTTGTGCACCTCCAATATTGGTTTTTATACACTCATCCGGGTTATATTCTGCGGTGGGAACCTGTTTTAAAGCTGCAGAATGGATTATCACATCAATCCCTTCACAGGCTCTTTTAAGACGGGCAGCATCCCTAACATCTCCAATAAAGAAACGTACCTGGGGATATTTGCTCTCGGGATATAGTTGAGCCATTTCAAATTGTTTTAATTCATCCCGTGAATAGATTACAAGTCTTTTCACATCCGGGTATCGTTTTAATATAATTTCGGTAAACTTTTTTCCGAAAGATCCGGTTCCTCCTGTTATGAGGATTGATTTGTCATTAAGCATTATGTTGATATTAAGTTCTTTTATTGTATAAAAAATTTAACTCTTTTGGCAGCTAATTATTTTGTCATCTAATTTAATGATATAAATGAATAATTTTAGTTCTTAATTTGAGCAAATTAATTAAAATTAATTAAATTGTTATCAATTTATTCGTGTAATTAGTGTAATTCGATGATGTTTTTGGGGTCAACGAATTGGTCAACAAATTATTTTTATCAACGAATTTCACGAATTAAACGAATTATTTTTTTGTCAACGAATTACTCGAATTTACGCGAATGTTTTCTTTGATTATTTTATTAGCGGATGATATTTAAGTTTTGGATAGTTTTTCGATTATTTCCTGTGCATTAAGGTTAATTCTGGAGAAGGCAAACCATAGTTCGACAGGCTCACTACAGGTTTTTTACCTAAGTCTTTTAATGATGCGCCAATGTGATAAACAGTGGCATAGTCAATAATTAAGAAACGATCGTGTGATTTTGCGAACGTTTTAACTTCGAC
>Ga0160425_1002839_pt1 | contig 13430 bp, 11 predicted proteins | sample BioMet8_FD_108193 | JGI IMG/M metagenome (GOLD analysis project Ga0160425, IMG submission 108193) | Microbial communities from bioreactor (seeded with sewage sludge) at Lawrence Berkeley National Lab, California, USA - Biofuel... | ecosystem: Engineered > Bioreactor > Anaerobic > Unclassified ...
ATGGAGGGGTATCTATCCATCAATAAAGAGAGTGATTTCGATCTTTATTTTCATGATGTCGTACCTCGGTTCTGTGTCGGTCCAATCAGGGAACTGACAAAATATTTTTTTGCATTTTGTTATATTTTAAGGCATGCGTCTGTTGTACATATATCTTTTTATGGGGGGCCCTTGGGACGCACATCCTGTTGGAAATTTGAGGCTTATCTTCTCAAACTAGCAGGAATAAAAAGCCTTGTCATCCCGTATGGGGAAGATGCATACATGTATTCAAAAGTAATGGATACGACATTGAGGCATGCGTTGCTATTGTCGTATCCCGATGCCGCAAGGAACGAGGCGGTAATTGTGGAACATGTCATGTATTGGGTACGGAATGCAGATATTATAATTAATGGGGTCATGTTTGATGGCATCGGAAGATGGGATGTACCAATTCCTCAGACAATCACGGTTGATACCCATATTTGGCAACCCAAAAAAGAATATTCGGGTAATGATGGACGGACCGGTCTTGTAAAAATTTTACATACTCCAAACCACCGTGGATTCAAAGGGACTGAGTTCCTTGTCACTGCTATTGATGAACTAAAACGCGAAGGATTTAAGGTTGAGTTGGTTCTCTGCGAAAAAGTGCCTAATTGTGTGGTTCAGGAAACCATGCAGACTGTGGATATTTTGGCGGAGCAGTTTATTTTTTCGGGTTATGCATTAAGTGGTATCGAAGGTATGGCTTCCGGATTGCCAGTACTTGCAAATTTGGAAAACCCGATTTATACTCGAATTTTCCGCCTTTATGGTTATTTAACCGAGTGCCCAATCCTCTCCACCACCCCTGAAACATTGAAGGAAAATCTCCGTGTCCTTGTAACCCATCCAGAACTCAGGGAGCAGCTTGGGAGAGCCGGGAGAAAATATGTAGAGAAATATCACTCAGAAGAGACGGCACAATATTTGTTCGGATCGATCTACCGGAAGATCCTGCATGGAGAGGATGTCGATCTTATGAATTTGTATCATCCCCTGAAGTCAGAATATAATCGTAGAAAGTCGGTTATTGATCACCCCCTTCATGAAAACAAACTGCCCGGAGAGTACTATCGGTGATAAAAGATGCACTGGTAAAAGATACCATCCTCTATGGTGGCTCGGATTTTATCCTCAAAGTCATTGCTTTTGCGGTCTTTCCGATCTATACCCATCTATTCTCAGTTGCGGAATATGGTATCATCGGGCTTATCGGGACCATTGCAGGACTTGTTGGCTTGGTTTTGAATCTTGGGCTGACCAATGCAGCCCAGCGGTTTTATTTTGATCCGGAAACCCCAGAGGCAGACAGACCTGCTCTGATAAGTACCGGCCTCTGGATCCTCAGTGTATGGTCGATTATGTTTTCTGCATTCATCTGCATCGCGCTTCTCTTTTTCGGCGAATACCTGTCTGCCAGTTATGGGATCCCTCTTGTCTTTCTTGTTCTTGCACTGATGATAAATATCCCCGCCCAGATCGGGCAGTACTGTCTTGATACCTCCGCTTGCATTTCGCACCAGCAAAATTTTTTATTATCTCTTTCCTGCAGAATATTGCAGGGATCCTCTTTCAGCTCCTCCTCATTGTTGTTTTCGGGCTGGGGCTGCTCGGTTATTACTTGGGGAGTTTTATAGCGCTAATCATCGCTTTGCCGGTTGGACTTTTAGCGATCAGAAAGGATCTCATACCATCATTTGATTCTCACTATGCAAAGAGCCTTGTCTCATATGGCTACCCCTTCATCTTTGCCGGGATCGGATACTGGGTATTTGGCTCAATCGATCGAATTATGCTTGCCGGCTTCACCGATCTTACGCAGGTCGGACTGTACAGTATCGCATTCACGTTCTGTGTCATACTCACCTTCGTGAACAGTGCGTTCGGGAATGCATGGAGCCCGTTTGTCATTAAACTGTATCGCGAAAATACAAACTACCGTCAAATCGTCAGCCAGGTATTCTCTGTCTGGTTTTTTGGTCTTGCCGTTCTTGGGACCGGCCTGATCCTCTTTGCAAAGGAACTTTTAATCATAACCACCCCTATAAGTTATTGGCCAGCAGCATCCGTACTTAGCATTCTCGCCATAGGAATTGTTCTCTCGGGGACAACACAGGTTACTGCACTTGGTATTTCCTTAGAAAAAAAAACATACCTTTTTCTTATGCAACATGGTCTACCGCTGGACTCAATATTTGTCTGAATTATCTCTTCATTCCTCTGTGGGGGGCGATTGGTGCAGCTATGGCAACGACGGCCTCTTATGCCTGTTTAACTGTGATATATCTCTACTGGTCGCAGAAACTGCATCCTATTCCTCTTGAAGTTGCTCGGCTTGGTACGACGTTAGTTGTTATTATTATAGTATCAGTTTTTGCCGTTTTTATCAACACTCTGGATCTCACCCGCTGGGTTGAACTTGTAAAAATCATTTTATTTATCCTGATTATTTTTATCGGATTCCGGCTAAAGCTTATCCCGAATGATATATTTGATCTCATAAAATCCTTTATCCTTGAAATAACAGGTTTAAAAAGGGTGAAATGATCGTAATAAAATTTTTCCGAGGAATATGAAATTTAATAATATATCTGAGATATGCTCTCTAAATACACCATACCCCATTCTGGTTGCATAAAAAGGAAAATATCCATACCGTTTGGCAGTAATATCTGATCATGAAAAGAAACAGAGTCCTGTTGGATATGATTGAAACAACATAAAACAAAAAATTCTAATATCTGTAATAATGTGCAGAAAAAGAATGATTAATGTTGACCCTCGATCAATTATTGATAAAATAACCTATGGCGAAGGTAACCTCGCAAGCATAGTATACCGGTATGAATCTCATCCGTTCATGGATAGTATTCATATCCGGTTACAAGGCTTATTAATTGCGCAGTAACAGATTGAAAAAAGCATATGATCGTTGAAGTTATCCCGGTTCTTCAGGTTATTATGAGTGGAATCCTCGGCGTTTGATGATGTTATGTGTGGTATCGCAGTTCTGGTAGCATTCAAGGAAAAATCGATTCATCCGAGTCTGATTCAATTAATGACTGATATTATCAGACATCGAGGCCCGGACGATGAGGGTTTTGCACTTTTTGATAATAATGCTCAGGAATTTGTTTATGGCGGCCAAAACACACCAAAAAGTGTTTTTATGGCAGATTTACCTTATGCCCCAACTGTGAAGGTGAGCGATTGTAACAGAGAATGCGGTATCTCACTTTTAATGGGACATCGCCGCCTTTCTATTGTTGATCTATCCCCGGCAGGTCACCAACCTTTGTGTTATGACAATAATAGGTATTGGATCACTTACAATGGAGAAATTTACAACTGGAGAGAGATTCGAAAAAAATTGGAAAGTTTCGGACACAGATTCATTTCGGATTCTGATACCGAGGTCATCCTCGCTGCTTATGCACAGTGGGGGGCAGAATGTCTGAAACAATTCAATGGTATGTGGGCGTTTGTGATCTTTGACAAAAAAACCGGGACCCTTTTTGCCGCGCGGGATCGATTCGGGGTAAAGCCGTTATATTATTGGATCTCCCCGGAAGGATTTCTTGCGTTTGCATCGGAGATCAAACAATTCACGGTATTGCCGGGATGGAAGCCCTTGTTAAATGGTCCGCGCGCATATGATTATCTTGTATGGGGCCTTATTGACCACACCCCCGAAACACTGTTTTCCGGTGTTTATCAGATTCGTGGGGGGCAGTCCATTGAAATAAACATTGGTAATATTCCGGTACCATTGCCTGTATTCCAGTGGTATGAACTGTCATCAGTGCCCTATGAGGGAACGTTTGGGGACGCAACAAAGGATTTTTATTCACTCATGCGTGACTCAGTACGACTGCGCCTCCGTGCGGATGTTTCTGTAGGGTCCTGTCTTTCGGGTGGACTCGATTCGTCCTCAATCGTTTGTTTGGTACAGGATATTCTCAAAACAGAAAATAAAATGGAGATGCAAAAAACCTTTTCAGCATGTTCAGATATCAGGCGTTTTGATGAACGGGAATTCATTGATGAAGTTGTTCTCTCAAGAAATATCGATGCACATTATTCCTACCCGGATCCGGATAACCTGTTAATGATCCTTGGTGATATTGTATGGCATCAGGATGAACCCTTCGGATCCACGAGTATTTTTGCCCAATGGATGGTATTTGAATCTGCAGCAAAAAATCAGGTCAAAGTAATGCTCGATGGTCAGGGCGCAGACGAGCAGTTGTGTGGTTACCGGCCGTTCGTGTACCGGTATGCCGAATTGTTCCGTCATGGGAAATTTGTAACACTGTTCCGGGAAATGTTTTCAGCAGAGAAATATTATGGCCTTTCAGTTCCAGGATCCCTTGCAAAAACAGGCTATCTTTTTATTCCTGATTCAGTGAAAGACTTTGTCAGGAAAAATTTCTTAAAAAAGACATATCATCCGTTCTGGCTAAATGAGGATGCTCTTGGGGCACGTTCAGGGCAGCGTTATTTTGACATCCCTCAGGTAAAAAACATCAATGCACTTTCAAGACTAGAAATTTTTCGTATCAGCCTCCCCATGCTCCTTCACTGGGAAGACCGGGATTCCATGGCCCATTCCATAGAGGCACGAGTGCCGTTTCTCGATTGCCGGCTTGTTGTATTTCTTGCCAGTCTCCCTGAAGACTATAAACTGAAAAATGCCTGTACAAAGCTCGTATTGAGAACGGGGATGAAAGGGATATTACCAGAAAAAATCCGTTTACGGAGGGATAAACTGGGTTTTGTAACCGCAGAGGAAGAATGGCTCCGGAAAAGGAGATCTGCAGAGTTCAGGGATCTGCTCTGCAAGGCTGTCGGGCAGTCACAGGGAGTCCTGAATGACCAGATCATTGAGCAATTTGACCGGATCGTTTCCGGTCAAGAGCCGTTCAGTTACCATATCTGGAGATGCATCTGCTTTGGGCAATGGATGAAACAGTTTGACATTTTGCTCCCGGATAATGCCTGTTTGGCGGATTGAAAAGTCCCCGAACTTTCTCGACATGATACTATGGATAATTTTTGAGATTTTGTGTCGGAATGGTGCAAAGACCGCATGAGAAACCCGCTGATATTCTTTAATTGGTCCTAAACCGTAGTACAGCTATATCAGTTCTTGAGGAAAAATGAGAGCGTTGTTTATCTCCCCGTATGCGTACCAATCACGAAGTCTCCAGACGTACATTGAGAATGCATCCGGTACAGAAATTGATTTAATGATAACAAGAAAACTCGTGGGCTCCGATCCAAATATCTCATGGGTTATGGATAATTACCGGAATAAAATAGGTAATTTTTACCAGCTCTGCCTTCCCCTTGATTATTGTTATTTCGGTAAACCGGACACTATATCGTTTCATATCCGGGCAGTCATTAAAAGATTTTTTGAATGGCTGGATGCCAAGAAAATCCAGCGTATTATTGATGAAGGTCATTACGATTATATTTATCTTAGCAGCCTTACCCTTCACCATCTTGTTCGCAAATCTCCCTGTACGCTCATTCACATCAGAGAAATTTTCGATAATTCGAACGATGCTGTGTTTGAATCCCTTAAAATTGCACGTGGGGTTATTTTCATTGATGCTGCGACAGCAAAACCCTTTGAACACCTTCATCTTGGGAATGCGATTCTCCTCAACAATCCGTTCTGGATGCACCGCCGGATTGAAAATGTCCCCTATGCACTACGTCCCAACATTGACCAAGTACACAAAACGGTTTTTTCTATCATTGGCAGGATTGAAGAAATTAAAGGTGTCGATTTTGTTATTGAATCATTCCGGAAAGTACCTGATGACAACATCATTCTCCTTATTGTCGGGAGTGGGGAAAAGGGATACCTTAGTCGGTGCAAATCCGTTGCCGGTGATGATAAACGCATTGTATTCTACGGAAACGAGAGCGATATACAGCTCATTTACGATATCAGCGATTATATTATCCGAGGGGATCCGCACCAGTGCATTGGGAGAACGATCTATGAAGGATTATACTCTGGTTGTCATGTCATTATACCGGGCTCAGAAACAGGAACATTTTTTGAATTTGAAAAGTTCCGTGAAAAAATCCATTTTTATCAGCCAAAAAATACATCTGCTCTCACCCGGGTGATTCATCATCGTGCCCGACAAAAAATCACTGAACGGATCTATTATTCCAATGTTCCTGAATATATAGAGAAGTTTAATGAATTTATTGCGAAAGTATCTCATCAGTAACATCATATAGAGTGGAAACTAAAAACGTAGAACTATTATGCGGGTGCTTGTTCTTGGAGCTACCGGGATGCTTGGCCATAAATTAATACAGGTTCTTTCGTGGAAACATGCCGTCGTCGGAACTGTTCGTGGGAATTTATCCAATTATACAGATCATCCTCTTTTTACAAAGATGAATATCATCGGAAATACCAGTGCGGAGAATATAGAAACGATCCACGATGCCATCGATTCGGTAAAACCCGATGTGGTTGTCAACTGTATCGGGATCGTAAAACAGCTCCCGGCTGCACAGGACCCCCTGGAGAGTATTGCCATCAATGCGCTTTTCCCGCACCAGCTTGCCCGCATATGCAGGCAGAAAAATATCCGGCTGATCCATGTGAGCACAGATTGTGTTTTTTCCGGACGGAAAGGGCATTACCGCGAGGATGACCCTTCTGATGCTGAAGACCTGTACGGCAAAACAAAATACCTCGGGGAAGTCTCGTATCCGGGCACCCTGACGATTCGCACATCCATTATCGGGCGTGAACTCGACTCATCTCACGGGCTCATCGAATGGTTTATGGATCACGAAGGGTCCACGGTATCAGGATATAAAAATGCGGTTTTCTCCGGTCTTACCACACAGGCGCTGTCTGAAATCATCGACCAGATTATTACCGGGTATCCCACCCTTGACGGGGTCTATCAGGTAGCATCGGAACCGATCAGCAAGTACAGTCTCCTTGTCCTGGTGAAAAAAACCTACCGTATGAAAATCTTGATCGAACCTGATGAAACTGTGGTCAATGATAAAAGCCTGAACCCGGAAAAATTCAAAAAACAAACAAACATTAAGATTCCATCATGGGAATATATGATAGAACAGATGCATCAGGATCCAACACCTTATGCAGCAATCAGGGAATATCATGCTCACCAATAAAACAATTCTTGTCACCGGCGGAACAGGCTCATTAGGTAAAGTGTTGATTCGGCGTCTTCTCGCAGGAGAAATGGGAACCCCGCGAAAGATCATCGTTCTTTCCCGCGATGAAGCAAAACAACATGAAATGAGATTATCGTATCTCAACAGCAAGGCTTCGACCGATGAGATCATTTACAACAACTTCAAACGCCTTCTTGAATTCCGTATCGGTGATGTGCGGGATTTCCACAGTGTTGGTTCTGCCCTTCAGGGCGTCGACGTCGTCTTTAACGCTGCGGCGTTGAAACAGGTCCCTTCCTGTGAATACTTTCCCTACGAAGCAGTAAAGACCAACATTTCCGGACCGGAAAATATCGTCCGTGCAATTCGAGAACTGAAGCTTCCGGTAGAAACGGTAATCGGGATATCCACGGATAAGGCCTGTAAGCCGGTAAACGTCATGGGCATGACCAAAGCCCTCCAGGAACGGATTTTTATCACCGCCAACCTGGATTGTCCCCGTACCCGGTTTATCTGCGTAAGGTACGGGAACATACTGGCTTCCCGGGGATCGGTCATACCCCTGTTCCATGAACAGATCCGTGCTGGCGGACCGGTAACCATTACAACAGCAGATATGACCCGGTTTTTATTGAGCCTGGATCAGGCGGTGGATACTATCTTTGCAGCGTTAAAGGGTGCAAAACGCGGAGAGACCTATATCCCCCGGGTGCCTTCTTCAAAAGTGACGGAGATTGCGCGTCTCCTTATCGGAGACCGGAAAATTAAAACAGTGATCACCGGCATCCGCCCGGGAGAGAAGATCCATGAAATTCTTGTCTCGGAGGAAGAAGCAAACCGTACCGTTGACCGTGGGGACTACTATGTTATCCGGCCCATCCTTCCCGAGCTTTGCGAGGAGGATGAGAAAAGCGTTGTGCTGGGCCATGAGTTCTCATCAAAAGACAATGTTATGGGACTCGGGGAGCTTCAGAGCATCCTGGAAAAATATGACCTGATGGTCAGGGATCACAATACCAACGGCGGGGAATTGCTCAGATGAAGATAATGACGATTCTGGGAACCCGCCCCGAACTCATTCGTCTGAGCCGGATTATCGAAAAACTCGATGCACAGTGTTCCCATGTTCTGGTTCATACTGGCCAGAATTTTGATAAAAATTTAAAAGATGTTTTTTTTGAAGAGCTTCAGATCAGGGCCCCGGATTATATCCTGGATACCCGGGGCGCAACGGTCGGAGAGCAGATCGCGCAAATCCTGATCCGGACCGAAGAGGTCATCTGCAAAGAACAACCCGATCGTATCCTTCTTCTCGGGGACACAAACAGCAGCCTTTCGGCAATCATTGCGAAACGCCGGAGAATCCCCGTCTTTCATATGGAAGCGGGAAACCGGTGCTATGACGACCGGGTTCCCGAGGAAGTGAACCGCAGGATCATCGATCACACCAGCGATGTCCTGATGCCCTATACCGAACGCAGCAGGTCAAACCTGATACGGGAGGGAATCCCCCCTGAGAGAATCCTCGTAACGGGGAATCCTATCCTTGAGGTGATCAGGCATTATTCCGGTCAAATCGAACGCTCGGATATACTTAACCGCCTCAATATCAAAAAGAACCGGTACTTTCTTGTAACCCTGCACCGCTCCGAAAATGTGGATCTCCCGGACCGGCTGCATGAATTCATTTCGGCGCTGACGGTTCTTGGAAAACAGTACGATATCCCGGTTATCTGCAGTCTGCATCCCCGGACCCGCGATAAGATCCGTTGTTTTAATATCGCGATTGATTCTGAGGTTATCCGTTTTCACGAACCATTCGGCTTTTTTGATTTTATCCGGCTTGAACAGGACGCCCGCTGTGTTTTAAGTGACAGCGGAACGGTCCAGGAAGAGTGCTGCATATTCCATGTCCCGAGCGTCACGATCCGCGATGTGACCGAGCGGCCGGAAACGCTCGAGTGCGGCAGCAACCTGCTCTCGGGTGCGGATCAGGAGACAATTCTGCGGTGCGTCAAGCTGGTCATGAACAGCCCTCCCACCTGGACCCCGCCCCGGGAATACCTTGAAGAGCATGTCAGTGACACGGTCCTGAAGATCCTTCTTTCGTACCATGGTACCAGCCAGAGAGTCCCCGTAAGTTCCTGAAAAAAACATGGGGCCTCCATGAAAAAATTTGCATTTATTTCCCTGGGTCTTCCCCCATCCCAATCGGGACAGTCCATGGTGGTGTACCATCTGCTCAAAGCATTCGATCCGGCACACTATTGTCTCATCACCCTGAAAAATTTTCATCTGTACAAGAGACTTGGCAACTGTTCGGGCCAGCTTTTGGCACACGAGTATTTTATCCATCCGGATTATCAGATTGTCCGGGCGCTGGTTGCTCTTGCAGCGAAACTGCGGTTCACCGGGCTGCTGACGCTCCTTTGTAAAATCCGGACCTGCCAGTACGTGCGGATACTGAAAAAAGAACGGTGTGCCGCGGTTATCGGTTGTACCGGGGATCTTCTGGATCCGTCTGCAGCGTTTTTGGCAAGCAGGAAACTCAGTGTACCCTTTGTCTTGTATGCGTTCGATTATTATTCCTGTCAGTGGACCGATCCGGTGCTGCGGTCGTTTGCCGATGAGCAGGAAACGGCGATACTAAAAGGGGCGGCACAGGTCATCGGCCCAAATGAATGCCTCCAAAAAGAATACCGAAAGAGATATGGCGTACCTGCCACGGTTATTCACAATCCGTTCGACAGTACGGAGTACCATAAAAACATCCACGAGGAATCCCTCCGAAAGGATCCTGCAGGTAAAAAGATTGTCTATACCGGGGCGGTATACGAAGCCCACTACAGTGCATTCCGGAATCTGATTGCTGCGATAAAACTGACACAAATCCCCGGATTAACGCTTCACATCTATACGCCCCAATCCGATTCGAATCTTGAAACCAATGGGATCTCCGGGCCGGTGGTAGTCCATAAACACCTCCCCAACTCAGAGATGCCGGATATACAGCGGGGTGCTGACCTGCTCTTCCTTCCGCTTGCATTCAAATCCGAATACCCGGATATTATCCGGACCTCAGCCCCGGGAAAAATGGGGGAATACCTTGCAGCAGGTACTCCGGTACTCGTTCACGCCCCAAAAGATTCCTTTGTTGCATGGTTTTTCGCTCAGAACCAGTGCGGTCTTGTTGTCAGCGATGATGACCCGCTCCCGCTTTCCCGGGCTATTACACGTCTGTTATCCGATGACCGGCTCTCGCAGGATATCACGATGCATGCAAAACAGCTGGCAGCAACAGAGTTCGATTCCCGGTATGCCCGGGAAAAATTTTTGGCACTCCTGAACGGTCTGGAATGACACGCTATTTTTTTTTAAAACTCCCGGTGCGACTGCCCCATCACTTCCTTATGGACCTCAATCAGGCGATCGGTCATCATCCTTTGATCGAACCGTTCGCGAACGGTTTTTCGTGCATTCTCTCCCATCTGTTCCCGTTCTGCCTCATGCCGGCCCATCCGGTCCACGGCAGCAAGGAGTGCCTGAATATTCCCGACCGGAACAAGGAGACCGTTTTCATTTTCTGTTACAATCTCCGGGCACCCGCCTATATCCGTGGTAATTGCAGGGAGTCCGCAGGCGAATGCCTCCATGACTGATGTCGGAATCGCCTCTGTGTGCGTCGGGAGAACAAAACAGTCCGCCGCATTCATCCATGTACGAATCTCGTTGTGCGGCTTTGTTCCGAAAAACAGGCAGTTACCGGGATGATCCGGTACTGTCCCGGGTCCGAGAAAAACAAAATGGTACTGAGGACATGCCCTTGCGACCTCGATTAATTCCGGTACGCCTTTCCAGGGGTGAAGCCGGCCGACAAAGAGAAAGATCGTATCAGAAACCGGCAGACCCAGGAGTCTGCGGGAATCTCCTTTGTCTTTTTTCACAAAGAACCGCGTGTCAACTCCGGAATGAATTGTACTGACCCTGTCCGGACATGCCCCAATCCCGATCAGTATCCGGCGTATTTCCTCGCTTGAAGTTATGGTATGGGAGGCATTTTTGAGCATGAGCTTTGTCAGGGACAGGGTAAACCGGTTCCTGAACGGAAAAATGCGGGCATCATCCCCGTGGAATTTGAGAATAAGGGGGACTTCCCTCCGTTTGAGATACACCGGGATAATGCTGCTGTGAGGAATATACTCTGCCTGCATCAGATCGAGATCCCTGTCGCGAACCAGGGAAACGGATCGAGAGAAAAACGGAAAATACCCGAGAACCGAGGGAGACGTCTTTACCGCCTTTTTTACCATGACCCCGCGGCTTTCAAGGTCCTGTACCATCTGCCGGATAAATACTCCCCGGTAATCTCCTTCGAACGCAGGGTACATATTTGCAAAGAGCCCCAGGGTGTACGCAGGCATTTTTTTCTCTCACGGGCAGTGGAGGGATTGCTGAGATCCTGTGCAGCCGACAATCATCTTATTTCACCAGCACGAGAAGCGAATACCCGCCAAACATCCGTACGGTAAGATCCGGCATAACCGGATAAAGCAGCCTGCGGGGTATTCCCAGTATTTTGTCTTTTATACCATTTGTGTGATGAGGCAGGGAATAGCCCTTCGTATACGTGAAATCCACGATCTCATATCCCAGGTCCCTGATCATCTGGAGAGCGGTATCTTTTGAAAAATAATGAAGATGACCTACTTTCTCCCGCTGGCCCTGATGAAACCGCGGATACAGGACCGCCATGACAAACATTTCGAGAGGGATATGCAGGATTTTATACGGGCTCTTCTCCTTGAGGATCCGTAAAAATTCAAAATAATCTTCAAGATGTTCGATAAGGTCGATCAAAAGGATGAGATCGTACGCTGATTCGCACTTTTCGCTGATATCCTGCAGCCTGAAGGTAAGTCTCTCGTTGGAACGCTGGTTTGCCAGTTCTATTGCCTGAGGAGATACTTCATATCCGGTAAATGTGCAGTTCTTATCCATTTTCAGCTGGAGCTGCCTGAGAATTTCTCCCGACCCGCACCCCACTTCGCAGACCGACACCGGCCGCAGTCCGTGTTTTTGGATCAGGGCAAATATCTGATCTGCCTTCCAGGCAGCATCATCTGCATCCCATGTCGGATTATGCTTGAGATATTGCCCATCGGTATACATCTCTCCTATTTTCATGTCAGATCACCCCCATCTCACTTAACCTCGCCGGCAGATACTTATTCGTCACAAAATCGAGCCCCCTCGCCGCAAACGCCTGCTGTTCCGATTTCAGTCCCAGCTCCAGCTGTAAATTGATCTGCTTCTTCCAGTATTCCGTTGCAAACCGGGGATCGGTCAGCTCCGCGTTCAGTGCCTCAACGTCCTTATCCGACAACTTGTCTGACGGCAGGTTGTAGTCCCGGATATCGCTTGGCTGAAGCCCCAAGAACTGCGCCTTCGGGGTTGCAAGCAGCTCGGACAGGTGGGCGCTCTTGATTGCCCCGTACGCCACGGACGCATAAATCCGGTACGACCACGGGTCGCCATCGGTAAAGACGAGAATGGGCAGGTTCCAGGTCTGGCTGATCCGGTTGAGCAGCCTCCGTGACGACCGGGCCGGCTGGCCCTTCAAGTGGAGGAGGATCGCGTTGTACTCCTCGTCAAAACCGTTCTCGATCAGCCGGTCGTACATACCGCCCGTTTCCATGGCAATCAGAAATTTCGCATCGTGGTCCACGAGTTCGAGGTTCTCCACATTGTTCGGGATGGAGTACCCCGCTTCGCCCACATCGTCCTGGCAGTGGATCAGTTTCGGGCCGCGCCGGGTCGGCTCCCGGATCCGCATCGGGCCGTACACGCTTGCCCCGTTCTCTTCGGGCCGGAGGTGGAAGCCCTCGCGCGGGACATCGGAAATAATTTCGAGATCCTCCACAAGGAAGTTACTCTCGTCCTGCGCCCCGAACTTCGCGCGTTTCCAGCCCTCGGAGATGTAATACATTTCTCTTAATGTTGAGGAGCGGTTCTCGCGGAGCTGGGTCTTGACAAAACCGATCACATAGGCCATCTTCAAAAGATGCGTTGCCGTCTTTGCGGTTGCCGCGGTGCGCAGGCTCTCCTTGTCGCCGTACTTCCAGACCTCGCTTGCATCGTCGTACTCGATGTTGTACTTGGTACGCGTGGGAAGCGAGATCGAGGGGATCTCCCCGCCCTTCATCTGGTCGTACCAT
>Ga0160425_1002840_pt1 | contig 13425 bp, 12 predicted proteins | sample BioMet8_FD_108193 | JGI IMG/M metagenome (GOLD analysis project Ga0160425, IMG submission 108193) | Microbial communities from bioreactor (seeded with sewage sludge) at Lawrence Berkeley National Lab, California, USA - Biofuel... | ecosystem: Engineered > Bioreactor > Anaerobic > Unclassified ...
AGGGCGACCTCAGGGCGGGCGACGTCACGATCTACCGCCTGCAGGGGACGGCCGACACGAAGCTCCGGGCCTACGCGGCCGAGGGCGCCGTGCTCGACGTGCCCACGGAGAGCTTCGGCTCGATCGGCGTGTTCGCCGTGCCGGAGATGGACCGCTTCTACCGCCACGTGCTGATCGCGGGCCGGTTCCCGCATCACGCGGCGGTCGCCTACGGCCGCTGCGGCGAGGCGCTTTTCGAGATTTTCAAGTACCTCGGCGTCGAGGACGTCGGCTACAACCAGCCGCGCGCGGTGCCCTACCGGGGAGAAAACCCCTTCGCCCGCAGGGGCTAGGGGCCGGGAGTCCTCGCCGCCGCGTCAGCCCCGGCAAACGGGCCGCCGGCGAAAAATAAACTGCCGCCGACGGGACGCGCTGCGCGCCGTGCCGCGGGGCCTGAGGGGAAGTACGACCGTGTCGGGAATCACCGCAAAGTTCATTGCGAACGAGCTTGGCATTTCGCCCTCGTCGGTTTCCATCGCGCTGAACGGGAAGCCCGGCGTCAGCGAAAAAACGCGCCTGGACGTCATCAAGCTGGCGACGCAGTACGGCTATACCGTACCCTGCGTCTCCGGCGCGATGAACAAGCCCTCGAAGCAGACGATCTGCTTTCTGATCTATGTCGACAAGCTGATCAGCATTGCGGAAAACACGCCGTTCTCCACCTTCGTCCTGCAGGGCGTGGAGACGGAGGCCTCCAGGCTGGGCTACAATACGATGATCCGCTATTTCATCGCGAACAGCTCCATGGACACCTTCCCCTTCGAGGTGTTCCGCGACGTGGCGGGGCTGATCATCTTCGGGACGGACATCACGCCGGAGCGGCGCGCGGAGATGGAGTATATCCTCTCGTTCGCGAGGGACATCCCGGTCGTCATGATCGACAACTATCTTCTGGACAGCCGGATGGACTGCATCGGGAACGACAACTTCACCGGCGCGCGCGACGCGGTGAACTATCTTCTGGAGCGCGGCTGCAGGTCGGTGGGGCACATCCGCGCGCGCCAGCGCATCTCGATCTTCGACAAGCGGGAGGCCGGCGTGCGCGAGGCGCTCTCGGCGGCGGGGCTTCCGCTGTTCACCTCGATCGACGCGGGCGTCTCGTCTGAGCAGGCGTTTCTGGACATGAGCGCCTGGCTGGAGAAGCAGCCGGCGCTGCCGGACGGCTTTTTCGCCGACAACGACATCATCGCGGCTGCCGCGATGCGGGCGCTGCGCGGCTTCCACATCCATATCCCGCAGGACGTCTCCGTCATCGGCTTCGACGACATCCCGGCCTGCGAGATGACCGACCCGCCCCTCTCCACCATGCGCTCCTTCAAGGAGAGGATGGGGGCCGCGGCGGTCCGCGTCCTGAACGGACACATCGCGGCGGGCGATACGATGGAGACCATGCGCGGCGGCGGCGTCATGCGGATTCAGATGTCCCTGTGCGTCCACGCGCGCGGCAGCGTGAAATAGAGGAGATTTTTTCGGCGACGTGTGATCGGAAGGAGAGGTTCGGAAGATGAGAAAACAGTCCAAATGGCTCGCGCTGCTCTGTATTCTGGCGATCCTCATGCAGCTTTGCCTCGTCGTTCCCGCGGCCGCGGCCGGGGAGACGCAGACGTCGTACGTGCTGTCCGACACGGTGACGGCCGGTGAAAAATACGTCATTGTGTCCAACGGCTATGCCCTGACCAACAAGACCGCGAACGTGAGCGCGGCCAACGGCGGCGTTTCGCTCGCGGCGACGGCCGTGACCGTCGGCGGCGGGAAGATCACGTCCGCCGTCACGGACGACATGGTCTGGAGCTTTGCCGCCGGCACGTCGGCCAAATGCGGCAAATACACGACGGGCTTTTTCCTCACGAACGGAACGAGCAAATACCTGTCCCGCGGCTCGAGCGGCGGCGCGGGCGTCGCGGGGCTGAACACCGCGACCTACGACGCCGCGAACGTGGACCAGAAGCCGCACTACTGCTACTGGGCGTTCGAGGACGTGACGGCCGCGACCTCGACGAAGAGCATGTTCCTGTTCAGCTCGACGAGCACCGACTACGTGTTCTTCCTCCGCGGGGCGGAGGTCGGCTTCGACGCGCCCGGCGTGTCGCAGGACAACATGGACTCGAACCTCGCGAACTACACCGTGCAGCTCTACAAAGCCGTCTCCGGCGGCGCGCCGCAGACGGAAAAGCCGCTCCACGAACTGCTGTTCCTGTCCGACCTGCACGCGGGCAAGGAGGGCTTCACCAGCCTGCGGGCCATGCTGCCCGCGCTGAAAAACGAGGGCTTCAGCCCCGAGGTGCTCTCCTTCGGCGGAGACTACGTCGAGGACTCGCAGGGAACGAGCGTGAGCTGGCCGTCGGTGTTCAGCACCCTGACCTCCGTCATCGACGAGAGCTTCCCCACGGCCGCCCGCGCGTACACCATGGGCAACCACGACTGGGAGGCGCTCAACGAGGAGAGCTTCAAGAGCATTTTCGGCTTCAGCCGGACCGGCGTGACGTATTCCGGCAACGACTATGAGATCTACATGATCGGCGCGCAGGGCAACACGACCGCCGGCGTGGACAAGGAAATCTTCTACGAGTCGGATATCACCGCGCTCGACGCCTACCTGAGCTCCAGGGAGACCAGCGGCAAGGTGATCTTCGTCCAGACCCACTGGCCGCTCCACCGCGCGTACAACTGGAGCTGGCGGAACATCGCGAACGCCGACAAGCTCATCGACGTGCTCAACAAGCACGGCGACAAGCAGGACATCGTGTTCCTCTGGGGCCATAACCACTACACGGACCCCAACCGCCAGACCGTTCTCCAGCGGGGCGACTCGCTCCTGTACGCCGAGAACGCCAGCAAGACCATCAAGTTCACCTACGCCAGCGTCGGCTGCATGAACGACATGTATCCCACGCAGGCCTCCAGCAAGGAGACCGGCGTCGGCCCGGCCGTCTGCCTCTCGGCGGCGGTCTACGGGGACAAGGTCGTCCTTACCTATAACCGCATCGAGAACGCCGGCACGGCGCAGGTGAAATTCTCGCACTCGGCGGATATCACGATCAGCGGCACGGCGCACACGAACCCGGCCGTGGTGAACGTGCCGCTGCAGTTCGCCGCCGGCGAGGGCGGGACGGCCGGCGACGTCTCGGAGATCTGCCACGTGGGCGACGTCGCGTTCACGCCCGGCAGGCTCGGCGACGTCAACGGAAACCTGGGGGCCTCCGTGAAGGTCCGCAACAAGACCGACGCCGCGCAGAACTGCCTGATGATCGTCGCGCTGTACGACCCGACGGGCCGGATGGTGAACTACAGCTATCTCGGCAAGCAGCTCGCCGCGGGCGGCTCGGAGCAGTTCAACGCGGGCTTCCAGTCGCCGTTCAGCGCGGCAGACGCGGGGGGCTACGCGCTCAAGGCGTTCGTCTGGGACGGCCTGACCCTGCAGGACACGCAGGCCAAGCCGATGTCGAACGTCAGCGTGCTCGACCACTGAAAAAGGTCCGGCTCGGCGGCGGACGCCGCTGCGCCGCAGAAAAAGGGAGACATGCCGAAAAGGCATGTCTCCTTTTTTGCGCCCGTCCCGGCGGAACGGCGATTCTATTCGCGGCGGACGGCCATAGAATAGAGCAGAATACCGGTCCCGCCGCGCGGGACCGTGGGAGGCGGAGCCATGTCCTTTCTCAGACGCAACTGCCGCTTGCTGCTCTGCGGCGCCGCTGTGGCGCTGTTCGCGGCGAGCCTTTCGCTGCTCTTCGCGCGGTCGGCCGTGCCGACCGGCTCGTGGGGCCTGAGCTTCCAGCAGGAGGGAAAGCCGCCCGTCGGCAGCGCGAACGCGCTTTCGCTCCGGAAATACGGCGCGGCCTACCTGGGCGACCCGGAGAAGCCCGTGATCTATCTGACCTTCGACGCGGGCTACGAGAACGGCTGTACGCCGCAGATCCTCGACGTGCTGGCCGCGCACCGCGTCAAGGCGGCCTTCTTCGTGGTCGGCAATTATCTCGAGACCGCGCCGGAGCTTGTCCGGCGCATGGTGAGGGAGGGCCACACCGTCGGCAACCACACCTACCACCACTACGACATGTCGAAGATCGCCGATTTCGCCGCGTTCCGAAAGGAGCTCGACGACACCGCCGCGCTGTTCCGGGAGATCACCGGGCGGGAGATGCCGAAATACTACCGCCCGCCGCAGGGCGTCTACAGCGAGGATAATCTGCGCATGGCGCGGCAGCTCGGCTACCGCACGGTTTTCTGGAGCCTCGCCTACGTCGACTGGTATCAGGATAAGCAGCCCACGCGAGAGCAGGCGTTCGCGAAGCTCCTGCCGCGTATCCACAACGGCGCGGTGGTGCTGCTGCACGCGACGTCGCGGACGAACGCCGAGATCCTCGACGAGCTGCTCACCCGCTGGGAGGGCATGGGCTACAGGTTCGGCACGCTCGACGAGCTGTTCGCCGCGCAGGACGGCGGCAGCGGCTCGAGCCCGCAGGCGTCCATCGCCCCGGCGTCGCGCAGCAGCTCGAGCCCGCCGTCGGCGTAGAGGCGGCCTTCCCGCAGCAGCAGGACGCGCGTGCAGGTCTCCTCGGCGAAGCGCAGGTCGTGCGTGGAGATGAGCTTCGGATGCGGGAGGGCGTTCAGCGCGCCGATCAGCCGCCGCCGGGCCCTCGGGTCGAGGAACGCGGCCGGCTCGTCGAGCAGCAGCGTCGTGGGGTCGGCGGCGAGCACCGCCGCGACGGCCGCGAGCCGCTTTTCGCCGCCGGAGAGCCGGAGCGGCGAGCGCTCCGCGAGGCGCTCGATGCCGAGCAGGGCGAGCGTGTCGTCCGTCCGCCGGTCGATCTCGGCGCGGGAGAAGCCGAAATTGCGCGGGCCGAAGGCGACGTCCTCGCGGATGGTCGGCATGAAGAGCTGGTCGTCCGGGTTCTGGAACACGAGGCCGACGCGGCGGCGCACCTCCCCGACGGTTTTCGGCGTCAGGAGGATGCCGTCGGCGCGCACCGCGCCGCGCGCGGCGGGCAGCACGCCCACCGCGGCGAGCATCAGCGTCGTCTTGCCCGCGCCGTTCGCGCCGAGCAGGGCGGCGCTGCCGCGTTCGAGCGAGAAGGTCACGCCGTCAAGCGCGAGCGTGCCGTCGGGGTAGCGGACGGTCAGGTCGGAGCATTCGAGCATTCAGAAAAACCTCCCGGCGAGGCGCGCCCAGAGCGCGCCGACGTTCCAGATCCGCAGCGCGGCGCACGGCGCGGCCACGAGCAGGACGAAGAGATAATCGCGCCCCGTCCAGCGCCGTCCCTCGCGGGCCGCCGCGGGGCGGCCGTAGCCGCGGCAGCGCATGGCGGCGTAGACGCGCTCGGCGCGGTCGAAGCTGCGCAGGAGCAGCTGGCCCGCGAACGGGCCCATGTCGCGCAGCTCGACGCCGCGTCCGCGCGGATGGCGCAGGCGGTAAGCCGTGTACATGGCCAGCGCCTGGTCGAGCAGCGCGCCGACGTAGCGGTAAAGCATCCCGAACAGCAGCACGAGGGCCTCGGGCAGGCGGACGCGGCGCAGCTCGTCGGTCAGGTCGGTGAACGGCGTGGTCGCCGCGAGCAGGAGCACCGCGCTGACCGTGAGGAAGGTGCGCGCGAGGATCACGAGGCAGGAGAGCGCGCCGCGGCTGACCGCGACGCCGCCGAGATACGCGGCGGGCGCGGTGTCGAACAGCAGGTTCGAGAGGCCCGCGAGCGCCGCGAAGGGAAGCACGGGCGCGATGCGCCGCAGAATCGGCGGCCAGGGCGCTTCCGCCGCCGCGGCGAGCACGAACGGGTAGAAGAAAAAAGGAATCAGCCGCCCCAGCGCGAAGCGGCTGAACGAGACGACCGTGACGAGGTAGACGAGCGCGGCGAGCAGCTTCGCGCCCGGATGGAGGCGGTGCACGGCGGTGCGCCCGCCGGCGAGCCGCTCGAGCGCGTCGAGCTCGCGCAGTCTGCCGCTGATGTCCGCCATATCGCCGCCCCCTTCCAAAGCCGTTTTTTACGTTTCCCCGGCGGTCTTTTTCTTCGCCTTTTTGACGCGCGAGACCGCGAAGCCCGCGCCGCCCGCGAGGACGAACGTCAGCGCGCCGCCGACGAGCCCGGCGGCCGAGGAGCCGCCGCCGTCCGCCGTCTGATAGTCCGGCATGGCCGCCGTGGATTTTTGGACGGCCGCCGCCTTCTCGTGGGCGGCGTCGGACGCGGAGAGCGCCGGCGTGCCGGCCGTTTTGCCGACGGCCCACTCGAGCCCGTCGGGCCTGGCCGACGCGAGCAGCGACAGCCCGCCCGCCGTCAGCGCGGCGGCGAGGCCGAGGACAAGCAGAACCTTTTTCAGCGACGCGCCCCGCGGCAGGGGCGACCCGGCGAGGCTGCTCTCCAGCAGCTCGGGCCGCGCCGCGTTGACGCAGATCAGGATGCCGCCCGTGACGACGCCCTCCGCGGCGCCGATGGCCAGGTGGATGGGCTGCATCAGCAGCGCGAACGTCCGGAAGGGCAGCGCCGTGACGCCGGAGAGCGTCGTCTCGAGGACGACGCCGAACGCGCCGAGCTGCAGCGCGGCGACGGACGCGAGGACCGACGCGGCCATGATGCGGCCGGGCGAGCGGCGGGCGCGCAGCAGCGGCCGGAACACCAGCGGCCAGGCGATCAGGCAGGGGATCACGCCCATGTTGAAGAGATTGCAGCCGAGGGCCAGCAGGCCGCCGTCCGCGAAGAACAGGCACTGGATGACGAGCACCGACGCGAGCGTCAGCAGCGCGGGCGCGCCGCCGAGCATGGCGGCGAGCAGGATGCCGCCGCCGATGTGGCCCGAGGAGCCGGTGCCGGGGATGGTGAAGTTGATCATCTGGGCGGCGAACGCGAACGCGCCCGTGACCGCCATGACCGGGATCTTCCGCTCGCCGAGGCCGTCCCTGCCGACCCGGACCGCCGAGACGGCCAGCGCCGCCGCGCTGACGGCGTACATCGCGCCGCCGACCGCGGGCGAGACCAGAGCGTCCGCCATGTGCATGACCATCCCTCCTTTGATAAGGCTATTATAAAAGCCCCCCGGCCGGCCCGCAAGCCGCCCGGGGGGATACAAATTCACGGAAAAGGCGCGGGGACGGTTATTCCGGCAGGACGAGGAGCTCCTTCGGGGCCTCGGCGATGTCGGTATTGCCGCCGTCGCGCAGGATCAGCACGTCCTCGATGCGGACGCCGAACCTGCCGGGCAGGTAGATGCCCGGCTCGGCCGAGATCACCGCGCCCGCTGGGAGCGGCTGATCGTTGGCGGGGCTGGCGTTCGGGGCCTCGTGGATCTCGACGCCCACGCCGTGGCCGAAGCCGTGGCCGAAGTACGCGCCGTAGCCCGCGTCCGCGATGACCTTCGCGGCGGCCGCGTGCACGTCGCAGCCGCGCACGCCCGCCCTCGCTGCGGCGATGCCGGCCTTCTGCGCGCGCAGGACGGTCGCGTAGACCGTCTCCATCTCGTCCGTCGCGCGGCCGACGGCCACGGTGCGCGTCATGTCCGAGCAGTAGCCCGCGTAGAGCGAGCCGAAGTCCATCGTCACAAAGTCGCCCGCCTCGACCTTCTTCTCCGACGGCACGCCGTGCGGCATCGAGGTCTTGGCGCCCGAAATGACGATCGGGTCGAACGAGACGTTTTCCGCCCCGTAGGAGAGCATCAGGAACGTCAGCCGCGCGGCGAGGAATTTTTCCGTGACGCCCGGGCGGATGTCGTTGAGCACCTCGCCGAGCGCGCGCTCGGCGATGCGCTGCGCGGCGACGAGCGCCTCCAGCTCCTCCGCGTCCTTGACCGAGCGCAGCGAGGAGAGCAGCGCCGAGGCGGGGACAAGCTCGGCGGGCAGCGCCTTTTCGTACATCCGGAAGTCGCGCACGGTCATGTAGGCGTCGTCGAAGCCGAGCTTTTTGACGCCGCGGCTCCTGAGCGCCCCGGAGATCAGCGCGGCGTAGGGGTGCGCGCGGTCGGTCGGCAGGACGTCGGCGTCCGCCACGCGGGCCGAGGCGGCCTCGATGTAGCGCGAGTCCGTCCAGTAATACGTCTTGTCCCTGGTGACGAGGGCGGCGCCGTCGGTGCCGTAGGAGTCGAAGCCGGAGGCGTAGAAGCGGTTGGCGCGCTCGGTCAGCAGCACGGCGTCGAGCCCGGCGGAGCCGAGCGCGGCGCGGATTTTCGCAAAGTGGTTCATATCAGTTTTCTCCCTTCCGCGGCATCGCCGCAAGCGCGGTCAGCATGGCGGCCGCGCCGTCCATCCCCTCGCAGGTGATGTGCTCGAACGGCCCGTGGAAGCAGTAGCCGCCGGTGCCGAGGTTCGGGCAGGGCAGGCCCTTTTCGGCCAGCAGCGCGCCGTCCGTGCCGCCGCGGATGGGCACGACCTTCGGCTTCAGACCGGCCGCCTCGGCCGCGCGCTTCGCGTTCTCCACGAGCTGCGGGTGGCGCCGGATAAGCTCGGCCATGTTGTGGTACTGGTCGCGCATCCCGAGCACCGCGGTGCCGGGGCCGTATTTTTCGTTGATCGCCTGCTCGACGCGGCGCAGGAACGCCTTGCGCGCCGCGAAGCCCTCGGCGGAGTGGTCGCGCACGATATAGTGGACGAACGCCTCGGAGGGGATGCCGCGCAGCTCGAGCAGATGGTAGAAGCCCTCGTAGCCCTCGGTGCGGGCGGGGATCTCGTCCGGCGGGAGCATCGCGTTGAGCTCCGCCGCCACGAGCACCGCGTTGACCATCACGCCCTTGGCGCTGCCGGGGTGGACGTCCACGCCGCGGATGCGGAAATCCGCCGCGCAGGCGTTGAAGTTTTCGTATTCGATCTCGCCCTCCGCGCCGCCGTCCACGGTGTAGGCGTATTTCGCGCCGAAGCGCGCGAGGTCGAAGTGGGCCGTGCCCTCGCCGACCTCCTCGTCGGGCGTGAAGGCCAGGCAGACCGGCCCGTGCGGCGTTTTGCCGGCGAGCAGCGTCTCGGCCATGGTCATGATCTCGGCGACGCCGGCCTTGTCGTCGGCGCCGAGGAGCGTGTCGCCCGAGGCGGTGATGAGCGTGCGCCCGCGCAGCGCGCGCAGGTGCGGGAAGCGCTCGGGCGAGAGGACGACGCCGTGCCCGAGGTCGAGCGCGCCGCCGCCGTAGTTCGGCCAGAGGCGGGGCACGACGTGCTCGGCGGCGTAGTCGGCCGTGTCCATGTGGGCGAGGAAGCCGAGCGGCGGCTCGTGCTCGCGGCCGGGCGTGGCGGGGATATGGCCGAACACGACGCAATTGTCGTCCACGGCCGCGTCGGCCACGCCGAGCGCGAGCAGCTCGCGCGCGAGCAGGTTCGCGAGGTCGAACTGCCGCGCCGTGGAGGGGACGGTTCTGGAATTTTCGTCGCTGCGGGTGTAGACGACCGCGTAGTTCAGAAATCGTTCGTAAGCGCGCATGAGATCACTCCTTTGTGAGATTGCCGCGCGGGCGCAGGGCGCGCCGCGCGAGGTACGCGCCGAGCAGGCCGGTCCCGAGACCGATCAGCAGCCCGGCGAGGACGTCGGTGGGATAGTGGACGACGAGATAGCACCGCGAGAGGGCCATCGCGAGCGGGAAGAAAAAGACCGGCCAGCGCCGCCTCGCGCTGCCGGAGCGGAAGAAGGCGGCCGCCGAGGTCATGGCGACGGTCGCGTGGCCGGAGGGAAACGACCGGTCGGACTCGGCGGCGGCGCCGGCCTCGAGCCACCACCGGCGGAAGAGCGCCGAGGCGGCGTAGGGCCGCGGGCGGAAGATCAGCGGCTTGAGCAGGACGTTGGTGACGAGGAAGCCGAGGGCGATCCCCAGCAGCACGGCGAGGCCGGAGCGCCGGGTCCTGCGGAAGCAGAGCAGCGCCGCCCCGACGAGCAGCAGGAACACGCCGTCCCTGCCCATCAGCGCGAGCAGCCGCGCGAGCGGCGTGAGAACGGCGCCGCCGGGCGAGAGAAAGCAGGCGCGGAGCGCCGCGAGGATCCCGCCGTCGAAGCCGGCGAAGGCGCGGTCGAGCCAGAGCGCGAAGGCGGAGGGCTGCATCGGCATCATCCTTTCCCAGTCTATTGTAGCGGAAAAATCCCCCGCGTCAAGGACGGTTTGCCCCGGAAAAAGCCCGAAAAGGCGGAGAGAGGAAATTTGTTTTGATTTCGGCGGATAATTGTGCGAAATAATGCTTGACTTTGGCCGATTCCGTGATAAACTAAACAAAATCGAATAGCGGATCTTGGATGGAGGCGCGAAAGTCATCAGTAGCGGAAACGCGAAAGGGGCTTTCGCCGAAGCGCCGGCTCCGGCGCTGGGCTGCGGGAGAACATGTCGCAGACTGTCACGAAAGTGGAGAGCTATCCTTGGTGAAAAGCGGCGCAGGCCGCTCAACGCACGTCCCCGTTCGCGGGGGCCGTACGGCCATGGAACTTTCAAAAAGCTCCATGGCTGAATTTTTTATATTTTATAAGGGAACGGGGAGAAAAACATGAAAAAGATCATCGCGATCCTGCTTTCGCTCGCCATGCTGACGGCCTTCGCCGCCTGCGGCTCGTCGAAGAGCAACAACAAGACCGGCGTGGAGGACGGCACGCTGACCGTCGCCATGGAGTGCGCCTACACGCCCTACAACTGGACCCAGACCGACGACGCCAACGGCGCCGTGCCCATCAAGAACTCCACCGCGAACGAGTACGCCAACGGCTACGACGTCATGATGGCCCAGAAGCTCTGCGACGCCAACGGCTGGAAGCTCGAGGTGCAGCGCCTCGACTGGGATTCCCTGATCCCCGCCGTCCAGACCGGCGACATCGACGCGATCATCGCCGGCCAGTCCATGACCGCCGAGCGCGAGAAGGAGATCGACTTCGCCGGCCCGTACCTCTACGCCTCGATCGTCTGCCTGACCAAGGCCGACGGCAAGTTCGCCTCCGCCACCGGCATCTCCCAGCTCTCCGGCGGCACCTGCACGAGCCAGCTCGGCACCATCTGGTACGACACCTGCCTGCCCCAGATCAAGGACGCCAAGATCCAGTCCGCCTCCGAGAACGCCCCGGCCATGCTGATGGCCGTCGAGAGCGGCACGGTGGACTTCGTCTGCACCGATATGCCCACGGCCCAGGCGGCCGTTCAGGCGTACCCCGACCTCAAGATCCTCGACTTCTCCGCCAACACGAGCGACAACTTCAAGGTCTCCGACGAGGACATCAACATCGGCATCGGCCTGCGCAAGGGCAACACCACGCTCAAGGACGCGCTGAACAAGGTCCTGAGCAAGATGACCGCCGACGACTTCAACAACCTCATGGCCGAGGCCATCAAGGTCCAGCCCACGACAACCGCGGGCTGAGCCGTCCGACACGCGGCAGGGGCCGATCCCGTCGGCCCCTGTTTTCGCCGCTTTTCTTGCGGCAGGAAGGGAACGGGGTAGTATGAACAACAATTTCGGCGGCGATATCGCCTACCTGTGGAGCAAGTACAGCGGGCTGTACCTCGACGGCATCGAAAAGACCATCGTCCTGGCCCTGCTCGGCACGGCGGTCGGATGCCTGATCGGCTTTCTGTGCGGCATCCTGCAGACGATCCCCTGCGCCAAGACCGACAAGAGCGTCAAGCGGTTCCTGCTCGGGCTGCTGCGCGCGATCATCCGCATCTACGTCGAGGTTTTCCGCGGCACCCCGATGATCCTGCAGGCCGTCTTTATCTACTACGGCCTGCCCTACATCACGGGCGGCGGCGCGAAGTTCTCGAGCACCTGGCTCGCGGCCTTCGTCATCGTCTCGATCAACACCGGCGCGTACATGGCCGAGTCCGTGCGCGGCGGCATCATCTCGATCGACCCCGGCCAGACCGAGGGCGCCAAGGCCATCGGCATGACCCACTTCCAGACGATGCTCTACGTCGTGCTACCCCAGGCCCTGCGCAACATCATGCCGCAGATCGGCAACAACCTCATCATCAACATCAAGGATACCTCGATCATGTTCATCATCGGCTTCTCCGAGTTCTTCGCGGAGCACCGCTCCATCGTCGGCACGACGAACAAGTATTTCCCGTCCGCCGCGATCGAGATGATCGGCTATCTGCTCATGACGGTGATCTGCTCGATCGTCCTGCGCCGCATCGAGAAGAAGATGGACGGCAGCGACAGCTACAAGCTCGTGCAGGGCGACGCGCTGACGATGACCGCCGGCAACTACAACTACCCCGGCAAGGGCAGCAACTTCGACGAGCGCAGCAGGGAAAGCGGCGCCGCCGGAAGAGGAGGGCGCTGAGATGGGCGAGAAGATTCTGGAGGTCCGGCACCTCTCCAAGTCCTTCGGCGACAACGAGGTGCTCAAGGACATCGATTTCACCGTCGCCAGGGGCGACGTCACCTCGGTCATCGGCGCGTCCGGCTCGGGCAAATCGACGCTGCTGCGCTGCATCAACCTGCTCGAGACGCCCACGTCGGGCGAGATCCTCTATCACGGCGAGAATATCCAGGGCCGCGGCTTTTCCGCCTCGTCCTACCGCGCAAAGGTCGGCATGGTGTTCCAGTCGTTCAACCTGTTCGCCAACATGAGCGTGCTGGAGAACTGCGAGATCGGCCAGCGCCGCGTGCTCGGCCGCGGCCGGGAGGAGGCGCGCGCGAACGCGCTGCGCTATCTCGACAAGGTCGGCATGACGCCGTATCAGAACGCGAAGCCGCGGCAGATCTCGGGCGGCCAGAAGCAGCGCGTGGCCATCGCGCGCGCGCTGGCGATGGAGCCGGAGGTGCTGCTGTTCGACGAGCCGACCAGCGCGCTCGACCCCGAGATGGTCGGCGAGGTGCTCGACGTCATGCGCTCCCTCGCCTCGGAGGGGATGACGATGCTCGTCGTGACGCACGAAATGGCGTTCGCGCGGGACGTGTCGAGCTGCGTGGCGTTCATGAAGGACGGCGTCATCTGCGAGCAGGGCGGGCCGGAGCAGCTCTTCGGCGCGCCGCAGAAAAGCGAGACGCGCGAGTTCCTCGCGAGGTTTTTCGGGAAATAAAAGCGCCGCCGGAAGGAAACCCTTCCGGCGGATTTTTTTTGCCCGCCCCCGTCAGGAACGCGAGACCCGCCGCGCCTCCCCCGTTCTCCCGTCCCCCGCCCCTACGCGCAGGACGGGAGAACGGGAGAACGAGGACGAGGGGCGCGGATTGCCGCGCCGGCGTACGCGCCGGCTCGCAATGACAGACGGGGGGAGGCGCGGGCGACGGCGGACAAAACGGGCGGAGACGCGGCTGCGCCGCGGGGAGGAATCCCCGCGGCGCAGCTTTTATGGAGAAAGGAACAATGAAACAATCAAAGATTAGTCATAAACCAGCAGGGCGATGTCGGGATCGTCGATGTTGGTCTTGTCGTACCACTTGGCGCCGGTGTCAACATCGGCAACGGTCTTGCCGTTGGCGGCGTCGACAGCCAGAGAGACGGCCTTGTA
>Ga0160425_1002844_pt1 | contig 13409 bp, 11 predicted proteins | sample BioMet8_FD_108193 | JGI IMG/M metagenome (GOLD analysis project Ga0160425, IMG submission 108193) | Microbial communities from bioreactor (seeded with sewage sludge) at Lawrence Berkeley National Lab, California, USA - Biofuel... | ecosystem: Engineered > Bioreactor > Anaerobic > Unclassified ...
CGCGTCTAAAAAAATGACAGACGCTGATAAACACGGAAAAACGCGGATAATAATACATCTGTTAAAATCTGCGTAAATCCGCGTCTAAAAAAATGACAGACGCTGATAAACACGGAAAAACGCGGATAATAATACATCTGTTAAAATCTGCGTAAATCCGCGTCTAAAAAATGACAGACGCTGATAAACACGGAAAAGCACGGATAATAATACATCTGTTAAAATCTGCGTAAATCCGCGTCTAAAAAAATAACAGACGCTGATTAACGCGGAAAAGCACGGATAATAATACATCTGTTAAAATCTGCATAAATTCGCATCTAAAAAATGGCAGACGCTGATAAACGCGGAAAGGCGCAGATAAAAATAAATACGTTTAAACCCGCGAAATTCATGTCTAAATAAATTACAGCCGTTACAAACGTTTATTTAAAAGAAAAGAAGGATCAGAAGAAAATTGCAAAGCCCCTAAGGTTAATTTTCAGGAACAAAACAGCCCAAAGCCCTTTCTTTTTTAAGGAAATAAATTTTGCTGATATCCGATAACAAAAAAAAGAAAAGAGCGGGTTTGTATATAAACACTTGTTTCAATCCTCATCACCATTATTGCAACCCGCTTATTTTGTAAATTAAGATTTAAATTACTGTTGTACTGTGTCAAATTATTACTATTTTTGCAGCCTATTTTAGGATTTAGCGTTCTAAATCAGTTTCTCTAAAAAGAATGAAGAAACCGATTATTCTAATCACTCGAAAGAAAGTGATGTTTAATGTGTACTACTCCTAATCAAAGCTATGTTCCATTGGGAACCAAGCAGTAACTAACTAATTAATAAACTATATTGATCTAATCTGATGGATGCTCAAGAAAAACTCAATCAACCTGCGGATGAAAATGTAAACCATCGCCAGGATGAGGACTCTGAAACTGTAACTGATACAGAAATTAATTCCGAACCGATAACTGAATCCTCCGAAATACAGGAAGCAGAAATGCCCAAACCTGTCGAAGCTGTGAATAATTCTACCGAAGAAACTCCGATTGAATTGAATCAGCAACCTTCTTTGGATGTTATAGAACAGCCTTTGGAAACTGTTACTCCGGACCATGCTGTTGAAATCGAACAAAACCTTAACCAGGAATTTGAAGTTCAATCTCCCGATTTAAGCGTTGATCCGGGTTCAATGGATGTTGCGACCGAAGAAATTCAGGAAACTGAAGAGGAAGAAGAAACCGAAGGAGCAGAAACAGTTGTCCATCAAATGGCCGATACAGATGAAGACTATGATAACTATACCCGCGAACAGTTGCTTTCGGCTATGGAAGTCCTGGTTCAGGAACCCGATATTAATGTAGTCAAAAATAAAGTTTCCCTCGTTAAAGTAGCTTATTACAAGCTATCAAGAGCAGAAAAACAAAGCGAATATAACCTTTTCATTGAAAAAGGCGGTAAAAAAGAGGAGTATATCCCTTCGGAAGATGAAATTGATCAGCAGTTTAATGCTGCTTTCAATATCTACAAGGAAAAGAAAGCTAAATATAACGAGGATCTGGAAGAGGAAAAATTAAAAAACCTTGAAATTAAAAAACAGATACTCGAAGATTTAAAAAATCTGATCAACTCTGAAGAAACCCTCAAGGAAACCTACGACGATTTTAAAGTGCTTCAGGTTAAATGGAAAGATACCGGCATGGTTCCCAAAACCGAGATCAATACGCTTTGGCAAAACTATCATTTCCTGGTTGAAAAATTCTTTGATAAAGTTAAAATCAACAAAGAACTTAAAGATCTGGACCTTAAAAAGAATCTCGAAAGCAAAATGGCCATTTGCGAAAAAGCCGATGAACTTTTACTTGAGACTTCCATCACCAAATCGTTCAAAGCTCTTCAGAAACTTCATGACGAATGGAAGGAAATTGGTCCGGTGCCCCAGGATAAAAAAGACGAAATCTGGGAACGTTTTAAAAACGCCACCGATAAGATCAACGAGCGTCGCCGCGAATTCTATGGTAAGCTCCAGGAACAACAACAGAATAATTTTATCGCCAAAACGGTTCTGTGCGAAAAGGCTGAAGCCATCCTTACTACCGAAGCTACAACCGTAAAGGAATGGCAAACCAAAACCAATGAGATGAATGAATTGCTCAAAATTTGGAAAACCATTGGTCCTGCCCAGCTTAAACTCAACAACGAAATCTGGCAACGCTTCCGCAACAGCCTCGAAACCTTTTATTCTACCAAAAAAGAATACTATGGTAAAATAAAAGATGAACAAATGAACAACTACAATCTTAAAGTTGATTTATGCGTTCAGGCCGAAGCCTTGAAGACAAGCACCGACTGGGCTAAAACGACCCGCGAACTGATTGCATTGCAAAAAGAATGGAAAAATACCGGCATCCTGCCACATAAAATCTCCGAGAAGATATGGAAACGTTTCCGTTCGGCCTGTGATGAGTTCTTTAACAATAAAACGGCTTTCTTTTCCAATGTAAATATCCATGAGGAAGAAAATCTGAAACTGAAACTCGATTTGATCAAACTGGCGGAAGAATACGTTTTTACGAACGACCGCAATAAAGACCTTGAGAACCTAAAAGATTTTCAACGCCAATGGATGGAAATCGGACATGTGCCCTTAGCCGAAAAAGACAAACTGCAAACCCAGTTCCGCACGGTTATCAATAAACATTTTGATAAACTGAAAGCAAACAGTTATGAAATGGGTGCAAACAACTACAAAAATAAGCTCGAATCGTTTAAAAATGCACCCGACGCCAACCGCTTAATCACCAAAGAAAAGAATTTTATCACTTCCAAAATCACACAGTTGCAGGAAGACATTCTTTTGTGGGAAAACAATATCGGTTATCTTGCCAAATCGCCCAACGCTACCCTGCTTAAGGAAGAATTTGAGAAAAAGATCAACAGCGCCAAACGGGAAGTACAGGTTCTGGAAGAAAAATTAAAATTCCTTAGAAATAGCGTGAGTTAGTTTTTTCAATATTTTATTTTAAAGTAAAAGGCTGTCGCAGTTGCGACAGCCTTTTTTTATGTCTTTTAATATCTGTGAGCAGAAAGCATTACACAGCCTTTCTTAGAAAATCATATAAACTAAACCGGCAAAAAAGGACGTATGAAAATTATTAGTTGTCTGTTTTTCTTTAGCTGATGTTGTTAAATCAGAATCATTGTAGACCAAGTCATAGACGTAATTACCGTTCAACCCAGCATTTAGCCGTAAGCGGGGTGAGAAATAATAATTGCACGAAAAAGAAAGTCCGGCATTTAAACGTTGATTATCTATATCCGCTCTGTAATCATTAAAGTTATGATGTCCCCACGCTTTCAGATAGGAAGCATTTACTCCCATTCTAAGCGAAGTTCGTGTGTTGGGATAATAATGGATAGCATAGGCTAATCCAGCTTCAATTCCCGGCGAAACCGTATCTCTTTTAAGTATATAGTCTGGGGAATGAATATCAAAGCGGGTGTTACTATTTCCTATTAAATACGTCAATGAAGCTTCAGCACTACTTTGCCAGTATAGATTAATGGGCTTTTCATGGATAAATTGTGCAACTATATTATAATTGTAATCATTTGTTTTGATTTTTGCCCCTTCCGTCCATTTTAAGAAACTTGGAGGATAACTCGAAATCACATCCGTATAATATCGTTTTTCATCATTAAAGATATAGCTGTAATAAGGTTGAAATCCTACCGAAACCCGGTAACCCGATGATCTTTCCTGACTCATAGCATAATCCCAATTGTCGTTCAACAGGGTAAAATATTGTATATCCTGTTTTTTTATCAGTCGTTTCTCAACCAGGAAAGAATCTACCACGGTAAGTTCTTCAATTTTTTTCAGCCTGATATCGAAGTATCTCTTGTTTTTAGTTTGAGTGATGAAACTTGCAAAGGAAAGTATTTCCTCATGAGTAGGCGAATGTGACAACCGTCCTGCTTTTTCAAGGTCTTCCAAAATATACACTGCCAGCCTTGCATCCTGTACATCTTCTATTCTTCCATAACCTATCATCAGAGGAACGCCTACACTTACATTAATATTATTGGTTATTGTTTTATCATGTACAGGATAATTTTCATTTCCTGTATTTTTATAATATCCGTTATCTTTGGAATATCCGGCGGTCAGATCGGCTTCTACAAACCATAGTTTATTAAAGTAAAACCGGTTATTGATCCGGTAATTAAAATCAAGGTGCTGATTATTATTTTTACTGGTCCTTTTATTAAAATCCTTATCCATATTTTTATACCATTGTGCATTGGTCTTAAGATTTCCAAATTGTTCGCCCTGGTATTTACGCAAATTGGTTACGGAATAATAATCCAGATTCAGGCTACCGCCATAATTACTTTGATCATTTTTGCTGACATATTCAAATGAATCACCATCCATTTTATTATTGGTGTTACTTCCTGAAAGGCCAAAGGAAACATTAAGTTTGCGCCATTGATAATCCGGGTTTTTGTAGTCTGTAAGTTTGAAATCATGGTACTGCGCATTCGTAACAAAAACAGATGCAAATGAAATAACAAAAAACAGACAAGCTGCCTTTACAGTAATTTTATACGTTTTCATAGGAAATAACTTTGGTTAATAATTATTTTATATAGCATTACAAAATACAATTATCATGCCATATTATGTAAAATAATTATTAAAAATAAAACTTATAAAATAATATAGCGATGAGTTTCTAATCTTATTAACGATCAGGCAAGATAAGGCATATAAAAAGATAGATGTTTTTATTCTTTGCCTCGAGGTTATTACATATTGTAACAACAAAAAAACCAATATACGTTTATTTCATTTTTTCTTCTTAAAAAAATTTTATGTTATAATGTGAAATATGCCTAATTTTCAGTAGAATGCTGGATAGGTAAGGCCAGAAGAACCGAAAGCTTTACCTAATTAAACCCAGATTACTCAATAGTTTTTTGTAGTTAGAATAACTTTGATTTAAGAATTTTATACTACTTTTTTTCTAATGCTACACATTAGAACTATATGGGCATAAAAAAAATTACAATCAATAACTTGTGGCTTTAGAAATACCTAATGCAGAATCAGAGTTAAATAAAAGAATTTGAGTATTTACAATAATAAAAGGAAATTAAGGCTGAATATTTCAAACCACATAAAATCCTGTTTATTTAGTCATTAATATCATCGAATTAAATATAATATCATAAATACTGTCAGTGGTACGGTGATATTATCTGTTCCCCTCGAACTTATAATCTCCACAATTGTCGCTCCACATACAATCATAAGTAATAAAAAATACAATTGAGTATCCGTATAAAGAAACAACTTTAAAACGATAAATGTTATAATACATGTAGAAATTAAGAAGACACCAGATCCAAGAATTGTTTTATCAAATTGACATTTAAACATGATTATTTTTCTTGTTTTATTTTTGTAAACAGTTCCAAATATTCCTGCAAGCGGATCACTAATACCAAGTATTAAAACAGGTAAAATAAAATACAATCTATTGTTGTTTTCTCTTGCCAAAAAGAATAATAAACAAATTGAAATCGGCAGTAAATAACTGCCTACCGTTTTTCGTTCTACAGTATCAATTGATTTAAAAACATTAAAATGCTTTCCAATAAATAAAATTAAAAAAAAGGTTACTCCCAATAACAATACATATACGTACGATTGAAAAATTACTAAAAATACTAAACTGAATAATGTAGATATAACGTGAACAATCTTTCTGGTATATTCCGGCTGTAATGCAAATCGTTTATACAAATATTCACTTAATAAAATTACAAAAAGAAAAACTACAAAAAAAACAATAACGAATAAATTCTGATTACTCATATCTTAAAAATATTCACAATTAAGAATATAAATGATCCAGTTGCCAACAAACTATCAAAACGATCTAAAAATCCACCATGTCCTGGAATAAAATTACTAAAATCTTTTATTTTGAATTTTCTTTTACAATATGAAGCTAATAGGTCGCCTGATAAAGCGAAACCCGATATACCTATGCCCATTAAAATGGATTGAGTAACCCCTAAATACAATAAATCGCGAATGCATACAGATGTTATTATTACAACGATCAGTCCGCCCCATACACCTGCATACGTTTTATTGGGGCTTATTTTCGGGAATATTTTCCTCTTTCCTAATAACTGTCCACTAAGCTGACTAAATGCATCAAATACAGTGGTTAAAAACAATGTATAAAAAAGATGCCTTGGGGATAAATGGGCGAAATTATAAAACATAAAGGCAAAACAACTAAAAACCAATAACGAGATAATACCTACACTATAATTAATTGATAAATTAATGGATTTTATAATTTCATAATACCCAAAAAGAAGAATCAAAAGGCATAAATACTGAAAGAAAATTACATTGATAAGAACTGATGCAAATAATAGATTTATAATGACTAAATAAACAAAGTATTTCAGCCAGGCATTTTTACGATAGACAATATCCTTGTCCTTATTTACAAATATAGTTATTACTCCTCCGATTAGAAAGTAGACCATTAAAATAATATAAAGTTTAAATACCATTATTTAGCTTTTACTACCCAGTATAATCCCTTTTGATTTGATTTCATTTCTGGAATAATAAACTGAATTATAATATGTTCTAAAAAGGCAAGGATTCCCCATAAAATCATAAAGTAATAAAATAATGTATTAAATTCAAAAACAAACAAAACAAAGAAAAATGCACCTTGTATATATCCACCAATTTTCCATGAATACAAATGAAGGCTCGGTAATCTTTTAAATTTAATTAGAGATAACAAATTGGAAAAAACAAATAATGAAAGAAAAATACAGAAGCTTACTAAGTGAGATGCAAAATCATCAGCTTTAAATAAGAATATTCCGGATATTGCTAATATGTATGTTCCAATATCGGCGATTGAATCAAGCCTTGCTCCTAACTCAGTTTGCTGATTTAACATGCGTGCAATAAACCCATCAAGAATATCAGTAATAAGATTAATTACCAATAATATAACAAATATTCTTTCATAATTATTTAAAGCAAACAATAAAACAATAGGAAAAGATAATATCCTATATGATGAAAGCAAATTTGGAATATTTACATTCTCTTTAAAACGGATCATTATTATGCAAAATTTTGCAAATTATAACCAAAGATTATCAGCTACACTTAAACCGGGATCATCCTAATAAACTTCCTACAAAGAATTGTTTTTTGATATCCCTAATTTTTATATGCGTAATTAAAATGTTTTACAATGGTTACAAATGATTAGATAATTCCAATTATAAAAGCTGTTCTTCTATTAAATCGATTCTTATAGGCCACAAATATACAATGAATTTTACATATCCGAATTATCCAATATAAATTTATTTCATTTTTTCTTTGAGTAACATTGTTCTATAACATGATATAATTTTATACTACCTTTTAATAAGATACGATGAGCCGTTTGTTAGACTTTTTTAGCTAAATGCTTCATACTTTTACCTAAAAGTCTCGCATCTTTACCTAAAAGTCCCTTATCTTTACCTAAAGGTCTCATATCTTTAGGTAAAAGTCCCGCATCTTTACCTAAAAGTCCCGGACTTTTACCTAAAACTCTCGGACTTTTACCTAAAACTCTCGGACTTTTACCTAAAACTCTCAAACTTTTACCTAAAACTCTCAAACTATTAGGTAAAAGTCTCAGAGTTTCGTCTATTTATTTGAAGCTTTGTTCAAGATATTCAACACTTTATGTTAAAACTATTAAAATTTTTAAAGAATTTTAATAAAAAAATCATTTTTTTAAGCTTTAAGTGAATAATTTTGATAAAAAATGCGTATCTTTATGGCATCATTTATCATAAACAAAGGTATATGGCAAAAAAAACTGTTAAAACAGAAATTTCTACCGGTAAGCCAGACTTAATGATAGATCAGGCTGAAAAAGCGGTAAAAAAACATTTGGAGTTGGGCGATGCAAGTCCGTTGAAAAATATGGATATGTCGGCATTTTCAACCAAAGTAACCCTTACCAAAAGCAAACGTGCGGAAGCGCGGGCTTTACGGGATCAGAGTGAAATAAAAATGCAGGAGTCGGACTCGGCTCTTGGCATTGCCAAAGGGCAAACTTCGCTCACCGAAGGTACGGTGTATAATTATTTAACCATTATCCGCGATAAACTACTCGATGCTTATCGTGGTAATGAAGAAGCCCTGAATGAATGGGGTTTTAAAGTTCTTATTGGCGAATCCATTCCCGGAAGACGTAAAACGGTAACGGAAAAATAATCGCCCTTAGAACAGCCTTGTCCTGCCCTGTCCTAAAATAATAGATGGTAAGGGAAAGGTCTAAGGCAACAGTATTATAAATATTCCTCCCGGGGCGCCCGGGATAGAATCTTTTTGCCAAATTGGAATTCATCAATCGTAATTAATCATCCGTTGCTTGCAGATATTTCCCGTTTTTACTGGTTATGCAAATATATCCTGTCCCTTTATTTGTCAATCATAAACTATCCATTAAAAATCGTAAATCCTAAATCGTAAATCGTAATTCATAATTCGTAATTCACTTTATCTACGATAGCTAAATGAAGTCCTGATGCTAAGGTAAATTAACCAATAGCGATTTTAAGTCCCTCTTCGGCTAAAACCGTATTTTCAAAGATAGCTTTAGCTTCTTCAAGCAAGGGCTGCAAATCGTCGTAACGGGCCGAAAAATGGCCGATAATGAGTGTCCCCACGCCTGCTTTTTTTGCAATTTCAGCAGCCTGCTGAGCCGTGGAGTGAAACTTGTCCTTTGCCGACGACCGTTTGTCGTTCATAAATGTGGCTTCATGATACAGAACATCCACCCCTGCAATCTGAGGAACAATCCGCTCGTTATATAGCGTATCGGTACAATAAGCAAACGAATGTGGCGTGGAAGGAGCAATGGTAATATCGGAATTCTTATATAAGATGCCTTCCGGATTAAGATAATCCTCGCCGGCTTTTATCTTAGCGAATGCAGATATGGGAATAATTTCCTTTACCAGAAAATGTTTATCAATCTTCCGCGGCTTGGCCTTTTCCCTGAACAAAAAACCACAGCAGGAGATGCTATGTTCCAGAGGAATGGTCTCAACCGTAAGATTTTCATCATCAAGAATTATTTCTTTTTCTTCGGGATTTATCGGGTGAAAAAGAAGAGGATAGCTTAAATGAGTGTCGGAAACCATGAGCTGAAGGTTAATGATCTCTTCCAGTTCTTTTTTTGCATAAATATGCAATTCCTCCGTCCGTCCAAGCAGATGAAAGGAGAAAAGCAGCCCAACCAGTCCAAAATAATGATCGCCATGAAGGTGACTGATAAAAACATGGCTTACCTTCCGGAAACCAATGCTGAATTTACGCATTTGCATCTGCGTTCCTTCGGCACAATCAATCAAAAAGAGTCGTCCTTCATACTCCAGCACCTGTGCGCTTGGATTACGCTGCGAAGTAGGTAAAGCAGCGCTGCTGCCCAAAATTTGTATGGTAAAATTCATCAGGCAAACTTACGTAAAAAATAAATTATTCAAGCTCTTCTTTTCAATAATGGGAAAAAGAGTAAGTTAAAAACGGAAAACAATTGTATGCTACAAGTTTCAACAACAAACGGGCAATTAAATCCTGTTAATAAAATTGTAAAAAAAATTGTTTCAAAGGTATAAATATTAGTAAATTTTGTTTTAAAATTGCAACTGGAAAAGGAAAAAAGCGAATACAGTATTAAATCAACATTTTAAATTAAGGTACAAGATCTAATCAATTATAAATGACTAAAGAAAACAACGAAGACCGATTTCGTTACCGCCATTGGGAAGGCAAAACGATACTGATAGCCGAAGATATTTACACCAATTTTCTTTATTTAGAAGCAGCCTTATCTAAGACAAACGCCACAATACTTTACGCCATCAATGGTTTGGAAGCCGTAGATTTTTGCAGGGAAAATCCCGGCATTGATTTAGTGCTTATGGATCTTTCCATGCCTATAATGAATGGTTATGAAGCAACTGTCGAAATAAAAAAAATACGAAAGAATTTACCTGTTATTGCTCAAACGGCCTATTCCCTCGATTTTGATAAGGATACCGCCATTAATGTGGGATGCAACGATTATTTGGTAAAACCAATACTTCCAAAGCTTTTATTTGATACTATTTCAGAGTATATCGAAAAGGATCTTTTGAATTAAGCTTTCCGGAATCTCCAATTAACAGGTAATTTTCAGCCGGGTACGCTCAGGCAAGTTCGTCCATTGCCTCAAGAATAATTCCGCAGGCTTCCCGTATCTGACTTTCTGTTATCGTCAACGGAGGTGCAATACGGAAGGAATTTGCCCTGAACAGAAATATATCGAGGATCACACCCTTTTCAACACATTTTTTCATCACCTGCGACACCTTATCAGCATCCTTCAGTTCAACGGCTATCATCAAGCCTTTCGATCTGATTTGTTGAATAAGCGGATGCGAATGTAGCAATTCTCTGAAGAGTTTTTCTTTACCCGCAACCTGACTTACCAGGTCTTCTTCTATCAATACCTGTAAAGCCGCCATACCTGCCGCACAACACACCGGATGCCCTCCGAAAGTGGTGATATGACCCAATACGGGATCGTGCGTCAGGCATTGCATAACAACCCTTGACGATATAAAAGCTCCGAGAGGCATTCCCCCACCCATTGCCTTGGCCAAAACCAAAATATCAGGCACGGTTTCGTATTGCTCAAAAGCAAATAGCGTCCCCGTGCGTCCCATGCCTGTCTGAATTTCATCAAAAATCAAAAGACAGCCGGTTTCATCGCATTTTTTCCTGAGGAGTTTCAGATAATCAGCATCGGCAGGGATAATTCCGCCTTCACCCTGAACAGGTTCAATTAAAACACAGGCCGTATTTCGCGTAATCTGGCACAAATCTTCCGTCCGGTTAAATTCGATAAAGCTGACTCCCGGAACCAACGGACGGAACGAATTTTTAAATTCCTCGCCCCCCATCACACTCAATGCCCCATGAGTACTTCCATGATAAGCATTTTTGCAGGCAATCACTTCCATCCGGCCGGTATAACGTTTGGCTAATTTCAAAGCGCCTTCTATGGCTTCACTTCCCGAATTGACAAAATATACCGAATTTAAACTTTCGGGTAATTGTTCGATCAGTAATTGAGCATATTTTACCTGCGGGCTTTGAATGTATTCGCCATAAACCATCAGGTGCATGTATTTATCCAATTGTTGTTTCACCGCTTCAATAACTTTGGGATGGCAATGCCCGACGTTGCTTACCGAAACCCCGGAAATCAAATCTATATAACGTTTTCCGTAAATATCGTACATATAAATTCCTTCGGCTCTTTCAATCTCGAGAGCAAGCGGAGCCTCTGACGTTTGAGCAATACATTCAATAAATAACTGACGTTGGGTTAACATGGGTTGGTAATATTTTCAAGCAAAATTAACCAAAAACCATTCATGGTTTTGATTTTTATTTTATCATTGCATTAAAGTTAATGACAGCATGCAAAATAAAGTCGTAATTATTACCGGTGCCTCTTCGGGAATAGGAAAAGCTCTGGCAGAAGAATTTGGCAGCCGTGGAGCAAAGCTCGTGCTGGCAGCCCGCACTACCGAAAAGTTACAGGAACTCACCCTGAAATTAAATGCCAAAGGCGTTGAAACATTGGCTGTAAAAACCGATGTAAGCATAGAAACAGACTGTAGCAACCTGGTAAAAGCAGCCATCGAAAAGTTTGGCAAAATTGACGTTTTAATAAACAATGCCGGCATTTCCATGCGTGCATTGTTCCGCGATTTGGATCTGAAAGTGATTCATTCGCTGATGGACGTGAATTTCTGGGGAACGGTGTATTGTACCAAGTATGCCCTGCCCTATTTGTTGCAAAGCAAAGGCTCGGTGGTAGGTGTTATTTCCATCGCCGGATATATCGGGCTGCCGGGTCGTACCGGATATTCGGCTTCCAAATTTGCCATCCGTGGATTTCTCGACACCCTGCGTGTGGAAAATATGAACAACGGGCTGCATGTACTGGTTGCCGCCCCAGGATTTACAGCCAGTAATATACGCCATGTTGCCTTAACTGCCGATGGTTCTCTTCAGGGTGAAACGCCACGTGATGAAGCTAAAATGATGCCTGCCGCAGTCGTTGCCCGAAAAATCGCCCAGGCAGTCGTCAAACGTAAACGGACACTGATACTAACCTTCGTCGAAGGTAAATTAGCCGTTTTTCTCAGTAAATTTTTTCCACATTGGGTTGATACAATGAGCTATAAACTTATGGCAAAAGAACCGAATTCACCCTTTAAATAATTTGTTATTTTCGGGGATGGTATAATAAAATGGTCGTCCGGAGGTAATCGCGGTCGAGATGAGTATAAATTTCTGTTGTAGTAATGGATTCGTGACCAAGCATTTCCTGTACAGCGCGCAAGTCGGCACCTCCATCCACCAGATGGCTGGCGAAGGAATGCCGGAATGTATGCGGGCTGATCGTTTTATGAATACCGGCTTTTTCGGCTAATTGTTTGATGATGGTAAAAATCATCACCCTGGTCAGTTTTCTGCCCCGACGATTCAGAAAAAGAATGTTTTCAAAACCTTTTTGAATATCCTGATGATTCCTTATTTCTTTTAAATAAATAGCAATCTGTTTCTGTGCCGTTTGTCCAATGGGAACTAATCTTTCCTTATCCCCTTTCCCGGTAACTTTTATATAACCTTCCTTAAAATATAAATCGGTAATTTTTAAATTTACCAGTTCCGAAACCCGTAGCCCGCATCCATACAGTGTTTCTATTATGGCTCGGTTACGCTCGCCTTCAGGTTTACTTAAATCAATGGCAGCAATAATACGCTCAATTTCAGCAATACTCAGGGTATCGGGTAATTTTCGGCCTATTTTTGGTTGTTCAAGCAATTCAGCAGGATTTTTAACGGCAATATTTTCCAATAAAAGAAATTTGTAAAAAGCCTTGATCCCGGAAATCAATCTCGACTGCGAACGGGCATTCAAGCCGCTTTGATTCATCGATTTAATAAAATCGCGTAAATGTTCTAAACTAACTTCTTGTGGAGGAATACCATTTTCATTATTTTCAATATACTGCGAAAGATGCCTGACATCTCGCAAATAGGCATCAATGGAATTGGAGGAAAGCGCTCGTTCCAGGCTCAGATAATTTTTAAAACTCTGAATATAACTCGCCCAATTGGGTGTTTGGTCTTTAAAACTTTGCATTTTATTTTTCTTGTTTGGCACAAAAATTTTTCTGAAATTTGCCGCATCAAAGTTGAATATTTTTTTTAAAAGAATTAGGTATTGTTGC
>Ga0160425_1002855_pt1 | contig 13380 bp, 8 predicted proteins | sample BioMet8_FD_108193 | JGI IMG/M metagenome (GOLD analysis project Ga0160425, IMG submission 108193) | Microbial communities from bioreactor (seeded with sewage sludge) at Lawrence Berkeley National Lab, California, USA - Biofuel... | ecosystem: Engineered > Bioreactor > Anaerobic > Unclassified ...
GATCACCCAGTTTGGCGCGCCCAGCAGTTTCAGCTTGATCGGCAGAATGCTCGGCACCACCTGTTCCATCACCGTGAAGCAGAAATCGCCCCACAACAGCCAGCCGAACAGCATCACCAGTCCAGCCTTGGTATAGGTTAACGTTCCGCAATGATAAATGGGGTTGTGCTGATTTCCGGATGTTTTTCTTTCTACCGATGCCAACATCAAACGTCTCCCCAATGATTATGCTGTTTTGCCGCTTTACACAATTTTTTTACCCCCATTTACTCTTCCCCAATTATTCCTGCTTTTGCACAGTAATAGTAGTTTTCTCTCGAAGAAATGAACGATATTTATTCATTTCTTCTACCGTTACAAACTGCGCGGTGAAAAATTTATTACAGCCGAGACGTTTGTTCTTGTTCTCTCCCAGCGGGTGATATGGTTCTAGGTCAATACGCTGAACGTTTTTCAAGGAATTAGCGAGTTTTGCAATATTCAGTAAGTGTTTCTCGTCGTCATTAATACTGGGAACCAAGGGACAACGCAAAACTGACTTTACACCTTTGTCATCGAGTTTAAATAAATTTTCCAAGATCAATTCATTGGAAATTCCAGTTATTTGCCGATGTTTTTCCGGATCGCTGGCTTTGACATCCCAGAGCCAAAGATCGACTAAGGGAAAAAGTTCTTCTAATCGTGCAAAAGGTGCATAGCCGCAGGTTTCTACGCAAGTGTGGAGATGCTCTTTTTTCGCCGCCTGCAAAAGCTCTTTGGTGAATTCGAACTGAAACATCGGTTCGCCGCCGGAAAGAGTTAATCCTCCCCCGGAACGATCATAAAAGATTCTATCTTTCATCACCTCGACAATAACTTCATCTACGGACATGGGTTCCCCTACTTTTTCCAACGCTCCGGCGTAACAGTTCTCAGTACATTTGCCGCAATGGATACAATTCTCCCGCCGGAAAACATGTTTGCCGCCTTCCATGACGTGACAATGGTTCGGACAACATTGAAAGCACCAGCCGCAACCAATACACTTTTCCGGTGTAAAAAAGATTTCCGGTTGCGTTTCCTGCGATTCAGGGTTGTGGCACCAGATACATCGCAAAGGACAACCTTTCATAAACACGACAGTCCGGATCCCCGGACCGTCGTGCAAGGCAAACTTCTCAATGTCAAATACAATTCCAGTCATTTTTTTTCTTACGTTCCCAATTTCAATAGATATGCCGAGCAATAAATTCACGCTGCTGTTCGGGCGCCAACTTTGTAAATCTGGCGGAGTATCCGTATAACCGTACAATCAGTTCCTGATGGGCATCGGGATGCGCAATCGCGTCCTCAAGTTCTTCCGGACTTACACAGTTCAACTGCAGCATTTCGACTCCGGTTTCAAGAAATGTTTGTTCCAGCGCAGTCAGAATACCTTCGGAAAGGCCGTTTCGCGTCAAAGAAAGCGTCAAGACACTTCCGGCGCTGAACTTCAATAGATCCAGCATCCGGCAGTTGTTGAAAATGGTGGTTATGTCATTTCCGGAGTTCAAATGACTGGGAGTCACTCCTTGCGAAATATATCCGCCGCTCCTGCGTCCATCCGGTGTCGGCCCGGTGACTTGAGCATATCGTCCCAGAATAGACCAATTGTAATTGTAGAGAGCGGGTTGAAATTTTCCGCCGCGTTCATTCGGAATGTCGTTCACACATGTGGCAAGCACATCAAGAATCTTCTGTGCCAAGGTGAGAGTTTCCGGACGAGCATCTCCCCAATGGTATGGAGTTGCGATAAGTTCCTGCCGGAGCGGTTCCTCATCCAGCCAATTCTTCCGCATAGCGGATTCAATTTTAGCCAACGAGTGTCGTTTGGTGTCAAAGCAAACATGCTTTACCGCCAGCATGGAATTCAGAAACGTCGCAAATCCGGAGAAAGGCAGTCCGTGCGGATTGTAACGCCCCCCGCCGGCATTGTAATCCCGGCCATTATCAAGACAATCGTTCATAGTGGCGGAAAAAAATGGAGCCGGAATGACCTGATCGGTTACTCTGCCGCCTTTCCCGATCGCCGCACACATTTTTCGGACGGAACGGATTGTATTATCCATGACGGTGGCATAAAATTCTTCAAACGAAGTGGCATTACACGCTGACTCAAACCGCTCCCCCGTTCGAGCTTCAACATCGGAATCAGGGAGCATCGAAAGATTCATTGCCTTAGGCAAATTGTAATAGCACATTGCTCCGGCGGAGTGCTCGCACCCTTCCACCGTGACTTCCCAACAGCCGCCAACAACATAATTGCGCACGTCTTCCAATCGTTTGCCTTCCGCACATTGCGCTTTGATCACCGCTTCATCATTTACGATCCCAATTGTGTTGCGACCGCAAAGGAACTCACGATTGACCCGGTCATATAATACCCGAGGCATTTTTTTATTGAAGCGGATCTGAAGCTTCGGATAGATCAGTTTCAGGTCGTGGTGTACATCCAGAAACATGATGGTCAGTTCATTGCAGACGGCGTTGCCGTTTCTATCGCAGCCGCCAAGAATCAGCGTCCCGCATTGTTCTCCGAAGATCCGAAGATCTTTGAGATTTTTGCCGAAATCCTGTTTACAATCCAGATAGGAAAGGAATGCGCCAATCAATTCATAAGCCTCTTCACGAGTCAGCCGTTCGGCTTGAATATCTGCCAGATAGAGGTCATTGAGCAGTGTGTCCGGGCGTCCAATAACCCCCATGCCGAGACCTTCCACGGACGCGGTGATTTCATGCAGAAACCATATTGCAAGCAAACCCTCGTAAAAAGTCTCCGGCTTTCGCCAAGGAACATCACTCGCAGTCGCCAGGTGCGTAAGACAATATTTTGCTGATTCATCTTCGGCTGACGGAAGGAGTTTTGCCGCTGCGGCAGCAAACTTTTTCGCAATTTTCTTTATGGCAAGCAGCGATTCCGCGGCACATTCATAGAACTCCTTCCGGTCGGGATCAGAAGTTTCCCGCGCCAGCCGTTCCGCCTGGTCATGAAAATGTCCCAGCCCGTATCGGATCACATTTTCACATGGAAACGCATGGTGGTCCAAATCCGGATAACTGGTACATTCGTGAATGCCGATTTTACAAGCCAGCCTCACCTGTTCGAACATCAATGGATCGACATCCTCGAACAAATGATAATTTCGCCGCAGAATCCAGGTTCCGGCGCTGCCGTTGCCGTAATTTTCTGCCGATTTCAAACCCATTTCAAAAGGAAACGGAGAATGGGAAAATACGACCGGCGTAAACCATCCCGCGATAATACGGGTCTGGGCGGTTTTCAGTCGGAGCGCGCTGATGCCTGGATGGGCTTGTGCGTATGTCTCAAACTTTTGATAAAGCTCGTCCAACGGTTTTTTGTCATTCCAAATAACGGTTGTGTTGGCAAAATAGTATGCCTTGAGTTCATCTTTCAGTTTCTCAATATCAACGAACATGATAAGCCTCTTCGTGTGTTTAAAGTAAAAATCCGCCGTCGACCACTAGTGTCTGCCCATGAACAAATGAGGCCGCATCACTGACCAAATATAAAAACGCTCCTGCAATATCTTCGGTTTCACCAAGATGGTGCGCCGGATAGGTTCGACGCATAGTTTCATATTTTTCTTCGGAAAAATCCCCCCGGCTTTCTGTCAATTCGGTACGGATTGTTCCCGGAGCGATGCAGTTGACATTGATATTATATCGTGCAACCGTTTTAGCAGTACATTCGGTGGCGGCAATCACAGCTCGCTTAAATACGGAATAGGTGAATGTCCCAGGCGAATTTCGTATGCCAAAGATACTTGCGATATTGATGATTTTTCCGTATTGACGTTCTATCATGCCTGGCAGTACTTGATGCATCAGGTCAATAGGAGCATCCAGCAGCAGCTCGCGGCTGAAGATATAATCTTCTTCCTTTATATCACATATTGTTCCGTCGACTACCGTTCCGGCATTGTTAACGAGAATATCAATTCCTCCGTGCAGTAATTGCTCTGCGCGTGCAATTAACTCGCGGCGATCATCCGGGTGGGAGAGATCGGCGGCAAGATATTGAGGATTAGTTCCGTAAGCAGCTAATTCCTCAAGAATGGCTGCGCCATCTTCGTTTTTTGCAATAACCGCGACATCCGCACCATGTCGGGCAAGCGCAACAGCTATTGATCGTCCAATGCCGCGCCGTCCTCCGGTGACGATGGCTTTTTTTCCATTAATGTTTCGTCCATCCATCATTATACCTTTCCTGATTCCGTTAAAAAATTTTCGGAATCGCTGTTGACGCTTTCCGGCGACCGCTCAACGACCGTTTTTGTATAACTTTTGTGGCATCCGTGTCCTTATTCGAACAGATTTCCGTCTTTCGTGTTCAGTCCTGTGACCAGGCTACATTTTTACGGCAAAAATCCTGATTTCAGGGCACAATGCACCTGTGGCTAAATTATTTTCTTTTGCGTTTTATTTTGTATACTAAATAGTTACATATATTTTCTCAAATACCCGGCGGTATCCCCGACGAACAACTTTGCCGAACAGACCATCTGTAATGCGGTTTTGCTCAGAAAACTTATCTTCGCCGGAACTGCTGAAACGGTTCGACCTCCAGGAAGCCATACCGCTTTTGCTTGGATCAAATCGGATTGTCCCTTAACCGTTCAAATTAACCATTGCGACCGTACAAATTGCGGTCTCGGATACTCCGGATGCGGAATATCTGTATTATCCGGTGTCATTTCTCTTCCTTTTTGGTATCTTTAAGCAACTGGAACATATTGTTGACCAGCATAACTGAATGCGTTTTATGCTTGTTGCCGAGGATCGCGAAGCCGCCGCTGAATCAGAAATCCCCGCGCAAACGATAAGTGAAATCTTCAAATATTAAAATTTATGGGATGATAGTGAGTAGTATTCCAGTTTGCGCCGGGAATCAACTGATAATTACCGTCCCCGGCGGCAAAAGAGAATTTAAGCGGCGAATGTCCGAAAAGCAAGCGGACGCGGACCTTATATTGCCGATCTTTGATCAAGTTGCAGTAAACTGTTCCGCCGCCTTCCGCCCGGTGAAACGCTGGTAGCGCTTTCTGTCGGCCGTGGTAATTCAAGACCATGCGGTCATCAAGCCAAACCGTGATGCCGGTATCGGCACAGAACAACAACTGAGCCGCTGGTACATCTTTGGGTACCGTCAGCGTGGTATACAGATAAAGCGATGAAAAATCATGGCAATAGCCTGACAAGTCAGTGTGAAATCCCGGCAGTTCGGCAATAACTCCCTGTCCCGACGCAAGTTTTTCCGACGACAGTTCCTCACGCGATACAATCCAACGGCTGTGTGACATTGCCGCAATGTTCTCATCCGGCACATAAGGGCGGTACTGCGGAAAATCCAGAGTCCGCGATTCCGTCGCGAAACGCTGTGCCAACGCCACGGTCCGTTCCATCAGCTCAGTGATATTGGCCGGCAATTCGCTCCGGTCAAGACAATCTGAAGTCGCTATGTGTTCGTTCGGCATCGTCAGTCCGAAAGAATCCGGACCATGGATCAGCCCGAACAGCGCGCCGCTGGTGGCGGCGGTACAGTCGGTATCCATACCGAAATTGACCGCGGTCAGAACGGTGCGGACAAAGTCACCTTCGCCCAGCAGCAGAGCCGCCGTGATAAAGCACAAATTCATCAGGCAGTCGGTAAAGTTATGCGACCCGAACGCTTGCATGATCTCATTACGAATATACCGTGTATCGTCACTTCTTTCGACCAGCTCACAGGTAAAGCGTACAGCCTGTGAAACACGGGAGGCGGACGGGATATGTCGCAGTCCACGCTCGAGCGCCTCTGCCACCGAGACGCATAAAAACGCCTCGCTAACCACTGAAGCCAGATAAATTTCTGCGATAACACCTTCGCCATGATGATCGAGAATGGCGTCCTGTTCGGCATAAAACCCCGCCGCCGCCGGATTGCCGGGAAAAAGACATCCCCAGATCTCGGCTCGAATCGCGGCGCCCATACCGTTGATGAACCAGTTGTCGGCATAACCGGTAGCAGGCGGCATCAGCCCGCGACGGAGGTTGAACACAGCCATACCGTATTCATCACAGCCAAAGCCACGCCCCAACTGTTCGAGCCAAACCGGGGTGAAATGTTTTGAACGCAGGGCAAGACCGTGCTGTTCCGCCAGCCGCAGCCACAACAGCTGCAGTTCAAGATCATCATTTGGCCCCTGATCGATAAAAATATCGTCAGGGGTGAGTTTAAGCGGATACGGTACGCCCTCATAAGGAGCGCCGATGCCGCCGGCCACCGCCTTGCCGAGCCAGCATCCCCGAACCCGCCGGGCATAGTCGCCTGAAGCCGTATATTCAGCGGCTTCAGGCACATTTGAATTCATCATTGTTATTTGCATTTGAAAAAGAATACTCCTGAACCATATGGTGCTATTATAGAATGATAGTGAATTTTTTTTCCAATTATTGTTCAAGCAGATAGATAATCTAGCCCTGTCCGCTCATCATAACCAGATGTACCAGCAAAGACTTACAATTTGGCTAATTGGGTTTTTCTTCCTTTTTGATATCTTTAAGCCACTGGTACATATTGTTGACCAGCATAACTGAATGCGATTTATGCTTGTTGCCGAGGATCGCGAAGCCGCCGCTGAATCCGAAATCCCCGCTGGTCACTACCAGCAGACCTTTTCCAATACGGCGTGTCAACAGCCAGGAATAGATCTCTCCATCTGCCATTTTCAGGGAAGCCAGATTTTCCCAACCATCTTGACTTACGGGCAGATAGCCACTGGAAGGGGTAAGACCGTTACTGATCAACCGGCCGAACTGTTCCGGTTTCTGCTGCCAGGTGCCCGGTTTTACATTGACCGCTTTACGCTGACCGTCAATTTTCCCACCGGAACGTTTTAAGGCAAGTTCCGGCATTCCGAAATACTTTTCAAGCGGAAGATTTCCCCAAGAGGTAACAATGACCAATGCTCCGTTTTTCAAGGCGGGGACAACCTTTTTCAGAAACGGTTCCGGATCCAGTTTCCAATCCTGACAAGTACGGATGATATAAACCGCCTTGTCTCCGGATAGATTCTTCAGTTCCGCATCTTTTGTCAACAATGTGACCTGATAACCTGCCATCTCAAGCAGCATTTTCATCTCTACGGCATTTTCCTCATTCCCCCGGACAAAAAATGCTGTGGATCTGGTCTCGCTGATGTTGCAGAACTGGATTAGTCCCAGCGCATTCTGATCATGGTATGTTGCACTCGGCCAGCCGGAATTCGGGAAACGCCCCTGTCCAGTCCGCATGATCCCAAACTGCCACACATCATTGATCTTCGGTTTTGTGCCGAGAGTTTCAAACGGGATCGCAATCGTTGCCGTCCAGCGGTCTTTCTCTTTCCGGATATCCGCTTTCCAATCCGCTTTCCAGTCCGTATTGAATATCATTGATCCAATAGCTATTGCAGCGTATTTCGTCCCATTCGGATTGACTGCAAATTGTCGGTAGAGCCCCTGTGTATCTCCGGGAACCGCAAGGAAAATTTCCAATGCTTCATCTACCCATGCATTACCGGTCTCTCCGGTCAGCTTGGCAATCAGCTTATCCATGTTCGGATCATGGCAGACTACTTGCAGATACAGACCGTTCTCATCCCAGTTGATCTTTGCTTCCGTCAACGGGACTTTGCTCGCCGCACCCCGCGTATTGAACTTCGGAATCTCTGCCGCCGGATGAAACGGCGTTGCATTGTTTCGCAATGAAAGCATCAGCTTATTATTCTGACCTGAAGCCCGGTAATTGATCCAGTTGGTTTTCCATACCATATATGCTTTTTTCTCGCGGACAATCCCAGACTGGACCTGTTCTCTGCGTGTGGGATCTTCGATCTTTGCCGCCTCAACTTCCGCCTTGCGGAACAGGGAATCGGATTTGTTGACCAGTTCCGGATTCAGCAGATGGCTTGCACACGCATAGGGAGAGTTCCAGAAATAGGTATAATGGATCTTCATATTGCTCCAGGCCTTGCTCATTCCGATGGCATATTCCGCCATTGCATCACCGGCACGGTCATACACTCCTGTACTGTGTTCACGAATCAATGCTTCTACATCCGCATCCGGATTCCAGAGCAGGCGCGCATATACATAAAATGCCAGCATTCTCTGTGACCCGGGTGACAAGGCATCTTCAGCCAGGTCGCGGGGACGATATGACGGCGGTCTTATTTCTGTGATCGCGCCCTTGACGCCGATTTTTTTGAACTCGCGAAACTGATCGCTCAACATGTGATAGAATGGCACCTGCACGATGGGATTGAAGATGTCAAATTCATATCCATAGACCAGGATCGGTACATTTTTCTTCTGCCATGCCTGAATTTCCTTCATCGGGAAGCGGTTCATTTCGCAGTGATCAAGATTATGAACATAACAACGGTTATACATACAGTATTCGATAAATTCGATATCTGCAACATCCGTGGTGGGGACCGGACGGTACCCCTGATATGCGATCGAGGCAAATTTTACTTTGGGAAATTCCGCCTGAACACCTTTTTTCAGACGCATGAACATATCAAACCAAAGATTTGTAAGCGTTTTTTTTCTGCACTTTGCACAATGGCAGTATTTCATACTATCCGCAGGAAAAATACTGATTATTTCCACATCCGGATATTCACGGCAATATTCGAGAAGACGATCAATCATGATCTTGTCGACATCAGGATTGCTCCAGCAAAGTTGTTCTTTGCAGCGCTTACCATCGATCTCTGCAAAATATTCCGAATGTTCTTTAAAGACATTCTGATCATAGATCATCACATTATGATCGGAAAACATCATGTGGAAACCTTTTGCGATCCTGCCGTCATTCCAGTTCCTGATCCATTTCGTGTTGTTGACCGGACGACTTCGCAGGATATTCATACGGTTACGGCTCATCCAGGTTTCCATTTCTTCATCATAAAATTTATCGCAGATATGGAATCCCCGCCACTGCATCCCGGCGGTTTCCGTCATATCCAGCACCGGGAGGACCAGTTGTTTCCGTACCGGTACGACCTCACCGCCCGCTCCGGGATGGAACCAGTGTACCCCGCAGACTTTTTCCAGAAAACCGTAGACGGCATACAGTGCGCTCCGCGGATTACTCCCGGTGAGATAAAGATTATCTCCTTGGGTCCGGATGCGGAATGAATCATTCTCCACACCGCTTTTCTCATTTCCGTCAATCCCGATAATGATCCCATTCCGGACAGGGACCGTTCCGCCCCGATTGGTCGGAAATTCCGCACCGGAGATCTTTTTCAGATAATCCCGTAATTCTCCGGCTGCACGCTGCTCAGCGGAAGAGGCTGTCGGTGAAATATAGATCTCCCACACGCTCCTGCCGCTATCAAACAGCGGAGTCTGTGCCGTACCGGCAAACGTCGTAAAACAAGTAAAAGCAAAAGCAAAAAGTATTTTCCACATATTTATTCTTCCAAGGATAAGGATTAAAAGGTTTGTCTTCAATGCTTACATGACCGTCTGCCCGGGATGTGTCCTGACCGCCGGGATGGAGACGACAATTTTTTTCTATGGATTTCACCTTCGAATCAGCGTCCTTGACGGTGACGGCGGGATGATACACTCACAAGCGGTCGGGAACCGGCAAATCGAATTTCTTCTCTTCCTCCGGTTTGACGGCGATTCAGGCCGGTAAAAGTACTACGACAATAAGATTTTCATCAAAAGTAACAGTAGGCATAGCCGGCTTTCCTGACGTCGTACATATAACGCGGCATCAGGTTATCTGCCGCCCACTTGGTCGGTTTCTTTATCTCCACATGTCCGTCGCCCAATGCCGCAACCGAGGAGCTGTTATGGGTTGCGGCCCAGATTGCGCTTTCCGCTCCCTGCCCGCCAAACGGAGTGACGGTCCAGAATTGTTTTCCCCGATAACTGCCGGCCGCTACGCAGTAGGAATCGGCCAGGACCGGAGTGAGCGACGGCTTTTTCATGCGCTTCGTAATCAGGACACTGACACCTGTACTCGGCCAGGTCACTTTATTCTGGTAAACACCGAACAAGGTGTCGCGCTCGTTCTTTTTCGCATCCCGGGAAGTGTTGTAATTTTCCTGAGCCCAAACCACTCCGTAAGTATGGTGGAGGAAATCACCGTCGTATTTCTTTACCGTGGAAGAATTGGACGGACACCCGATCACGCTCCACGGAACATATCCCGGCGGGCCGTCGATCTCTCCGGTCATAAGTCCGGTCCAGTACCTCCCGTTGTCATACAAGATCATATAGCCGGTATTGTCGTCGGCGTACATCCACATCGCCCCGACCAACTGTTTCTGGTTGGATATGCACGATGTCGCCCGGGCGCGCTCCCGAGCCGAAGAAAGAGCCGGTAGCAGCAGTGCTGCCAGGATCGCGATGATCGCGATCACAATGAGGAGTTCAATAAGTGTGAAAATTTGTTTCATTCGTTTAATCGTTCTCTTCTCCTGTAATATTGGTTCTCTGTAATGATTTAGTCTCAAAAAGTTGTTAACCCCGAAAAAATTCGACATTTTTTCGAACCTATTGGGTTGATGTTCATGTTTTTGCATTCTTTGGGAAACCTCCTTAAATTTTTCCGTTTTTTTATTGACAAAAGCTACTGGTTGTTATGTGGCACAAGACCACCCACTGCATTCGGTGCTGCGCCAAACCGAATGTAACCTTGGGAAATGCAGCGTGGGTTGGCAGCAGACATAAGATTTGAACCGGAGTCGGGAAAGAAATCCGTATTGCTCCTTCCCTAAATTCTGCATATTCTTCATGGCGAAGATCCGGAGAGCGTTCTGGAAGAACAAGATTATCTTCGCGACTGGGTCGATACGCTTGAGTCCGCTAGGTTCTTTTGGTGTTTTCATGGATAGACCTCTTTCATCGCAGGGATAAATCCGGGTGCCCGGAAAATCTTGAGAAAGCATATCCCGGAAGCCGTAGCTTCTTCTTTTGATGACTTTGATTTTGTGGGACATTCTTTTTCCTTGTGTCTACGAAGAAGTATAATTTAAAAACCGAATCATGTCAATATAAAATTTGATTTTTATGAAATAATGATATATTATATCCAACAATGCTGGATTATGAACAATTATAAAAAGGAGATATACATGTCTGAACCACAAAGTTTGATTCAATCCATCGACCGGGCCGTAGCCGTGCTCAACGTCGTCAAAAACGCTTCCGGGCCCGTACGCAATTGCGACATTGCCAGAACGATTGGCTTGTCCCAGCGAGCCACTCATAATTTCGTGCGAGCCCTTCTCTTTAACGGCTATCTGGCCCAAACTGCAAATCGCCAATATGTTGTCGGGCCTGCGGCGCTTGAGCTTGTGTTACCGATTCAGAACCGTTACGAAAAACTGGGCAGTGCGTGTGCGGATATTGTCATCCGGCTTGCCCGGGACACCAAAACCAGCGCCTTTCTTGGATTTGAATATTACGGAAAACTCTACTGTGCGTTGCTTGGACGCTCCAACGGAGTTCTCGAAGTCTGTGGACGACAGTTCTGGCTTGATGTACTTCATGCCTCTGGGCCCGGACTGATCATGATCGGAGTCAAAGGAATCGAATATTTCAAAAGTGTCACTCGAGAGCCGCTCAAAAAATTCACCCCATACACCGTTGTTGACATGGACGAAATTGCGAAGCGTTCCGCCGAAATTATCAAACAAGGATATGCCATGCTTCGTTCTGAACACGTGGAACGCATCGCTGATCTCGCCGTTCCAGTACGGAACCGAAGCGGCAAAATTGTTGCCGGGCTATCCCTGTCATTTCTGGAATCTCGGCTCCAAAATGACGATTTCAATATCGATGAAAAACTTGAACAACTTCGGGATGCAGCCGCAAACATCTCTTTATCTGCCGACTTCTGATAGAATGATATGAGAGCGGACTTTCAACGATCAAAGTGGAAATTTCCGTTTCGAGTGAGCGATATAAAGACTTCCCCTCCAAGCACCCCCGATCGGGAAGTTTTCCAGACAATCATGAGTGTGAGATTTGCCGTCACCACAAAAAAGGAAATCGGCGAGCTCAAATCAGTTAAACAATTTCCTGCCCACGGCAAAAAATAAAACGCTGTTCCTGGCGTATATATGATTATGATTGAATAACATACGTCATGTTTTCAAAACGGAGAACATTTAGTTTTAATCGTGCACCCACCAGGATTTTTATAGATGAACAATGCTCACATCCGTCATATGCGCTTGAATGTATTCAACAATCAGGCGACGATGGCATTGTTCCGGCGTCGGTTCAGCACAAAGGAAGCATCCCGAAGCCAAATCCCGCTTGGACAGAAAATGATTGAACGTCAGAGTGGACAAATACCGGTTGTATTCGGTTTCATATTGCGCCCAAGTTATCAGTTGCTTTTTATAGCCGTCCAACAAGCCGGGTGCCGGAGCCAGTTCTTTCAAATGCCGATATTCGCATTGGCAAAGTGTTTTTAGAAAGAATTTCAGATCATCACGTTTGGTAAACCCCGCCAATTGCGAAGTATTATAAAGTCGGACATCAAGCAGAGTTTTTACGCCCGCATCAGTAAGGGTCTGAAAGAAATCTTCGGCATTTTTGCCGCCGTAACCAATGGTATAGATGGTCATTTTTTCATCTCTGGATTTGCGGTTTGATAACTGCCGCCGCAAGTTTATAACAAAAACCGGTAAAGTTTTTAGTCAAACTGATCGTCAAATAGATATAAGGAAAAACGTTGATAGTACCGATTTTTTTAATAATGTCACCATGCGCATATTCGTCATCAGTTACTCTTAAAATATATTTCACTCGGTTGTATTCAAATGCAATCCGTAACTTGGATTCGTTACTGTCATTATCGGTAAATAGAGTCTGTCCGCAAAAGGGCAATTTTCAGCAGTGCGCTTTTGCCTGACGCGCCGGGTCGAAAAAACATCTGTCCGGCCGCGATAAAAATCTTGATTTGCGGGAAAAAAGATGTCATTGGAGCAAGAGTATTCCTGCCGTTCTTGTCGGCGTATTTTTCGTTGATTCCATCGGTGGTTTACGCCGCTGCGGCGGAGTCTTCTTTTTCGGCTTGTGCCTGATGTATCAGCTTGGCCAGTAAATGTAAATTGTGACTTAAAACCGCCCAGGCGACATGGCGTTGTTTGGCTTCAAAATCGCGGCAAGGCAGGCATGGTCCGATAAATCTTTTGACGGCGGCGATTCGTCCTTCGGTTATGACTGCGCCGCTGTTGCAGCGCCTGAAAATCCGGTTCTGGGTTACGTTTTTCCAGTTTCGCCGGGGACTTCGGGCAAATCGCGTTGTAGATCTTTCTTTTTTCCAGCAGTCGGCGGCTGGGA
>Ga0160425_1002862_pt1 | contig 13350 bp, 15 predicted proteins | sample BioMet8_FD_108193 | JGI IMG/M metagenome (GOLD analysis project Ga0160425, IMG submission 108193) | Microbial communities from bioreactor (seeded with sewage sludge) at Lawrence Berkeley National Lab, California, USA - Biofuel... | ecosystem: Engineered > Bioreactor > Anaerobic > Unclassified ...
GCCATCGAAACTTGTGGCAATGTGCCCTGGAAAAACTATCAAAAGGTTCTCCCCTACCTCGACTGGATTTTTTTCGACCTTAAAAATTTCAACAGCGAAGAACACAAAAAAGCTACCACTGTCAGTAACCAGATAATTCTGGAAAATGCAAGACTTCTCGCCAGGGAATTTGCCGGAAGGCTTATTTTCAGGCTTCCGTTAATCCCAGGTTTTAACGATACCAGCGAAAATATTACTTCCCTCATTCAGTTTATGAAGGAAAACGGAAAAAACGAAATCAACATCCTGCCGTTACATCATCTGGGCAAAGAGAAGTACCAAAAGCTGGATAAAGAATACATAGGAGAAGGTACTCCCGTTCCGACGAACGAACATTTAAGAGTTATCAAACAAACTTTTCAATCCGCTGGTATCCATTGTTACATAGGAAGTGAAACGCCGTTTTAGGCAAAAACCTTGACCTTTCCCTGCAACAATACCGATTTCTGATTATTCCTTGAACCGCGATCTTTTAGTTCCCCGCAAAGAAAAGATGCCTGACAAAGCAAGTTCGAGATAACCACGAAACCAACAAACTGGCTCTTGCCCCGAAAATATTTTTCCCAAATTTTGTTAAAATTTCATAAACGAACTATTCCGTTTTGGAAATAGTTATACTTTTGTAACCATTTTAAATCGTAATTAATTATTGATTCTTATATCATGATAAAGAACAACAAAGACACCATTAACCTGGTCATCGAAAATTTAACATCCATTCTTCCTTTGCTTTCGAAAAATGTGATGAAGGCATTCCGGTCACAAATAAATCTTTCACCCGGAGCCATATATACGTTAGGAGCATTAGTCCATCATGGGAAGTTGTCCATGTCGGGAATCGGATGTCATTTGCTCATACCCAAACCACATGTAACTTCTGTAGTTGACAAACTGATAGCCGAAGACCTTGTAGAGCGGCTTTATGATCCGAATGACCGCAGGATTATTTATATCCAAATTACAGAAAAAGGCACAGAAACACTTAAAGAAATTAAATCACTAATCGTTGATGGATTAGGACAAAAACTACAAATACTTACAGATGAACAACTGCAAACGCTGTTGACTTCTTCCCAACAAGTCAGAGATATTCTGATTGACATTTTGAGAGAACAGCAACCATGTTCCGCTTCATCCCCTTGTAAAACGGAGTAGTTTATCATTGTTTTAAAATAATAAGAAAAATAAACCTGTCCATCTGTATGGACATAGAAAATTAATTCAAATTTTATGAACAGGAAAAAAAGAAAAATAAATTGGAAATTTTATATTCCGCTCATGATAATCATCTTATTTGTCATTATTGGAGGAATCTATTGGTACATTGATTATTCGAGCTACCTCCGGACCGATGATGCTTGCGTAGCTTCGGACAATACTTCCGTAAGCGCTAAATTATTGGGACGCATCAATAAATTATACGTTCAGGAAGGCGATTCGGTGAAACAGGGACAATTGTTGGCCGAGCTTGACAGTGTGGATTTGCTGGCTCAGAAAAAACAAATCATTGCTTCCAGAATTCAAACCGAAGCTTCCAAAGAACAATCGGAAGCCAAGTATAAATATGATGAGGAAAATATCAAAGTATTGCAAATTGCCCTTGAAAAAGCGAATGATGATTATGATCGGGCAAAAACACAGTTTGAAGGTGGCGTAACGACCAAAGAACAATTCGACCATATCAAAAAGACAAAAGAAACGGCTCAGGCACAGGTAGAAGCTGCCAAAGCTCAATTGCTTGTGTCGAAAGCGCAGATAAAAAGCGCGGAAGCGGCTATTGGCAGCGCCCAGGCACAAATCGGAGTAATCGCTACACAATTGAACAATACAAAATTGTATTCCCCTACGGATGGTGTGGTTGCCAAACGGTGGTTGCTTTCCGGCGATATTGCACAACCCGGACAATCCATCTACACCATTAATAATAATAAGAAATTCTGGATACTCGTTTATCTCGAAGAAACCAAAATGACAAGATTGCACTTAGGACAAAAGGCTAAATTCACCCTCGATACCTATCCCGGGGTTACCTTTACCGGAAAAGTTTTTACCATGAGTTCCTCCACAGCATCACAATTTTCGCTTATTCCGCCCAACAATGCCTCGGGAAATTTCACCAAGGTAACACAACGTGTGCCGCTGAAAATTTCCATCGAAGGAACAGAGGACGGGCGAAAGCTATCATCGTTCAACTTTTTAACAGGAATGTCTGCCGTAGTTAAAATTATCAAGTAACAATGCATAAGGTTTCGATTATTCATAGAATGCGGCACAAACTTCGCAGCCACAATTCTATCTACCATCCCAGAAGCCCATTGTATAAATGGTTTGTGTTAGCCAATATTATGCTGGGAACCTTTATGGCGGTACTCGACAGCACTATTGTCAATGTCGGACTTCCCAAGATCATGTCATCGTTTGGCGTAGGACTGAATACCATTCAGTGGGTAGTTACGGCCTACATGCTTGCTATGGCCGCCATGTTACCCACTTCGGGCTGGCTGGCTGATAAGTTCGGGTATAAAAAGGTTTATTTCTGGGGATTGTTCCTCTTTACCACCGGCTCATTGCTATGCGGTATGTCCAACAACGAAACTTCGCTGATCGTTTCACGGGTCATTCAGGGGTTGGGTGCAGGAACGGTTCAACCGCTTGGTATGGCAATCATCACCCGTGAATTTCCGGCCCGTCAGCGTGGTATGGCGCTTGGTTTCTGGGCCATTGCGGCAGCGGCTTCCGTATCGTTCGGACCGCTCATCGGCGGATATCTGGTGGATAACTTTAGCTGGCAACTTATCTTCGACGTCAATATTCCGATAGGGATTATGGCATTATTCTTCACCATTCTGGTACAGCGGGAATTTATCAACCCCAGCGCACGTAAATTCGATTTTGTCGGCTTTGTGTCGGTGATTGTATTTTTACCGGTATTGCTTTATGCCTTGTCGGAAGGAAATGCGGTAACCAATTCATCCGGTTGGTCGGCACCTTATATTTTAGCTTGTTTCGCCATTTCCGGAATAGCCTTTGCCGTTTTTCTCACCCGCGAACTGACTACGAAATATCCTTTGCTCGACCTGCGCCTGTTATCCGATCATAACTTCGGAATGGGAAATATCATAATGCTGGTGTTCAGCATAGGGATGTTCGGCAGTACATTTTTGTTGCCGCTCTATCTGCAAAATTCGATGGGTTATACCGCTCTGCAGTCAGGAGCTGTTTTTTTACCGGTCGGAATTATTCAGGGTGCAATTTCGCCATTATCCGGACTTTATGCGGATAAAACCAACCCCAAAATTCCTATTTTTATTGGTGTGATTCTGCTCGTACTCAGTTTTTACATCAACTCTAAGCTGTCGTTTCTTTCGGAACATTCATTTATCATGACGTCACTTTATATCAGGGGTTTTGCCATGGGAATTATATTTACACCATTAAGCACCTTGTCGTTACTAACCATCCCGCGCGAAAAGATGGCTCAGGCATCGGGAATTTCAAATACGGTAAGACAAATCGGAGGCAGTCTTGGAGTGGCTATTCTGACTACATTATTAACGTCGCGTACCAATTTTCACGCTCAAGCTTATGGGGAAGCCATTCAATCGCATTCGCAGACATTTCAAAATGTAACGCAAAACATGGCTTATTACATCCAGCAACATGCCGGAGGATCGTTTGCAACGGCACTTAAACAGGGACAAAGCCTGTTGTTGTCGAATGTAAGTACACAGGCATTTATCCAGGGCGTTGACGACGACTTTCTGATTGCAGCCTTTATTACCGTACTCGGTTTGATACCTATTATCATATTGAAAACGAAGAAAAGAACAGCATAAACCCGGTTTTATTATTCAACAAAAAATACCAAAGAAATGAACTTTTTATCTAAATTTACCATAGCAGTATTCCTGTTGTCGGTTGTTGGAGTACAGGCACAAACCAACGGTAAACCCTTTACCGGCGACTCGCTGAGTTTTTCGGCAGTGATCAATGAGGTGATGCAAAATTATCCGTCCATCAAAAAAGCGGAACAGGAAACCGAAGTTGCCAACGCCAAAATAGGTTTAGCAAAATCCGCCTATTATCCCGATGTCAACCTCACGTCCTCCTATACCCGCATCGGACCGGTATCCGAAGTATCCTTCCCTGGCTTTGGAACCTTCAGCTTTTACCCGAAGGATAATATTTCCACAAATCTGAATTATAACCAGACCATTTATGACTTCGGGAAAACAGCCAAAAACGTTTCGCTGGAATATCAGAACAGGGAACTATCCCAATTGTCCGTCGAACAATTGAAGCAACGGCTTTCGTATTCGCTGGTAAACAGTTATTATACCACCGTGTTTTTGCAGGAAGCCATCCGTATTAAAGATGAAGAGCTGACAACCCTCGGTGAACATCTTTATTTTGTAGAAAAAAGAGAGGCAACGGGCTCGGCCACACAATATGAAATCCTGACCACCAAAGTGCGTATATCGACCATCGAAAATCAAAAAACAGATTTGCTGACGTCGCTCCAGGTACAATTGTGCCAGCTCAATTCTTTCCTTGGGAAGCCCCAGGATAACACATTAACGGTGAAAGATGAGCTGCGGATTCCCGAAGAAGTTGCCCCTGCCGATTCGCTGATTGCATTTGCCCTGGCACATCGCGAGGAGATGAAGATTGCCCGACAGAAAAGCGAACTGGCTGAGATGCGATATAAGATAGTGAACGCCAAGAATAATCCCGAATTTAATTTCTTTGCTTCCGGAGGTTTTAAAAATGGATATACTCCCGATTTGAATGAAGAAAAAGCCAATTATGCCGTGGGAGTAGGTTTTAAATTACCGGTATTTGACGCCTGGCGTACCAAATACAACCGTCTGCAGGTGAAGGCGGAAATAAAAAGTAACGATGAGGATAGCGAACTGGCACGCCGTAACATTGTGAATGAAGTGGTGGAGAGCCGTGCCAACACAAAAGCCTCGCTGAAAAAGGTGATGCAATCGGAGTTACAACTGCAACAGGCGCAACAAGCTTTTGCTCTTGCCAAGACAAGCTTTCAGTCGGGTTCCATCACCAATCTCGACCTGCTCGACAGCTCCACATCGGTTTCCGAAAGCAAGCTGGCCTTGCTAAAGACGCAAATTGACTATACCGTAAGTCTCTTAAAACTTAAGATCGCCCTTGGCGAACGGATTTATCAATAAATATCCGTCAGGTTTACTTTTTATTCGGCCATTGGAAGGTGTTGTCCTGTTTTTCAATGCCCACCCATCAATTTGGGTCAGATTGATAAAATCTAAAGTATTGATATTACGCTTCCCAAGCACGGGGTAACGATTCCCAAGCACGGGGTAACGATTCCCAAGCACGGGGTAACGATTCCTAAGGGCGGGGTAACGATTCCCAAGGGCGGGGTAACGATTCCCAAGGGCGGGGTAACGATTCCTAAGCGCGGGGTAACGATTCCCAAGCGCGGGGTAACGATTCCTAAGGGCGGGGTAACGATTCCCAAGCACGGGGTAACGATTCCTGAATATAAAGTGATTATTCATAATTGTTGATTAGCTGTTCCCAAACATTTATTAATAATTTTAAAATGTTTAATAATAAATAATTAACTCTTGGTAAAAATTTCCATATAAAAATTTTATCAAAAAACAGCATTTTTTCTCATTTTTTTAGCTATTTTACTTGATTTTGGCTTTAAAATGTATTATTTTTGTTTTAAAATTTAAAAACTAAAAAAATGAGCAACAAAATTCCATGCCGTATAGAGGAATTGCCTTTTGTTGCAAGTGCACTACGGCACACTTTTGAACGCGACAAGGCAGATTTTAAATCTTTTTTTCCTAAAAAATTTCCTGACAATACATTGGAAATTCTCGATGGAAAGATAACGCCGGTAGAGAATGTGATAAAAACAGAGATTCCTACCCGGGAAATTAAAAAAGTTACCGGGCAGATTTTAGCCGAATCGATGGGTTTACGTCCCGAACTTCTTTTGCTGGAAGGTTATGTGATAGATGCCGTAAATCTTAGTTGTGGGGTTGCCGATTTTGGCATCCGCGATGTTCGCAACAGCCTGCAGAGCGGTGATCCGGAATCGCTGGTTAATTCGTTGGGTATACTTAATCCTAACATCGAAAAAAAATATTGATGCGTTGAAGGAACAGGGATTTAGCGATGAAGCAAAAGGTTTTTTCCGTCAAAAACAAACTACCCTTGATCAGCTGAACAAAAGTCAGAACGACCTGATGAGCGACCGGGCTCAGGTTGTAGCCAAAAACAATGAAAAGTTTGCTGATTTATGGGATATGCTTGCCCTGATTATGGATCGTGGAAAAAGGATTTATCGCACCAACGACCCATCGAAACTGCCGGATTATACGTATACACAAATCATTAAAAAAATCCGTCGTGAAAGAGGCGAAGGCGGAGAAGGTGAAGAAGTAAAACCGGAAGCGTAGGAGGATTTGAGATTGCAGATTGCAGAAGGCAGAAGGCAGAAAGCAGAAGGCAGAAGGCAGGAAGCAGATTTTGAAAGTAAGAATGCGGGATTCCGGAGAGGGATGTTTAAAACAGGAAAACCCTGCCAGGGTTATAAACTCTGGCAGGGTTAATTTTAAGACATACGGATTTCGATCAAATAAAAACCTATTAGATTATTTGGATAGTTAAAATTTATTATATTTGTGTTTTAAATAAAACAACTAATTAGAAAATAAGCGGCATAATGGAGGTTGCATAATCGTTACAGGCAACATTAATAAATGACAAAACACAAAAGCATACAACCATTAATTTGGATTTTTACATTCTTTCTTTGGGGTCTCAATACTGTGTCAGCTAATCAGCAATACAGTTTACAATCCAAGGACACCTCTGGCGTACTCGTAGTCGAAATGGAAAAGAACATTTTGTTTATTTATAATTCGGATTCGATTGTGCTTGTGAAATCATTAAAAGAGTACTCTTGCATTTTTCAACTAAAAGAACTTCACCAACTTTTCTTTAATAATCATCATGGTCAAACGATCAAGATAAATGAATTAAATTATAATCAAAAAGAATCGAGGAAAAAGAAGAAATATTTTAATGTGAAAGGATTTATACCAAATTTAATTAATCCTTATGAATGGATTATTAGAGTTGAAAATCCTAATGCCACAAGGAGTATGGACTTAAATAAATTTTTAATTGATGCTAGAGCGGCATTAGTTGAGATTAAAATTGAAATATAAACGTTGCCTAACATGTCGGCAGTCAGCAATGCAGTAGGCATGGTTAAGAAAGATGGTAGTGCTACTAAATATATAAACTAAACTCACAAAGACAACAAGAAAATCCGCACTGCGGCTGTTGGCCGGGCGTTGGATGCAATGGAGAAAATAAACAGCGGTAATAATTATTTTTTGCCCACCGCACATTTTTTAAAACAATTTCCGATCCACATTGCACACATTGCCAAAGCCACTCTAGCCAATGCTAAAACCAAAGCTTTGTCAAAGAGTGCAATTTTTGCCAATACTGAAAATTAAATTTTGTTTGAGAAAGAATTTTGATTATTTTTGTTGCTTAAAGTCAACATAGAAATGATTAAAAAAGGAATACTAAACCAACTCATACAAACTCATGACTTAATTAGTCTTGAACAACATTTGGTATATTCCTATTTGATAAATAACAAACTTGGTTTTGAAAAAAACACAATTTTGACAAGTTATTTCAAGGACTTTGAACAAAATGCACAACTTTTCTTCGACACATCTTCAGTGAATATTTCAAGTATAAAAGAGCTTGAAAACTATTTAGAGCTAATAATTCCAGTTGAAGATAGAAAATTTAATGGTGCATTCTTTACGCCAGATTACATTATTGACTTTATCATCAATGAAATACAACCTAAAGAAAATGAAACCAATCTTGACCCAAGCTGCGGTTGTGGTGCTTTCTTAGTTGGCTTGACAGACTACTACAAAAAGACTTTTAACAAACCAATAAAAAAAATAATCAAGGAAAATATTTTTGGTTCAGACATTCTTGAGTATAATATTCACAGAGCTAAACTTATCTTAACGATTTACGCATTGCAGAACGATGAGCAACTCAATGATAGTGATTTTAACTTATACCATCAAGACAGTTTGCGAACAAGTTGGAAAATGAGTTTTGATAACATCGTTGGGAATCCTCCATATGTGAAGTTTCAAGACCTTACAGACGACAATAGAAGTTATTTAACCAAACACTGGACAACAGTTAAAGGTGGAACTTTCAATCTTTATTTTGCTTTTTTTGAACTTGGTTACAATCTGTTAAACCCAACTGGTAAACTCGGCTACATAACACCTAATAATTACTTTACATCTTTAGCAGGAGAATCGTTGCGGAAATATTTTTTAAATCAAAAATGTATAACTCGTATTATTGATTTTAGCCATAAAAAAGTATTTGATGCCCAAACTTACACTGCAATTACTTTTTTGAATAAACAACAAAATGCGGCAATTACATACGACAGAATTAATAATGAATATAGTCCCGAAACATTCTTAGCTAATGCGAACGGGTCTCCAAACTACTTGGAAAATTTAAATGTAAAAAAATGGAGACTTCTTAAAAGTGACGAACAACAAAATATCAAAAACATAGAAACGATTGGCAAACCAATCGGCAAACTGTTTGATATTTTCGTAGGTATTGCGACTTTAAAGGATGAAATCTTTTTTATTGATAGTAGCAAACAAAAAAATGGTTACTACATCAAAACGACTAACAACGGAACATTTGAAATTGAAAAAGAAATTGTAAAACCAGTTTACAAAATTTCTGATTTCCGAACGCAAGAAGAAATTGAATACAATACGAGAAAAATCATTTGCCCATACAATATAAAAAATGGAATTGCTACTGCAATTTATGAAAATGATTTTAAAAAGAAGTATCCAAAGTGCTATGCTTATTTCCTTACTGAAAGAGAAAATCTTTTAGCCAGAGACAAAGGAAAAGTAATATATGAACCTTTCTATGTTTGGGGTAGAACTCAGGGACTTACAAGAAAGGGGAAGAAAATTTTAAACCCCACATTTAGTCCGCACCCAAGATTTTTGTTAGTTGAAGAAGAGGAAGGTTTTTTTACAAATGGTTATGGTCTCTATTTCCGCGAACAAGAAAGTAACAACTTATTTTGTGATTTAATAAATCCTATTACCGAAATAAAGAATATTGATGTCGTTCAAAAAATTCTGAACTCAATTGTAATGGACTACTATGTTACAAAAACAAGTGTTGCAATTGAAGGGGGCTATCCTTGTTATCAGAAAAACTTCATTGAAAAATTCACAATCCCTGAATTATCACAAGAAGAAATTGAAACTATTCGTTCTTTAAACGAACCCCAAGATATTAATGATTTTTTAATTGGTAAATATCATTTGAATTTACCAATTCCAAATCTTGTTGAATAAATCGTAAGCAAGTCAGAAATGAAATTTGGAAAATTTAAATTGTGAATTGTGGCTATTGAATTTGTCGGTAACAAATTATCTTTTTTCAATTCAGCATCAGAATTATAAACCTTCGGAACTTTTTGACTAAAATCTACAATCAATAAACAAACTCTTTCATATTTAAAGTGGTCTCCCGTTGTTGTTTTTCTATTATTTACAGCAGCAAAAGAAAGCAGATATTTTTCAATATGTTTAGCAACGCCTTTCACATTTTTATATTTTATTTGTTTGCTATTGGCAGCTGTGCTATCATATTCATTTACAGCAATCATATAAAACTCACCTAAAACCATTTTTGGACAGCGTAAATGTAAGTTTAATGCTTCAGCAAAGGTTCTTTCATAAAGTGTATCAAAGTTTTTTGCTGAACTACTCAATTGACTACGAACATTTATTGACAATGATTTTTCAGTTAAATCAAATCCATACTTATCTTCTTGACCGTACAATATTCCTTGAAAATTAAGAATTTCCTTTTGGGGTTTAACTTTATTGGGAATTACACAAATATCTTGGTCTTTTTTCTTGAAAAAACCAGAGAGCGACATTTCGCCATTTGATTGGGTTAAAGGCGGATTAAGTAAATCGGGGTTAACTTTGTTACGAATTAATTCTGCCTTTACTACTTCGTGCAATAGTTTTATTGGTTTCTGACTTCGGATAAGATTATTTTTACCTTCTGTGCCTGATTTTTTAATAGCAGTATCGATTGACTTTTTAATTTCACTTACTGCTTGTTGCAGTGTTATCAAATTCATCATAGTTAAAAAATTCTTTAAGCGTTACATTAAGGGCTATTGCAATCTTTTCAATATTCATAATAGAAATGTTTCTTTGCCCATTTTCAACACTTGCTATATAGCTCCTATCTAAATCAGCAGCGTATGCTAAATCTTTTTGAGACATACTTGCTAATTCACGAAGATTTTTTATTCTTAAACCGATTTTTAATTTTACATTCATAATGCAAAATTGATTAATTGTTGACTATAAATCAAAGACTATAAGTAACATTGAAAATAATTTTTATCTTTGAATTTGCAAGCATATTGCAAAAACCACACAAACCAACGTTACAATCAAAACTTGTCAAAGAGTGTATCTGTCCAAACACAAGGCAGACAGAACCATTCTAGCAAATTGGAAGATAAAATAACGGAATACAAAGAACACCAGGCGGTAATCGAATTCTAAGACCAAACCAAATATTTTTTTATTTTTGTAATGCCGAACAACAACCGACGGCAATTTTTAAACCGACAATCGCATTCTGCATTTCGCATTTTAACGTATGGAGTAGGTTACCCCGGCAACTGAATTGACGGGGACTCTCACACCATCCCGATTAAATAAAGACGCAGAGTATTCTTATAAACTGTCAGCATTGCCCCGTACCAAATTAAAAGATGTATCATGGAAACCATAAAATCACTTGACACATTGAGCTTCGGCTCCTTATTTACCGCTTTTAATGAAGCATTCAGAGATTATGAAATTCAAGTCAACAGCGAAGAGCTTAGTGTAATGTTAAGCCGAAGAGGATTTGTTCCGTCATTATCCTTTGGACTATTTGATGACGATAAGTTAATCGCTTTTACGCTGAATGGAATAGGCGAATTTAATTCCCGGAAAACAGCGTATGATACCGGTACCGGGACAATAAAAGAGTATCGTGGCAAAGGACTTGCGTCTAAAATTTTTACAGACTCCCTGCCCTTTCTCAAAGAGGCAGGAGTGTCGCAGTATCTGTTGGAAGTACTGCAACACAATACAAGCGCCGTTTCGGTCTATCGAAAACTTGGATTTGCCGTAAGCCGGGAGTTTAACTACTTTACACAACCGGGCTCTTCTGTAAGTATTCCCTCTAAAATATTGCCTTCGGTATACCATATTGGTGAGGCTTGCATGGAGCAAAGGGGTGAATTTTCAGGCTTCTGGGATTTTACGCCCTCATGGCAAAATGGGTTTGAAGCCATCCTGCGAAGGAAAGAAGATTTTAAGATTTGGGGAGCGTATAAAGGGCAGCAGATTGTCGGATACTGTATTTTTGAACCTACTTCGGGCGACGTAACGCAAATAGCAATAGATAAAAAACACCGGCGACTGGGGCTCGCTTCTGCTTTACTTTCTGAAGCATTAAAATATAACAGACACACTTCTGTTAAGGTGATAAATACAGAAATCTCTTGCGGGAACATAACGGCATTCCTGAATTCATGCGGAATTCCATTGAAAGGGAAACAGTTTGAAATGATTAAAAAATTGTAATATGGCAACCGATGTAAAAGCAATTATTGCGAACCTGCTATCGTTTTACAACTTTGAAAATAAAATAATACTGTCGGTAGGAGCCGGTGGTGGACAATTTGTTGAATATGCGAGAGCAGCTCAAAAAGTATATGCCGTTGACAACGACAAAGAGGCTCTGAATAAACTTAATGACAGTTTGACAAAAGCCAGTCTTGCAGATAAATTTGAACTTATCCACGCTGAATTTGAGCAGGTAAACCTGACAGGTGATGTCGTATTGTTTGAATTTTGCCTTCACGAAATGAAAGATGCAAAACTTGCACTCAAGCGGGCATTAACCATGGCACCCGTAGCGCTAATAAGCGACCATTTACCCAATTCAGAATGGGCATACATTGTTGGTGAAGAGCGAAAGGTTGCCAATAGTTGGAAAGCCATTGAAAGTTTTAATCTAAAAAAACATCAGTCGTATGATACCGTTCAGCGCTTTGTCAACTATGAAGAACTCTACCGGAAAGTGAAAGGACAGGGCGATGAGGTTATTGAACGAATTTCAAAGTTTGTAAATCAAACCGGCATTGAAATTCCCATGTCGTATGGTTTTACGCTGATTTAGCGTGAATAAATACGTTAATAATCAAGCAGGCTACCGCCAACTGAACTGACTGGAAGAGCCGTCCACACGCCTATCATTACCTAAAACAAAACAACCCCTGCTACAATAAATAACAGAGGTTGTTTCAGTGTTTACATCCTTCAGCAGGATGTGTTTGTGGTTTACTTTGCCTGGTAAAAGCACATTTTAGGCGAAATGATTTTTTCATCTTTTTTCAGTTTCTTGATGATCTTATCCACTTCCGCTTTGTCAATGCCTGCTTTTTCAGCAACTTCACCGGATTTCATGGGCACTCCGGCATCCTTTAAGGTTTTGAGAACTAATTCTGTGGCATCCATACTTTTTAATTTTAGATTGCAGATTTAAGATTTGTTCTTTTGATTGTTTTTAATCGTGTTTATACTTGTTACAAACATAGCAATTAATTCGTTGGCTTCGGTTAACTGGGTTTTGATTTTGTCAGATGAAAGTAAATTGGTTTCTGAAATTAATTCGAGCCAAAATGCACTTTCGTCAGCTGCTTCCAATACTATTCCCATTTTGGAAATAAAATCAGCAGTGGAACGAGCTCTGCACACAGCTCTGTAATTTGCAGCTACCGAAGTACCACACCTGAATAATTGATTTCCAATCAAACGTCCGTCACGATTATCGGGTAGTAAACGACAAAGGAGAATTATCGCTTTTGCAAATTCTTTTGTTCTGCGTTTTAATTCCTCTTTGTCCATTAAATAGCAAAATCTTAAATCTCAAATCTGCAATTAGTTTAATCAAGTTTATGAACAACTAAACCGCTCCGAAGTTTGGGCTCGAACCAGGTAGTTTTTGGTGGCATGATGTTACCGGTATCAGCAATGTTGATTAACTGCTTCATAGAAACCGGATACAATGCAAAAGCAACTTTCATTTCGTTGCTGTCCACCCGTTTTTTCAGTTCGCCCAAGC
>Ga0160425_1002877_pt1 | contig 13305 bp, 12 predicted proteins | sample BioMet8_FD_108193 | JGI IMG/M metagenome (GOLD analysis project Ga0160425, IMG submission 108193) | Microbial communities from bioreactor (seeded with sewage sludge) at Lawrence Berkeley National Lab, California, USA - Biofuel... | ecosystem: Engineered > Bioreactor > Anaerobic > Unclassified ...
ACGGGACTTCATGTTCGGATAACTACTGTCCATATGAGGGGAAATATACGGATTATAAGGACTGTATAAACAATAATTTCCGTTACATACTTACAGTAGCCGATAACGGAATAGGAATTCCCGAAGAAATCGACTTTAAAAATACCGACTCCCTGGGACTCCAGCTTGTAAATATTCTTGCCAAACAAATAGGCGGGCGTATAGAGCTTAAAAGAGATCAAGGAACAAAATATATCATCTGTTTCAGTAATGAAGGGTAATGAAGCCTTATAATTTAGAAATATCTGTCCGTCTAAGGCTTTCCTTTTTTAGATAACTTTTTCTTCTTAGCAATCTTCTTACCAAAATTTCTTCTTAGCAATCTTCTTACCAAAATTTCTTCTTAGCAATCTTCTTACCAAAACTTTTTCTTACCAAAACTTTTTCTCTTACCTTATCCAAGTAAAAAAGTCTATTTTTAGTTATCTATTGAGGTGGCTCTATGAAACGCAACACAAAGGAATGGAAAGAAAAAAGAGCCGAGTTTCTAAAAGGTAAGACTTGTGAATGGTGCGGGTCTTCCGACTCTTTATGTATTCACATTCCCAGAGCTTTTTCTCCGGCGCAGGTCAGCTCCGAAATTTATAGTGCTGCGTATGCCAGGTTCAGAGAGGTTTACAGGCAGAAGTACCAGAAGTTCGATTCTATCCCTACCGGCAAGCACCGCCACAAAAGCCATCCGGCCTGGCATAAAGCTTCAACTGTACATAAAACCGAACCCGACCATACAGGCCTTGAGGAGCAATTTATTGAAATTCTCCTTGAAGATTTAGAAGAAGGTAACTTCAAGAAGCTTTATCACGCATGGCTAGAAGAAACCGGAATTAAAGAATTAATTGAAGAAGAAACGAAAAAAGCCGCGGAAGAATGCGAGGCTCTGACAAACGCAATTGTGCTCTGCAAACGCTGTCATTTTGCAAGCCTCAGAGGCATGAATCTCTGCCCTAAATGCAGGAGTAAATATAAGTCTGTAAGCTATGAAACTTGCTTTGACTGCCTGCCTGACGAAAGAAAAGCAGAGTTTAGGAAAAGGCAAAATCGGCAGGCTCCCTGAAAATTCAGAGATTCTCTCTAAGTTGCCCTTTTCATTCCGTGATCTATAAAATTATTGTTCAAAGAAGAGCCCAGCCGCTTCCTCCACATACCCTGCAAGTCCCATTATCAAAAATCCCGGAACCGTTACAGAGAGGACATACTATTGCAGGCTGAGCAACGAGTACATCGCCCTGTCCCCCGCAAACTTCACAAATTTTGCCATTAACATGTCCGGTTCCATTGCAATGAAAACATTTCTCCGGAGCATATTCAGTATCTATATAGGTCTGGAGCATCTTATCACCTTCTAAGGTAAGATTACAGAAATATTATCTGAAAATTCTGATACGTATTTTCGGCTTTATGGGTTAAAAGAGCTTTCAAAAAGATAAAAAGGAAAAGATTATAACTTAATTGCCGGCTTTTCTCCTCTTTCAGGATCTGTAGACCTTATAATATAAATTGTTGAAATATTTGAAAAGAGTATAAAATCGCTGTAAAAAATGGATTCGTATAACTAATTGAAAATTTTCTTATTTAAATTTCGTTTTTTAAGCTGGCAGTTCAAGCAATAATTTTTGTCGCAGGAAAAAGTATTATCCAACGGTTCAGACGATCTGCCAGCGTGATATCCTAAAATATAAATGAACACTTTCAAATGAACACTTTCAAATGAACACTTTCAAATGAACACTTTCAAATGAACACTTTCAAATGAACACTTTCCCAAAAAAATCGTTACATTTCTGCCTTCTCTTTATTATATTTATCCATAAATTTCTACTGAATAACATAAAATATTACTTTTAATGAGTACGATAGTTATAAGTAATATCAAAAAAATAATATTAATTAAAGGAGAGGTTTTGGAGCTGTGTCAGGGGGCGCAGGCTTTGGGACAGATGTCTCCGTAAATACAGGGAGTTGGAATATGGCAGATAGGGATTTTCCGGATTTTTTATCAACAGGCACGATAAAAGGAGGCAAGGTCGTCAATAGGGCAGGAGAGGACCTTGGGAAGATTGAAGAATTAATGATTGACCTCCAAAGTGGAAGGATAGCATACGTCGTATTGTCTTTTAGCGAATTTATGGACCTGGGTGACAAATTTTTTGCTATTCCCTGGCAAACTCTTACACCGAGGCTACAAGAACACGCCTTCTTACTTGGCATTACTAAAGAAATCCTGGAAAAGACAGGAGGCTTTGAAAAAGGCAACTGGCCTCTGGCTCGTGAAGAACTCGCCGGAACTTATACTTCCTACGGATACCAGCCTTACTGGCAGGTACAAACAGGAATGCCAGAAGAGGCCGAAACTGAAAGGATGACCCGGATGGGAACTATGGCAGGCAGAGATAATCCGGATTTTTTGTCAGCAAGTACGATAAAAAGAGATAAGGTTGTCAATAAAGCAGGAGAGCACCTTGGGAAGATTGAAGAATTAATGATAGACCTTGAGGATGGAAGGATAGCATATGCTGCACTATCTTTTGGCGGATTTTTGGGCCTGGGCAGTAAGCTGTTTGCTATCCCCTGGCAGGCTCTTCAAATGAAACTGCACGATCACGCTATCCTGCTTGATATTCCCAGGGATGTCCTGGAAAAAGCAGAGGGTTTTGATAAGGATCACTGGCCTGTAACTAACCGTGAGTGGCTTTCTGCAATGTACAGCTACTACGGATATCAGCCTTACTGGCAGGCACAGAGAATCGAAAGTCGGCCAGGCAATCTCTGAGCTTTAATCGGATGGCGTATACAGGCATCAATTTACTGTCAAATAGAGATATGCATAGAGATGCTTCTAAATTTGGATTATAAACATCTGCAGCCAAAAACTAAACTTGATCAGTTGGGTTTATGGTAAAAGTTTTACATTTTTCATAATTCATAGGACTGACGCAGTTGAATAGGAATATACTCAGTTGAACTGAAAAATCAGCAGCATTAAACCGTTAACTGTTTGAAACGTGGATTTAATCCACCGTTTTTTAAGTAATTGATTTCGGTCCTCAAGTGCGTAAGTCCTATCATTGTCAAGTTTTACGGATTAGATTATCTTTTTCTGTCAAAAGCCTTGCAAGCAGTGATTTTTTAATTTCTACCGCATTGCTAGGACATAGTTCACGACAGCAATAACACAGGATGCACTTCTCCTCATTGATCTTAAAACTCCCGTCTTCGAGCCGCTCAATAGCGTGGGGAGAGCAGTTTAAATAGCAAGCTCCGCAGTGAGTGCATTTTCTTTTGTTGATCCTGGGATAAATCTTATAGTATTTGCCAAGGTTGCGGGTAAGAAAGGAAGGGGCTGTACTGACTCCTCCACCTGAAGGTTTGAATTTCATTTTGACTTCTTTTAACGGAGTTCCGACTACAACAGGGCACTGATTTCCAAATCCTTTTTTCATGGCTCCTGCAGTCGTGGGAATCTTGAGGGGGTCAAAACCTATCATTTCCGCAGCAACAATATCCAGGGAAACACAGTCCTGGCTTGCCAGAATTACTCCGGAATTTACGGGTTTCCCATGGGAAGGCCCATTCCCTTCCATGCCTATAACCCCGTCCATAACTGCAAAGCTGGGCCTGACAACCGAATAAAGGTCGGCAACAGCTTCACCAAAAAGATCCCTTTTTCCAAGGAGATGTGTCTCTTTTCGGCACTTTAAAGGAAGAGTTCCGAAAAAGTTCTTGACCGCGCCTGTGTAGTAGGTAAGTTCATGAGTTTTTAATTTTGGGAGAGATATAACTACATCAGCTTCAAGGACAGGATTTGCAATGTATAGTTTGCGGAATTGCAGGGGGTCAGGGACATCTACCAGGGTAAAGCCCGATGTTTCGAAATTTACTACCTTTGCTCCGGCTTTTCGGGCGGCTTCTTCTATACCTGAAACTTTCAGGGCTTTTGAGGTGGCTCCTGGCCTTGAGATCCCGGCTCCATCCCCGACTACAGGTCTTCCTCCGGCTTGAAGTACGAACTTACACATTGACGCTACAACTGAAGGATGGGTGGTTACTGCATTTTCAGGAGAAGCAGCCGCAATGATATTTGGTTTAAGGAGCACGCTGTCACCGGGATGTATTATATTCTCAAGGCCCCCGAGAAGCTCCAGAGCCTCAGCTATCGCTTTTTCTGTATCGGAATAATCAGGGCAGCGGACTACGGATACTCTATTCACGGCTGAGGAAATAAACGAGTTTATTGTTGAATTTCTTTCCGGTTCAAAGTTTTACTGTTGAATTTCTTCTTTATTTCCGTCTTAGTTTTCTCATCTATTTTTGATCCCTATCCTGAGATCTATTTCTTCAGCTATGCTTTCGAGCTCATCAAAAATTCTTTCCGAGTCTTTTCGCATCTCTTTTACTGCAGCTTTCAGGCTTCCCCCGCGTAGATATACCAGGCGTTTTTTTCTGTAAAGGAGACCTGAGTCATTAAGATTCCTGAGGTGATGGTTTACTCTGGATATTTTTATCTCAAGGTCTTCAGCAAGGGATTCTGAGGAAGTTATTTGCTCATTTGAGAGTCTATCAAGCAGGGTAAAAACGATCCTGGTCGCGGTATTTTCCGTATCTCTGCCCGAAGAAAAGCCAAAGCTATCGCACAACCATAAAATGTCGTCTTCCAGACTTTTGACGTGCGGTTTTTCAAGATATTTGAGGATTATCTGTTGGACCATCAGTGTATATTTTACAATAGTCCTTATATTTAATTTCTTTGTATTTTGTTGATATCATTTCGATTTTTTTGGAATCGTATTTATTTTTCCAGTAATTTTTAAATATGAGTTCCGCATTATATGCAGATAGTCAAGCGCATGAGCGCTCAACATATTGATCAATCCCATACTGACTCATAGCTACCAGTTAATGTTCAGCTAACATGGGGTCACTTACACATAAGGAGGAACAATAAAGTGATTATCAAACCTATTGGCGAACGAGTCTTGCTCAAGCACCAGAAGAAACAAGAAGTTACAAAAGGCGGGATCTATATCCCGGAGTCTGCACGGCAGGAGAAAAAGGAAGGTCTTGTTATTTCGGTAGGGACTTTTGAAGATGGAAAGGAGCTTCCCCTGAAGAAAGGTGACCGTGTGATCTACGGGGGATATCAGTCAGACGAAATTGAAATTGACGATGAAAAGTACCTTTTTGTCGACTTCAAGGATATTCTGGCAACAATTGCTGAAGAATAATGTTGAACGAGGCCGATCCTGAAGAACATAAGTATGAATGTATTCAGATTTGATTTATGGAGTTTAAGACTATATCCAAAATTTAATTCTCCAAATTTAATTTGAGAAAAGATTTGATTCTATTTGACTTTAATCCAGGTGAATACAGATGGCTTCAAAGCAGATAATGTTTGATGAAAATGCAAGAAAAGCACTTTTAAACGGTGTAGATAAAGTTGCAAATACTGTCAAGATAACTCTCGGACCGAAGGGACGGTATGTTGTACTGGACAAAATGACAAAACCTGTGGTCACAAATGACGGGGTAACCATCGCAAAGGAGATCGAGCTTCATGACAAGTTCGAAAATATGGGGGCCAAGCTTGTCAAAGAAGTTGCTTCCAAAACTCAGGATAATACAGGAGATGGAACAACTACTGCAACTCTTCTTGCCCAGAGCATGATCAGGGAAGGCCTGAAAAATATCAGTGCCGGAGCAAACCCGATAGATGTCAAGAAAGGTATTGAGATTGCAACAGAAAAGGTTGTAAGCTATCTCAAGAGCAAGAGTAGTGAGGTAAAAGGTAAGGAGAAAATCGTACAGGTAGCTACAGTTTCTGCAAATAACGATGAAGAGATTGGCAATTTGATCGCGGATGCCATGGAAAGAGTCGGCTACAACGGGGTAATCACGGTTGAAGACTCCAAAACAATGGAGACTAACCTGGACGTTGTAGAAGGAATGCAGTTCGACAGAGGTTTTGTATCTCCTTATATGGCAACTGATTCTGAGAAGATGGTCTGCGAGTTTGAAGACCCTTACGTCCTGATTACGGACAAGAAAATCAACAGCATGAAGCAGATCGTTCCCGTGCTCGAAAAAGTCGCTTCTGAAGGCCGTTCTCTCCTTATTATTGCCGAAGATGTCGATGGAGATGCCCAGGCTGCCCTGATTCTGAATATCATTCGTGGAGCACTGAGGGTCTGTGCTGTCAAGGCTCCAGGATTTGGGAATGAGAGAAAGGAGATGCTTGAAGACATTGCCGTGCTGACCGGCGGGCAGGTAATCAGCGAAGACAAGGGCATGAAGCTTGAGGAATTCGATGATTATATGCTCGGAAGTGCCAGAAAAGTCACAGTTGACAACCACAAAACCATCATTGTAGAAGGCAAGGGCGAGAAAGCGCAGATTAAGGACAGGGTCAAACTCATCGAATCTCAGATTAATATTGCTGACACGGATTACAAGAAGACCGAACTCAAAAAACGCCAGGCAAAGTTAGGAGGCGGGGTCGCAGTAATCAAGGTGGGAGCTGCAACCGAAACCGAGCTGAAAGAGAAAAAGATGAGAATTGATGACGCTCTCAATGCCACAAAAGCCGCAGTTGAAGAAGGTGTGGTTATAGGGGGCGGAATAAGCCTTTTCCGCGCAGCTGCCATTCTGGACTCACTGAAACTTGAAGGAGACAGAGAGATAGGTGTAAAAATAGTCCAGAGAGCTATCGAAGAACCTGTACGCCAGATCGCTGAAAACGCAGGCAAGGAAGGCGCCGAGGTCGTTGCAACCATCAGGGCTGAACCCCGCGAACTCTTTGGGTACAACGCAAAGAAAGATGTCTTTGAAGACCTCTTCGAAGCAGGTGTCATTGACCCCACAAAAGTAGTCAGAAGCGGCCTCCAGAACGCTGCTTCAATTGCTGGAATGGTACTTACAACCGAAGCTCTTGTCACAGACTTCAATGACGAAAAGGACGAAAAAGCAGCTACAATTATCATCTAATTTTAGCTTTTTCCTTTTTTCCTTTTTTGTTTCTTTTGTCCTATCTTCTTTTTTCTTCACTCATTTTTGTTCTTTTTACCTTTCTTTGCTTCTTTTGTCCTATCTTCTTTTTTCTTCACTCATTTTTGTTCTTTTTACCTTTCTTTGCTTCTTTTGTTCCATTGTCTTTTTTCTTTACTCTCTTTTGTTCTTTTTGCCTTTCGTTGCGTCTTTACTCCTTTTCTGGATTTTCTTCCAGCTTATCTCCCCTTTGCCCTGATTTTTTATTTTACTTATAAGTTATATATTTCGAATATCATATTTTATCAATAGCCATAATTATTAATTTGCCATCTTGTAGCCCATCTTGTAAGATTACTGTTTATACATTTGGCCTACGTTTTAATCCAGTTTACAATAAAATCTTCTACTGAACAGGTGAAAATAAGTATGTTTGAGGTTTACTGTGACTCTTCCTTTAATGAAGGCGAAGACTCTTATATTGGTTGTACTGTGCTCCGGGACGGCAAACAGATCCACCAGTCTACAACAAAGGTCCCCGGTGCCCCTAAAAATAACCTTGACTGTGAACTTGAGGCCCTTTCTTTCGCTGTAACCCTTTCTAAAATTTTTTCCGAAAGCGATAGGGACATTACCATTTATAATGATTCTACTGAGGCTGTAAAAGTTTTCCAGAAAGAAAAGCCGGAAATTGAAAAGAAATTTCCGGATCTCAGCATTAATTTTGAATATATTCCACGAGAAAAGGTAAATCAGGCAATTGCAGACAGTTTATCCAAAAAATTTCCGGTATTTTTCCTGAATGTTCCCACCTGTGAGGTTGAATCTTTTTCCCGGAGAGAAGACATTCTTTCCGATATTGCCCGAAACGAGCGTAATATCTTTTATCTGGAGAAAGTCGACGAAAAATCCACGAATAAAAAGACATGCTACAGGTTGATTATCCGTACAATAGATAAAATCCTCTCGAATGACCGGTTTTATCTAATAAAAAAAGGAGGCCCGGGCACGCAGGTAAAAGTCGCAGAAGAAATAAGGAAAGACCTGTCCGACCCGCATTTCGTCTCCTCGCTGGAAGCAAAAGGTGTCAGGCTTGAAAACTCCTACTTCCTGCTCACGGACGAAACCTGGGGGCTTCGAGGCACGGACAATCAGACCTGCTCCATTCTTCCAGGCTCAATTTCCCACAGGATCATCTGTGACGAAGTGGACCGCTCCCCTGAAAACCTCTTCAGAAGAGCTGAACGCTTCAAATAATTTTTCTGCCCGAAACCAAACCTGTCTTATTTTTTCGATCAACCATTGCGCCTGTTTATCACAAACCTTTGCGCCTGTTTATCACAAACCGTTGCGCCGGTTTATCACGCCGGATAGGGGCAGGGGACAAGAGGCTCAAACTCAAACACTTCTCGGGTTTTCGCTCAAGCCTTTTTTGAAAAGGCTTGCGGGCAAGCAGTTATTTAAAAAGGCTTGCGAAAGGGCTTGCAGTACCTAATATTTATGAGTAGTCACTATATACTATATGGGGTGCGAGTTACGGTAGAAGATCCTGAAAATAAGATATGTAAGACTGTTCCCGATGTTCGGCGGGAAACAGGAAAGGAATCTGAAGGAAATGCCAAAGAACCGAAAAAACTCGGTAAAGAGGAGGTTCAGTATGCTGGAGTCCCGGCCGGTGAAGGCAGTATGTCCTGTCTTGAGATGCCTGAAGAGCAACGTAAAAACTTCATCCTGGAGATACAGCAGGTGGCAGAAAAGATACTCAAGGCCCACGGGGTTATCAATGAAGTTTCTGATCTTTTGAAGGGCGAATGGTTCCTTAAGCTTCAGAAATCCGGGTTTGAGAATAAACTGGTTCTTGCAAAATACGGGGAAGAGGTTTCCATAGGGTTTTTTATTTACTCGGACGATGTACCGGTTCCAGATCCGAACCTTGTCTTGCTCTCACGGGATGGGCTCTGGTATCCCCAGAGAATAGAGGAAAAACTTAAGGAAACGGTTTCTTCCTTTTTTGCAGGGGCATATGGTGACTATGACTTCCTTAATATTATTCCTGAAAATCTTGAAAAGTTCCAGGTTTTCCAGCGAGATTTTGCGAAAACAATTGAAAGCCAGGGCTGGAGTAATCCGGATGTAAAAGTTCTCGAAAAAATCATGCCAAGAAATTAAGCTATCTTATAAACTGGTTTCTGTCTTATAAACGAGTTTCATGCAGAAACTAACTTTTTTCCTCTGTTTTCCCAGGAGTTACCCTATTTCCATTTCAGGCTTCTTAGAATTCGGCCTTTTTATTTCTGTATTCTCAGTTCTGATTTTGTTTTTCCCACAGAATATTTAAATCTTGAAAGCATACGCAGTTTCAGATATAACATCAACAGTGTTACTTGCTTTTACTTCAGCTCCTCTCACAATAATCGATTTTCAGAAGGTTTTCTATGTTTTCAATAAATTCCGAATGCATCTTATCAAAAAAATCTGAAGATATTCCTCCTTTCTATGTGATGGAAGTGCTGGAAAGTGCCCAGGCTCTGGAAGCTGAGGGAAGACACATAATCCACCTTGAAGTAGGAGAGCCTGATTTCCCTACAGCTCCCCATATCTGTGAAGCTGCCTGTGCTGCTATTGGTCGGGGAGCCACAAAATACACTCACAGTCAGGGACTTCTTTCGCTCAGAGAGGCAATAGCCGAATCCTACCAGCAGAAGTACGGAGTCGAACTGAGTCCGGAACAGATTATTGTAACATCCGGCACAAGTCCGGCTCTTTTGATTGTGTTTATGGCTCTGCTTGAGAAAATGGACGAAGTAATAATGTCAAACCCCCATTATGCCTGCTATCCTAACTTCGTGAAATACCTGGGCGGAACTCCTGTTTTTGTTTACACGAGCGAGACAAACGGGTTTGCCCTGGAACCGGAAACAGTAAGGCAGTGCCTGAGCCCGAATACTAAAGCCATCCTGATCAATAGTCCTTCAAATCCTGGAGGGCATGTCATGTCTCCGGAAAATTTGCAGGGCCTTGCAGAGATCGCGGATGAAAGAGGAATTCCCATTGTTTCGGACGAGATCTATCAGGGTTTGATCTATGGCGGGAACGATCATACTATTCTAGAATACACGAAGAACGCCTTTGTCCTGAATGGTTTTTCCAAATTATATGCTATGACAGGCTGGAGGCTCGGCTATATTATCTGTCCTCCTGAATGCGTCCGTGCAATTCAGAAAATTCACCAGAACTTTTTCATCTGCGCCAATTCTTTTGTCCAGGAGGCAGGAATCGCAGCCCTTAAAGGCCCGCAGGATCACGTCGATGAGATGGTCCACACTTACAATACACGCCGCCAGTACATGTTGAAAAGGCTTATAGAAATGGGCCTGGAGGTCCGTAAAGAGCCGATGGGAGCCTTTTATGTCCTTGCCGATGCCCGCAGGTACGGCAGCGACTCTCTGGAACTGAGCCGCCGCATTCTTAACGAGGCCGGCGTTGCAGTTACGCCAGGAATCGATTTCGGAAATGGCGCCGAAGGCTATCTGCGTTTTTCCTATGCCAACAGCATAGAAAATATAAGAGAAGGTATGGACAGGTTGGAAGCTTTTTTGGAAAAAGAGCTTGAAGGATTAGAAATTCGATAACTGAGTTTAGATAAATCCTTCCTTCATTTTCTGACCAATTTTCGTCTTCACTTTTTCTAACCAATTTTCTTTTCTAATATTGTTTTTAAAATCCGGAAAGACTGCTCTGAAGCTTGCCGTTTTTTTCCGGGCAGAAAAGCCCTGTTATCATCCAGGTCCCATACGTGAAATGCGTCCCCATAATAAAGTAAAGTTCTTTCTCTTTCATGAAGTCCGAGAAATACTCTTCTAATTTTATTTCTACGGCTGCCGGTTCCTGTTCATCTCTTATAATGTTCCGTACGGTTTCATAGAATTCCCAGTCGAGCAGGATTATTTTATGCCCCCTGCAGGCTTCTTCTCCCTCACACCTGAAGAAAAACCTTATCTCGACAGGCATTCGGGCGAATTTTTCCCCTTTTTCCAGAAAATCTCCTATGAGGTTAAAATACTGCTGCCGATCATAAGCCTCAGTGCTGTTAACCTTTATCTCGAAATCCAGGACTTCAGGCTTTACCACTCCAAGGCTTGCTCCTTCGAGATTCAGCTTTTCAATAGACGTTACGAGCGACAGGATAAGTTCCTTTATTTCTCTTTCTTTAAGGGGTTTTTCCAGGTTTATATGACTGAGGACTTTCCTGCTCTCCCACCTTACATCGTGCTCAGGTTTAGTAACCGTGACCTCAAGAAGGTCATTCTTTCGGAAATCAACCAGCCCTTCTCCGTATCTGAATCCCAGGGGGTAGAGCCTGAGCAGTTCGCCATGTTTATTGATGCCGATAACTCCAACGGCATGTCCGTCCCCATCTTTTTTGCTTTTTTCAGGAGTGGCTCTGACAAGGACAGCTATTTCTTCTTTTTCACGTTTCAAAATAAGAACCTCGCTTGCTGTTGAGCAGGTTTTAGCAGGTAGAAGAAGATTGGATTTGCAGGTTATTAACCATTGGGGAAGTCACGTGAAAGTATTATTTCTTCAAACTCTACTATCTTCAGGCATGAAAAGTTAGATTCTTGAGTGTTGATTAGCATGAAAGTATTAAACCGGAGGACAGTGTACCGACTTTTCCGTAAAATCTAAATTTAATGTGTTTTTGAGTCAAGAAGTAGAATCTTTTTAAGTTATTATCTTTATTCTATCAAAAAAGAGGCTAAAAAATGACTATTGATTTCAATGAAACAGATAAATATTTTGAAATTAACTTTTTAAATGAAGAAAAACCGCACTCATTATTATTAGATCTATATTTTAATCCTGCCAAAATTCTGGGCGACTATTTTGAAAAAATTTTTCCTCGAGATATTGAATATCAAAAAAATCATGCATTAATACCATATACTGTTGACTTTATAGAATGGAATGGATGGTTATTCCGCGGTCACAAAGACGCTGGTTGGAAATTAGAAACATCATTCGAAAGACTAATCCACAACAGAACTATTTTTAAAAATGATTTTGAAATCGAGACTGACAGAACCAAGTTTAGAGACTATTTTGAAATAGAAATGGGTATGATCAGAGAATTTAGAAGAAAAGTATTCGAATATGCCCCTCATTTAAAAAGCCTACGTGAAGAAGACTATTATGAATGGATTGCAAATATGCAACATTATGGTTGTAAAACAAGATTTTTAGATGTTACCTTTTCGTTTTTTGTTGCATTATATTTTGCAGTTGAAAGTATTGAATTTTCGAAGGTAAACGAGGATAGTAAAAAAGGAATGTTCACAATATGGTTTTTTAATAGAATGTGGATCGAAAAAAGATATAAGGATTTTCTTCCAAGTGAAATAATGGATCTATATAATAAATACGATCAATTCGGAAAAGATGTTCGCATACAAGATAAAGTTTTAAACTACGTACCTGATTTGAAAGAACAGAAAAAAGAATTCAAAGACGCATTTAAAACTGTAATTAATATGACCCCTTATTATTTAAACGAAAGGTTAGTAAGACAGAAGGGCTCATTTTTGGTTCCAACAAATCCATACTGTTCATTTGAAGAAAATCTGTTTAATATGATCAAAGATAAAAATGACATTTTTAGAATTATCAAAGTGAATGTTGAATATAATGATAAGTCGTTGTTGTATATGTTGAAATTCCTGGATGAAATGAATAATACTAGCAGTGTACTTTTTAACAGTATTGAAGGCCTATGTAAAAATATTAATTATAAAAGTCTGCTGCCCAATGATTCAATTATCATTTCGCCCAATAAAGGAATTAAGAGCTAAGTAAACATAAGCAGACCCTGAAAATACGTTTAGGATTAGCGCCAACATTTTTACGAGAATATATGAGTGTGATTATTCCGGTTTATGAACAGTCCTCAATAATGAAGTCACTGGTCGCTTTTAAATGATATCGTTTTTGATCTCTAAACATCATATAGTTGCTTTTACTTTCTGCACATTCCGGTAAATGAACCATTGCAAAGAGTAATGTAAAAAAGTATGTATGAAAAAAATCTTAAAAGAAGATGTATGAAGAATTTAAATTGAAGAAAAAACGTGGGGCTGGTGAGATTCGAACTCACGATCGACGGGTATCTCCGAACAACTGCTTACACAGTTTTCTGGTGAGCATCTATCAGTGCTCCAACGGTTCCTCATTATCTTGCCCCGTCGGGAAAGACTCAGTATACCCGTTGTTCATCATTTATCCGCTGGA
>Ga0160425_1002882_pt1 | contig 13294 bp, 9 predicted proteins | sample BioMet8_FD_108193 | JGI IMG/M metagenome (GOLD analysis project Ga0160425, IMG submission 108193) | Microbial communities from bioreactor (seeded with sewage sludge) at Lawrence Berkeley National Lab, California, USA - Biofuel... | ecosystem: Engineered > Bioreactor > Anaerobic > Unclassified ...
GGTAATTGGAAGGCTCTCCGTGCCGCCTTCCGGATTTGGCAAAGTAAAAGATGGTCAGAGAGTTCTGGTAGCGCTTGATGGCTACCCGTACATGGAATTTGGAAAGCTGAGCGGAATAATTACGAGCATATCCGCCGTGCCGGACAAGGACAACAACTACCAGGTGGAGGTGTATTTTCCTGAAGGGTTGCGCACTACATACAAAAAAAACATTAGCCTTATCCAACAGATGAAGGGAACCGGAGAGATAATAACAGAGGACATGAGGCTGATAGAGCAGCTGATCAATCCTATAAGATCCCTATTCAAGAACAACTAAAAAAATGACAATTTGGAGACGTGGATTTGTTTTTATGCTGTTCAAATTTGTCCAGTATCGAATCTTGATAAATTCATGATAATACATCATAAGATTGAGTTTTAGATTTGTACAAATGGTGTAAATTATTAGTAATAAATATATCTAAGACACGAGAAGTTCACGCTATAAATAAAGTATAGCATTTTTTCAAATAACATTTCAATAACATAGTGGAAGCTGAAAAACTAAAATTGAGTCATATATTAGAGAATACAACGAGTTCCGACCACACAGTTCTAAAAAGGGGACACGCACAACAAGAAACAGAAAATGAATTATAAATGAACTTTACATATAGAGAAACTCCATAACTTGGTGGAAATATTTTGGTGAGTAAATGTATAAGGTCTCTGATAATCATATAATCATGATCTATATTTTTACCCGTTTCTAAGTATTAATGTAGCGCTATTCGGACTGTACCCTCTAAACGGAGTAAGTATGTTAGTCTGAAATGGTGAAATCGCAATAAATTGAAGATTGCGAGGAATGGTTGTCAGCCAGATGTTAGGTTAATAAATATGTAGAAAAAAGTTATTTATTCATTATTTATCGGTGGATTCATAAGTAATGACGTGAGTAGTAGACATCTTACGAACGCAAAGGTCTCACAGATTTACAAAAGAAAATTTTTAAATATTTAGCATATGAAAAATACTTTAAAATTGAACAAACTAAATTTTCCCTCATTAAGCAATAAAAAACTTAGTCAGATACGTGGAGGAAATTGCTGCGGTTGTGCTTGTAAGTCGGTTTCTACAACTGATAATGGATACGCAAATAGGGATCTGGGAGTCGATTCTCCTGGAGATATGAAAGATTTAACTTACTATTTGGATGATGTAGTAGTTCCAGGTACAGGTAATAAGCCAGGTAATGGTATGATACTACCTGGTGCTACGACAACTGAAATGTCAGGAATCATAACTAAGGGATAATATCTTCATACTATTGCCCTGCCTAATATTTTCAGACAGGGCAATATCTCAAAATTTGCAATTTGTATTAATGCTTAAATTTATAATTTCATATTTGATTTTTTTGCCCATACTATTGACAGGCAGGCAAGTCGTGACAAATTCACAATTCTGCAAGGCAACCCCAGATGCAGAAATGTCTCTTAACGGTAAATACCTGCTGTACAGGAATAAAAAAGAATCCTTAAAGATAATTGATATTGAGAGAAATGCCGTAGTTGCGCAGTTGGGCAATTGGGGAGGACCGTCAGGTAAATTCTTGTACCCGGTTCCCCTAAGCTCTAATATTGATAATCCTTTGTTTTATTTGTTGGATTGCGGCGATATATTTGAGGTATCTGAAAACTTTAAAGTGAGCAAAACTAAGCAACGCCTTTACTCATTTGAATATGACTTTGGAGGTAATTCCTCACAATGGGCAAGTAACTATTATATTTTTAATTCACGTAGCCTCTTGTTTGTTGGTGCCGAGAAAAGAATTGAAGCTGGGTTGTTTCTAACTTATTCAGATTTAAATGGTTTAATAACAAAAAAAATATTATCTCTTGCAGTTGATACACTTAAAGGATACGCGCCATACAGCGGTAGTCTTACAATAAGTTATGATAAGAAGAAGGCAATATTTGCATATAATAGTTATGATGCAATTAGGGTCATTGACCTCGAGCATAAGACATCTTTTTTGGTGCAACGCCAACTCAGAAATCCTGGTATTTCCACTCTCAGAGGATCGTACAAAAAGCACTTTAGATACTATATAAAGTCTGCTGCAGGGTATAAATATTTTTATTGCTTGTATTTTGGAAATTCTGCGGACAGATTGTTTTCAGGCAAGCAGATAAATTCATTTATAGAACAATACAATTGGGATGGAAGTCTTGTTAAAATATACAAATTAGACCATGTCGGATTAAGTTTTAGTATAAATAAAGCGGAGGACAAATTGCTGTTATTATCTGTTGCAAAATCGGGTTTATCAGCCATATACGAATATGACGTTAATGCGATATGAGATATTTAAATGCTAACGATATTAAGCGTGCTATATGTAATACCCAGCAGATAACATTTGAAGTTACAGAACGCTGTAATTTTAAATGTTTTTACTGCGGATATGGAGATTTATATTCTAATAGAGGTATTAGAAAATCTCTTGACCTGGATTTTGAGAAGATTGTTTCTTTTCTCAGCTACATCAAATCGCTTTGGCTTTCTAATCTGAATGACTCGTGCAATAGAACAATCTCAGTTGGTTTTTATGGAGGTGAACCGTTGTTAAATATAGATCTGATAAAAAAAACTATTGACTACATTGATAAAAACTTATTGGGGTGTGGCAGAATTTTTAACTATACAATGACAACAAATGCGTCCTTGCTTGATAAATACATGGACTTTCTGGTCAAAAATGATTTCGACTTGCTTATTAGTCTGGATGGGAACAAATTAAATTCTTCTTATAGGATTTTCTCTAATGGTAATTCATCGTTTGATGTGGTTATTAATAACGTGAATAAATTAAAGCAAAAATATCCAGCATATTTTGATAAAAATGTAAATTTTAATTCTGTGCTCCATAACAGGAATTCTGTTGAATCACTTCAATCATTTTTTATCAAATATTTTAATAAAAGTGTATCTATTTCGGAACTTAATACTTCGGGAGTAAATGAAGACAAAAGAGACTTATTTAATTCTATATTTAAGTCATCTGAGCAATCCCTTTTCAATGCAAACAAATGGAATCTTATAGAAAAAAAATTGGGAGAGGAGTCTCCTTCTTATAAGCATGCTGCACAATTTTTTATAAGGCATTCAAAATATGTATATAAGGACTATAACGAACTTCTTTATGGTAAATTATTGCGCAAAAAAAACATCCCTACTGGCACGTGCGTCCCTTTTTCAAAAAAAGTTTTTATAACGGCAGAAGGGGTCATTATGCCTTGTGAAAGGATTGGCCTTCAGTATTCTTTGGGGAAAATTATTGATAATAGAGTTGTTATTAAATACTCTTCTATTGCTACGAAGTATAATAAATACTATGCAGCATTCGAAAAATTATGTGGTAATTGTTTTGAGAGGGATGGGTGTACACAATGTATGTTCTTCGTTATAGGATTTCCCAAGGGGAAATTATTACATAAAAATTGTCCCGGTTATTTAAGTGCAAGAAAGTATAGAATTTACGAAAATAGACAGCTATCTTTTATTTGTAGGAGCCCGAGATATTATTTTGAAATTATGACTAAGTTAAAAATTAGGTAAATGAAAAATACAAACTATTGGTTCTATATTTATCCTGATGTGTATTGCTCTGATAATCTGATAGGTAATCGATTATTATATAATACAACAACAGGTAATCATATGCTTTTACATGATCAAATAATCTCAAGTTTGATTGATGAGGTCTATAACCCTACTAATTTAGGTGTTACTTGTACAAGTAAATCCGTCTTGAAAAAGAATTATCTAATAATATCAGAAGCTATTAATAAAAAACTTATTGGGATTAAGGCTGTAGATAATAAAAAGCATAAACCTATAAATTTATTGCCATATTTAAATATTCAGAGGGACTATGATGATCCAGATAATAAAAGTGTTGTTGGAGACGATGTCATTTCATATTTATCACAATTGAATATATTCTTAACCTGCGCGGCAACACCACTATCAAAAAAAAATATATCTATGCATATACCTTTTCCATCGTATGAAAGTGAGCCATCTGACGTTCAACTGAAAGCTTCTTCTATTTCGCATTTGCTTGACGAGACCAAGTATTCCCTTTTGAAAGATGTTAATTTTTTTAATTGGAGAAAATATGATGAATCGTATAAAAAAATATTGCTGGACTATATTTTGGGTAATAAGCACTATCGTTATCACTTTTGGTTTTTCGTAGATGAACTAGATGAACTGAAAATATTATACAAATTACATCAAAAAATATACTTTGATTTCATCATTACTCCCGATGATAAGTATACGATAAGATTTTTTTTATCTCGATTGGAGCAAGATTTGCCACTGTCCGCCAATTTAATTTTCAGAATATATGTTTCATCTGACGATGAATATGTTTTTTTTCAGGAGTGTTTTAATTGCGTTAAATGTAAAACTTATTATATGCCTTTATACAACGGAGGAAATCTTGATTTTTTTGAAGATAAAGTATATTTAGATGAAAAGGATATTTTTAGTTCAATAGTGTCTATGCAAAAAATTTTCTGTAACCAAAAAATTAATTCAAATTTCTTTGGTGTTCTATATGTTTACCCGAACGGGAGTGTTACGGCAAAAAATAATTCTAAGATATTAGGCAATTTATATTCAGATTCAATAAAAAAAATAATCCATGAAGAGTTAATAATGAATACCTCATGGAGAAAAATCAGAAATAATAAAAAATGCAATTTCTGTTGTTACCGTTTCCTGTGCCCCCCTCCTTCAATCTATGAAGATGCCTTAAATGTTGAAAATTTGTGTTTTATTGAGAATGCGAATTGCCGCAATAATCACTAGTAATAACTGTATAATCTGTGTAATTATTTATGAAATTATTCACTAAAAAAACATTCGTTTGTGTCATTGCAGTGCTATTATGCATTGTAAATAATGCAAGAGCTCAATTTCCTCCGTTATTTCAGCCGGTTGATAAGTATAAAGTAGCGGACGTGTGCCTTTATAAAGCATACTATGATTTGGTATTCTATCCATACGGTAAAGGACAGAGTATTATTGTTGGCGGAGTAAAGCATCAAGAAGAACATGATATTACGCTTGTGCAGATAGGCAAGGATGTCATACACAGTTTTAGCTATGAGCAGTTTAAGAATGATTCACTGAATACCATACTTGCAGCCAAGGGAAGAAATACATTGTCAATGAGGCAGGAGGTTTTTCAAAGCAATGTATATAGATATCTCAAGGATCGTAAAATTACTTTATTGTATAGAACAATTTTATGTGGTCCGATTTATTCATATACTGAACAAGAGAGTCCCATCAAATGGAAAATATTTCCGGACAAAGATACCATATCTAATTATTTTTGTCAGAAGGCAACCTGCACTTTTCTTGGGAGGCACTATACGGCATGGTTTACACCTGATATTTCATTTAGTGCAGGACCGTATAAATTTAGTGGTCTGCCTGGTTTGATTGTAAAAATTACCGATGATGCTAATGATTATGAGTGGTGTCTCAAGTCATTTACTAAAGCGGCGCCTGATGAGACAATAAAACTTTATAAGTGGCCATATCAGAGTGTTACGAGAGCAAAAATGGCAGATGTCGTGAGGAAAATGAACAATAATCCTTACATGTTCCTGGAATCTATTGGAGCTAAAATTCATGTTGGAAACTCTGGCACCTATTCATATATATCTCTTCCTTATAATCCTATTGAGTTGGATTTGGAGCAAAAGAAATAAATGATAAAAATTTGCATACGCGGTTATTTGCTTTTATGCTTTTTTCTCTTGCTGCCCGTATATTCAGTGAGTCAGACAGTTATTAGCGGAAGAATAAAAGATAAAGATGGAAAGGCAGTAGCCTTCGTTAATGTGTTGCTTGTAAAAAGTTGTCGTGATAACACAATAATAAATTATACAATGTCCTCAGATAATGGCTCATATTCTCTTAAGGCGGGTAATGTTGGTGACAGCTTGCATTTTATTGTTAAGGGGTTTAATATAAAGACCATTTATAAGACAGTTCCAAACAGGAGCGAAATTGTTAATTTCACAGTGACTGAAGAAAAGATTGAGTTAAAGGAAGTAGTGGTAAAAGGAGGAAAGGTTTGGCAGCATAGTGATACGATTAATTTTAGGGTTGATGCGTTTAAGTCAGCCGGAGATATTACCATTGGGGAAGTAATTAAAAAAATGCCAGGATTAGCTGTAACCTCTTCTGGTACAATAATGTATAAAGGATCACCTATTAATAAATTCTATATAGAGGGGCTGGATTTATTAAAGGGGAGATACGGCATAGCTATTAACAATATCTCTCCGGATAAAATTGCAACTGTGCAGGTGCTTGAAAATCACCAACCTGTGCAGGCACTAAAAAAGGTTATTATCTCTAATGATGCCGCTATAAATCTTAAGTTTAGAGAGGATGCTAAGGGTATTGTCTCTGTTATTGCGCTGCTGGGTGTAGGATATGGCGGGGACGTCAAAGCAGAAGGCAGCATTGTGTCATCTTATTTTTCCAGGACGCTGCAAAATATGTCCATGATAAAAAGTAATAACTCTGGCCGTGACCTTGCTGCTGAAATTCAGAACCACTATGGTGCAGGCGAAAACACGTCTTTTACATGGATGGTCAAACCTTCTCCACCGACAATTTCAAAATACATGTATTATGACAACCGCTCTAATGCCCTAACCAGTAATTATATATCAAAAGATAAAAATGACGGAGAACTCAGTATGGGCGTGTACTATTTCAATGACAGGGATAAAAGAAGCAGTTATGCAAGGAGTTCTTACCTTCTTCCGGATGGCTCACGCACCGTGATTAACGAGAATCTGTCTTCCTCTGAATTGACTAATAATATGAGTGTTGAGAGTGAATATAAAATAAATAAAGAGAAAATATTTCTTAATGACAAGCTCAATTTCTGCGCGGGATGGTTGAGTGGCAATGGCAAGATATTTAACACTGATTCTACCTATCAGCATATAAATACAAATAATATAAATATCTCAAATTCATTTAATTGGATAGCAAAAAAAGGAGATTATAAAGGGTGGAATATAGTATCATCGGAGGGTTATAGTACAAATCCGCAGAGTCTGTGCATATCACCTTCCTCCTTTCCAAAACTCTTTAGCGGCGCTCCCTCTTTGGGCTTAAGACAGCACGTAAAATTAACAAACTTTTATTGTAATAATTCTGTGGAAAATCTTGCTGCGTTAATGATCAAAAAAGTAAGGATTGGCTATATTATTTTTGCGAATATCCTTGGCAATCGGTTGAATAGTAGTCTTTTGAATGAAAACGCCAGTGGAGGATATTCTCTTAATAAGATAGATTCACTCCATAATAAAACAGATTATCTTAATTTTTCCGGAGGTCTTTCTGCAGATATCAGTTATTCTTCAAATGAATTTTTCTTTGGACTTTACGTGCCTGTAGAATATAATTTTAGGCGTCTTGATAATTATAAGGGTACGACTGATTATACATCAGGAAGGATTCTTGCAACTCCTTCTTTATCTGTTTCTATACGTAAAATTAAATGGGAATATGTGTTATACTATATTATGTCCAATAGTCATCTTGGAATAAATCAATTGTATGGGGGCTATATTTTGTCCAATTATAGAACTCTTAGTGCCTATGAACCAAATATGAGCGAACAACATTATCATACTTCAAATATTTCTGTAAGATACAAAGATCCCGCAGATATGTTGTTCTTTGATGCTAAGGCATTATATTCTTATTATAATATAACAAGGCTTTATGGACTTTCATTTGACGGCATATTCTCTAATATCACCTCTGAAAAGGTTAGCACCTACGGCAAAAGTTATGGTATCTCCGCTAACATAAACAAGGGCTTTGATTGGAAAAAACTTGGCTTAAAACTTAATACCTCTTGGAGTAAGAGTAAAATGCCACAGCTCAGACAAGGTGTTATAGTAAGGTACATGTCAGATAGCTATTCTGCTACAGGAAGTGTTAATATGGAGCCATTTAGCTTTCTTGAACTATCTGCTTCTTGTTTTTTGAATAGGGCACATAGCAAACTTACTGACGGTACGCTCGTACCGTCAGTTACTTCCGTTATCTCTGATGCCGAGGCAACAGTGACTTTGCCGCTTAATATTCTATTGAATATGAGTGTGTATAATTATTACAATAACATCCCTTCCACTGGTAAGTCCTTCACACTTTCAAACTTGGGACTGCAATACAAATACAAAACAACAATATTTTTCCTTGACTGGAACAACATCTTTAATGTAAAGAAATACAAGTATTCTTCATTAGACGGCATAAATGAATACTATTCCGAGTATTATATACGTCCTGCCACAATATTGCTGAGGGTGCAGTTCAAATTAAAGTGATTTGCAAATGGAAACAAATAGTACGTATTCACATGGTTCCGCTACATCATTATTCTTTAATTTGTTTAAAGCAAAACAGCCACCAAAACAAAGGTATATAGTATGCCTAAAATGGGATGTGTTCACATACAAAAATCCAACATGATTTAGATTTGGCAAAAAAATGACAATTCGGAGACTTAGATTCTAAAATATAGCAGGTAACTTTAGCAACCATGAAAAAAATAATACCACTTTTCCTTCTTCTGCAACTGTTGGCATTTAGCAGCCGCGCTCAAGATAAAGCTCAGTCAACAGAGCCGGTTAAGACCTTGGCACAAAACCGCCATGAAGAGGCAGCATTCATATATCATATTATAAATGACGTATATGTAGATCCCGACAGATGTTCCACAAGAGCCCAAAGAGACAGCATATTTCAATACATAGACTCCCAAATCACCTCCGCCCACAATTTAAACTATGTACTCTCATGGAGATATTTTTCAAAGATGATAAAAGACGGACATTTTCAATTTCCGGACGTTGGAGTATATAATAGGAACAAATGGTTTAAGCCGGAAGACCTTGTCTTCCCCGTATTCCCTAAAATAACTCAAGACGGAAGAGTCTTTGTAATAACAGATTACATCGGTCAACTTCCAAAGTACAGTGAAATCACTTCAATCAACGGAATACCGGTGCAAAAGCTTGCAAAAAAACAAGTGGAAGTTACCTATTGCGCTCCGCTTTATGCAAGAGCATGGATGAACAGCCAAGTTGAAGGAGACTCAAGAGAGTGGAACAACTTTACAGGATATCTATTTTGCGAAAGCATTAAACCGCCATATTCAATTGAATATAAGGTATATTCAGACACAACATTCACATCTTTTGAAACAAAGACGGCAACTTTGCAAGGCATAGGAAGAGAAGAAAAATATCAACTCTATAAACAAAACGGAGATATTAAAATAAAAAGACATGAGAACGCATTCAATTTACACAACAAATCTCTCTCATATTATAAACTGAATGACAGCACAGGAGTACTGGATATTAATATGTTCTACTCAAAAGAATTTACAACCATCTTCTTTATGAAGAATGATAATGCATACAAGGACAGGATTGAGGAGTGCATGAAACAAGTTCACCAAGACGGAATTACAAACTTAATTGTAGATATAAGGAACAATCCTGGAGGATATGCCGGAGATGTATTTGAAACTTTAAATTATTTTCTAGACAGCTCTCTCCCCATAAAAGAATTTTTCCGCGCAAGCTCATACTCAAAGAAAGACGGACTGCTGCTGCTCAAAAATACTTATGAAATGTACTACAATTCAGAATACCTCTCCAAAAAGGAGAAAGACAGCATTAACAATCTGATTAATAAATCAGTAGAGATATTTAAAAATACTCCCGACGGAAAATATTTCAGATTGGATACTTTGCTGAAGACGGAATACGTACACTCAGAAACAAAATATCCTTTCAAAGGAAAGTTATACGTTGCAACAAACAATCTTTCCTTCTCAGCCTGCATGCTATTCTGTAACTTGCTCAAAGCTGCAGGACGCGCAACTTTCATTGGGGAAACACCTGGTGAATACCTGCTTACCACCGGAGGGCCACGCGTGTTTGTTAAGCTTCCGTACAATTCATATATCACAATGCAAGTCCCTTACACGTATGTTGCCATAACGGACAAAGACGGCAATATCCTTAATAACGGTCATCAAAATTTAAAAATTGACATACCAATAGAACCGACTCTTTATGAATGGCTTAAAGGAGATGAGGGGTATCTTTTCAGAAATTTTTTAAATAGAAACAAATAATGTTAAATGTAAAAAATTTTATCTACAAACTAATTCTCTTTATGAGTTTATTTCTAGCCCTATGCACAATTTGTTACGGGCAGGAAAAGAATGCTGCAATTGGGCATAACTCAAATACGCCCAATGTGGTAATCATTTTTAAGGATTGCCCCGATCACATATCTACAGGCAAACTAACCAGCGGAGTTATGAGCACCACGCCTCCGCGTGTGGTTGAGTATGTAGATGCCATGCGCAGACTTCACAGTTTTTTCCCGCGAATGTCGGGATATGACACTTTAATTGTTCCAACATACAACGGCTTTGCAGAAATTATGCACCGCAACCAAGTGCGGGAAGACAACTACTACATGCTTAAAGCGGGTGATACAGTGCTGTTTACATACGGGAGAAATCTTAGACCCATTATAAAGAGCCTCTGCTCCTCTTACAACACATGGCTGTACAATCTGCCGGAAGAGGATGCAAGAGCTATGGATAAAAAAACAGGTTACAACATATCTACCCTCTGTTATGACAATGACATTAATTTTGTGTGGAAACGTCGTCATAATATAAAAGAGAATCATATTCCAAATATTGATTCTCTGCGAATAGTCCTAAAATCTTATCAAAAAGATTACAATGCAAAGTTAGATTCTCTTGTCTCCTCAGGACGCATAACACACTGGTATGCAGACTATCTAAAGAAGCACGACACATTAACCGCCATAACTCATGGCAATCTTATAACTCTTCGACGGTACTCTAAACCAATCATAGCATCGGATTCACTGATGCACTACACGTTTGCACATCATTTGGCTCAAAAGGCATATTTTCCCATGGATGAAAAAGGGTTTACGGCGATTTCTCAAGACAGCACAATTTCTATATATGCAAGAATTTCTATACTTAAGAGGTCTATGACTGATTTGTCAACCAATCAATATGGCTGGCACCATTATCCTAAGGAACTTGTTGACAAGTGCAATAAAATATACATAAAACTATCGGGAGACAAAGAATTTATCTTGGAAATTGACACAGTAAAACCTACATATTCAGGCAAATACACAATCGACCTCACACTATTGAACGTTGGCGGTAAAAAAACTTCTCTGTCTGATGTGCTTAATAAATACAAGGGCAAGTTTATTTATTTGGATATATGGGCATCTTGGTGCGGGCCATGTGTTGGCGGGATGCCTGCTGCACTCAAACTCCGCAAAGAGTACAAGGGAAAAAATATTGCATTCGTCTATCTTGATTCCGGAGACAATATTCCGGAGACTTGGCGCAGAGCTATCCAGAAATATAAGATTTCCGAGGAGGGTGGCGATAATTATCTGATTACCAACCTTGATAATAGCAAATTTGCAAAAGAGATTGAGTATAGTAAAATTCCCCGCATGTTGATATTTGACAAAACTGGAAAGATAATTAACCTTGATGCTCCCCGCCCAGGTACTCCTGAACTGAAAAAAATATTGGACAGTTTATTGAAATAAAAATCATCTGATATAACGGAAAATCCGATAACACAGCAGGAATTTTAATTAATTAGGTAAACCGTTTAGCGTAACAGTAAATGAAAGTTGGATAGTAAGCAATTAAAAAATGACAATTTGGAGACGTGGATTCTAAAACATTTGCAGGTAATTTTGGTTGAAACAAAAAAAATTAAACAAATAATATTAAACATAGATATGAAAAACAGTATTTTATGTATTACAATTGCAAACCTATTTGCTCTAACATTATTTACCGCGAATAACGCCTCTGCACAATTTAGCTTTGTAACTAAAAAAGTGGATAAATTCACTGTCGCTGATGATTGTCTTTACAAAGCATACTACTATCTTCAATTCTACCCCTACTCGCAAAAATACAGCGTAAACAGCGTAGGAAGTGAGCAAAAAGCATCTAATTATGAAGAAGATATAACTGTTGTTGAAATAGGAAAGAATGTTATTCATAGTGGAAGTTATATCTTCTACAAGAGTGATTCTTCTAGCACGGCTAAAAGTGAAACCCGCTCAATGCGTCAGGTAATATTTCCGGAAGATGTGTTCATATATCCGCAACGCAAAGTGCTATCACTTGCATATAGAACATGGCTTGGAGTTGCCATTTACAGATATGAAGAGCCGATAGAAAAGTTCAATTGGAAGATAACTCAACAAATTGATACAATTGCAGGATATGAATGTCAATCCGCAACTTGTACATTTAGAGGGAGAGAATATACTGCATGGTTTACAAAAGAAGTTCCGGTTAATGCAGGTCCGTATAAATTCAGAGGGTTGCCGGGACTGATTGTTAAGCTGTATGATAAGGTGGGGGATTATTGCTGGACATTGTCTGCATTTGTCAAGGCCCCATCGGGAGAGACTATAAAAAATTACACATGGCAATACACAAATACTACCCAAGCAAAATATAACAACGCAATTAAGTGGATGTATGATGACCCTTATCAATTCTTTGGCTCTTTTGGGATGAAGTTTATGGTAAACTCAGGAAACGGATTCTCACCTGATCATGCAAAAGTAACTATCCCTTATAATCCGATTGAACTGTCTGAAGAGAAGGGCAAATAATTAAAAGGAAACAAAAGCTACCGGGATGAAAAGATATTATATTTCATTTATCATCAGTTTATTATACATGTACTGCCTTGCAAACACGGCGCAAGCTCAAGTAGTGTTATCCGGCTATGTGCGTGAAATTAAGGGTGGTGCGGGGATGAGCGATATCAATGTCATTTTGCAGAACAGGAGCGGCAAGGGAATGATTGATTATACGCTGACTGATGAAAACGGCAGATTCACTTTACATTACGGCGGCAAGGCGGATACTTTACGTCTGCTTGCAACCGGAATGAATATTAAAGCGGTGCACATAATTGTTCCCGCAAAATCTAATAACAATCTTATTATTAAGGTTGAGTCCGGGGCGTTAAAATTAAAGGAAGTGGTTGTAAAGGCACCACCTCTGAGAAGACGCGGAGACACAATCAGCTATTATGTTAATAGTTATATAGATACGCTAAGGGAC